>TARA_R100001132_G_scaffold27404_1_pt1 | contig 19995 bp, 19 predicted proteins | sample TARA_R100001132 | Tara Oceans TARA_R100001132 (sample SAMEA2621247) | marine metagenome | biome: marine biome (ENVO:00000447); feature: mesopelagic zone (ENVO:00000213); material: "saline water (ENVO:00002010), including plankton (ENVO:xxxxxxxx)" | depth 800 m | reverse complement strand
GCAGTCGCAGGATCAGGCGGTTCCCGGTTATCGGGAAGAAGAACGCGTGCCTGCCGACTCTCATCGAGAAACTTTTGTCGCGATGGAAGTCCTGGTGGAAAACTGGCGCTGGGAGGGAGTCCCCTTTTATCTGCGCACGGGAAAACGTCTGCCGGAGCGTGTGAGCGAGATTGCGATTCAGTTCAAACATCCTCCCATGAATCTGTTTACGACAGTGGAATGTGACGGCGATATCTGCTCGATGGTGGAACGCAAGCCGAACGAGCTGATCTTCCGGATTCAGCCTAAAGAGTCGATCTCCATGAAATTTTCGACAAAGCGCCCCGGCATGCAGTATCAGATTCAGCCGGTCACGATGGACTTCGCGTTTGAAGACGCGTATCACACGAGTCTGCCTGAAGCTTATGAGCGGCTGCTGATGGATGTTCTGCGCGGGGATTCGACTCTGTTTACCCGCAGTGATGAACTGGAAGCCGCCTGGAAGTTTGTGACGCCCATACTGGAACAATGGGAGCGTCCCGAGCATACGCCCGAACCTTATTACGCTGGAACCTGGGGCCCCGCTGGCGCATTGACGCTGCTGGAAAAATCAAAGCGACGCTGGCGCACTCCTTCTACCCGTAAGAAGCTGTAACCGGATTTACGAGCCAGCCGTACCGGGTACTTAATCCCGTGGGTCGGATTTCTGCTGGAAGTGGCTGCTGATGCGATGCAGTGGCTTACTGACGATCAGAAACAGGGTCATTCCCAACAGGGCACCTGTCGTGTCAGCGATCCAGTCTTTAATGCTTGGTTCACGCTGTAATACGGGGATGCCCTGCAGCAGTTCGTCCAGCGCACCGAACAGACTGACTCCGACCAGTATCAGAATCAGGCGTTTGAGTGTCAGACTGTCCCATTTGAGCGACAGCCACCATGTCAGGAGAAATGCGAGCCCGGCATAAGCAATGAAATGCAGAGGCACATCGGTTCCCTGGGGGATGGTTCCTTTTTTAAGTGGAATATGAGTCGCGGTAAACAGGATTACCCAGTATAGAATCAGTCCGCTGCGTATCACGAATTGATAACGGTTCATAACATTCCTGAAAACAACGGGGCTGACTTTCGGTAGAGCCGAGCGTCGCGGTGGCGATTTATACCGGGTAGGGAGCTTTCAACCGGGCAGCCGGATGTGACTCCAGATAGCTGGCGATACGTTCGGTTCGAGAGAGTGCTTCGGGAATGAAATCAATCGCCTGTTCCAGGCGATCATTCGGCTCGGCACAGCTGAACCGTAAAAATCCATGTCCGGCTTCTCCAAAACATTCACCCCCCAGGCAGGCAATTCCGAAGTCATCGTCGGCGCCCTCCAGCAGGTACAACGCCAGCCCATGACTGGTAATTCCCAGTTGATTACAGACCGGAGCAACGTTGACGAAAACATAAAATGTGGCGTGCGGATCCAGCGCATGGAAATGTTCGATCTCGTTCAGCTTATTGGTCAGCAGTACTACTTTCTCGCGGAATTTCAACATGACTTCGTCACGCTCAATGGAATCGCAGTTCAGGGCAGCAGCACCTGCCAGCTGGACAATCGGGGGTGTGCAGGAAAGCGTGGTATTCACCATTTTTCCAATCGAAGTCGCGACCGCTTCTGAAGCCACACAGAAACCCAGACGCCAGCCACTCATGCTGTAGGATTTACTGAATGTGTAAGCGGAAACACATTGATCCAGCATACCTGGTTGTGCAAGGATGGAGTGATGCTTGCCCTGCCAGACCATGTGGCAGTAAGGTTCGTCGCTGAATACGGCAATATTCCTGCCGCGAATCAGATCAGCGATGGCTTTCAGGTCCGATTCCTCAATGACGCCACCAGTAGGATTATGAGGCGAGTTCAGGAAGATGGCTTTGGGGGCAGGATCTTCTTCCAGAAACTTTTTGATGTCGGCGATGTCAGGTCGGAATTCATTGGACTGTTTGAGATCAGACAATACCATCCGGGCGCCGCGGCGTTCAATGTTGGGCAGATAGGTGGGAAAATACGGGCTGAACACCAGCACGCCATCACCGGGGTTTAAAAATGCCTCACAAAAGAACTGCTCGAATACTTTGGCACCAGGTCCGACGACGATGTTTTCCGGCTTTGCGTTGACATTGAATTCCCGGGAGACAAATTCTGCGGCAGCTTTGCGGAACTCAGGGATTCCCGGCGAAGCACAATAGTGTGACTGATTGTTCTGGATAGCTTCAATACCGGTGGCTTTGGCAGAAGCGGTACTGTCAAACGGGCTGTCGCCGACTTCGAGTTCGACGACATCTTTACCTTCTGCTTTAAGCTGTTTGGCAACGGCCAGTACGCTGAATGCGGTTTCCACGGTAAGAGACTGAGCGAAATCACTTAATGTTAGCGCCACGAGGGTATCCCCTTTGAGTTTGATGTTATTCCAGAAGCATTCTCTTTATAAACTGTTACTCTATAACGGGAAACCGGTTTTTGAAACTGGACCAGCCCCGAATCTGTAAAACTCGGTTTATTTCGTTGAAATGGCCTGGGCCAGAGGACGCAGTACCTGATCGATGACATAGTCCTTCAGTAACTGGTCCGACCTGGTTTTCAGATCCAGCATCGTGTCTTCCAACCTCGTGTCTGCAGACTGACTTCCGTACTGCCGCAGCGTAAAGAAGACGGAAATCTGTTCGTCGGGATACTCCTCCCGTTTAACCTGATAGGCGTTGGTTCGGGTTTCAATCAGCAGTCGTGCCTGGCAGCGACAGGAATCTTCTAGGCTGAGTGTAATTGAAGGCTCGTAGTTCAAAGCCTGTGAACCGGGAATCTGCAGCAGGCTGTCGACGGCATGGTTGGCACCGAGTACTTCAGCGACCAGGGCATCATGATTACCCCGATAAGTAAAATCAAAACCGACGATATAATCCAGGGCTTCACAATCCAGCGGACTGACAGACAGCATATAAGGAACCAGTTCCAGCATCAGCCGGTTCTGTTCCAGGCAGTCTTCGGGATCCTTCGGATTTAAATAGCCACTACAGATTCGCTGAGACTCCAGAGACATCCAGCGCTGCTGCCCGACTTCTTCTTTATCTTCTTCCAGGATGAAACCATTTTCACCGCGATTATAGAAATTCCGCATGCTGGGAAATGATTTCTGGACCCGTTCAAAAAAATTCAAAACGGTATCCCGCGAGGAAGGGAGTGTCATTTCCGTGCACAGGTTCAAGTTGATGAAATAATCATCAGACAGCATGCTGTATGGATGCATATTTGCTCGATCATCATATAATTGGGACTGACGACTCCGGCCAGAAGTTGTCAGCCGAGGCTCATTCGTGGAACTTATTCTATCGGAGAAATTAAGATGGGTCAAAGAACTGTTTATGTAAAGCGTGTAGTTCCTGAAACAGAACATTTAACCACTTCTGCTGCTGAATCAGACTCATACTGGTCGCTGTTTCAGACGGAAATCGGCTGGTGTGGTCTGCAGGGGAGGGAAGAGACTGTAGAACGGTTCCTGATGGGCTTGCCTGCCAGAAATGATCTGCTGCGTGTAATCAGGGCGGAGACTCATCGGGATGGACAGTCTTCTGCGAAATCAGTCCTTGAATCGAACTGGTATCCGAAATTGCAGGAACGGCTGCAGGATTATTTTCAGGGGGCTCATGTGGAATTTCAGGACGTGAAACTGAAATTAACGAAGATGACTCCATTTCAGTCGCGTGTCGTCCAAGCTTTACAGCAGATTGGATATGGCAGGCAGATTACTTACGGTGAACTCGCGGAGAGAGCCAGTTCACCGCGTGCTGCACGTGCGGTGGGGACCGTGATGTCTTCAAATCGGATTCCAATTCTGATTCCCTGTCACCGTGTGATTGCATCCGGGGGGAAGCTGGGTGGCTTTTCCGCGCCACAGGGAACATCGCTTAAAGAACACCTGTTGTTGCTGGAATCCCGGGCGGAATTCTGATCAGGTTTTGAGAGGTGAGGTGATGGCTTAGGCCGATTTGCGTGACGCCGTTTCTGCTGCAGCACGTTTCACAGCAGTGGAAGCACGTCGTTTCCGCTGCATTGTCTGCTGTTGTTCGAGCATGGCCTGTTCAAACAGAAAGATGCGTTTGCCCAGACGATCAATCCGGCGGCTGACAGAACTGGTGGTCTGTTCCATGCCTGCCGAGACGAGTGTGATCACACCCAGGAACAGCAACATCTGACCTGCCGTACTGATAAGCCAGCCTGTTGATGCATAGTTTGCAGGGCCACCATAATAGCCCCATAAGACAAGCGTGGTACCAATTGTCAAAACGGCAACGCCACCATAGGCCATCAACTGTCCCACCAGTCCCAGCCAGTTGGGTTTCTGATCATCTTCTTCAATCAGGTCTTGAATATCGCGGTACTCAGAATGCAGTCGAGGCAGGATCTCTTCTTCATAATCTTCTACCTGATCCGTCTCGTAAAAAGCATCCGCGTCAGTCTGGTCGAGAACAGTCTCCGAATTCATATGTGATTCATTTGTCTGAAAAGCAGGAGCGGGTTCCGGTTCTGCTTTTCTCACCGGTTGTGAACCTGTCTCTGCCCGTGGTGGTTCAGGTTGTTCAAACAGTGATGCGGAACTATGAGCGCGCGACTCGGATCGCGTCAGGGGACCGTATGGATCCAGGATTTCGCGATTCGACCAGCGGGCCAGCAGTTCACGGGCCTCTTTGGTTTTGTCACTGATACGCGCAGCCGATGTTGTGCCCAGATCACTTCCACACGTCGCGCATTGCACGCGTTTGGAATCTGGCGAAACTTCGGCAGCCACATCGGACTGGCAACTTGTGCACCACATAAGGCACCTGGTTTGTTATAACTGAAGAATTAGAGAGGACTTGAGAAATGTCTGTGAATATCTTTGTTTGGGAGAGAGGCTTTGATTATCAACACTTGAGCATTTCATGCAATACCGTTTTCTCACTGGTCATGCAGTGAGCAGACTGTTGGCTTCAGTTCTAAAAAAATTCATGACTGTGAAATACAGCACAGATCACACCCGCAACGACCGCAATACTGAGACTGTTCTGGTTCATCAACTATGAATCAGTGTGTCAGGGATTCTGTTCGAGGTTGACCATTATGATTACCAGCAGTGCGGCTTCCCTTCATAGCAAACAGAGTGAACGTTTCAGGAGATGCAGATGAATTTGTTTCGGTTTGGAATGACAGCAGCAGTATTGGTATCTGTAGTCTGTCTCAATGATGCTGCGAATGCGACAGAAAACAGTCAGAAAAAACAGGCTCCCGTTGCCCTGGAGGGGAACTGTGCTGTCTGCCTGGTGAACGGTAAGAAAGTGGTGGCCGGAAAGCCTGAGTTTGCTGAGATCTATGATGGCCAGACTTATCTGTTTCCCTCAGAGGAAGTGAAACAGAAGTTTAAAGCAGCACCGGTACAATATGTTCCTGCTTTAAAAGGAGATTGCACCGTCTGCTTTGCTCATCATGATGGCCTGCGGAAGCCGGGTAAGATTGATCATATCAGTTTTTACGAGGGACGCGTATTTCTGTTTCCGAATGAAAGTATTAAAGCGGTTTTTGATAAATCACCTGCAGAATACGCTGACGTTGATCTGGCCTGCGATGGGAAATGTATTGTCTGTAAAGTCGATGGCGGGAAAGACGTGCCTGGGAAACCGGAGTTTACGTCGATCTACCAGGGGCTGCGATATCAGTTCCCCAGCCAGGCTGTGATGCAGAAGTTCCAGAAAGATCCTGCGAAATATGTCGCTGGCTTAAATAAAAAACAGGCAGCCGCCAGTGATTCGCCTGCTGCCTCTGAACTGGTTTCCATTAGAGGGACCACCGGTTGTGCTGCCTGTGAATTCGGGGTGCATCCCAGGCAGAATCCGGATGAATTAGGCCTGGCGGTCAAAAGTGACGACGGAAAAATTTATGTGATTGAAGGCGCACATGCCTCACATCCTGAATTATATAAAGGGCGTTTTCAGAGCCTGGCAGTCAATGTAAAAGGTAAACAGATTGCTCAGAAAGGCAAGTTTATCTGGCTGGAACCTCAATCGATCGAAACTGTTAAATAACCTTCAATCTAAACGATCAATAAAAAAAACAGCCTGTCACCACAGTCGGCGACAGGCTGTTGAATGAATTTGCAATTGCACCTGACAGCGATTTTGTTTCTCTCCCTTCCAACCGGAGTTGAGGATGACTGTCAGGTGTTTTTCTTTACTTACTGATCAGGTAATAACCCGGATTTGAAGTAAACTTGTCCCGTTCTGCTTCTGAGGTGAAAAATACGAGTCGCTCGCGATACACGCCTCCGGCATAGGGATCTCCCTCTACAGACTGATTGCGTTCCAGCTGTGAGACGCGGCATTTTCCTTCAAAAGCGGGCCAGTAGTTTTCAGGGGCTGCATCAAATTTCTGCTTGTGTTCAATCGACGCGAAACAGACCGTCTGGCTTTTGTATTCTGTTGTATATCGGACATCGCCTTCGACCAGTTCCTGATCATCCAGCATGCTTACCAGGCAGATCTTTTTGAAGGCAAACTCAGGTGCGACCTGCTTCTGACTCATTTTCTGGATGGGTTGCTGTTTAAGGGGAGGCGCTGCCTGCTCATGATTCACCAGGCAGATTTTACTGAGATGCCCCTGCATTTCGGGAGCTGCCACGTAACCGGAAATCTTTTTTACAATTTTCAGTTGGGGAGTAATGATCACAGTGGTGGGCAGTCCGGCAACGCCAATCGCTTCTACCAGCTCCGAGTTTTCGTCTGCATCCACGCGAATGGGAACAAAACAGGAGTTGATATGCTTGATGACTTTTGCGTCTTTATAAGTTTCACGATCCATTTTGTGACAGAATCCACACCAGGACGCACCAATTTGAATCAACATTGCTTTGTCCTCAGAACGAGCCTGAGTTGCTGCCTGTTTTAAATCAGTTTGCCATTTGATCTCTTCGGCGTATGTGGATTCCCCAAAGAAGGGAAGGCTTAATAAACTCAGCGAAAAAATGATAAAATGCCCGGTACGCATAATGGTTCCTTATGATAAATATCCAGAGGTCCTACACGCTTTACATATCGGTAATATTTGATGGTCTGTTCAGTTTGCAGGATTATTCTGGTTCAGATTTTTGTAATTGATATGAGGTTTATGTCGGTTACTGATCAGTATACGGTTACGGGTGTTTCGCAAGCTGTCTAAGTTCTCTGCATTGACAGAGCAGGGGTGAGGTAAATCCTGCAGTGCTCTGACTTAATCTTCAGCCGGAAGAAAACGGGATATTCCGTAGTTGTCCGGTAACTTGAGTGTAATTAGTTGATTTGTTTGGATCTTGTACAGATAAACGGGAATGAATCAGAGAACGGACTGACTTCAGAAGCAACGGCAGATCCGATCGAGAATGACTTCAGGTAAGTGTTATGACTGGAAGGGTTTATCAGAATGTAAAACGTCCAGAAAGATTGTTTCACTCGGGGCTTATACTTTATACGTCAATTATTCCGTTTTGATGGGATTCTATTACAGTTTTTCTCTCCCTGATCCAGGACTGATCCATTCGAAATCAATGACATTTCACTGGCTTCTTTTCACAGGGATCTCGCAACCTTCGATATTAACGCGGTGTTTCAAGCAAGGTCTCATTTCAGATCTGATAAGACAGCAGTTTGCCTGAAATGAGTATCGAACGTTTTCAAAATTGAATATGTGAGTTTGATTACATCAGCGGGAACGGCGCTGGTTAAAGATAGTCAACATTGAAGAAATGCAACTGAAATCAAGTCAAAAGTTGAGACGCAGGTTGATTAAAAAGAAGTTCAAAAAATGATTGAAAAACTATATCCTCAGTTTAATTCCCAGTTGAAATGTGAGATAACTCACAGAACGGGTGCTGCTTGCTGTTTAGTCTGAATTCTCAGTTAGATCTCACATCTTTTTGCCGTATAGAAACTTCGAGGTAATCCATGAAACGTCCGGAAATGAATCGACGCGATTTTAATCGACTGACCTTTGCTGCTTTTGGAGGAGTGGTTGCAGGTTCCATGGCAGGTTGTCAGCCTGCATCTCAACCTGCACCTGCAACACCTGATGCTGATGCAGAAGCCGGAAGTACAACTGCTGATGCGCATGACAATCATGACCATGCTGCTGAAGGGGGAGCCGAAACAGGTGATAAAGATGTCAGCCTGCTGATGAAAGAACCTCATGTCTGCCGCGGTTTGAATACCTGCAAAGGCAAACACGCCGGGATTGAAAATGAATGTGCCGGCCTGGGAGCATGTGCTTCCGTTGCCGAACACAGCTGTTCTGGTGAAAACGAGTGTAAAGGGCAGGGCGGCTGTGGCAGCAACCCCGGCATGAATTCGTGTAAAGGTAAAGGAGGCTGTCATATTCCTCTGATGCCTGATGCCTGGAAGCTTGCACGAGCTGAATTCGAAAAAGCCATGGAAAAAGCGGGTAAGAAAGTCGGTCCTGCACCAGAACCCAAAAAAAATTAAGAGTCAGTTGAAAGACAGGGAAGTCGGGCTCCTTTTCAAACAGTTTGTGAAGGAGCCCGCTTTATATCAGAACCTGAATGCAACACTCCTCAGAGTTTTAACTCAAGGAACGAAAGTAAAGACGCATGCGGAAACCACGTCTGGGACATGAGAATCTGGGGCTGGGAGTCGGTCTGCGGACGGTACACTTCTCCCATATCCTGGAACACCGGCCGGAAGTAGACTGGTTTGAGATCATTTCTGAAAACTTTATGGATTCAAACGGTCGCCCACGTGCTGTTCTGGAACAAATTGCGGAACACTATCCGATCGTCATGCATGGCGTTTCGCTGTCGATAGGCAGTACCGACCCGCTGAACCGTGACTATCTGGAAAAACTGAAAGGACTGGCGGAAAGGATTCACGCACGCTGGATTTCCGACCATGTCTGCTGGACCGGTGTCGCCGGCCGCAATTCACATGATCTGCTCCCCATTCCTTACAACGAAGAGACACTTTCCCATCTGGTGGAACGGATTCGAATCGTACAGGACATTCTCGAACGACCACTGGTCCTGGAGAACCCCAGCAGTTATCTCGAATTTCAGGATTCCACAATGAGCGAGTCAGAATTCGTCTGTCGCATGGCGGAAGAAGCGGACTGCGGTTTGCTGCTGGATGTGAATAATGTCTATGTCTCCAGTGTAAATCATGAATTTGATCCGGTCGCTTATGTAGAAGCAATTCCTGCAGAGCGGGTGGTGCAGTGTCATCTTGCCGGGCACACCAACTGCGGAACTCATCTGATTGATACTCATGACGGGCATGTGGTCGACCCGGTCTGGAATCTGTTTCGCTTACTTCATCAGCGTACCGGAGGAGTCTCAACGTTGTTGGAATGGGACGCGGAGATTCCTCCGTTTCCCGTTGTGCATCAGGAAGTATTAAAGGCCCGTCAGTACATGGATGAAAATCTTCCCGCGGCGCAAAATATGAAAACAGAGATAGAGCCTGTCCACATCGATTCGCAGGCGATTCCTCATCCAGCATCATTTATTGTGGCGGAAGTGGAATGAGCCAGCAGAAACGCAAACTGGAACAGCTGCAGCGCTGGATGCAGACCGTGATCAGCGCGCCGGGGGGAATCACAGCGGGCATCGCTTCGGAAGAAGCACAACGCGAGATACCGCTGCTAGACCACCAGTTGGAGTCGGTAATTACCAGATCCAGTCAGCAGACGAGCCAGGAACGCATTGGTATTTATGCCAATGCCTACTATGCGCGGCTGCTCGAATGTCTCAGTGAGGAATATGCGGCCCTGGTGACCGCGATGGGCACCGCCGCCTTTGGTGCATTCAGTTTGCAGTATCTGCAGAAGTATCCTCCTGCCAGTTATACACTCGGAGAGTTGGGAGCACGCTTCCCCCGCTTCCTGCAGGAGAGTCGACCTGAACCCGAGTCGCAGGCAGAAGCAGCCGACTGGACTGATTTTCTGATCGAACTGGCGACGCTGGAGCGGGTTTACAGCGAAGTCTTTGATGGTCCCGGAATCGAAAAGCAGGAACTGCTGACAGCGGAGAATCTGAAGGCAGTGACTCCGGAAGAATGGCCCGATCTGACTTTGAAGATGGCTCCCTGCTTTCGTTTACTGCAGTTTCAGTTTCCCGTTCACGAATATATCACCAGTACAAAACGGGGTGAGACCCCAGCGATCCCGGACCCGCACATCACATATCTGGCCATCACGCGTCGGCAATATATCGTGCGTCGCGCAGCCATCTCTGAAGCGGAGTTTTTTCTGCTTTCCTGCCTGCATCAGGGAATGCGAGTGGGTGAGGCGATCAATGAATTCGCAGCAGCAGGGCTCATGGAAGCAGATCAGCTGGCGGAACAGCTGCATGTATGGTTTAAGCACTGGACCGAGTCGGCTTATTTTACAGATGTCAATCGCAGAGATGATTCAAAAGTAGTGTAACCCCTTTTTTAACAGTTGTTTATGGTGATTGTGTCCTCTGTTCGATGCCACATGTTTGCGGTTGCCTGCGAGGCCAGATTGAGTCTTTCATCTCGGATCTTGATTTTTTGCTCGAAATCGTGTCTGTTGCGCAAAATGGATAAAACAGGTCAGACGGGTTGAAGATGCGTCCCGGATTTGGGTGATATAAGGAGTTTTTTCCAATTTCTGTGTGATTGGATTCAAGTTTTTCTATTGCGGTTTGTGCACCGCTCAAAGCACCAGCACTCCCCGCATTGACACAAAAAGGGCTCGGAATTACAGTCCCGACTTAAAGTAATCACCGTCTGGATCCAAATCATTCCGTTTCCTTTTTTCAAATGAGTTGATCTGCAGATTCGCTGTCAGGGAGGGCAGCAATATGAAGGGCATCATAATGTGTTGCGTCGCGATGTTGCCGGCCTTTGAAATCTCAGGATGCACTCAGCGGAACTCCTTACCTCCTGTGGCGATCAATTCACCAACGCCGGCTCCCCAATACTCACCTCAGGTTGCCAAACCCGTGCCTGGTGCGCCTTTATTTACGACACCACCTACGATCGCGGTGGAACCACTGGCGATTGAGCCGCAGAACCCCTGGAAACCAGAGGCGGAAGTCCGCGACTGGGAATACATTGTGATTCACCATACTGCCTCAACGACAGGCAGCGTGGAAAGTATTCATGAACTGCACAGTAAGAAAAAAGATAAATCAGGGAACACCTGGCTGGGCATTGGTTATCACTTTGTAATTGGTAACGGAAACGGTATGCCCGACGGTTCGATCGAGTCCACGTTCCGCTGGCGCGAGCAGATGCATGGTGCCCACGCCGGCGATAACAAGTATAACCAGCATGGAATTGGCATCTGTCTGGTTGGTAACTTCGAAAATGAGCCACCCTCCGATGCGCAGCTGGCTGCGGTCAAAAAACTGGTGGGTGTTCTCAAAGCAGAATACAATATTTCCAGTGATCATGTACAGGGGCACCGCGATGTCAAAGCGACTGCCTGCCCCGGTAAATACTTCCCGATGAGCGAAGTGGCTTCGTCCATTGATCTTCCCGTGTATGGTGCAACCAGCCCTGCCGGGACGAACCCTGCCTCCAAAATGGAACTGGCCGCTCAGAAATAAATTCGTAACTTCCCCCACATTTAAGACTACCCCCTGATTTACTCTTCGAAAGCAGATTGACAATGGATTTTACGCAGCGTCTTAAATGGATTGAACAGGCATTGAATGCAGAACAAACGGATCATCTGCAATCATCGGCAGAGAATCGGATCCTGGGATTACAGGGCAGTACGGCATCGCCGATCCAACTGCCTCTCAAACATATTTCCCTGTTTCGCCCCGAGCATTATGAGCCGGGTTATGCTTATCCACTGGTGATCTGGCTGCACTCTGACGGGGGATCAGAGCATGACCTGCATCAAATCATGCCTCAAATCAGCCTGCGAAATTACCTGGGGCTCTCCTTCCGTGCACCTGCCATTGATCCCGCAGCGCCAGACAACGGCTACCACTGGCCCGACAGTCATCTGTTTGCCGCCCAGTTCATGGAAAACATTCAGAAAACAGTCGTCGAACTCCGTAAAGCTCTGAATATTCATGAAGATCGAATCTATCTGGCGGCGACTGGCAGCGGTTGTTCGATGGCCACGAAACTGTTGTTGAAAGCGCCTCATTTTTTTGCCGGTGCTGCTCTGCTTAACGGGAATTTCAGTGATAAGGATTTTCAAAAAACAGCCGGTGCCAGCCTGAAGAAAAACCGGGTCCTGCTCGACCGTCGCTCTACCGCTCAATCTGACAGCAAGCACTCAGCACAGTGGTTGGGCCGGATGTGGGAAACGACAGGGGCGGATATTCAAACGGTCAATTCTTTGAAAACAGAAACGACTCAGGAGTCAGAACTGTTCAGCCTGCTGGATCGCTGGATCATGGAAGGTATTTCGACAGCCTGGCTCGTGTGAGACCGGGCAAGCGACCAGTCGAGGTTTGATACGTGTGATCAGTTTGAATTACGCTGATTAATCCGTTTGTGCAGAAGTTTCCTGTTGTGACGCCGTTCTCCAGGCCGATGAATATTGTGGAGTCCTGATAATTCAGGAATTCCTCTGCTGATTTTCAAGGACAGTCCAGGCTGGACTGATCGCTTTATTCTACCGACTGGCAAGGAGAGAACTATGATGGTGCGGCGTCTCATGCTCGCAGGGTTGTTCCTGTTTGTGGTTGGGTTGGCCACGTCTACCTTTTCGCCTTCGGATGCTTTGGCGGCTGGTCGTGGACAACCTACTGACTGGAATCGTTTTTATCACTACCCCTATGTGTATTATCCCCAGAACTTCCAGAGACCACAGGGTAGCTACGATAACCTCTACTATCGGTATCCGGAAAACATGCGGATTCCTGTCTACAACAAAAGCTGGCATAATTTTTATCCCAGTGAGCGTCCTTACCATTCAGGAAATCATTTCCATCTGGACGTCTTCTAAGAATCACCGGCAGACGTTTCCATACTCTGCCTGACATACAGGATCTCGCATAGGATCCTGACGGGCCTCCTGAAAGTGTACACGCTTTAAAGTTAAAAGTGTGTCTCCAATTGAGCGCTGGTTGCCTTCGCGCAACAATTCAGCCTGCGAACGTGTTCGCAGGCTATTTTTATTTCCCCTCTGCCTGTCTGAAATACTCCTGATTCTCCTTTTCAGAACGCTACGTCACTTCCTAAAATCCAATCTTCCCGTTCACCCTACGTCAGCCAGGTTTCTGATTCCCTTACCGGGACAGGACAATCCGGTTGAACTCACAGAGCGTATTCTGGCTTGATCCATGTCGAATGAAAAAACCGAAGGTATCGTGATCCGTCTGGCTGATTTCAGCGAATCCAGCAAAGTGATCACCTGGTTTACCCGGGATTTTGGGAAGACTGCAGCATTGGCAAAAGGTGCGAAAAGGCTGAAAAGCTCGTTTGAGGCTGCTATTGACTTGTTAGCCACATGTCGGATAGTCTTCATCCGAAAATCTTCCGGCGGGCTCGATCTGTTGACCGAAGCTCAGCTGGTAAATCGTTTTCGCCCTTATCCTGGAAGTCTATCCAACCTGTATGTGGGCTACTACATTGCCGAATTACTGGATGCCCTGACTGAGGAATATGATCCTCATCCAGAGCTGTATGATGCGGCCTGTGAAGTTTTGCACCACCTGCAGGAACACGATGATTTTCAGAAATCGTTGATAAAATTTGAGTTAAGCATTTTAGAAGAAATTGGTCAGCTACCTCAGTTCGAATACTGTGCAGGATGCAGTCGAGAACTCGGGCCGTCGGAATCGTATCTGTATGATGCCGGTAATGGCGGGCTGTACTGTCAGGACTGTGAACAACAGCGGCATGGTAACGTACGTGTTTCCCGTGGCGCAATTGCGATCCTGCAGAAGCTGTCTGACGAGAATACATTACTTTCCCAGCGATTAAACTTGTCCCTTCAGCAACAACGAGAAATTCGACAGCTACTGTCTACAACCATGTCTCATATCCTGGGCCGCCGCCCCAAAATGGCGCCCTACCTTCAACTATAATCACATCATTTCCCCCAGGTGGAAGTCAGGGATGACCATGTCCACTTCATACTTAAAATATCAAAATTCCAGCCAGCCTCGATTCCTGTTGCTCAGTTCTGCACTGATGATCTGTGGTCTGGTTTCGGGGTGCGCCATGTTTGGCGATCGTGAATCCGGTTTTTCCGCGATGAAACCTCCCTGGTCTAAGAAGAGCGCGACGGATGATCCCTCCATCGAGGGTGTGCGTGGCCCGATGCAGCGGATCATGCAGACCGCAATGTGGGAAAAAAAGAAAGAAGCCAACTTCATCGAACCTTCCGTCGGTGCTGCCGAATATCAGAAGGCCAACGAAACATTCAAAGCACAGGATTTTAAAGCAGCGGAAAAGGAATTCAAGTCGATCGTAAAGCGGTTTAAAAACGATCCGATCAAAGAAGACGCCCAGTTCATGGTGGCGGAATCGCAATTTGCTCAAAAGAAATACTCCTGGGCACAAGACAGCTATGACCAGTTGTTGATTGATTTCCCTTCGACGCGGCATCTGGATCAGACAACCAAAAGAATGTTTACCATAGCCCGTTACTGGCTGCAGGAGCCAAGTATTGTCAAAGGCGGTGACATTCAGCAGGTCAATCTGGAAGAACCCGGCTCTGAAACACCGGAGATTCCCACTGACGGAAAAGATCGAAAAACACGCTGGGCTTTAATCCCGAATCTGTTTGATCGCAGCCGCCCCGTCTTCGATACCGAAAACAGGGCACTGGAAGCGCTCAAATCGATCTGGCTCCACGATCCGACCGGCCCCCTGGCTGATGATTCTTTAATGCTGACCGCCAGTCACTATCTGAAAAAAGGCCGCTACATGGATGCCGACCGGACTTTCAGCCTGCTGCGGGAAGAATATCCGAAAAGCCCGCATCTCAAAGATGCCTTCATGCTGGGAACACATGTGAAACTCATGTCCTACCAGGGGCCCGCCTATGATGCCACCGTGCTGAAAGATGCAGGAGAACTGAAAGAGACAACACTCAGACTGTTTCCCGAAGCGCAACAGGCCCGGTTGAAAGAAGAGTTGAAAAAAATCGAACATGCCAAAGCAAAGCGTGAGTGGGAAACCGTGCAATACTGGATGCGTCGCAGTAAACCCAAGTCTGCCGCCGTTTATTGTAACCTGCTGATTGAACATTATCCGACTTCTCCGTTTGCCAATCAGGCGCGTGAACTGCTGGCAGAACTGGGGGCAGAGAATACCAGCCATCTCTGGGCGAATTATGCGACACCCAAAAAGCAGGTCGCCGAACAGCCTGAGCCAGCAAAATCATTTCTGCCGGGTCTGCCTGGGTTTGGAAAATCTGAACCGGCTCCTGTAAATCCCCCCGCGAACGCAGCCGAGGCACCCCGTGAACTGGAAGCACCGGCACGACTGCAACTGGAAGGTTTTGGAGAACCGATCAGAAAAATTCCTCTGGAAGAAGAGGCAGAGCCAGCGCGCGTCAAATTGTAACAGCTGTGCCTGCAGGTCCGATTCTCAGTGATCTGTTGAATAAATTTATGGAACGTTTCCTGGTTAAAATGTTATTACTGTTACTGTTGTCTTGTGATATGACAGGCTGCGGGTACACCGTTGGCAATTCCTATCAGACAGACGTGCAGACCGTTTATGTACCCATCTTTGAAAATAAGACGTTTCGTCGCGGTTATGAATATCAGCTGACCGAAGCGGTCCAGCGAAAAATTCAGTCACGCACCCCCTTTCGCCTGGCCAAAGGAATCGAGGCTGATACACGTTTAACCGGAACGATCAGACAAATTGATAAAAGCGTGTTAGCAACAACCCAGGATAATGACCCACGAAACCTGAACCTGAGGTTTGTGGTTGATGTGACCTGGGAAGATACGCGAACAGGGAGGATTCTGTCACAACAGGAAGTGCCTATTTCTGCGGATGTCGTGCAGCTGGTTTCACAGGCTTCTTTTGCACCGGAAGTCGGGCAATCACTGGCGACAGCCACTCAGACAGCCACGGACAGTCTGGCGAACCAGATTGTGCAATTAATGGAATCCCCCTGGTAAATAAGATCACGAAATCTGGATAGTCACGATTTTGGAAACCTGTTAAAATTCGAGTACTTGTCACCGTAAACCATTTCTCTCGTCAATCAGCTGAAATTCACTCCCCGCCTCACTCGATGAACCTGTCTTCTTCAATAGCACGGATTGCATTATCATATCGGGCCACCGCCAGTCTCACTGGCACAGAGAACTGCCAGACCTGCAATTCAGGGAAGGATTTGGATAAACAATGAAACTGAAACCTGTCTTACTTCAAAGTGCGCTCGTATTCACCTGCTGTGCTGCCGCGGGCCTGCTGCTGAGCAATCAGCTTTCCCAGGCGCTTGGGCAACAACCGGCCGCCAATCAGGAACCCGAGGTAGAACAACAACTGCCGGCTGCCCTGGAAGAGATCCTGCGAAACTGGGAACGGGAATCAGCCAAAATCGAAAAACTGGAAGGCAATCATCTTCGGCGTGAGTACGACGATGTATTTCAAATTGAGAAGAAATCGGAAGGCCGGTTTTATTACGAGCAGCCAGACAAGGGCCGGATTGATATTGCGGGAATGAAAATTCCTGAGGGTGCAAAAAGCGATAAGCCGAATGACAAAGGCGATTTCTATGCCTTGAAACCAGGGCAGGACGAACGCTGGATCTGTGATGGCAAGCGGATCTTTTCCATCGACGAAAATGAGAAAAAATACGAAGTCTTTCCGATTCCCCTGGAGCGACGCGGCGTCAATATCATGGAAGGGCCCCTGCCGTTTCTGTTTGGGATGCCAGCGAAAGTTGCCAAACAGCGTTACTTCCTGAAGCTGCTGGTGAATACGCCCGAGCAGATCATCATCGCTGCGAAACCACGTCGCAGAGCCGACGCAGCCAACTACCGCGAAGCAAAAATCAAGCTGGATCCGAAGACCTATTTACCGGCAGCCGTGCAACTGATTCATCCCAGCGGAAATCAATCGACCGTATATATCTTCAGCAATGTCGTCGCTAACAAGAACCGGGGAATCCTCGGAGGCATCTTTGGAAAAGATCCTTTCACTCCCGATCTGGACGACTACCGCCTGGAAGGAAAAGTGGTGGCAGACGCAGGAGAAGAAAACGTACAGCGTCCGGTTCCCAAAGCTGCCCCTGTTCAACAGGCAGCTTTCAAAGTTCCCAATATGGTTGGACACAACTATAAATCTGCCGAAGCCTTACTTCAAAAAATGGGCTTTCAGACTAAAGTATGGCCCGGTGATCCTGCGGAGGAGCCCAGACTGATCCACCACGTTTATCAGCAGGTCCCCGTACCAGGTGCTACTGCAAAAAAAGGTCAGACAGTTCACCTCAAACTGTATATCGATCCGAATAAAGAAAAGAATTAATTCGGAGAAGAAAATCCGACAGAACATTCAAAGCCCCGGGGAGAAATCTCCGGGGCCTTAATTATTTCTGGCTCGCATTGCCCGCTGGATATCCATGCGGGCGGAGTCTTTCTTGAGCTTTTCGCGTTTGTCGTGCAGTTTGCGGCCTTTGGCGATACCCAGTTTGACTTTCACCAGTCCGCGTGTGAAATACATGGTAAGCGGGATCAACGTCAGGCTGGAGTTTTCAGACCGCTCGGCGAATTTGCGGATCTCTGCTTTTTTCATCAGCAGTTTTCGCGGCCTGCGGGTCTGGTGGTTCATGGTATTGGCCTGCGGGTACAGGGCGATATCAACGTTGAACAGCCAGACTTCGTTTTCCTGCATCCGCGCAAAGCCTTCTTCGATCGAAACCTTATTGGCGCGAATACTTTTGACTTCACTGCCCGCCAGCACAATCCCGCAATCCAGCGTATCCAGGATTTCGTAGTTGTGCCGGGCTTTGCGGTTCTGGCAGATGGTACGTGAATTCGGGTCTTCTTTCGAAGCTTTCTTTTTCCCTTTTTTACCCATTACCAGCATCTCCAACTGCCGCCGACCAGTCTGGTGGTCTATCAATCCTGTCTTGACAGGTGGTCAATGTCAGGCGAGCACGCCAACGAGCGTGCGGACCATTTTGGCCAACGTGCCATTCGAGGTCTGATAAGACACTGGTTCAGCGACAGATTACTACTTGAGGTTAAAACTTACTTTAAATCGAGGGAAACCCATTCCTGATCGACACGCGTCTCTAAAAAGAGGTTCAGTCTGCTCCTCGTCAGGAATTGTCCGTTCGCACCTGCACCTGTAGGGCACCCAGCATGCGGGTAATCTGTTTTTCCTTACTGGAAATGAAAGGTACATTTTCCAGTACGATCGCCCGAGGTTCATTTCGCGGGTGCAGCACCAGTCTCCCGGAACGCAGCAGGAGATACTCAAAGATATCGCTGATTTCTTTGTCGATCTTCAGGTTTGGTGCAGAAAAACGTTCCAGATCGCTCAGGAAACCGTGGTGATGCAGGAGTTCATTGCCTTTGACTTCCCAGTAATCAAAGCGAACATAAATGCCCACACAGATAAAGATCAGCCCCAGGATTCCGGAAAACAGCCAGTACATCTGCGAATTCGCCCAGGGACGCAAACCTTTCAGCAGATTGGTCAGGGGAGGGACGATATCCGGATTAAACCGCAGGATCATCCAGGCCCCCATAAATATTGCAGCGCCCAGAAAGAACAGCGTCAGCGAAGTCGTACGTGGGAAATCAAATGCGAGGACGGTCAGATTAAATCCAAAGACCCCCAGAAAGATCAGCGCCATGACTTCCGCTACATGCTCACGCTCTCCACCGATGTGGGCGGATTCTCCCGCGAAGGTCATGAAAATCGCAGCAGCAACTGAAACCATCAGGGTCGGGTACAGAAATACGATTTTGGGATAGGAAATCAGGTAGATACTATCCTGAGAAAACTCTTTGTGAGTTCCTGGTTCTTTACTCAAATTAGTATCTTCAGTCATTGTCAAATCCCTTATGTGTAATCGCTGGTTGAATGACGCGGATGTGAACGTGTATTATGTCTGGCAGCAGTAAACGTTTCGATTCCCGGTGCGGATCATGAAACCATCGATCAATTTCTAATTTACCTGGAAATGGGGGAGCTACTTCCTGCAGCCGAAATACCGGACAGAATTCAGTTTATCGCGTTTGAACTTCCTGTTTTCCGTGCAGCAATAGTAGACGCGAAATGTTCGGACTTCAAGGCTGATCAACTCAGAAGCTGTCAGCCGTTTGGCTGCCGTCAATTCCTGACTGTACTCCAATCCTTCCAGCCCGACAGGTTCCCTTATTCGTATTGTCCTGATTATGAGTGAAACAATCTCTATTTTGTATAAAATATACAATGAAAAATATATATAATATATAAAAATCAAAAGTAAGCACTTATCACGGTTTGGGTTCCCTGGTTAATATTAATGTATGAGCATACGATATCCTCGACAAATTCGACCCGCCTCTTTCCTCATACTGTTGTTCCTGCTGACCGGATCTGCCAGGCCAGTCCAGTCTGCGGAAAAAGTAGACTACCTGAAAGAGATTAAGCCCCTCTTTGCAGAGAAGTGCTTTGCCTGTCACAGCGCTCTGAAAGAGGAAGCGGAGTTGCGTCTTGAGACCCGGGAGCTGATGCTCAAGGGAAGTTATTCGGGGGCCGTCATTCACCCTGGTAAGCCGGACGAGAGCATTCTGCTGGAGCGGATTCTGGCCAAAGGAGATGAGCAGATGCCGCCTCCTGAGGAAGGGTCGCGGCTGTCGGAGCATGACATTGCCCTCATCCGAACCTGGATTGAGCAGGGCGCCGTCACACCCAAAGAAGAGATTCCCGGTCGCCCCAAAGATCACTGGTCCTTTCAGGCACCCGTGAAGGCGAAGGTTCCCGATGTGGGCTTGAATAATCCGATTGATGCTTTTCTGGAAGTAAAACGGGAGCAGCAGGGGCTGGTGACTGTCGAACCGGCAGCGCGTCGAGTCT
>TARA_R100001132_G_scaffold27216_2_pt1 | contig 20114 bp, 20 predicted proteins | sample TARA_R100001132 | Tara Oceans TARA_R100001132 (sample SAMEA2621247) | marine metagenome | biome: marine biome (ENVO:00000447); feature: mesopelagic zone (ENVO:00000213); material: "saline water (ENVO:00002010), including plankton (ENVO:xxxxxxxx)" | depth 800 m | reverse complement strand
ACAGGAGCCACCGGAACCATGGTCTGGATGGACCGCCGCCGTGATGGTTTCGCAGTGCTGCTGACGACAGCCATTCGTTCCCAGGTTCCCTGGCGTCTGGTAAAACTCTCCAATATCATTGCGTCAGCGTTTAATTAATCAGAAAGCCCGGTCCGGAAATGCGATCACCACTTTTACGATAAATTAAAGTCTGACTCTTCCACATTACGATGGAAATGAAGGCCGTTGCCCGAATTTGTTTGAATTCTTATTCACATAGGTAAGATAGTCCATCTGGGTCCTGAACTATTTTGTGTGTGGATCAGATTTTTTCATATTAGAAATTGATGAATTCACATACATTAATCAGACTAATGCACTATACTGGGTCAGATTCAAATTAAAGTGGTGGCTTGAATGCAATCGTTCCAGATTAGAATGAGCGAACAGTCACTGATTGAAACAGGATCTTTGCTGCGATCATCTCACCGATCCAGTAACACATCAGCGCGAAACCGACACCTTTGAATACCGGATGCCAGGCATTGACTATGAACTCTGTGATTCCTGTTCTTGACCCCGCGTCTCCGCAGGCAGAGGCCATTAACGATTTGTTTCTTCAGGTATTGCTCATCAGTGCTGTCGTTTTCGCGATTGTATCGGGATTAATCCTGATTGCCATTTCGCGTGGTCGACGCCGTGATACACAACCGGATCAGAATTTTGGCAGCGAAAGATCAGAAATCTTCTGGATGATCGGTCCGGTGGTCATTGTTATCTGGCTGGTCGCGATCAGCGCCCATCTGATCATCACCCTCAACGCGATACCCGAGGTCGCCCCAGACGGCAAAATTAATTTCGACGATGTCGATCTGATCGTGACCGGACACCAGTGGTGGTGGGAAGTGAAATATCCTAAATCAGGGGTAATTACCGCCAATGAAATTTATTTACCCGCAGATAAAGACAAAAAATTTCGCGTTCTGGTCACTTCGGCTGATGTGATCCATAGCTTCTGGGTTGCCCAACTGGGACCCAAAATCGATGCCATCCCGGGTCGGGACAATTTCATCTGGCTGCAGGCGAGTAAACCCGGTTCGTACCAGGGACGCTGTTCGGAGTACTGTGGAGCCCAGCACGCCTGGATGAACTTCAAAGTCTATGCCGTCACGAAAGAAGAGTTTCAACAATGGGAAGCCAGCGAGAAGCAGGCGACCGAACAGCCCCGATTACTCTCCCCCCTGGCTGCAGCCGGCAAGAAATACTTTTTCCAGGCCACCTGTCCCCGCTGCCATACTGTTCAGGGAACTGCTGCGGATGCCACAATCGGGCCGGATTTAACTCACTTCGCCCGTCGCAAAGAAATTGGTGCAGGCGTCATTGAAAATACACCCGCAAATCTGGCTTTGTGGCTCAAGAACCCCCAGGCACTCAAGCCGGGATGTAAAATGCCAGACTTCAAGCTGAGTGAAACAAACTTAAAACAACTCGTAGCCTACCTGGAGACACTCAAGTGACGACAGGATCCGTCGAAGAATCACAACTCACGATGCTTGAACCCCAGCCGACTTCAACGCGGATGCTGGACTGGGTCAGTACGCTCGACCATAAACGTATCGGCATTATGTATATCCTGACCGCCGTCTTTTATCTGGCGGTAGGAGGCTTTGAAGCGCTGCTGATGCGCATCCAGCTGGCATTCCCCAACAATACGTTTCTTTCACCGGAAATGTTCAACCAGCTTTTCACCATGCATGGCACCACGATGGTCTTCCTGGTCGGGATGCCGGTACTGACGGGCTTTGCCAATTATTTTGTTCCCTTAATGATTGGTGCCCGTGACGTTGCCTTTCCCCGCCTGAACTCCTTCGGATTCTGGATGTTCTTTTTCGGAGCAGCCCTGTTGCACTTCAGCTTTCTGACGGGTTCAGCCCCTAATGCCGGCTGGTTCAGCTACGTCCCCCTCTCATCTAAAGCCTACAGTTCCCTGCAGGGTGTCGATTACTGGATCATCGGTCTGCTCATTATGGGCATCGGCTCCGTTTCAGGGGCGATCAATATTTTTGCCACGATTATCAATCTGCGGGCTCCCGGCATGAGCCTGCAACGCGTGCCCCTCTTTGTTTGGATGATGCTGATGCAGGCGATCCTGATCATCCTCGCTCTGCCGGCTCTGAACTCGGCACTGGCCATGTTACTGATCGACCGCTGGCTGGGCTCCGCATTTTTTGATCCGACCCGAGGCGGTTCTGCAGTCCTCTGGCAGCATTATTTCTGGATCTTCGGACACCCCGAAGTTTACATCCTGATCCTGCCCGGCTTTGGCATGATCTCTGAAGTCATTCCCGTCTTTTCGCGAAAACCGATTTACGGATATACCTTCATTGCAGCTTCGTCGGTTGCAATTGTGCTCCTGGGCTACGGTGTCTGGGCACATCATATGTTCGCAGTCGGGCTGGGCATGTATGCCGACATATTTTTTGCCGTTGGTTCGCTGCTGATTGCCATCCCTACCGGAATCAAAGTCTTTAACTGGACCGCCACTCTGTGGGGGGGAGAAATTAAGTTTAACACCTCGCTGCACTTCGCGATCGCGTTTCTGCTGCAGTTCGTCATTGGCGGATTAACGGGCATCATGTTCGCCGCTGTTCCGATCGACTGGCAGTTGACCGACACCTACTTTGTAGTCGCACACTTTCACTACGTGTTGATCGGGGGACTGGTCTTCGCATTATTCTCAGCAGCCTACTACTGGTTCCCTAAAATGACCGGACGTATGTTGAATGAACGCATTGGAATCCTGCAGTTCTGGCTCTGGGTACTTGGCTTTAACATGACCTTCATGGTACAGCATTTCCTCGGAATGATGGGCATGCCCCGTCGTGTCTACACCTATGCTGACAATCCCGGCTGGGCCTTGCTGAATGGAATCGCGACCCTGGGCGCTGTCTTCATGGCGGTTGGCACCCTGGTCTTTCTCTGGAATATCTTCAAAAGTTTACATAGCGGAAAAATTGCCGGCGACAATCCCTGGGATGCCTTCACACTCGAATGGGCTACCACATCACCGCCTCCCCCGGAAAACTTCCCGGTGATTCCCGAAGTCAAAAGCCGACGTCCCGTGTGGGATATTAATCATCCAGAGTATGCTGACTGGAAAAAAGAAAAGACTCCGGAAGATAAAGGCAGACGCGGCAACCTGGCCAAAATCGCCGCCTGGTCGTTTATCGCTTCCGAGGCGGTCTTCTTTCTGCTGCTCCTGGTCGCATACGTGGTCTTCAATACAAAACTGATGGCACCGGTGGGCGAAGCCAGTTCCCCCGAAACACTGTCTGATGTGACTTCTTCCGTGCTGGATGTCAAACGAACCGGCATCTTCAGCCTGTTTCTGATCACCAGCAGTCTCACCTTCTGGGTCGCGGAACGATTTTTGAAAGCTGGTAAAAAATCTGCGTTTGTCTTTTCTCTGGGGCTCACCATTCTGCTGGGCATCATCTTCCTCGGCGGTCAGGTGTGGGAATACACGGGGCTGCTGTCGAATGGTATCAGCATCAATTCCGATCTGTTCTCAGCGACATTTTTCACAGTGACCGGGTTCCACGGAATTCACGTGACCGCCGGCGTAATCGCCTTATTTGTGATGCTGCTGATGGGACTCAAAGGAAATCTCTCATCTGAAAAAACACACGTATTCGGAGCCGTCGGCGTTTATTGGCACTTTGTCGATGTCGTCTGGATTGCCGTCTTTGGAATTATCTATCTGGGGCTTCTGCAATGAGTTCGTATTTCGACCTGACAAGCAGCTTATGGAAATGGGATTCCCCCATCTGGCTACTGGTGCTCACCCTGACCGGGATGTATTTCCTGCTTCAACGAAGCACCAGCGGAAAACGGGGGGCGGCATTTTCTGTTGCCATGCTGGCTCTGACACTCGCCTACATTTCTCCAATTGGCGTTCTTTCGGACGGCTATCTGTTCAGCGCGCACGTCGTACAGCACCTGCTGCTCTTATTAATTATCCCATTATTTCTACTGCTCAGTCTATCTGAATCGGCAATGGAATCACTCTTCAGCCGTCCCTTCATGAACCGCCTGGGCTCGGTGATGGCTGTCCCGTTTCTGGGCTGGCTCAGTGGTCTGGGGGTCATGTGGTTCTGGCACATTCCATCCTTCTGTAATGCTTCGACGGTTAACTACTCACTCGGAATTTTCCGGGATGCCACCTTCCTGCTGGCCGGTCTGGCATTCTGGTGGCCCGTCTTTTCACCTGTGAAACGGTATCATTTGAATCCATCGGTGGCAGTCGCTTACCTGTTCTCCGCCTGCCTGGCTTGTACCCTGCTGGGAATCTATATCACGTTCACGGTTATTTCAGTCTGTCCCGCTTTTGCCAGCCCCGTCGATCGAATTGGAATTCTGAACCTGCTCTACGATCAGGGACTGAATCCTGCCACGGACCAGCGACTGGGCGGCCTGTTGATGTGGGTCCCCCCCTGCTCACTGTATGTGACGGCGATTATGGTCGTACTGAAACGCTGGTACGCTGACATTGAAACTGTCCCGACCTCTCAAACGACGGCAAACCCAGGCTCTCTCAGGGAGGCGCATCAGTGAACCAGTCTGACTTATCGGAAACACATTCTGAAGAAAATGCCGAACCGGAACTGAAACCAACCTACGCCCCGGCGACACTGGCGCTGGGGATCATGTTTATGTTCTGGGGAATCCTCACACACTGGAGCATGTCACTGATCGGGATCATCGTTATGGTGGGTGGCATCTGGTCCTGGATGAAAGAGATCAACAGCTCATGGAGTGAAACGCCTTGAATACCGAACAACCTCAGTCAGATCACCCCTGTTGCCAGCAACAGCAGCGCCGTACATTTCTGACCCGCCTGTCCATCGGGTTATCAGCGCTGATCGGACTCATCATAGCTCTACCGGGGATCGGATTTGTGCTGGCACCTGTCTTCCGTAAACCCAAACAGAAATGGCGAAACGTCGGCAAACTCGAAGACTTCAAGGTGGGCGGGTTTGTTCTGGTGCAATACGAAGATCCCTCTCCTGTAGTCTGGTCTGGCGTGACGGCCAAAGCGGGTGCCTGGATCCGGCGCGCCAACGAATCTGAATTCATCGCCTTTTCAATCAACTGTCGGCACCTGGGCTGCCCGGTCCGCTGGGTTGAAGACCCGCGTCTGTTCATGTGCCCCTGTCACGGTGGAGTTTACTACGAAGATGGAACCGTGGCTGCTGGGCCGCCCCCCGAACCACTGGATCGACTCAAGGTCCGTGTGCGCAATGGTCAGGTGGAAATTGAAACAGCTCCAACACCTTTGACGCTGACAAAGTTAACCTGAAAACCACTTTTGATGAGAAGCGAGTATCCGGCTGAATGAGTAACAACTTCCTGACTCGAACCTGGAACTGGATTGACAATCGAATTGGTTTTTCCGATTACATTGTTCCGCTGATGGTCCATCTCGTGCCCGATAATGCCCGCTGGTGGTATATCTTCGGGAGCGCCACACTGTGTGCATTTGTGGTTCAGGTTCTGACCGGTATCAGCCTGGCCATGGCTTATGTACCGGGCGGCGAGAATACTTACGAAAGCCTCGTTTATATTACCAATACAGCACCGCTGGGCAGCCTGGTTCGAGGCATGCATTATTACGGTGCCTCCGCCATGGTCATGCTCGCTGTCATTCATATGGTGCAGGTCTATATGCACGCGACATACAAGTACCCGCGAGAAATGAACTGGATGAGTGGCGTGGTACTGTTATTCGTCGTACTCGGCATGGCCTTTACCGGCCAGTTGTTACGCTGGGATGCGAACGGCGTCTGGTCGGTTACCGTTGCTGCGGAAATGGCAGGCCGAACCCCCATTATCGGACCCACGCTGGCACATTTCATTCTGGGTGGCGAAACGGTCGGCGGTTCCACCATCACCCGCTTTTTTGCCATGCATGTTTTCATCATGCCTGCGCTGATTTTTGCCGGCATCGGATTGCACATGCTGCTGATCATGCGGCACGGGATCTCTGAAATGCCCGATGTCAACGAACCGGTGGATCCGGACACCTATAAAGAAGAGTACGAAAAGCGAATCCACAAAACCGGCGTTCCTTTCTGGCCCGATGCGATGTGGCGGGACATGATTTTCTCCACGATCATTGTTGTTGTCATACTCGGCTGTTCCCTGTTTCTGGGACCGCCCGCTCTCGATCCGCCTCCCAACCCCAGCAGTATTAATGCCAATCCCCTGCCCGACTGGTACTTCCTCTGGTACTTCGCGGTATTGTCACTGCTGCCTCCCCAACTTGAAACCTGGGTTATCCTGGGCGTACCCATCCTTGGATTTCTGGGGCTCTTCTTCCTGCCTATGATTTCCAATAAAGGACATCGTGCCCCGTCCAAACGCCCCTGGGCCGGCTTCACGGTGATCTTCGGATTCGTCGCCTTCCTGGTGCTCACAATTTATGGATATAAAAAACCGTGGTCACCCGACTTTGGCGTGAAAGAACTACCGGCTTCTATCGTAGGAACAGACCAGGGACCGCTGGCAGAAGGTGCCAAACTGATGCATATCAAAGGCTGCCTGTATTGTCACGATATCGGCGGTTACGGCGGACATCGAGGTCCTGAACTGACAGAAATTGGAAAATTGCTGACTCGCGATGATTTAGTCATCCGGATCAACAATGGCGGCCATAATATGCCCGCGTTTGCCAGCTCAATCAGTGATCAGGAATTACAGTTGATTGTTGATTTCCTGCTGACGCGGGGCGTGATGCATGAGGATAATTCCCCAGCGACTGCCACACCCTGACATCGTCTTATTACACGCAATTCCACCGAATTCAGATCAATTAACTCGTCACTTCTGACAGGTAAGTTCCATGAGATATTCAGCGTACATTCTGACAATCGTACTCGCTTTGTTCTGCCTGGTCATCGGGCTGACTGTCGAAAGCGATTTCCTCTGGGCGCTGCTGATTCTGATTCCCCTGGCGCTACTGGGAACTTGGGATCTGATCCAGACGCGGCACAGTATCACCCGCAATTACCCGATCATCGCTCACATGCGATTCCTGCTGGAAATGATCCGCCCCGAAATTCATCAGTACTTCATCGAAAGCAATATTGATGGTCGTCCCTTCAATCACGATGCCCGCTCCCTGATTTATGAACGTGCGAAAAACATTGATGGTTTAAAACCCTTTGGAACCGAGCTGGATGTCTACGGCGAAGAATACGAATGGCTTAACCATTCCATGGCTCCCCGCCCGAAAGCAAAAGAACACTTCCGCACCACAGTGGGCGGCCCTGAATGCAAGCAGCCTTACTCCTGCTCCGTTCTCAACATCTCAGCCATGAGCTTCGGTGCACTCAGCCCAAACGCACTGCTGGCATTGAATGCCGGCGCCAAAAAAGGCAACTTCTATCATTGTACGGGAGAAGGGGGCGTCAGCCCTTATCATCTCAAAAATGGGGGCGACCTGGTCTGGCAAATCGGCACCGGTTATTTTGGCTGCCGTAATAATGATGGAACTTTTAATCCCGATCTGTTTCAGGAACAGGCGGCTCATGAATCGGTCAAGATGATCGAGATCAAAATCTCACAGGGCGCCAAACCTGGACATGGAGGAGTTTTGCCGGCCGCCAAGATCACTCCGGAAATTGCCTCGACCCGCAAGATTCTGATGGGGCAGGACTGTATCTCTCCCCCCGGCCATAATACCTTCAATAACCCCACCGGTCTTTGTGAATACGTGGCACAACTCCGTGAACTCTCTGGAGGCAAACCGATTGGTTTCAAACTCTGTATCGGCCATCCCTCTGAATTCCTCGGGGTCTGCAAAGCCATGCTGAAAACCGGTATTCTTCCAGACTTCATTACCGTCGATGGAGGCGAAGGAGGAACCGGGGCAGCGCCGCTCGAATTTTCCGACAACATGGGAATGCCTTTGAAAACAGGTCTGATTTTCGTACACAATGCCCTTGTCGGCTGTAACCTCAGGGACAAAATCAAAGTCGCCGCCGCAGGGAAAATCAGTTCTGCCTTCACACTGTCCCGCGCCCTGGCTATTGGCGCCGACTGGTGTAACTCGGCCCGCGGTTTCATGATGGCAGTCGGCTGCATTCAGGCCCAGACCTGTCACACCAATGAATGCCCCGTGGGAGTCGCTACTCAGGACCCCGGACGCCAACGTGCTCTGAATGTTGCCGATAAAAGCGAACGTACTTTTAATTTCCATCACAATACTATGGAAGCGCTGGCGGAAGTCATCGCTGCGGCAGGCCTCGACCATCCCAATGAACTTCGCCCGTGGCACATCTACCTCAGAACGAAACGCACCGAAGTCCTTTCCTACCACGAAGCCTTCGATTTCCTGAAACCGGGTGAACTGCTCAACGACTGCCCTTATCCCGTCTACAAAAAAGTCTGGGACCTGGCCTCCGCTGACACTTTTGAAACGCACCACGGCTAAACAGTACTTCCGCCCACAACTTCATCTTTCTGCAAATTCAGTTGCTCTTTCATAGCGAAAGTATGCCGCTCCGCCCCCGCATAAAATCAGATCCCTGGCACAGATCCTTCCGCTAACAATCCGAACACTGTTCAGTGGTATTCCATAAATTCTTTGATACCATCCCCGCATGGTTACAACACTCATTGGACATATTGACTCAGATTGCTTCTACGTAAGCTGCGAAAGAATCCGATCTTACAGCCTGCGTGGAGTTCCCTGTGGCGTGCTGGGCAACCAGGGAGCCTGTGTCATCGCCAAGAGCTACGAACTCAAAGCTTATGGCGTCAAAACCGGGCACCCCATCTGGGAAGCCAAGAAGCTCTGCCCGCACGCCGTCTTTGTGAAACGGGATTTTCGCTGGTACGAGGTCATTTCCCGGCGACTGCTCGATCTGCTCAAAACCGTCAGCCCCCTCGTCGAATATTACAGCATTGATGAGATGTTTTTTGATGCCTCCGAGCTTCAGCGGTATTTTCGACTCCCCCTGAAAGCAGCTACCCGGGCTTTGCAAACGCTGGTTCAGGAGCAGGTCGGCGTCCCGGTCTCCATCGGAATTGCTCCCTCCCGCACCCTCGCCAAGCTGGGCAGTGATGCCGCCAAACCGTTCGGGGTCCAGATCATTGAACGAGACTGTGAACCGTTTCTCCGTTCACAGCCTGTGGGGGAACTGTGTGGCATCGGCAGCCGCAGCGAACGCAAACTGCGTGACAGAAATATTCATACCTGCTGGGACTATCGCCAGGCGGATCGCCTGCTGATTCGTAATCTGCTCACCATTAAAGGGGAAGCCCTGTGGTGGGAACTGCGGGGTGATGCGGTCAATCCGATTCAGACCACCCGCCCCCCTCACAAAGCGATTGCCCGTGGCGGATCGTGTGGCGGAAAGACCATGGACGCCGACCGCATTCGTGCCTGGGCAGTACGAAATATCGAACGCCTGATCGAAGCCCTCGATCATCACCGCGTCTACGCCCGGCACATCAGCCTGCAGATCGACGCCAATAAAACCGCACTCTGGCTGGGACGTACGCCACTGGCAGTCCCTTCCGCTTCCTTTCGCACGATCTACGATGCCGTCATGCCCATGCTGGCGACGGCCCCGACCACGTACCCCGTCAGCCACATGCACATCATTGCCGAAAATCTGACCTGGCGGGACCGGATCCAGAAATCGTTATTCTTCGAAGACGCGCAAAGCCCCCTCGACCAGATCAAACGGGACATCAATCAAAAACTGGGCCGGTTTGCCATTCGCAGCGCCGAGACACTGCCGCTGCATGAAATCTACCATGACGCAACACACAACTACGACATCTGTGATATTTCTGGAAAGATGTGCTTCTGATGTGCACCGGGATCACCATTGCCTGGCGGGACATCCCCACCAGACTCATCCAAAAACACCAGCTCGACGAACGCATCATCCAGCGCTCGGCAACAGCAGACAAAGAAATCCTGTTCATGCAGAGGCATCGCCAGCCCCTGCTCCCCGTCTTTTACCAGGGAGAACTGCGGATCCTTCCCTGGGGTAACCGACAGCGTCACAGCAACGCTCCTCTCGCCTGGTGGTGTGAAGTCGCCACACTCGAATCAGGCGCCTGGTCCATGTATCACCCCGAACCGGTGGAAATCCTCGCGAACTTCGGCCTGGAACGCGGTGTCTGGTTTCAGATCAGAGAAGGCATTCAAGGCGCAATCATTCACGATCAGCACGAACAACCCTGCATCTACATGCTCCTGCAACCCGCGTCCCACTACTACCAGGTGATGACCGGCTATCACCGCGAACCGGTGTTTCTGGGTGAGCAGATTTGAGAACGCTGGAGTCAATTCAAACCATCCAATCCAGACTAAGCTATTGAGCACACGCTCATCACGCGATATACTTCAGCAAAATTCCCGTCACTCAGGAGAGAAGATTATGAACGGATATCGCTTCTACACTGCTACCAGCCTGCTGATGCTCACTGCCTTGTTCACCGCCTGCCAGAAGTCAGCGCCTGCTCCCCAGGAAGAATCTGGTGTGAATGCTGAAACCGAAATCATTCCCGAACCCAATGCCGGCTCCGAAAAACCTCAGCTGACGGTTGCTATCAGCGTTGACATTGCTCCTTATGTCATGAAAAACGCGACCACGGGCATCGAAGTTGATATCGCCACCCAGGCACTTCCCGGTTACCAGCTCAATTTCGTTCAGATGCCTTATGAGAAACTGCAGTCAGCGGTCGCCGAAGATCGGGCCGACATGGCCCTGGGAGTACAGAAATTCAAAGACGTCGAAGGGATTTTCTACTCAGACAATTTCATCGACTTTGTGAACGCTGCCATTACCAAAAAATCAGCGAACCTCAAAATCGAAAAAGTCGCTGACCTCGCCGATCACAAAGTGCTCACCTGGCAGGATGCGTACCTCGAACTCGGCCCCGAATTCGAAAAACTGTTCGCTCCCGACAGCCCGCAGCGTAAGAACTACGTGGAAGTCGCCGATCAGAGTGAGCAGGTCCAACAGTTCTGGGACGCCAAAGACGCTGTGATTGTAATTGACCGCAGTATCTTCAATGCCATCAGCCAGGCGATGGGACACAAACTAAGTGAAGTCGAATATGCATCCATTTTCCCCGAAGCCACATATTTCAAAGCCAATTTCGAAGAAGCCGACGTCCGCGACGCCTTCAACGCCGGCCTGAAAAAACTCTGCAGCAGCGGCGACTATGCAAAGCTGCTCAAAAAACACAAAATCGATCTGCCCAGCACCATCTGCGATTCTAAAGCTCAACCATGACAGAAATCACTTATTTGAAAGGTGATGCCACCACCCCGCAAGCCAGGGGAAATAAAATCATCGCCCATGTCTGTAACGACCTGGGTGGCTGGGGCAAAGGTTTTGTGCTGGCAATCAGTAAACGCTGGCCTGAACCGGAAGCAGAATACCGTCATTGGCATCGCCACCGGGCGCAAAACAATTTCGCTCTGGGTGAAATCCAGTTGATCAATGTCGAAAAATATATCTGGGTGGCTAATATGATTGGTCAGCGCGGCATGAAAACCGGCAGTAAAGGCTCACCTGTCCGCTATCCGGCCATCGAACAAAGCCTGAAATCAGTCGCTGAAAAAGCCCGGGAACTTTCGGCATCAGTTCACATGCCCCGTATCGGCTGCGGACTGGCTGGTGGAAGATGGGATAAAATTGAGCCACTGATTAAACAAACGCTCTGCACCGCAGAGATCGAAGTCTATGTATATGACTTTGACAAATAACCCGGACAGTTCTCTCCGTTACCTCAGTCGGCGGCACCAATGTCATTATTGAACGCGTCCTGCAGAATCCGGCGTTCGTGGCGTTGATGGGCAATGTAGCTGGTAATCCAGTCGCGAAGTTCATCCCGTAATTCGCTTGCCAACAGCTTCATCTGCTGCAGTGGTTGAGAATCCCGCATCCGGGTGCGCAGTTCGTCCAGTTTTTTCAATAACTCGCAGCGTTCCTGGTACAGGTTTCGTACCTGACCCTGCCAGTTGGGATGCTCTGCGAGTACCTCTTCAAGATAACCACCCTCATCCTGCAATTCGAATTCACGTGGCATTGCCTTCAAGAGTGTATCAAGCACTTTCGAAATCCAGTTCCAGGCCCCCGCGTCGCCGTCGGCTTCTTCCAGTAAATCCAGTAAGTCGCCTAACAGGATATATTCCAGCGCTGAAATCTCTTCCAACGCACCATCGACAAGACATGAAGATTTTCTGGCCATTCTAAACTCCTTTATTCACAAAGAGACCACTCTGCGTAAAGCGCACTCTCTGTTACGGGATAGATTGATGTGACGCAGGCAACTCCTGTTTGAAATTTGCTGGATCAATCGGAAATGAAATAAGAATACACAGATTTGCTGATATCAATTTACCAACCTTCCGTGAGCTCGTCAAAAAAACTTTTCCCGGAATCCGGTTTGTGTTGGTTCCCGAACAGAGTTCCAAAGTGCATGCTAGAGAAACATCAGCGTGCAACCTCATGCAGGCTTTATAGTTAGAGTGGCCAGAAAACACCCTTTCATTTCGCAACAACTACCTGTACCGCCTCTCACTGACATTCTGACTTACCTGAGTTTGACATTCATCGAAGATGATTTTTAACTTTCCTCTGTGGCATTCATTCCTGCCCCACGATCAATAGATTCGCGTTCTGCATTCCGCTAAACTGAATGGAGAGTCCCTGTTAGTTGCCCCCTCAGGTCAGATAACCGAATCATTTTCCATTTGAAGCAGGATGAAAAAGCATGCCTACCACAACCGGTATGAAAGGGGGCGGTTATTACGATGCCAACTCCCGGGAACAACGTTCTGCTTCGCAGTCTTTTCTTCCCTGGCTGGAAACTGCCATCGCGGAGTTACCTGAACCGCCGCCGCATCAGCAGTCATGGAATCTGCTCGACATCGGCTCGTCCGAAGGTGCGAATGCCATCTTCACCACCGAACGGCTCATTACCGCATTACGCAAAAAAAACGATTTGCCAGTCTGGGCTTTCTTCGATGATCTGCCGACGAATGACTTCAACCAGATGTTCCTGAATCTGTTTCCAGCCGGCAAACCTGTCATTACGGATAACAATGTTTATGCCGCTGCTATCGGTGGCTCCGCCTTTGGCAGACTGGTCCCCCCTGCCAGCCTGCATCTGGCGACCACGTTTAATGCCATCGGCTTTTTTGAAACGAGGCCCGTTGCATCACTGCCAGGATTTATCCTGCCAATGATGCCCAATCCCCAGGCGCCACGAGAGGGTGTGCAGGTCACTGAAGAAGAATTGATTCCCTTTCAAAAACAGGCCCATCAGGATCTCTGTCATTTTTATCGCGCACGAGCGGCAGAACTGGTTCCCGGCGGAAAGCTACTGGTTCAAATTTTTGGTAGAAATGAAATCCATTCCACCGGCCATGGTATCAGTGATGTACTCAGCGACGCCTTGCTTGATTTTGTGGAAGCAGACATGTTATCGCGTGCTTTCTATGAAGAATTTCTCTTCCCCGCTTCCTATCGAAACACGGCGGAACTGATTGAGCCCCTTGAAAATGTCCCCGAATTGAAAGCTGCTTTTCGCATTGACCAGGTCGATGCACGCGATGTACCAGTCCCTTTTAATGAAGCGTTTACTGCAAACGGGGACCGGGCCGCCTGGGCAAGAAGCTATACCGGCTTTTTGCGAGCCTTTACCGAACCCGTCCTCGCTGCTGCTCTGCCAGACAAGTTACCACAGGAAAACACCGTCGAGAAAATCTATCAACGAATCGAACGCCTGCTGCAGGACCATCCTGATCGATACGAATTTCATTTCATTTCGATCGCCACTTTACTGACACGACTTTAAATATTGAGATTGAGGAATAGACCTATGGGATCAGAATCATCCGAATCAAACTATAACCCACTCACACCAGAAGAAGCCCACGTGATCCTGCACAAGGGAACCGAGCGTCCTTTTATCGGTGAATATACCAACCTCAAGTCAGAGGGAACATTCATCTGTCGCCAGTGCAACGCTCCGTTGTATCGCAGTGAAGATAAATTCGAAAGCCACTGTGGCTGGCCCAGTTTCGATGATGAACTCGACGGCGCCGTAGATCGGTTTCCCGATCCGGATGGTTCTCGCACCGAGATCGTCTGCCACAACTGCGGCGGTCATCTGGGGCACGTCTTTCTGGGGGAACGCATGACCGACAAAAATACCAGGCATTGTGTGAATTCAATTTCAATGAAATTCATCCCCGCCGGCGAAGAACTGCCCGCCGTGATTTCCGCAGACCATTCCTGACCTTACGAACTGCAGGACAGCATCGAACAGCCGGGACGATTGCGAGCCCACTCCGGTCGCTTCCCGGCGTATTCTTCCTGCCCGGGCTGCTCGTCATAAGGATGCCGCAACAGTTCCAGCAATTCATTTACGAGAGAGAAATCGCCCGCTGCTGCTTTATCAATCGCCAGTTGCGCCAGATAGTTTCGCAGCACATATTTGGGATTCACGAGATTCATCCGTTCCCGCCGTTCCACGTCTGAAGACTGTTCTTCACGCAGACGTTTTAAATATCGCTGCAGCCAGTCCACAATTTTTGCACGTACATCCTCCGTCACTTTTGCGGGATCGTAATAGGCATCCATCAGGGGAGCCATCAACTCAGCTACGTCGGACGTTGGTTCCCCTTCGGCTTTCAAGAATGCCAGTCGGCGGAAGAAAATGGTCATGTCCGTTTCCACCAGTTGCAGTACCTGCTGCAGTTCTTCGATCAGTGGTAAATCGGTTTCTCTCTGCAAAGTACTGAATCCCAGCTTATCTGCCATCATCTGCTGAAAACCCTGTTCGAAACCGTCTGCATACTCATCCAGTGACTGCTGTAGCGGTTCGGCATCTTCAATCAGGGGAAAGATCGCATTTGCGAGCTGCACGAGATTCCATAACGCGATCTGCGGCTGATTCCCAAAGCGATAGCGTCGCCCTGCGGCATCGGTGGTGTTCGGCGTCCAGTTGGGATCATAATCTTCCAGCCAGCCATAAGGGCCATAGTCAATCGTCAGTCCCAGGATCGACATGTTGTCCGTATTCATCACTCCATGCACAAAGCCTACACGCATCCAGTGGATAATCATGTCCGCCGTTCGACGACAGACTTCTTCGAACCAGCGCAGATAGACTTCGCGGCTCGGTTCCCCCAGCTCGGGAAAATCGGTGCGAATTGTATAGTCGACCAGTTTCCGTAATGGTTCAATTTCACCGCGTGACGCGAAGATCTGATAATTTCCGAATCGCAGAAACGATGGCGCGACGCGACATACCACAGCCCCCGGCTCACGCTGGGGATTCCCATCATAAAACATATCGCGCAAAACCTGCTCCCCGGTGAGTACCAGGCTCAGCGCCCGCGTTGTCGGTACTCCCAGATGATACATGGCTTCGCTGCATAAAAATTCGCGCACGGAAGAACGTAACACGGCCAGTCCGTCAGCGGTGCGGGAATAAGGCGTCGGCCCTGCTCCCTTCAACTGCAGTGTCCAGTGTTCCCCTTTTTGATTGAGAACTTCCCCCAGGTTGATCGCCCGCCCATCTCCCAGTTGACCGGCCCAGTTTCCAAACTGATGCCCGCCATAACACATGGCAAACGGGTCCATCCCTTCCAGAACCTGGTTCCCGGCGAAGACCTCGGCAAATTCATCTGATTCGACCGCAGCAGTGGACAGATCTAAAAGTTCAGCCACCTCTTTCGAGTATGCCACCAGTTGTGGCTGTCTCACTTTGGTAGGAGACACTCGAGAGTAACAGGCCTGACTCACCTGTCTGCGAAAATTCTCGGTCTCCGGATCAGCGGGCATTTCCCGGGTAAACTGGTTATCAAATTCAAGATCATGCAGATTTTTGATTGTTTGTTGACTGTTCATACCTGAATTCTATCAGTTGAACAGCCTGAAGAAAAGATACGTACTTTCAGCAACCGCTTACCGAACTCTAAAACAACATTCAGAATTCCAGCTGTTTTACCTTCCGTGAAGCGAGATACGCGGTTAAGACCGTGATTGCAGAAATCGTACCAAATACCGGGGGAAAATGATTTCCTGAGAGATCAAACTGGCCCTGACTCTCAGCCGTAAACAGATTGTTATAGACATGGAGCGGGTCAAATTCCGAGATTCCATGAATAGATGCCATAATCATGGTACTGATAAAAAAGATCGCTAGCGCCATCACGGCTCCTCGTACAGGCTTTTTCCACCAGCAGACCCCCAACACAGCGAGAGAATACATCATGGCATGTAAAACAGGAAAACAGGCGATATACGACCAGCTTAACAGATTTCTGTCATGGATATACTGATTATTAATATAAGGATCCAATGGGGATCGGGAGAGCATGTTCCAACCGAGAAGAATGGTAGTGCCATCTAAGACGGTCAGCACAGCGAACAACCCTACCAGATATTTTAACCAGAACCAGTGGTTCATTTTGAGAGGTCGAGACATCCAGAAATGCCCCAGTCCTGGTGTAAGCTCCGCGGCAAATATTCCCGACCCGACAACCGTCGCCCAGAGTATTCCAATAATCCACATTGCCGATGATAGACTATAAACTGTTAACTGTATCGCTCCGCCTTCCGTATAACTACTCGTAAGAATATTCGCAAACGACATCAGACAGGCTAAGGCGAGTCCAGCCAAAGCTAATGGAACTGACTGTCTCAAATTAATCCAGGTTAGAGAAAAATATTGTCCCCGATGTGGGAACGAGATCCACGAGAATAGTGATGGCCAACTCCAGCGACGATTCTTTCTTCCTGTGAGATCCAAACTCCGCGTTCCATAACGCTGCGTGAACCAGTACCCCAACCCGCAGAGCATCAGTACATTCAAACACAAAGGCAACCAGATACGATTTGAAATATCAAGATCACTGAAACTGCCGACTCCATCTCCATCTCCATAGCCATAATATATAACCATCGACTGGGGAAACAGCACACCAATCCAGTCTTCCAGATAAAACAACCCCGCTCTGGTTAACATCATGCGGGCTTCCGTTGGTAGAATCCAGGCAAACGAAATCGCTGCTCCCAGAAAACCGATGTGTGATTCTTGTCGTCGTCGCGCACCAGCCAGCACTAGAACCATAAATAAAGCAGTCGCCGATACGGAAGCGACACTGGTAACTTTTGCCAACAGGATCAAGCCTGCCGCGGGTGTCAGACTCGTAAGTTCCCCAATGGAGAAACCGGAAGGGTACCCATCTCGACGCTGAGGAACCTGCTCCAGTATCCCCAAAGCCAGAAGTAAAGCGAGTATCATTGATCCCAGAAAGATGGGGCCCACGAGAGAAATGATTCCCCCAACCAACTTTATAACCGCCACCCACGAAAGAGATACCGGTAAGGACGAAGTAAACGGAAGAGTGCCTTGCGTGACTTCGCTCAAACAAACCCGCATCGCCAGAAACACGGTCATGAACATACTGTAGACCATACAGATCGAACCGAAACGGGCAACCGGTGTGCGATATCCTGAGGCCAGCTCATAGATAGTCACATAAACCACACCACACAGAATCCAGGACAGACAGACAAAAAATGTCCGCCTGCGTTCCCGCCATTCTTTATAAAACAGTGACTGTAATACTAAATCCATCTGATAGTTCCCTGAAACGAGCCCGTTTTTTCGACACTGTTGCTCACACAACGATGGGCATTCCCGCCTGAGGCCAGGCTTGCGTACGACCAATCACAAACGATTCAAATATATCATCCAGGCTCAACTCGACAATTTGGTGTTCGACCCCCAGTGCAGTCAGCTGTTCCATGAATGGTTCCGCCCCGTCGACGGTCACAACAAACTGCGATTCCCAAACTCGAATATCTAATAATCCGGGAGGGGGCGTGACTCCTGCTATTTCCACTGAATTCAGCACAAAGCGTTTGACCTCGGATCGCAGTGTTTCCGTCGCAGACTGTCGAATGATCTTTCCTCCATCCAGAATCGCCACGGCATCGGCGACTGCTTCGACTTCATCCAGCAGATGCGAACTGAACAGCACCGTCCGACCCGCTGCCTGCAGATGTTCAATCAGATCACGATTGAATTCTTTACGGGCAATCGTATCCAGCCCCAGAGCCGGATCGTCGAGAATAACCACATTCGGCTCATGCGCCAGGGCCAGCGTCAGTCCCAGTTTGACGTTCTGCCCTTTGGAAAGCCGCTCAATCCTCTGATGACGGGGAATATGGAACCGTTCCAGATAGTCGTCCGCCAGTGACTGATTCCAGGCCGGATAAAAAGGATTCAGAAAATGGCACAATTCCACCGCCGTCATCCAGCCATACATCGTCTGATCTTCCGCCAGATAACCGACGCGACGGCGTAGCTCAATCGCTTCCTTAGTGGGATCGCAGCCATCCACTTGTATTGAACCGGCATCTGGTTTCAGCAACCCCAGCAACATGCGAATCAGTGTGGTCTTTCCGGCTCCATTTCTGCCCAGCAACGCCAGTGTCTGTCCCCGGGGAATCTCCAGTGAAACATTTTCCAGTACAACATTCTTACCAAACTGTTTTTGGACCTGATCAATTTTGATGGCTGCTGCTGACACGTTCGACTCCTGTGAAATAGATGACGTTTCCAATTCTGTCTTGTGTTATTGACGCGTTGCTGCTTCTGTTTTCAACTCCCGTTTTGCATCCGCAATTGAGGTTGTCAACAGCTTCCTCAGTTCAGCCGCTGTGAGCCCCAGCAGCAATCCCTGGTGAACCACCGCTGAAAATTCCCGTTCCAGTTGCTCCCGCTGCTCCGCCAGTTGCTGACGATTTTCGGAAATGGCAGCTTGGGGTAACACAAACGTGCCCTCCCCATGTCGCATTTCCACCAGCGATTCAGCTGCCAGTCGCTCATACACTCGAACCACAGTATTAACGTTCACACCCAGCCGCGTTGCCAGCTTACGTACGGAAGGAAGACTGTCACCCGGCTGCAAAGTCCCGGAAAGACAGTGCGCCCGGATCTGCTCCATAATCTGCCGAGAGATCGGCGTTGAAGAACCACGTTCGATTCGGATATGCATAAAAACCCACCCCAAAGAGTACACAGTACCATAACAGTACAAATTGGGGTGTCAACATTAATTCCTGGAGATTCAATAATCACTCATACTTAATGTGCTCACACAAGTTTTTGTTTCAGCGAAAGACTTGAAGTCGGCACTATGCTGTCGCTGTCAAACTGAAAGGGGAAGACAAACCGCGGGCCACCTGGTTCAAACTGGAACTCGATCCTCCATTCGGTCATTTCGCCTACCTGCTTCAGGCCATCGAACACATGTTTCACACTGGAGAACCCGCCTATCCGGTCGAGCGTACCCTGCTGACCACCGGTACCCTGGACGCGATCATGCACAGTCTGGCAGAAGACGGTAAACGCATTGAAACGCCGCAACTGGCCATCGATTACACACCCACCAACTGGCCGTATGCGAATCAGCCTGACAAATCCTGACATTCAATGTGAACGCTATTTCAAGACATCGCTCAAACGTTGTGCCAGAACGCTGACCTGATCTGCTCTCAGACACAGTGGGTTGACCGTCAGCAGACCAGAATGCAGCCGGGCATGACCGACATACACCGCAGGTGTACCCTGCCTCAATTTCCGGCAGACATCAAAGGCTGTTCCGACTTTGTCTTCTTTAACCTGAATCTCCAGCAGCGGCCAGCGTTCACTGCATTCCGGTATCACCAGAGAACAGACGGCATTCACATTCGCCTGTTCCAGTTCCCCTGCGATCTGCTCCAGCCAACGGCGGAACTCCTGATTCTGCGCATCATAGGCCCCGAAAGAAAACAGTTCTAATGCGGTCAGCAACGCAATGATCTCTTCTTTCGAAACTTTCAAGGCGCGACCTATTCCGTGGCGGGGAATGCCATCGAACAGAGTCAGGTCAATCAGATCGGCCGGAGGATCCCACAACTGACCATGATCGTCCATGTCCAGCATCTGTAGCGCGGCCGAAGAAATCAGTTCTCGTTTTCCACACAACAGACCAGTTGACTGCGGACCGCGTATTGCTTTTCCTCCGCTGAAGGCGACCA
>TARA_R100001132_G_scaffold27578_1_pt1 | contig 20156 bp, 10 predicted proteins | sample TARA_R100001132 | Tara Oceans TARA_R100001132 (sample SAMEA2621247) | marine metagenome | biome: marine biome (ENVO:00000447); feature: mesopelagic zone (ENVO:00000213); material: "saline water (ENVO:00002010), including plankton (ENVO:xxxxxxxx)" | depth 800 m | reverse complement strand
TCGCGGACCTGGCCCTGGTTCCTCCCGTAGTCAATACATCCCCCCTTCCGGAATATGACTATGACAAACTTGATTATGGCATGACGATTGGCATCGAACGAACGCCGGGCGGACGTCTCTGGGCCTGCTGGGTGGCTGGTGGCGACAGTCCGAAAGCATTCTTTGTTCTGGCTTCCAGTGATGATGACGGCGCGCACTGGTCTAAGCCGCGAGTGGTGCTCGATTCTCATTCTCCCGATCTACCCATCGATCGCAGCATCCTGGTCGGAAATCTCTGGACCGATCCCCTGGGGCGCTTGTGGCTGATCTTTGATCAATCACTGCATATGTTTGACGGGAGAGCCGGTGTCTGGGCGACGATTTGTGAAAATCCCGATGCCGATCAACCAGAATGGTCCCCGCCACGCCGAATCTGGCATGGTGTCACGTTAAACAAACCAACCGTTCTCGCCAGCGGAGAATGGATGCTGCCCGTTTCATTGGATCAGCGGAGCGGCTTCGGTCCGTTCAAGGGCTGCTTTCAGGAACTGGATCCCCTGCGTGGTGCCAATGTGTTTGTTTCGACCGATCAGGGAGCCACCTGGCAACGCCGGGGAGCGGCAGTCTTTCCGAATCCGGACTGGCACGAACATATGATCGTGGAACGCAACGATGGTTCCCTCTGGATGCTGGCAAGGACCGCGAAAGGCATCATGCAGACCACTTCCACTGACGGCGGTCGAACCTGGGCAACGCCTTCTCAGCCGCCGCAAATCCGTCAGCCCAACGCGCGTTTCCATATCCGCCGTCTGGCTTCGGGACGCCTGCTGCTGGTGAAACATGGAGACCGGATTGATGCCCACCAGGGGCGCGTGCAGTTAAGCGCCTGGCTTTCAGACGATGATGGCCAAACCTGGCAGGGGGGACTGGTCATTGATGAGCGAAAAGGGATTTCGTACCCCGACGGGTTTCAGGCTCCGGATGGATCCATTTACATTTCGTATGATCGAAATCGCGCCACGGATGGCGAAATCTTGCTGGCGAAGTTTACCGAGCAGGATATCCTGGCGAAAAAACTGGTGAGCCCGCAGTCAAAGTTGAAGCAGCTCATCAGTCAAGCAACCCACGCGCAGAAAAAGGCAAAGCAGAAGCCAGAGTAAACCAACTGCATCGGAAGATTCAGTCGGCATTAAATATGTCGTTCCCTGAAATTACCGCCTGCTGCCCGGTGAAGGCAGACAGGCGGCAGTCAGTGATCCGGGACCGGTCTGGAGATCAGGGTTTTAACTGATGTTCGCCGTCCGCAAACTGCTGATGGCAGGCATTACAGTTTTTCAGCATGGATTGATAGTGCATCTGAGCTGCTTTAAAATCTTTTGCTTTCGCGGCTTGATAAAGCTGACCACCTGCTTTGCGTACTTCGATACTGTGGGCGTCCCACGCTTTGCGGTTCTCTTCGGGTTTATGCAGAAGCAGCAGGTTGCCCCCTTCTGCGAGAATCAGCGAGTCCGCTTTGATCGATTTCCAGGCATTTCTATCAGCAGGTTCTGATGCCATTGCCTGCTTGAGCCGTTTGTAAGTCGGTTGGAAAACGTATTCCATAAATTCATGCATATCCGGCTCGACCGGTTCGCCAACGGCGGTCTTTTCGTTCTCTGGTTCTGCCAGAACAGTCGAAGATGAATCGAGTGTCAGCATGAGACCGACAAACAGTATGAAACAGAGTGAAAACAGGGTTTTACCATACAGGTTCATTGTGAGATTTCCTTAAAAGAATCAATATCAGTTAGATCTATGTGAAAATTAAAAAGGTTCAGTTGGGTTCTGTCAGGCTTAAATCAGCAGAATCTGAAGACACAGATAAATCGGTGTACTTTGACCATGGGATGCAATGCTTCCGAAACCAGATCGCTGCAGGAAGTGCTGATTCCGGAGTGTCATAATTTCCGAATCAACTGTTTCAAAGTCATTCTGCCTCTTCAGAAGCAGGAAGTAAAAACTGGTTTCCTGATAACCGCTATGGAGAAAGGAACGGTCGTTCTCTTCCAGAACCATGCCGGGGAAGATGGTATGTGAGTGCCAGTCTGAAGGCAGGGGCAGATTTTGGAAAGGGGGATGAAAGCACTTCAGGTGCTGGAACAGCTGTTGTCCCTGCAGACTGTCATGGCTATGGCTCCAGCGCACAGGAAGACAGACTGCAATCAGGATGAGCGGGAATATCAGGAGTCTGTATAAATGATGCCGCATTCAGTTTTCCGGAGCAGGTGATCACCGGGGAGAATTCGTGTTAAAGAAACAGAGGATTGATTGTAATGTCTTTAATGCGACTCAGCAATCCAGGGGAACGGTCCCTCTAAAATGAACCGGGACAGGGCCGTTTCAAAATCCCTGCAAGAAAGAATCGTGTATTTTGATTTGAAAAATGTTATAATTGCATTTGTTGTGTCTTACTGAATATTAACTGTCTAAGCAGCAGGAGAAACGGTGATGACCGATAAACGATATCAGACAGAAATCGCAAATCCACAGGTCGCGGAGTGGATCCTTCAGCTTGGCAGTTCTGACAGCGAACAGAGACAGGCTGCACGAAAGAACCTGACTCAAATCGGGAAACCCGTGGTCTCTGCGTTGGCGATAGCATTGGAAGATGAGTCGGAAATGCGCCGCTGGGAAGCTGCGAAAACACTGGAATCCATCCGTGATCCGTCTGCCATCCCCGTCTTGATTGAAGCGTTGGCCGATGATACCAGTGTAAAATGGGTTGCCGGAGATGCGTTGATCGCATTGAATGAAAAGGGAGTGCCCGAGATTCTGCACGCATTGATCAACGAAACCGCGGAAATCAGGGATGGGGCCTGTTTTGTACTGCATCATCTGGCATCTGATAACCCCGATTTGCGCGACATTCTGACCCCCGTAGTGCATGCATTAAAATCACCGGAGTCCTCCTTGACAGTTCCCGTACGAGCGCTTGAGGCACTCTCAAAATTATCAGCTGTGGATTCCTGACATTTCTGATTTTCGATTCTGCTTCGTTTTCATTTTTTTAATGAGCAGCCAGTGGCAAATGAGTCATCACCCCCTCTGCGAGGGATTATCGTTCAGCTGCGTCAGGCAGTGCCCCTGGTGTTGTTTTTCCTGCTCCTGACGATTCCCGATTCTTTACACGCACAGTCGGACGTATCGAATCCATTTCTGCCAGCAGGTGTTAGTGAAGACGGTTGGCCTGCCGTCCGCGGTCGTCATTATGATGCACATTCTCCTGAAATTCATATTGCCGATACCTGGCCCGCTGCAGGGCCACCGGTTCTCTGGGTGAAAGAACTGGGGCAGGGGTACTCCGCTTTTGTGGCGGAAGGAGATCGCGTTTATACGCAGGGGCAGAATCTGCAGGGACAGTATGTGTATTGTCTGGATGCCCGTTCGGGGAAAGAGATCTGGAAGTACTGGTATGACTGGCCATATGAGCTGGCGGGAGTCTACCCGGGACCGCGTGCTACTCCGACTCTGATCGAGGGGCGTCTGTTATTTGCTGCTCCCAGCGGACTGCTCGGGTGTCTGGATGCAACGACGGGAAAATTGCTCTGGTCGCGAAATCTGGTCAGTGAATTCAAGGGGGACGGGGGCACGGGCTTTGGTTACGCCTGTTCGCCTGTAGTCGTCGATCAACTGGTTCTTATGCCTGTCGGCGGACCGGATGCCAGCATGGTTGCCCTGCATCTGCCGGATGGCAAGACAGCCTGGCAGGCGGGGAGTCAACCAGCCAGTTATACGCCTGCCATGCCGATAACCCGCGATGGGCGAAAGCTGGTTGTGGGTTATCTGGAAAATGCACTCGTGCTTCACGATCTGAAAACCGGTGAATTACTGCTGGAACATGAGTTGTCAGACGGGTATGACGAACACTCTTCCTGGCCACTCTACCGGGAACCTTATTTATGGATCGCCGCTCCCTTCAGGGCAGGTTCTCAACTGTTTGAAATCCCCTCCGAATTTGAAAAAGACACCAGGCTTAAAAATATCTGGCGGTCACGAATTTTATCGAACGATGTCCTTTCGAGTGTGCTGGTGGGCGACCAGATTTATGGCTTTGACATTTTTGATCAACAGTCCAAAACACAACGGCCCTCGCGGGGAAAATTTCGCTGCATTGAATTTCTCACAGGAGACGAATTATGGGAGCAGGGGTCTGGCAGACCGGAACGTTCTCAGAATGATACTTCAGATGAAATCGGTCAGGCGGGGATCATTGTTGCAGACGATAAACTGATCATGCTCAATGAACGTGGCGAGCTGATTTTGTTAAGAATCAATCCGGCGGAATGCGAAATCCTGGCGCGGTGTTCTGTCTTGTCGGGCGAATTGACGTGGACGCCTCCGATTCTACACCGCGGGTGTGTTTATATCCGCAATCAGTCACGGGCCGCCTGTATCTATGTGGGAAAACCGGAATTACTGCCGCGACAGCAACAGACATTACGCGTCGATGAAATTCCCCAGGAGCAATACGTGGACTGGGCCGGGCAAATCCTGTCCATCGAACCGGAATATGCGTTTGACCTGCCTTCCAATGCCTGGCTCTGGAACTGGTTCTTCTGGTCTGCGGGATTGCTGCTGGCCAGTCTGCTGTTGGCGTTGATCCCGGCAAGCCTGGTGCGGGTTGAGCATCGGCTCTTGACCTGGACCGTCTGTTATCGAACGCTTGCCTTTTTATGCGGTGCGCTGGGGACAACCTGGATCAGTGCCTGGACCCGGGAGTTTGTATTTACCTGGCCGCTCTGTCTGTATATTGCCTTTGATGCAGTGATGGCTGTTGTCCAGTTTCGAAGATCCAGGCAACGTTCTCGCTGGCGTGACTATCTGCCTTTGCTCGTTTTTGTCGGCATAACGACATTCTATTTTCTATTATGTCGTCGTCTCAGTCTGGTTTTCGAATGGGCGTTTCTGGCAGGACCCATCGGAGCCCTCTTGCCGGGTTTGCTGGATGCTCAGTTACCTAAAGAAAGGTTCAGCGGAATTGGTATCTCTGTCCTCTTAAAGCTGGTGACGTACGCCGGGTTCTATGGAAGTGGAATCGTGGTGTTCTGGCTCAAATACTGATGCGAGGTTGAATCGGAAAGAAACCGCTTTCACTGCCTGGTGCAGCAGGTTATTCCTTAAAACTGATCCTTTTACTATGAATGTCCATGAGATCCTGTTGAAGTTTTAAACAACCTGTTTCCAAAGCCAGGTTTACTGCATAGAATATATGTAAACGCATACGATGCAATCAATTGCAGTTTGCAGTCGTCAGACGGTTGCAGAGAAATTACCTCGCAGGGAGAGAGGGCAGGCAGCCACTTTTTCCCAATGCGGGTATCGTAATGCGACAGTGTCAGGAAGGAACAGCTCCATGTGTGCTTCCACTGATCAGGAACAGGTTGCTCCCGCAGAAAAACAACATCGATTCACAAATGAGCCGCCTGCTTTCTGGCGATCACTGTTGTTGAAAAATACTCTGTTTGTGGCAGCCGTCGTGGTACTCAGTGGCGGGGTCCTCGGTCATCTGGCTTATGTTGCCGCTCGTGAGATTATTCACGACAACATTCATCTCCGACTGCAGCTGGTTGTGACAGACCGGGCCGCCCTGTTCGAAGAATATGTCAAACAGCAGCTGGAACGTTCAGCGCTGGTGACGAATCGTACCAGCCTGCATGAATTGATCCACAGGTTCAACCAGGGAGAGATCGACCTGGATTCATTTCGCGAGCAATCGCAGCGTATTCTGGAGGACACCAAATTTGGAAGTTCATCGGGTTTCCGTGATCTATGGATTGTCAACCCGCAGGGAACCGTGATTACCGCGACCAATGCTGATTATTTGAGTAAGACCTACGCCGGCGATCCTGGTTTTCTTGAAGGCAAAGAGCATCCCCGCCTGGATCTGCCCCAGGAAGTAAATGGCCGCGCTCTGACTTATCTGGTGGCCCCCATGAATGATGAAGCGGGCAACCTGCTGGGGGTGCTCATGGTCTGGCTCGATGTGACCCCGCTCAAAGACATTTTGATGAATCGAGTGGGCTTGCAGGAAACCGGTGATTTACTGGTGGCGACCAAGCAGGGAGATCACGTTCGCTATCTCTTCCAGCCGCGCGACAGTGATGCCTGGTCGGTTCCGATCTCGGAAGTACCGGCGATGGCCAAAGCCCTGCAGGACGAGAGTGGATCAGAGGTGATGGATTACAGTGGTGAGCGGGTCCTGGTCTCTTATCGCCCCGTGAATTATCAGCCGGACCTGGAAGCACCCTGGGGAATGGTAGCCAAAATCAACCTGGATGAAGCTTACGCACCTGTGACGTATCTCCGTAAACATCTGTTGTTGATACAGCTGGGGCTGGTGTTTTTCGGTATGGCTGCTTCCTTTCTCGTTGCCCGTCGTTTTACCCGACCGGTGCTGGGGCTGGCGACTTCTGCTGCGAAAATTGCCAAAGGGAATCTGGATGTCCGGGTTCCCAGCACCTCTTCCGATGAAGTAGGTTTGCTCGGAGCCGCTTTTAACCACATGGCAGAGGAACTGTCGGCTTCTCGTGATGAACTGGAAGACAGGATTGATCAACGGACGGCTGAATTAAAAGCATCGCAGAAACAGCTCAGACGGCAGTCTCAGATTCTGCAGTCCATTCTGGACAGTATGGGCGATGGTGTGATCGTAGCGGACCAGGACGGGAATTCGGTCTTCTGGAATCCGGCGGCAGAGCAGATCGTCGGCATTGGTCCGCAGAATGTTGATCCCGACAAGTGGTCACAGATTTATGGATGTTACCTGGCTGATGGGAAAACCATGTGCCCCTCCCAGGATCTGCCCCTGGCCCGGGCGATGCGGGGAGAATCGCTGGATGGAGTTGTGCTGTACCTGGAGAATCCGGATATCCCGGAAGGGACCTGGATCAGCGTTACAGCGCGTCCTCTCCGGAATGACCGTGGCGAATTGCGCGGCGGCGTCATTGTGATGCGGGATATTACCGAGACGCGGGCCAACCAGGAAGAGCTGGAATCACGGGATAAGAAGAACCGTGCCATCCTGGCGACCACGCATGAAGCGTTTGTGGGGATCAATGAAAAGAGCATTATCTGTGAGTGGAATGATCAGGCTGAGGTGACATTTGGCTGGTCTCCTGCTGAAGCGATCGGGCGCTCCCTGGAAGAGACGATTATTCCCGAACGCTACTGGCTGCAGCACATGCATGGAATCGAACATTATCTCCGGTCAGGTGAAGGCCCTTTCCTCAACAGGCGACTGGAACTCTCAGCCATGCATCGGGACGGTCACGAATTTCCTGTTGAACTGACGATTACACCGGTGCCCCAGGGAAATGGATTTCTGTTCGCCGCCTTTGTGCATGATATCACCGAAGAAAAAAGGGCGGGGGAAGAGCTCAGACAGGCGAAAGAAGCAGCCGAGGCCGCCAGCCGTGCGAAAAGTGCTTTCCTGGCAACCATGAGCCACGAAATCCGCACTCCCATGAATGCCGTCATCGGGATGACGCAACTGCTGCTTGATACGAAACTCGATTCTACACAACATGAGTATCTGACGATGGTGCAGGAGTCCGGAGAATCGCTGCTTTCCGTGATCAATGATATTCTTGATTTCTCGAAAATCGAGGCAGGGCGGTTTGATCTTGAGAAGACGCCGTTCCATCTGCGGGAAAATCTGGGAGATACCATGAAGTCTCTCGCAGTCCGCGCGCATCACAAACATCTGGAACTCGCTTTTCACCTTGACGCGGATGTCCCGGATACGCTTGTCGGCGATCGTTTCCGACTGCGTCAGATCATCGTTAACCTGGTTGGTAACGCCATTAAATTCACCGAGGAAGGTGAAATTGTTCTGGATGTGAAACTGGATTTCCGGTCAAAGAAAGAACTGCAACTGCACTTTATTGTTCGCGATACCGGAATCGGCATTCCGGAGGACAAACAGCAGCAGATCTTTCAGGCATTTGAACAGGTCGATGAATCGATAACCCGTCGCTTCAGTGGCACGGGGCTGGGGCTGGCAATTTCCTCACGTCTGATTGAAATGATGGGGGGACAGATCTGGGTTCACAGTGAAGTCGGCAAAGGAAGTGAATTTCATTTTACTGCCCGCTTCGGATTGACAGAGGCCGAAATTCCACTGAATGACCCCCTGATGAAAGTAGACCTTGATGGTTTACGGGTGCTGATTGTAGATGACAATCACACCAACTGCCAGATTCTTGAAGAGATGCTGAAGAGCTGGAACATGCAGACACAGTCCATCAATCGTGGTAGCGATACCCTGGATGTCATGCGCGCCGGCCAACAGGCGGGGCAACCGTTTGATCTGGTGCTGGTCGATGCCAATATGCCGATCATGGATGGCTATTCTGTCGCAAAATCCATCAAGCAGGATGCCGCGCTGGGTAGTGCAGTCATCATGATGATTACATCCAGTGATCGCCAGGGAGAAATAGCTCGCTGCAAAGAACTCGGGATCGCCGCTCATCTGATAAAACCGTTAAAGCAATCTGAACTGTACAACTCGATTGCAGAGACGCTGGGAATGAACGGAGAACCGCAACACAATACGCGCACTGCAACCTCTGAGCTGGCACGGCGGATTCCACCACTCAATATTCTGCTGGCGGAAGACAGCCTGGTGAATCAGAAACTGGCGCTGGCGCTATTGGAACCCCATGGTCATGATGTGGCTGTTGTGCTGAATGGCAAAGACGCCGTTGAAGAACGGAAAAAACGCGATTTTGATCTGGTGCTCATGGATGTGCAGATGCCTGAGATGGACGGCCTGGAAGCGACGCGCCTGATTCGGGAATACGAGCAGGAAACGGGTGAGCATGTTCCCATTGTCGCGATGACCGCCCACGCCATGAAGGGAGACCGCGAGCGTTGCCTGGAAGCGGGCATGGATGGTTACGTTTCCAAACCGGTTCGCGTCAGAGAATTGTATTCGACCATCGAAGACTGTCTGCACCTGAATCCGGCAGCAGCTCTGACGGACGAAATACCAGTTTACGAAATGCATGAAGAGGGGGAGGGGGAAGCCATGAGTGAATCCAGCAACGATTCAGCAGACAGAGAACCGGAAAAAGATCACGCTGCAGATACAGAGAGCATTATTGACTGGCAGCAGGCGATGGAAAAATCAGAAATTCCCGTTGAATCACTCAATGAACTGGGCCAGATCTTTCTGACAGAGGCGCCTCGCTTATTGTCAGAAATCAGGGAAGCTTTGAAAGACAATGATGCCCAGTCACTCAGACGTGCTGCCCATACCCTTAAAAGTTCGGCAGCCCTGTTTGAAGCACATCCTGCCGCCGCCGCAGCCCTGAAACTGGAACTGCTGGGGAAGGAAAAAAAACTGAGCGAAGCCAGGGAGGCATTAGAGAATCTGGACAGGGAATTCGATCGATTGCTACCGGCGGTCGCAGCGCAGATTGATTCCACGACTTCTGAAAAGGAATGAACCATGAATACAGCATCAGGGAATACAGTAAAGGTACTTCTGATCGAGGATAATCCGATTCATGTCGGGTTGGTGAAAACCTTACTCGCAGAATCAAAAACGCCCGTCTTTCAACTCCAGTATGCAGGGACGTTACAGGCGGGATTGAATCAACTGGATTCGTCTGCCGTGGACGTGGTACTCCTCGACCTGACACTGCCTGACAGTGAGGACCTGGATACTTTTATCAGGGTACGTTCCTTTGCCCCCGCGATCCCCATTGTGATTGTGACCAGTCTGGATGATGTCAAACTGGCTGCCAAAGCGGTGGAAGCGGGAGCGCAAGATTACATGGTGAAGACGCAGCTCAGCCGAACTTCGCTGATTCGTTCGCTCCGCTATGCGATTGAACGGACCAGGGTACGCGATGCGGAATGGGATTCACCCATGTTTCGACTGGCCCAGCGACAGTTTCTGAAAGCCGCTCAATTCATGGGCCTGGATGATAATATCAGGCAGCGGCTGTTATTCCCCCAGCGAACCCTGGTAGTCACATTACCTTTTCGACGGGATCATTATACTGAAGTCGAGACAGTCTTCGGATATCGAGTCCAGCACATTCTGACGATGGGGCCAACAAAGGGGGGGATCCGGTATCACCAGGATGTGAGCCTGGGAGAAGTCTCAGCCCTGGCGATGTGGATGAGCTGGAAATGTGCACTGGTGCATCTCCCATTTGGGGGAGCGAAAGGGGGCGTGCGTATCGACCCGACCGGATTAACCAGCCACGAACTGCAGCGTTTGACGAGACGGTTCGCTACAGAGATCAGCCCGATCATCGGCCCTGATAAAGATATTCCTGCGCCCGATATGGGAACGAATGAGCGGGTGATGGCGTGGATTATGGATACCTACAGCCAGGAAGTGGGTTATACCGTACCCGCCGTGGTTACCGGAAAACCGGTGGTACTGGGGGGAGCCCGGGGCAGAAATGAAGCAACAGGCCGCGGTGTGGTTTACCTGATTCAGGAAGCGGCGAAGCACCTGAAAATGAACCTGAGTGAATGCACGGCAGTGGTTCAGGGGTTTGGAAATGTCGGCAGCCATGCGGCTCTGTTTTTGAGTGAACTGGGAGTTAAAATCATTGGTGTAAGCGATGCCACAACCGGCATTCACAATCGGCATGGATTATCCATTCCCTCTTTGCTGGAATATGTCGCCGAAAACCGGTTTCTGGAAGGGTATCCCGAGGGAGATCACATCAGCAATGAGGAATTGCTGGAGTTGAAGTGCGATATCCTGGTTCCTGCCGCGCTGCAGAATCAGATTACAGCAGAGAATGCCGACCGGATTCAATGCAAGCTGCTGGCAGAAGGTGCGAACGGACCGACGACTCTGGAAGCGGATGAAGTACTCAATGAAAAAGGGGTCTTTATCCTGCCCGATATTCTGGCAAACGCCGGGGGTGTGACGGTATCTTATTTTGAATGGGTGCAGGATACGCAGAATTATATGTGGAGCCTGGACGAAGTGAATGAGCGGCTGCACCGGATTCTTAAAGACGCCTTTCACAGGACGCTGAATCGGGCAGAGAAGCATCAGTTTGATATGCGGACCGCCGCCATGATCGAAGGGGTCGAACGTGTCGCCCAGGCCAAACTGGCCAGGGGACTATATCCCTGATTTCGACCCGAAGCGACTGGTAATGACGGCAGCAGACTGCATCTGCTAGACTGTGTCCAGTTTTACTGTTAGCGTCTCCAGAGGCATTTGAATCGAGTATAATAGATTGAGAGACGCTATGGTTAAATGTGATGCGCTCTAGAATTCGGAATGAGAGAGTTCAAAGACAGTTTACTGTGTGTAACGCGCCACAATTTCTATCAGTTCTTTGGTGTTGATCGGCTTACTGAGAAATGCATCACAGCCACTGGCGAGACACCGGTTCATATCACCGTGCATGGCGTCCGCAGTAAGTGCAATAATCGGTCTGTTAAAGCCGAGGCTACGCAGCCGTTCTGCCGTCTGGTATCCATCCAGCCTTGGCATCTGCATGTCCAGCAGAATCATATCAAACGAGTTTTGTCCCTGTTCTACCCGTTCGATGGCTTCCAGACCATCATTGACCGATTCGACTTCTGCTCCCGACTTTGTCAGAAACTGTTTGACGAGATAACGGATATCACGACGGTCGTCGACGACCAGCACATTGCAGGACAAAGCGGGTTGCGTATCCAGTGATTTGGATGTGTCAGGCGTTGATTTGTGTTTTTTCTCCGGGTGGACCATCGGAACAGAGTCGACCTGTCCGGCACTGATTTTACAGGTGAAAGTGGTGCCGATTCCGGGTTGGCTGGTGACCTCGATATTTCCACCCAGCATGCGGGCCAGACGCGCGCTGATGGCCAGCCCCAGTCCGGTTCCTCCAAAAGAGCGGGTTACGGAAGTGTCACCTTGTGAGAATTCCTGGAAGAGCTGGGAAAGCTGTGCCTCTGTGATCCCGATACCGGTATCAATCACATCAAACTGAATGACCGGACACTCGCCCGAGGCATCGTAGGAGATGACCAGTCGAATTGAACCTCTGGATGTGAATTTAACCGCATTGCCAATCAGGTTGACTAAGATCTGCCTTAGACATTTCGGGTCACTTTCAATCTGGCTGGGGATGGTGGTCGCGTATTCGACACTGAAATCGAGTTGCTTTTCTACAGCGCGAACCTGCATCATCGAAAACACGTCTGCGATCAGCTCATCCGCGGCAAACCGTTCCGTCACGCATTCCATCTTACCCGCTTCGATTTTGGAGAGGTCCAGAATATCATTGATGATATCCAGCAGGAAACTCCCGTTTTTCTGAATCATGCGCAGGTGTTTCAATTTTTCCGGATCATTCTCGGCACCGGCAAGCAGGTCGGCGTAACCCAGAACGGCTGTCATCGGGGTGCGTATTTCATGACTCATGTTGGCAACAAATTCACTCTTGGCAGCACTCGCCTGTTGTCCGATTTTATACAGGCGGGCATTGTCGATCGCGATGGATGCCCGCCGCGCCAGTTCTTCGGCTGTCTTGAAGTCAATGATTTTGTGACGCAGTGCAGGGTCGGTCTGAATCAGAGATAAAACACCAAACTGCTGATCACGGATACCCAGGGAGACGACAATCAATGATTGAGCGCCAAGCTTCCGCAGTGCAGGGAGATGCTCCGGTGTCTGGACGATTTCACCGAGTAACTCAGCTGTCAGGTTCTCTACAAAAATGGTTTCATCGCCAAACAGATGTGGGCTGGAAGACCGATCTTTCTGTCGGGGATCGGAATCAGTTTTCATCAGCTGATCTGCCAGCACCGAGTCACCTGGATCTGCATGTGCAATTTTCATACGCCGGACTGTATGGTCATCACTGATCAGTTCCAGGATCGCCCAGTCTCCTAACGTGGGGACACATAACGACGTGACACTTTCCAGTGTCGTTTCAAAATCGAGCGATGATGCGAGCGTCATGGTTGCTTCACTCAGAAACCGTTCGATTTCGGCTGTACGCTGTTCGAGTTTTTCCTGAACTTTTTCTGCGGTAATATCCCAGAAGAGTCCGGCAAAATGACTGGGATTCCCCATTTCCCATTCCACAGATTCCCCCATCAACTCCATCCACCTCGGTTCTTTACCGGAATGGATGATGCGAAATTCTTCTTGAAAAGCCTGCCTTTTCCTGACGGATGTTTCCCAGACTTCCCGGAGCTTCGGTAAATCCTCGGGGTGGATCGTGGAATAAAATCGTTCCAGCGTGACAGGTTCTCCCGCAGGTATCCCCAGCAGATCGTAGATTGCATCGGACCAGTACAGGTTATCGTATTGCAACTCCCAGGCTGCCATACCTCCTGCCTTCAGTGCCAGAGAAAAACGTCTTTGCTGAATCTCCAGGTTCTGATTGACTTCATGCCGCTCTTTCAGCAGATTACGCACGCTATATTGGCGTTGCCGGTCTCGAAGATTGGCCCGGATCGTATTAATAAAGACTGCTATCCGAACGGGTCGCCGAATCAGGGTGATGTTCCCCAGTTCCTGCAGCTGATTGAGTGAAGGCGAGGCATGCTCACCAGCTATCAGTAAGACGACAATGGGAAGATCAGACCATGCCGGTTGATGCGACAGTAATTCCGGTATCAGACCAGTATGGTCAGTTTGCAGATATTCTTCTGCGATCAAAGCGACGGCAGCATTGCCCTGCTTCACCTGTTGGCAAAGATCCTGCAGGCTGGTGCAAACGTGCGTTTCAATTCTGGCATCTCCCAGAACATTCACGCAAAACTCATTGTCTTTCGGGGTCGGAGCCAGAATCAGTACACAGAGACTGTCGGAATCCTCTGCCACTGATTCTTTATTCATGCTCTCTCCCCAGCAGGTTTGAGATTTTGCCGGTGTAAGTGGGGGTACCACTGAGAATTCCCTGGAATTCGTCTAAAGGATCACCCACCCGAATAATGCCATCACGCATCTGAAATTCACGTATCGTCCGCTCATGAGAGCCCGTTCGTTTCTTTACCACTGAAATCGCCTGTCGTAACTCGCCCCCTGCTTCAAAATAACGAAACAGGATGACCGCATCTGCCAGGTAACTGGCATCGACGGGGGAAGCCATGGTCCCCAGCATCCCATGCTGGGCGACGACCAGAAACGTGAGGATTTTCTGTCTGGCCAGTGTCTTGAGGATTTCGTGCATTTGCACGATCAGAAAACGCTCATGGGGCATCGCGTTCATATACCCGTTTAAACTGTCGATAACCACGACAGAAACTCGTCTGCCATCTTCGCTGGGGCGGATGGCTTCGCGTATCTGGCAGGCAAATTCACCCGGCAGTAACTCTCCTGGATCCTGTTGATGGATGACAATGTTTCCAGAATCGAGATGTTCCTGGAGTGGCATATTCAAACTGTCAGCACGCTCCATGAGGACTTCACGAGTTTCATCGAAGATAAAAAAGACCGCTTTTTCGCCACGGGTCGCCGCGGAAATCGCATACAGCATGGCAGTCGATGATTTACCGACTCCTGCCGGCCCCATGAGCAGGGTACTTGTTCCGGGGGAGAGTCCGCCGCCAACCAGTTGGTCTAAAGATTCGTTTCCACTCAAAACGAGCGGGAAACTGGAACTTTCAACTGGTTGTTCCTGGCCTTTACGGGGAAACAGGTTTATGCCTCCCGTCAACAACTGAAAGTCGTGATTTCCGCCCTGGAACTTCTGGCCTCGATGTTTAATCACCCTCAGCCGACGACGTTCCCCCCCGTAATCTCCCATCATGTGTTCCAGACGGATCACGCCATGCGCAATACTTTGTAACTGCTGATCGGCATCATGGGCGGTATTATCGTCGAGCATGAGTACCGTGCAGCTGCGTCCGGTAAAAAAATGTTTGAGGGCCAGGATCTGGCGGCGATAACGCAGGGGACTCTGAGCCAGCAGCCTCATTTCCGAAAGCGAATCGAAGGCAACACGCATGGGCTTGCTGCGTTCAACATGTTCCAGCACCCCGCGTATTGTTTTACTTAATTCCACTTCGGATGGTTCGAACATGGAATACTGTGACTCATTGGAATCTACCAGATCTTTTGCATCTACGAGTTCGTAAACATCAAGATCTTTCATACTCCAGCCGTGCGAAGCAGCAACCGCTTCCAACTCCTCTTTGGTTTCAGACAGTGTTACGTATAAACCCGTCTCTCCCTTTCTGGCCCCTTCCAGCAGAAACTGGAGGGCGAGGGTGGTCTTGCCCGTCCCCGGGTCACCTTCGATTAAATAAACACGACCGGATGTGAGTCCACCTTCAAGAATGGTGTCTAGTGCATGATTTCCTGTCTGCACCATCTGGTCACGATTTGAATCTTTCATCATCGTTCTCTCGCATTCACTTAACTGTTTTATTCGAAAAGTAATCAGGTTGAGTGTGATGTCTGGTTCTGTAGTCCCACAGAAAAAAGCATCCGCCGGACCACTTTCTGGATCTATCTTCACAATAAGGTGAGGTAGCTCCTCAGGTTAAATACACCCACGCCTGTTAATTTATTATCAGCAGGTCGATACTTTCTGTCTACAGGCTTCCAGGGAAAAGCCACTATACCATAGAGACATTCTGGGAAAAAAACAGGACATGCGATATTTTTTCGCAGTGACTTCAGAGGATGGGAAAGCAGAGATAATAATGCTCCCGGTAACCTGTTTTTTGGAAGCCTGCGGGATGAGAACTCCTGAAAAACAAGGGGAAATAACGTCCTGAGAATCCCCACGTCATCCCTGTCACGATTTAAGAACAGAATTGAAAAATGTACTCTTCGGCATCAGTTGCATTTCAGCCGTAGACATTTTGTCGCAGTCTCGGAAATATAAGGCAAAGTGGCATGCACAGTTTCGACATCGAAAAGGAAGGGGAGGGAAAACGAATCAGGAAAGCAGGATCGATCAGTTGGCACTTCGAAAAATCCGATGCGCCGCTCGAAATGCCGTGGGCCTCAATAAGTGGAATCGGCGGATTATTTATTTTCAGAGGGAGGGGTCACATTGACGGTGATCAGCTTGGACCAGGCGGCAAATTTGCTGTCTGCTGGCGTCGCTTTCTTTTCTGCTGAATTCGCCCTGGTTGTCGCTTGCGTCAGCGCGGTCTCCGCCCGTTTCAACCGATCGGCATTCTGTTTTACCTGTTCTGCCGACTTCGATTTCTCAGCGGTCGCATTCGTGGTTTCGATATCGGATTTGATTGTGCTGACGAGCGCTTCGAGGCGTTTCACTTCGGCAGCTGCGGCATTGCTGGCAGGAACATTGTGGCGATATTGTGTGACCCCCACCCCCATCAAGGCAAACTGATACTGGCCTGGTTCGATCTTGAAGTTTCCGTTGGGCTTGAAATCAATGACCAGCGTTCCCTCTGTCTCTTTTTCTCCAATATTCACTGTCGGAGGCCGGCGTAACATCCCGAACAACTCGTTCGGCTCAATTGTCAGGCTTCCTTTGCGTGTTCCCGTGTCTTTCAATTGAATCGGAATTTCCAGCTTCTGGTTCAGTCCGACAGTCCAGACTTTCTCCTCGGTCGGTATGATTTCCACGGGCGCTGCTTCATCTTCATTGATGGCGAGAGGAATACGTGTTGTCAGGCGAGAGCGTACCCGAATGGCATCTGAGAAAATATGTCCCCAGATCAGTGAGGCAAACCTGGCTTCACGGACTTCCTGTTTATTGTTGATCTGTGCTTTCCCTACGATTTTAAATTCACCGGCCCAGCGTTTTGCCGTGGAATCTGCGGAAAGGACCAGCAGACCGCGATCTGTTTTTCCACTGAGGACCAGTGGTTTTGCCGTGACACCTGGTGGCAGTCCTTCTGCGGTCACGACAATTTCTCCCGTAAAGCCATCCTGCCGAGGGGCCACGATTCGCACGCCCCAGTTTGCACCACGTCTGAGCAGGGGAGTGACAGAGTAGCCTGTTCGGTTCGTAGGTAAAGTTCGTTCGGTCGAAGCGAGCAACTGAAAATCGGGCGTGGGTTCCCTGATCGCCAGTCGATAGAGATGAGCCGGACTGCCTCCTCCAAACTGGTTTAAAACGACAACTTCATATAGTCCCGCTTCCTTAGCTGTAAACGAAGCCGCCGCATCCACGGTATCGAAATTAATCGCATCCTTATTGTCGGCACTGAAAAATGAAGGCAGGTCATCGTTTTCGGCTACTTTTTTTCGTGTGACTTCACCTGCTTTTGTTTTGGTGATCTGAAAAACTTCCAGGTAAGGATCCACTTTCGATTTCATTCGGTCTGCAATGACTTCAATGCAATACGTTTTGCCTTTGGTGGCCTGAAACTGATAGACATCCTCTTCATGAGGCTCGTTGAACTGGCCGGCAATTTCGACGGGAACCGAGACCGTTTGTATTTTCGGGGACACCGATTCCCGTATCACAGGCGCGGTAGCAAAACCAATGTTGACGGTATTCGAATGCTCCAGCTGGAATTCATGGCCGTTCAGAATTCCCTGCCGAGGCTTCCAGGGCTGGAAACTCGCGGGGGGTGTAGCCACTTCGGGCAACTGGATTTCCACTTCGATCGATTCCAGTTTCTGTCCATTTAATGAGACGGCATTTCCCAGGCTGCCCCCCGGTAAATTGCGTCCATAAACAGTATAGACATTCCGGGATCCAGGTTCTCCTGCAGGGGGGAAAACGAAATCGATGTGAGGTCGATCAGAGATATTCAGACGATAAAAGTGTTCTGAGCCACCCCGGTACAGGATATCGGAAATCGCCAGAAAATACTCCTGATCCTGTTCGGACTGGAGTTCGAGAAAAGGATCGCGGCCAAACCAGTCCCGGTTACGGGTGATTTCGCGTCCTTCGGAATCATAAACCACGATCTGACCATCCAGGCGGGAATCAACTCGTTCCGCAATCAACTCGACGAGCACGCGTTGCCCCCCGCGTGCTTGAAAACGGTACCAGTCGATGCCCCGAGCAGGAACACTACCTGTCACAGTCGAATTCACTTCCACAGCTTGTGCTGTCTCTCGACTGTCATGGTTACCTGTTTCATCGATTTCCCTGCTGTCAGCAGGAGCAACCACAAACGGTCGGGCCGTGGACAGTCCAAAATAGGAGACGGCGCGGACTTCATAGATTCCGGGTGGCACATCTTTCGCGACACTGACTTCAAACCGGGAGTCCTGTCTTCGTGGTTCCGGGTAGATGTCATCGGCGGGCAGCATCACCGGTTTGGCTGTGATTCCCGGATGTGAAAAACGAAGTTCGCTGGCGTCGTCCAGATTCGAACCGAGGATTGACAGTTCGACTGTTTTTCCTGCAGCTGCTGCGAACGGTTTAATCTGTCTGAGATCCGCTGTGGGCAACTGTGCACAAACCAGCTGCTGAAATGACAGCAACAGCAGCGCGATTAAACAGACGCGTGTCTTCCAATGCTTGATCGACTTCATTTTAATTCATTCACTATCGTTTAATGGTTGAACAAAAATTCTTTAGTGTTGATGACTACCCAGATGATGTCTTCGTAGGCTTCTTTGACGGCCTGTTCCTCGGACAGCTTTTTGGGGTCAGCTGCCGCCTGTTGACGTTTTTTAGCCAGATGTGCCAGAGCCGTATCGATTTCGCCCTGATCAGGTTCTCGCGACATGGTGAGCAGGTAGAGTTCTGTAATGTGAGTCCGGTCATCTTTTGATTTATCGCGTGCCATTTGTAACGCTCTGCCATTCGGGGCGGACAGGATATTCTGGATGGTGTCGGAGTTAATCAGATGCAGGCTCTGTGCCAGGTCCGCATTTGCCGTTCGTTCACATTCACAGGCTGTATCCATCTGGGGACGACCAAAGACACGCAGGAAGAACGATTCCACATTCGCCGAGTCATCGGGCAACGCGACTGCGCGAACACCCACGGGTTGATGATTGAAATTATTCTTTGCGCCCGCAGCATCATTCATGGCGTCCAGCATGATTTCCGCTGACAGTCTGCGTGGATAGTAACGGGCATAGTTCTGATCGTCATCCTGGTTATATTCGTTGGGAAACGAACTGAACTGATAGGTGCGGCTGTTACAGATCACGCGGCACAGCTGTTTCAGATCATAGTTTGATTTCACGAATGACTCAGCCAGCTTATCCAGTAGTTCCGGATGCGTTGCCGGGTTGGTAATCCGAATATCGTCTTCCGGCTCGACCAGACCCCGGCCTGAGAAATGTTTCCAGTACCGGTTAACCAGCATCCTGGCGAAGAACGGATTCTCGGGTGAGGAGATCCAGTCAGCCAGGTCAATGCGAGGGTCGCGGCGGGCAGGAATCTCTAACGCTTCCCCATCGAGTGGCGTTGGTTTGAGTTCGCGGTCGGTATTGGGATTTTTCGCAACAGCAATCATGCGTTGATGGTAGACCGTGTCGTCTTCCGGCAGCTTGTAAACTTCTTTACGTCCAATCGTCGTGAAGAATGCCTGGAAGCCATAGAAGTCGTCCTGGCTCCATTTTTCATACGGATGATGATGACACTGGGCACACTGAATTCGCACACCCAGGAAAACCTGGGCAATGTCAGACATCTGGTCTTTGGGGTCTTTCACAGCCCGATACCATGAGACAGCCGGATTGGTTCCCGATTTGCCACGCGCCGTTACCAGTTCTGTGACAAACTGATCGTAAGGTTTATTGGTGGAGAGACTGGTGCGTATCCAGGAATGGAACCCGAAGGTTTCCCGCGCCACCTGTTCCAGGTTTCCCCCCGCTTTGTTTCGCAGGATTCCCGCCCACTTGGCTGCGAACAGATCAGCGTATCCGGGACTGTCCAGCAGTTCGTCAATTTTTCGAGACCGTTTGTCCGGACGCGTGTCAGCCAGAAACGCGCGGGTCTGTTCCAGAGTCGGAATTCTTCCCGTGATATCGAGAGTGACGCGTCGCAGAAAGGTAGAGTCGTCACAATCATCCGAAGGCGGAAGACCCAGAACTTTCAGCTTGGCAAAAATATGCTTGTCGATAAAGTTCGTCGGTTCAGGCAGATCGGGAGTCGGCCTTCCTAAGGGGATGGTTGCCATGAAGACGGCAACGTGTTCCTGAAAGCGAACCATGACTGATGTGGTGCCCGTCATGTCTTTGAGTGTTACCAGTCCATGATGATCTACTTCAGACATCTTGGGCTGGTTCGGCTTGTACTCTGCGACACGGGTAATATCCTGTG
>TARA_R100001132_G_C3275697_1_pt1 | contig 20171 bp, 16 predicted proteins | sample TARA_R100001132 | Tara Oceans TARA_R100001132 (sample SAMEA2621247) | marine metagenome | biome: marine biome (ENVO:00000447); feature: mesopelagic zone (ENVO:00000213); material: "saline water (ENVO:00002010), including plankton (ENVO:xxxxxxxx)" | depth 800 m | reverse complement strand
CCAACCTGCCTGGTGGAAAGTAAACCCGCTGATGAAATCCGTCGGCAGGTGTTGATTCCTCTCTGGAACTCCTATGCTTTCTTTGTCAACTACGCACGACTGGATGAGTTTGATCCCGCGCAGGACCGGATTCCTGTGGCAGACCGCCCGGAAATTGACCGCTGGATTTTATCAAACCTGCAGGCCCTGCTCGCTTCTGCGAAAACGGAAATCGAAGCATATAATTTCGCCGGTTTTCTGAAAAACGCCACGGCATTCATCGATGATCTCTCGAACTGGTACATCAGACGCAATCGACGTCGCTTCTGGCGTTCCCAGGATGCCAACGATACCGATAAGCTGGCCGCCTATCAGACCCTGTTCGAAGTGCTGGTCACACTTTCCAAAGCGTTGGCTCCCAGCATCCCGTTCCTCAGCGAACGCATGTATCAGAATCTGGTTACCAGCTGGGACCAGTCTGCTCCTCAGAGTGTGCACCTCTGTGATTTTCCGGAATGTGATGCTTCACTGCTTGACGAAGAACTCAACTTCCGGGCGGCTCAGGCACAGATCGTCGTGAAACTGGGTCACAAACTGCGTGATGAATCCAACCAGCGGGTCCGTCAGCCTCTGGCGGAATTACGATTCGCCTGCCAGACGACACAGCAGTCAGATGCGATCGTAAGCCTGGCCACGACGATCGAAGAAGAATTGAACATCAAACTGGTGACGCGCTGCGAGAACCTGGATGATCTGGTCAGTTACACCTACAAACCGAATCTGAAAACACTGGGACCGAAGTACGGTAAGCTGCTGGGTATGCTGCGTCAGCAACTCCCCGAAGTCGGCGATGAAGTACTCGGGCCGCTCAGACGTGGCGAATCGGTATCCCTCGATCTGGCAGGCAATCAGATTGATCTTGAACCGGATGACGTTCTGGTGGGTACCGAGCAGGCGGCCGACTGGGTCTGTGCGGACGAGCAGGGGATTCAGATCGCCGTTTCCACGAAGCTCACCCCTGAACTCGAACAGGAAGGCATGGCCCGTGACTTTGTGCGGCAGATTCAGCAGTTGCGCAAAGAAGCAGATCTGGAGATAGAAGACCGGATCAAAATTTTCTTCAATCCGGCAGACGCGACCGAAGTCAAAGAAGCAGTCACCAACTGGTCAGACTACATCCTCGGCGAAACACTCGGGGATCAGCTGGAACAGTCTGAACTGGCGGGTGACAGTAAGGAAGTTTCGATCGGTAACAGCAAGGTGTCGCTCCGGATCGAAAAGGCTTCATCCTGAAATCAAAAGTGGAGCGTAAATACGACAACAGTATTTACGCTCCCTTTCATTTTATTTCTCTGCAGCTTGATCCTGCTGTTCCTGCAGACGCTCTACCAGTCGGCCTACATACGATTGCAACCGTCGGTCCAGTTGATCATTCTTCAGAGGCAACCTGGCAATCTGGTCCTGTACCCAGGCGACTTTTTGACTTCCCAGCTTGTCCAGGCCATTTAATGCCAGCATCGCCACATAAACTCCATCCTGATTCAGATTGGACAGAGACACCAGAGTGTCGACGGCATTTTCGACGTCCTGCTGGTCACCATATTTCCCGAGTGCCTCCGCCGCGATACAACGCACTGATTTGGAAGGATCTTCCAAAGCTTGTTGAAGGGGCTCCTGGGCCTGCGCGACCGCTTTTTCGCCCCGCATCAACAAGCCCATCGCAGCCCAGTAGCAGATGCCAGAATTCTGATTGGAGAGCCCTTTGATCAGCTGATCCACACCAGAGGGTTTCCCGGAAGATGCGAGGTCTGCCATCTTTAAAATCTGTTTGAGGGGATACAGGTCTTTGTTCTGACCAATCAGATAAGGAGCTTTTCCCTCTGCCAGGCTGTGAAACTCTGCTTCCGGTAAAAAGCCAAGGTCTCTGATTGCGAGGATTTTTTTATGCTGTGCCTGCTTCAGTTCTTCCAGTATCTTTTGATGTTCCGCCGAGTCAGCCAGATTATTGACTTCGTCCCGGTCTGTCTGGAGATCGTATAGTTCTTCAGCGGGCTTCGTCTCCCAGAAATAGGTTTGGGGTGGCTTGAGTTCGCCGGCGTCGTACATTTTCTTCCAGATCTGGGTCGTGGGTGTCTGGAACATGTAATTCAGATACTGGCCATACTTTTTGTGGGGCATGTAGTTTTTGATATAGAGGTAACGCTGGTCTCGGACTGATCGCACCAGATCGTAGCGTTCATCCATTCTGCCTCGAAAGCCGAACAGATACTCTTGCGGTGTGGTATTAAATTCTCCCATGAAGGCATCCCCCTGCATATGCTGCGGCGGTTTGATGCCTGCCAGACTCAGTACGGTAGGAGCAAAGTCAACAAAACCTACCAGGCGATCTGTTTTTCCCCGGGCCTGGTAATCGGCGGGAGCCAGCTTGCGAAACTTTGGAGGAACATACACCACCAGGGGAACCTGCAAGCCGGAATTATATGGCCAGCGTTTGCTGCGGGGCATGCCTGAGCCATGATCTCCATAATAGAAAATGATTGTATCTTCGGTGAGACCGGCGTCTGCCAGCTCTTTGAGATTCCTGCCGACCAGCGCATCCATTTCCGTGATCCGATCGTAATACTGTGCCCAGTCATGGCGGACTTCTGGAGTATCGGGATGATACGCGGGAACCCGGACCTTGGCAGGATCATGCACCAGAGTGTGCGGCCGATTTCGTATTTTACTTTCGTGACTGATTGTATGATTGAAGACCGCAAAGAAAGGTTGTCCCGGTTTTCGATTTTTCCAGTGAGCCTTACCATTGGATTGATCCCAGATTTGTCCAGCTTTCTCCACATTGTAATCTTCTTTACTGTTATTCGTGCAGTAATAGCCAGCCTGCCTCAGGTACTGTGGGTACAACTTTATATTCTCAGGCAGCTTGACCATACTCCGCATATGCTCGGCTCCCAGACAGGTGGGATACATACCGGTAATCAAAGTGGTTCGCGCGGGCGCACATACCGGAGCGGTCGACCAGCAGTTCAGATAGATCATGCCTTTTGAAGCCAGTTTGTCTATATGGGGAGTATCCGCATACTCATCCCCGTAACATCCCAGATGGGGACCATTATCTTCACTTGTAATCCACAGAATATTAGGCCGCACCGTTTCCGAGTCTGCCGCAGAATGACTGACCGAAGTCAATCCCGTGCAAACAAGAAATATACAGAACAAGAACCAGGTAAACTGATTCAGCAGAGCACTTCGAAACCGCATATCATTTTCTTTCAAATCAAAAGTTGTAAAGCATCTCTTTGTCCAGGCTCCCCAACAGCCATATGTAGTGCAGGAGAGTGGAACAGGGGTTCGCCGGCAGAAAGAAACCCCGCATTACCTGCTGCGGACATCATAACATAACAGGAGATCCTGATCCCGCAAAAACAGCTTGCCATCGACGACGACCGGGTGAGGCCAGGCCATATTTCCACTGCGATCCGGCTGGTTAAAGCGACCTTTTTCCACATATGCTTTCGGGTTGACTTCTACCAGCGCCACCGGTCCTTTTTCGCTTCTCAGATAGAGATGCCCGTCGGCACAAGTCAGTGCACCTTTACCTACAGAGCGATCCTGCCAGACAGTCTGCCCGTTAGACAGATTGATGCAGATCAATACGCCCGGGTCACTCGCGCCATACAGGAAGCCATCCACTTCCACCATTCCACCATGGTGATTTTTCATTTCGGGAGTGAAGAATGCCAGTTGCGCGTTGACTCCATTTTGAGCCGCCGATAATTGAACCAGGGCACCCCCGGTCCCGTATCCGGAAGCATAAAATATCGAATTTTTCTCCGCAAAGAAAACAGGGGCAGAGCAGTTCGCTGTTTTGTTTGCCGCCTTGTCATTCCCCCACAAAGGTCTGCCACTGGCAGCCTCGATCCCCATCACACCGGCATGTGTGAAATTCACATACTGCCTGATACCTCCAGTATTAATAGTAATGGCAGAGGCATAACCGGCCTGCGGATTTCCGGGTACATTCGATTTCCAGATGAGGCTGCCGTCCTGTTTCTTTAAAGCAACCATGGTTGCTCCCTGTCCCCCCGGAGTACAGATCAGCTGATCCCCGTCAATCAGTGGTGACTCACTGATTCCCCAGACAATATTGCGTGCGTTAAACTCCTGGAGGATATTCTTACTCCATTCCACATTGCCATCTTTGGCTGACAGACTTACCAGATTTCCATTGGCGCCCAATGCATAAATCTGATCGCCATCAATAGTGGGCGTAGAACGAGGACCATTGCCCTGATTATTTTGAAACATAGGCCCGTTGGAATGTGTCCAGGCGATTTCACCAGTATTGACATCAATGGCTATCACTGTTTCTTCATTGCCTTTTGTGCCCATCGTATACAGCAGATTTCCACTCAATGAAACAGACGAGTATCCTTCACCCAGGCCCCGCGCCGTCCATAACAGTTTGGGGGGATTCTGGTTCCAATCCTTGCTCAAGCCGGTCTCATAGGAAATATTTCGCCGATCCGGTCCCCGGAACTGCGTCCAGCCCTGTGCAGCAGGTTCTGCTCCCGATGTTACCGTACTTTTGCGTTCCTTCATTGTTTTTTTTGAACCACTGGCAGGTTCACCCGTTTTTTTTGCTACGGCCTCTCGGACGGAAAAGCGGGTGATTTCGCCCTTGGATGAAGTGAAAACCGTGGCTCTCTGCCCGATTTCAAACTGCTCGAATTCAGCAGGTTTCCCGTTGAATGTGACGGGCACGTCTGCAGGAATCAGAAAGCTTTTTTCTTTTCCCTGGCTCGATTTAATCACGACCTGTTTTTGTGCCGCAGAAACGGATTGGATTTCTCCGCTGAAGATAGCCGCCTCAACTCTGCTGCTGACACTGATCGCCAACAGACTGACCAACAAACTCAATCGACTGACAGATCGCATGAGAAATCCTTCTGATTCGGGGAAACCGGACTACAGAATCTGGTGTTAAAAAATCCGTAAACAGGACTCGATTATACTGCACTCCGGTCACGGGATGAAGCAGGAAACCTGAATTGTCGAAGTTTGAACACGTTTCTCCCGTTTCAGGATTAGAACAAATCAAACCTCTCACTGGAAATTCAAGGCCTTATTTTTGCTGCTGAGAGTCGAAAGTCATTTCTATATACACAGGTCGATGATCAGAAACCCAGGTCCAGCGATTCTCTGCTCGATGAAGTTTTATGAATCGATTCACCCAGATACCATCCAGATCCAGCACGGGTACAGGCAGTGGCCAGGTCGCCAGATAACCGTCGCCGGCTACTTCAAGGCTGTTTTGTAGAGTCTTTCTCAACGGGTCAAAGTGCACGGAATCTGCTGGTGTATTAAAGTCTCCCAGCAACAGCACCGGTTGCTGGTTCAACGAAGAGACCTGAACTGCCAGTTCGTTGAGAGCCGCTCTTCTTGATTTCAATACATTGCTGTTGATATCCACCAGAAAAACATCAGGAGCTCTGATATCTGGCCGATCGGACGCTAACTGAAGGTTCAGATAATGCCCCATATCAGCCAGCCTGCCTGCAGAAATTTCTGCGATCGGAAGACGAGAAAGAAATACAAAACCATTCTGAACAACCTGGTAGGAATGATCCGGGAATGACTGCTTCCAGAACTGCTTCATTTCAGCAGAATCAGCGCCGGCTTCGACCAGGCCGATCAGATCCGGATCGAGTTGCTGTAATTCATTGATGACATGTTCCATTCCCCAGATTCGATCACCTATATTCCAGAACAGAGCTCGCGTCACTGTCTGGTCGTGGCCTGCTGTTCTGTTCTCATTTATATTACTGAGGAACTGTGTCTTCCAGCACCAGATCCCGGTCATAATCGAGAGCAGGAACCAGATCACAGCGATCCGCCGCCAGTGCACTCTCCAGGTCAGTATGCAAAGGACGAAAGCCCCCAGACTTAACAAAATCAAAGGCGACATATAAAAAATCAGAGCCGCAATCGCACTGCTGGAGTCTCGGATCGTAAAACGTATTGAGATGGCCAGGCACCAGAAGACGGAAATCAGAAGCACGCTCGCTTTCAACAGCCAGATGTGAATTGATGTTCGCAGCCTGGGTCTGGAAGAGGGCTCCTTTAGATGATCCTGACTGTCTGCGCGCTCTGAATTCATTTCTTTGTTTTCTATTGAACCGGTTCGCGCTGTTCAGCGCGAAATTCAGTTGATTCCCTGTCACTTCTACTGGTGGGGACGGCTTAAAATATGTTATGATTCCGCTGCAGTGATGACTGCCAAAGCAGTTGCTGATACCAAATTCACCTTCAGAGGATTTCACTCACAATGAGCCAGACCCCCGAATCACGCATCCAGGAACTGGGACACACACTGCCTTCTCCTCCTCAGGCTGTGGGATCATACATTCCCGCCACCCAGTTTGGAAATGTCATTGTCACCAGCGGACAGTTGCCATTTATAGGCAGCGAATTGATGTTCAAGGGAAAAGTGGGGGATCAGTTGCATGAAGACGATGGATCCAATGCCGCCTGCCTTTGTCTGCTGAATGCCCTGGCTCAAATTAAAGCCGTGACAGGAGAGCTTTCAAAGATCAAACGCATTATCCGTCTGGAGGGGTACGTCCATTCCGCGCCTGGATTTGATCGACAACCTTATGTATTGAATGACGCCTCACAGCTCTTAACTGACATCTTTGGTGATAGAGGCAAACATACTCGGATAGCTTTGGGGATCTCAGAAATGCCCTTAAATGCAGCCGTTCAACTGGCTCTCTGGGTAGAGGTCGAGTAGTCAGCACGCTGAATAATATGGATTGCAAATCAGCTGAAGTGCCACTTTTAATGGATTGTTCAAGATGAATTGGCCCGAAACGAGGCGAGAGAAGCACGCGTATTTCAACAAACCGGCTCTATCTGCATTTTTCGTATTCCTGATGGGCCTGATTCTGTCGACGAACCTGGTGAATGGCCAGTTGCCCGAGATTAATCCCGGGAAACCTCAAACTCCGCAAGCAACCGAAGCTCCCGTCCAGCCTTCCCGTTCCCAACCAGGATCAGAACCCTGGACCTCGTTTCTGGGCAATCATCGAAATGGGATTTCCGATGAAACAGGTCTGAACCTGGATTGGAATGTGCATAAACCAGCCGTTTTGTGGCGGGTTCCCCTGGGAGGTGGTTATTCTTCAATGGTCATTGCCGAGGGTCGTCTCTGGACAATGGCCACGCATCTGACGAATGATCTCGTGTTCTGCTTCGATATCCAGACCGGGAAAAAACTCTGGTCTACTGTCGCCGCCCCTACTTATATCGATCATCAGAAACAGGCGCGCGGCCCCCGTTCTACACCGACTTACCACGCCGGCAAACTGTACTGCCTGCTACCTGCCGGAGATTTACTTTGTCTGAATGCAAACTCGGGTGAGATTCTCTGGAAAGTCAATATTTTTCAGATCAGCGGCGCGCCGCGACAGGAAGAACAGACTTTATATTACTGGGGGATGTCCGCCTCCCCGCTGATCGAAGGAGATCTGGTTATCCTTCAGCCGGGAGGAGATAACAATAACTCGGTGATTGCCCTCAACAAGGATACGGGAAAACTGGTCTGGGGAGCAGGCAACGATCCGCCCGGATATGGCTCTCCCATCGTGATTGAGACGCTGGATCAGCGACAGATTATTGTGCCGACCGGCTCATCAATCCTCTCGTTGAATCCCGAAGAAGGGAGTCTGCTCTGGCGGATTGTCTGGGGTAACAAATACAACTGTAACTGCGCTACGCCTGTCTGGAATGATGAATCACTTTTCATTTCTTCCGCTTACGGTACGGGCTGCATGCGGTTTGCTTTATTTCGTCAGAAAGAAGAAATCAGACCGATCTCTCAATGGAAAAGCCTCTCACTGCAGAATCAGTTTGCGACCAGTATCATCAGAGACGGCTATATTTATGGTCCACACGGCGACCTGGCATCTGTCTCCTATCGGTGCCTGGATATGCAGCGAGGGAAGATACAATGGCAGACCCGTCGTGTGGGAAAATGCACTCAGATCGCCGCGGAAGGGCATCTGATCTGCCTGACAGAGCAGGGGACACTGATTCTGGCCGAAGCCAATCCGACGGAATATCACGAGAAAGGCAAACTGACCGGTTTGCTCGAATTCAAAGCCTGGGCCCATCCCGCGCTGGCAGATCGTAAACTCTATCTGCGTGATGAAAAAAGACTGATCTGCCTTGATCTCCAAAAAAAATAGCCGTGCCGAAGTTAATCCCTCTGGCACGGCTTTTGATTCCTGTGTTCAAACCAGGCGGAAACGCATCACGTTGCTCCTGAGCAGCGTCTCTCAATATCTGTACCTGGGACATTACATCAAAACGGCACACCGTCTAATTCGGTTCAGAACTGTTTTCCAGTTGCTGTTTCAGTGCCTGCAACTTTTGCTGCTGTTGCTGTACCTGTTTTTCCTGGGCTTCAATTTTCAGTTTTAAAGCCTGTTTATCAGTCAAATCGATCACTTTGGGACGTTGTTGCCCCCGGCTCGGCAGAATTCGACGGGGGGGATGCTTGAGTTTCTCCAGAGCGACTTTATTTTCAGCTTTGATACGTGCCAGAATTCGATCTGCCTGATAGATCGTCCGTCGCGCTTCTTCAAATGCGGTGTGTTCTTTTCCATCGGGGCCAATATATCGCTGCCGTTGAATCAGACCACGTTGCTTCAGGCCCTCATTGTCAATTTCAGTTCCGAGTGCGTCATTTCTGCCTAATTCATTGTTTTCAATGCCACCATTCTCATTTATATCATTTTCGGCAGCGACAAGGGCATCGTAAAAGGCTCTGACCAGTCCTGTTTTTAAATCAGAGCGGTCATAGTCCCGGTAGTCCGAATCCTGTGCAATTGTGTCTTTGACCTGAGGCTCTCCCCCAGGAACAAGAACTTTGGGTTTCTGATCTGCAGAACTGAATCCGGTCATCGTGAGATAAAACCCACCCATGACAATGGCTAAAATCAGTAATCGTTTCATGATGCTGCCTCATCCGATCTATTAAGTTGAAAACAACCGCAGGTTGTATATTCATCGTACCTATTATATTCGATTCATTCCGTTTATTTCAATCTTTCTGTAACAAAAAGGGAAAACACCAGAATTTAAACAGGATACACAAATAAAAAAGGCCTGAGCTGTCTGCCCAGACCTGTTCTATACTTAATATGCTTTGCGGCCGTAATTTCTAGGAATTGATGGCATTAATTGCGTTGGCAAGGTCCATCAGTTCATTGATTAAAGCACCGCGCAATGTGGTCAACCCTGCAATAGCTCCAATCCCAATTATGGTGAGCAGCAGCAGATATTCAACAAACACAGCACCACGAACTTTTTGCTTCCAGCGCCTGGTTTGTGTTTTAATTTTATGAAACACAGGTCTCCCTTTCATATGTCCAGATAGAAAATCCTCAGAGAATGAGATATGCACAACCTGTACCAATCATTCGAAATCTGGGGATTCTACAAGCGGAGAGGAGAAGTCCGTTAAAACAACTGAAAACCGCTTGACCTCTGCAGAAAATGGATTATCAGTTCGGGCACGAATCTGCTGGGAATCAGAGCCTGGAGACGATGCAAGTGTTAACAAACAGAAACACTTGCGTTAACCTGAGTTCCTGAAGATTACATATGCGGGGAATTTCGCGAGAATGCTTAAAGCATTAACTCATTAGAGATTCATGAGTTAAGTGCTTTGATTGCGGCTTCCCGGGTATCGAAGGTTTCCCAAAGCTGATCCAGGTGAGTAACTTCCAGCACCTCAGTGCAGTATTCACTCAAACCGCAAATGGTAAACTTCCCACCTTCACGATGGTTCAGACGATTCCACATCCGGAAAATCACTTCGATAAAAGCGGAACCAAAAAATGAGGTGTGTGAGAGATCCAATACAACGATCGGGGGAGTCGCCGATTCTGCCACCTGCAACAGAACATCCGTCAAGGCGTCCAGCCTGGGTTCGTCCAAGTTTTCATATTCAGGTCCCAAAGCCACTACAGTGACCTGACCTTCTTTGACAATTTCCGGTGGATAATCAGCAGGCATAATTGAACTGTCAACTAGAGCGTCATTTGTAAAAGCCCTCTCTGGATTCAGAAGAGGACATCAAAGGAACCTACACATAGTAATCCATATCACTAAAGTGTCAACCAAGAAATGGGATTCGAGGTCCAAGAACTATCGACGCAAGTCTATTAAAACCGAATATTTATCAACGCGTCATCCTCAGCGTACTCCCCCCAGAGTCATACACATTCAGAGTGGAAAAGCAGGGAAGCAGCTTTATTGCTCGTTTTTCCAGTCCTGCAGTTTGGCTTTTACTTTCAGTTTTTGATTATTCCGAAATATCGTGAGCGTCACGACATCACCCACTTTATGTGTTTCCAGCGCATCAAGGAGTGAATTCGAGCCCACAATCGGCGTTTCATCCATTTGCAGGATCAGATCTCCCAGTACAATATTTCCGCTGTTATCTCGTCTGATTTCCAGTAAACCTGCCTGATCGGCGGCTCCACCTTCTATGATATCCTGAACCATAACTCCCTGGATCGAAGCTGGTAAAATCCCATTCTTTTTGAGTTTACCAGTCACAAAGTCATCGACTCCCGTAAAGTTCAGACTGGGACTCCGAATCTTTCCATAATCGATTAATTGAGGGACAAATCGGCTGATCAGATCCACCGGCACTGCGTAGCCAATCCCGGCATAAACATGTGATGAACTGTAGATTGCTGTATTCATCCCGATCAAGCGTCCGGAACTGTCGAGCAGGGGGCCCCCAGAGTTACCAGGATTGATGGCAGCGTCGGTCTGGATCACATTGCGAATCGATCTTCCGGTAACCGAAATAATCTCCCTCCCCAATCCGCTGATGATCCCTGTAGTCAAAGTCTGGTCCAGTCCAAAAGGGTTTCCGATCGCCAGAACGGTCTGCCCGACCTGCAGGTTGGAAGAGGATCCAATCTCAATGGGTTTCAGCTGGTCTTCCGGTACATCGATTTTTAATACAGCCAGATCCTTTGAAGGAGCAATTCCCACTGTGTATGCGGTCCGTGTTGTGTTATCGGCCAACGTCACAGTCATTTCATCTGCATTTTGGATCACGTGATAGTTAGTCACGATATGCCCCTGTCTGCCCCAGATGAATCCACTACCAGATCCCTGTGGCGTTTTCTGTTGATTCAGACTGAACCGGCTCAGTTCAAATGCAATCTCAGCTGTGCGGATATGAACCACCGAAGGCGAGGCTTCCCGAAACAGGTCGATCGTCCTGATTTCAGACTGGGTAAGATCCGTTGTCATCGGAAACTGATACGAGGTCTGGCGGAACTGACGTCTGATCAACTCGCCCGCCATCAGGACGATCAGAACGATCAGAATGAGAATTAACCAGCGTTGGATCGCTGAAGATTTTCTGGATGGAGAATCCAAGCTGTCTGTCCCTGCTTCTGAATGGATAACCTGATTTTTCCCAGCAATTGAAAGAGACTGAGTTCAGAGTGACTGGCTTGTATTTTAAGTCAGGCCACTCCGGTATCGCAACCGCTGTTTCTCTCCCTTCAGCAATCTCCGCGCTCTGATTACTGCAACCTGGCTGCAGTAGAATTCAAATCACTGACCGCTTTGATAAAACGTTTTTTCAGTTTGGGAGATAATTCCGGGAATGCAGAAACGACTTCGGGATTTAACATTTTATGACAGCGTTCCACAGCAGAACAGATCCGCTTGATGGCCTGTTCGGGAGTGATTTCAGGTTTCGCTACGACAGCGACTTCTGAGTTCGAACCTTGAGGTGCGGGGGCACCGGCTCCGGAGCGGAAAGGACTGTAGTCGCTGCCTGAACCACCCACGTCGCGCGCGTGAGCACCCACCGTGGCAGGAGAGTCAGACTGCTCGCGGGAACCTGATTCTCCCCGATCCAGTTGACCATATTCAGAGGGATCTTTTACAGAGATGGGTTCATCTGAGACAAAGGCCACTTCGGAATCGACCGGGTATTCTTCAAACGGTTCGGAAATCGAGAGATCTTCTCCATTCACAGCACGCCGCCATGCTTTTAACTCGGCAACAGTCGCCTGATTTTCTTCGGCCCACTGCAGACATTCCGGAGCATCATCCCAGGTTAATGCGATATAATAGTGTGACCATTTGAGATGCTGGTACTGTTCCCGCACATCTCCAAACGTTTCCCAGACCCGCCGCCTCTGATAGATCTGATCGCCACTCAAACCGACCATGGCACCAAAATCAGCATCGGTTCTGCCTTTGGCATATTTTTTTGTCCATTGTGCAGCACATTCACCAATCACCCAGCTACTGTCGCTCAGGGCTTCTCGGGCACGGTCAATTAGTTGATCTTCCGTCATTTTTGCTGTTGTGTCTGTCTGATCAATCATGTTATTTCTACTGGTCTATTCTGAAAATGAAAAAACTCTTCTCAATCCAATTAGAACATTTTGGGGAAAATGAGGAGAGAAATAATGAACTAATGCCACTGGAATCACCTCTGAAAGAGAGCAGGGCAGATCTATTTTCGATGCTACACGGATTTGACTTGGAATGCCACCAAAGCGGGACAGTTAGTCAACCAGAAGGTATTTTCGCTCATTTTCAGCAGATACAGTTACTGCAACCTGCTCAAAACAGGACTGATCACATCATTGTTAATATGGGTAGCCTACAAAAATTTTACCGATCGGTGGCTGCATGCTTGACCTAACTTCGATCGGTTATTAGGATTCGGTCAAATTCAGACGACGAAGAGTCGAATAATGACTGTATCACTTCTGTTGATTAAATAATTTCAACACAATAAACTCGCAAGAGTTAAGAGTTTATCAGAGTGGTAAGCACAAAATTCAGGGCGCCGTAGCCAAGTGGTCTAAGGCGGCGGATTGCAAATCCGTTATTCCCCGGTTCGAATCCGGGCGGCGCCTCTTCAGTAAAAACAGCCTCCCAATAGAGGCTGTTTTTTTTGCGCACAAATCTTTCGAAGAACGCTATTTATTTTGGCTGTTTTCAAGCTCGATCAGGAACTCTGAGTTTTTCAGACAATGAACCAGACTGATGTCGCCGGCCATTCTTCCTCTGCGATCCGTAATCTGATCTGCGGTATTCACCATTCGGTCTAAGCCTGCAGTTAATGCCTGCCTGATCGCAGCAGACTGGCTGGGCTTCAGTTCTGACAGTTCCGATCCCGAGGCATTCCACAATATCCAGGATGTAGTGAGATCATGCAGATTTGCAGTTCCCCGAGGATAATACTGATCCATCCTCAGTTCCCAGGCAGATTTTGCCTGCTGTAAACTGTCATTGAAGAACTGCTGGCTTTCTGTTTCTCGATTCTGACTTTGATAGTATTTACCCTGAACATAGTTCAAATTTGCTTTAGAGAGATCAACCAGATCCGCTCTCCCCAAACCTGCTCCATTGGATGAAAACCACTCGACAGCAGACTCAATCTGATGGAGATCTTCTGCATAGTTCATCAGACTCGTCTCATCTTTCACTCCCCTGAAATGATTCTGCTCCTGCCGGGCAATATTCACAGCACGAGAAGCACGACGGTATTCTGCCAGTCCCGCTTCCCCCACACTGAATTCTTCATTCCGAACGGAAAAATACTCATCAGAGAGGCGGGTGATCTGTCCCAGGGCAGCCTCTTGCCCATCCCGGTTGTGTGAGACTCCTGCTATTTCATAATCTGTTTGAGCCAGAATCAATCTGGCGTGCACCAGATCTCCATACCAGCCTTGAGCAGCGGGCTGATCAAAAGCCTGTAACTGTTCAACCGCTTTCTGAATCAGAGCTCTCTTCTCATTTAACAATAATTTGGCGCGCCCCTGATTCTGCACATCCGCTGCCCTGATCTTCGTATCGTAAGCAAGATTTAATGCCAGGTGATAATCTGACAGTGGGATCAGGCCCCGCGAAAAAGTATCCTCCGTCTGGCTGATTAATTGATTGGCGGTTGTGACTGTCTGTTCCAGTTTTTGCCGCAACTCACGAGAGAATGACTGTTTTTTAAGTTGATTCTGGTTCTCTGGCCTGGGAGCAGTCACTGGCGACTGCTGCACTCTTTTGCCTGCCATGTTTTCTGGCACAACATTCAGTGGAATGTAATGCCCAACATCCCCGTTTTGTTTCGCTGACAGCCCTGCATTGATACTGACAAGCGCTGTCTGGGCAGATTCTTCATCCAGAAAATTTTGGACTGACTGTCGAGTCTCTACAGAAGATTGAGAGGGCAGAGGCTGCTCAGGCAACGGCGAATGAGAACTGGAAGGAGCGATGACCAGTCCCACCATAAACAGCAGCAGAGAACAACTGATACAGAAATGAATTCGATCGCTCATAGGGATATCAAGTTACCAGAATGGATGAAGCCCTGAAAATAAATCTCCGGACATTGTCAGAGCGATCCATGCTGTTTGATTCTCGAACTTCCTGCTTTTTAAGATCGACAGGTTCTGCATCACATATTTCAAAAACTTCAGGCGGCGTTGTAATACAAACGAGATGTATTTCTGGCAGTGATCGGCGAACTGGTATGAAACGATTAACTGGACCAGTGACAGCAAGACGGTAAAGCGCAATCCTCTCCCTCAAATACAGAAACCCTTCCAATAAACTTCCGAAATAAAACCGCCTGTTATTTTACTCGGCGAAAAGTCATCAATCGATAAATGCACATACATACACATTTAAATTGGATTCATTCCGCAATTTTTAAATTTCTTCCTAGCTTTAGATCAGGTCGAATATTTACTATGAACCCAGCATTATCATCTTCCTATTTACCCCTGATTACATATTTGCTTCCAGTGATAACATTTGTTATCGTAACGCAGCCGTAATAATCGATACTACCCACCTATTCATCCCAGTCATCCATATATATGGCTTGCTCATTCGCAGGTTGGGATACTGGCTGAACATATTATTTCGACAGTTGGTTTTAGATCATCCGTTTACTTGATCGAATATAAAAGGTTCTCTGATGCACCCGCTTGGAATTCTTTACACATCGGATACCCAATTAGAGCAGAAGCTCAGCCGTCAGCTGGAAGAGATCAATCTGAATCTGAAAACTGTTTCCTGCCTGAGTGAATTGACTTGTGCCCTTCAGGAAGCAGGCCAACCTGTATTATTTATCGATTTACGAGCTGATCTCGCCAGTTCTGCTATTGATGACCGCAAGGCAGTCTTACTATACATACGCGAGCAATGCGAAGCCCCTGTCAAGGTCGTTGCTGTCATTGACCAGTTTATTCACATTGAATTACTGGAGTCAGCCAATTTTGTAACAGACTGTTATCTGGAATATCCACCGGTTGCAGATGAAATCCAGTCACTATCTGAAGACCTGGACGCCATCCCCCCGGTGGTAAAATCAGCCAGTCTGCCAGAATCGCGTCATATTTTTGATCGAAATCAGCACGTCACCACTTATACCCAGTCAATGATTCCCATTCTGGATCAGATCACAAAAATTGCCCGACATAACGTCACCTTACTTCTGGTTGGTGAAACCGGTACCGGTAAAACGACTCTGGCATCCATGATTCACGAACTCTCCCCGCGCAGCGCAGAACCATTTCAGAACATCGCCTGTGGTGCACTTCCTTCGGATTTGATTGAAAGTGAACTCTTTGGTCACCTGAGAGGTTCATTTACAGGCGCCGATCGCTCAAAAATTGGTCGTTTCGAAGCGGCAGGCAAGGGGACTCTCCTCCTGGACGAAATAGATATCCTCTCCTCCAAAGACCAGGCAAAATTACTGAAAGTTATTGAAACGGGGCAGTTTGAACCGGTGGGATCTACTGAGTCCCGTTTTTCTGAAGCACGCCTCATCGTCGCTGCGAATGTGGAGCTCGATGAACTGACCCGCAACAATAAATTTCGCTCTGACTTATATTACCGCCTGAACGTTCTCCAGTTCCGACTGCCGGCACTCCGTGAGAGACCGCATGATATCATACCTCTGGCAGTCCAGTTTATCACAGAATGCTGTGAGCAACACGGAATCACCATCACAAAAATCCATCGCAGTGTGCCTGAGATGCTCAAACAGTATCAGTGGCCCGGCAATCTGCGGGAGTTAAAAAACCAGATTCAACGCGCTGTGCTGTTTTCCAATCATGGCGAATTAACCTCTCATGAATTTTCTCCCAACATTATCGAAGATGTCAACAAGGGTCGTCAGGAAGAAATGCATCGAGCCATAGAGAGTAAATCACTGGCAGATCAGGTAGCGATCAGTGAGATGCATCTGCTTCAGAAATCGCTTTCAGAGAATGGATACCGCAAAACTGCCACTGCAAAAGCCTTGGGAATCAGTCGGGTCGGGCTCTATAAGAAAATGCGCAAGTATGGGATGCTGGAACAGGCCAAACCTGCTGCCAGAAAGAAAATTCAATCGGAAACCTAATTCAGAATTGAATGAAGCATACGAGCTGTGGTAACCACTGCGTCCCCAGCTGTTCCGCTCCCGTTGCCTACCTGGTTCAATTTCGGTTTTACAGGCCACTCTCATCAGACTGAAGACGAATTGATTCAGAGGTGTTACTGATGGAATCCCCGTAAGTCGTTGGTTCCAGAATACCCCCCGGGCGATGTTCACGGATCAGGAAATTACGCAGTTCAAGAACTGCCGGACCGAAGAACAGAATGTAGATGGGAGGCGCCATGCAGAAGATGATGGGAAACAACAGCTTGATACTGGTTTTGCTGGAATTTTCTTCAGCCCGCTGTCGGTATTTTCTTCGTACTCCATCTGCAAAATCAATCAAGGCTGTTGAGACATTCGTCCCCAGTCGCTCCGTCTGAGAAATCATTAAAGACAGGGCATTCACATCAGGTGCATCGATTCGTTTCGCAAACTGCTTTAACGCATCCGGCATGGAGTTGGCATCTGCATGCCGACGAATGATTTCGAATTCGACAGCGATATCCGGATGAGAAAATCGAACCTCTTCGGTAACACGCTCTAAAGCTGTCCGCAAGGGAACCCCACCGGTCAGACACATCATCACCAGGTCAAGTGCATCAGGCAATCCTCTCTGAATGCGATGTACTCGGCGGTTTGCCTGATTATTCAGGACAATCCGAGGCAGACCATAGCCAGCGCCCGCAATAATTAATCCCGCAACCAGAATAATTTCCGGCATATTCGAACCAGGGTCTGCTAACACACAACCAACACCGGTGACGATTAATACCAGTACTACCAGCATATTGCGTGTTGCCAGATATTCCACCAGTGCCGTTGAGCGGTAGTAACCAGCCCGCTTCAGATCGAGTTCAATTTTCTGAATTTCCTGATCAGCCTGGGGAATGACACCGGCAAATGCACGACTGAAAACTCCCACCTTGGACGTTTTATAATAATTGGCTCCCCGGTCATCGAATTTAGATTTATTTTTTCTACCAGCACGGTGGCCTGCTGCGATGGCATCTCCGATCAGGAAGATCACAAAACAGACTAACAGGAAAGTGGCAACTGTGACAATTTCGATAAACATGAATATCTCTTTAATAATCAACCGGCATCACAGGGTTTGTCAACCAGTTTGTGAAATTTCAAATCGACTTTTAATAATCTGTTCTTAAGAGGGTCGATACCCACAGGATCCCGATCACTTCCAGAACAATTGCTATCAATAACAGGACATTACCAACAGGATCGGTATAGAGATTGGAAACATGATCAGGAAATGCCACCAGTAATACGACAAAGGCCACGGGAGCGACGACTGTCATCAGTAGGGCCGAGGCACGGCCTGCCCCTGTAGAAGCTTTCATCTGACGACGATAGTTAATGCGATCACGGACTACTGCTGACATTCGTTCCAGATTGGCAGGCAGATTCCCACCCGTTTTACGGTATAGCATCAATGTAGATGTTAAGATTTTCAAATCGACCAGCTGGATGCGGCTGGAAAGTGCCTTCATGACCGCAGGCACAGATAGGTTCATATCAAGTTGACGCGCACAACGTCTGAATTCAGAACTCAATGGACCTCTGGTTTCCTCCCCTACAATCGAAATTGCCTGCTCAAGACTGGCTCCGGCGTGGGTCGCTCGAGCCAGCAGATCGATCATTTCCGGAAGCTCTTCCTGAATAGTCTGCATGCGTTTTTTTCGACGAAAGTGCAAAATAATGAGTACTGCAATCATTCCCCCTATCATCCCGGCAATTCCGGCCAGGGGCTGGTTCGAGTAGATGAAAATGCTGCCACCAGTTACTAGACCGCAGACAATCAACAGGAGGAATGCACTGAACGGTGTGAAATCCGAACCGTTCTCCAGAACCAGACGATCAAAACTCTGATCAAATCTTCCCAGCAGACTGGATGCTGGCTCTTGATCAAATACGTTATGAATTCTGCGCAACCGAGGCCGCCTGGAAAACGTCTCGCCGTTTGAACCAGCCACTCCTGCCATATCGCGGACGAACAGGTAAGCCGCCAGTGCCGCAGTTGTCACTGCAGCAAAACAAATCAATGCTATTGATGAACTGTCCACGAAAGGAGTTCTCCACTTACTTTAACGACACGACACTCAGATCCAGAGACGAAAGGCCGCTGGTTTATTTCTTATTTCTTTTCGAAGATCTGCTGACTCAATTTGATACCGGACGCTTCCATACGTTTGAGACATGCGGGGCGATATCCGGTAGCATAAAATTTACCCTGTGCTTTCCCCTGGTCATCAATTCCAGTCTGTTCAAAACCAAATATGTCTTCTACCTTGTAATCCCCCTGACTATTCAGTGAGATAATTTCAGACACTTTAGTGATGCAACGTTGTCCGCCTTTGAGACGAGAAACGTGCAGGATGATTCCTATCCCATTTGCAATATATTGTCTGATCACAGGGAGAGGCAGATCAAACCCGCTCATCGCCACCATCATTTCCAGTCGGGCCAGTGCGTCGCGGGTATCATTGGCGTGAATTGTAGTCAACGAACCTTCATGGCCTGTATTCATCGCCTGAAGCATGTCCAGTGCCTCAGCACCTCTCACCTCACCGACAATGATTCGATCAGGTCGCATACGCAGACTGTTTTTCACAAGCTGTCTCTGTGAGATTTCCCCCACACCTTCGGTATTATCTACCTTGGTTTCCAGACGAACAACATGCTTATGCTGCAACAGCAACTCAGCAGAATCCTCGATTGTTATCAATCGTTCCTCACGTGGAATAAAATTCGACAGGGCATTCAACATCGTCGTTTTACCACTGCCTGTACCACCTGAGATCAACATGCTGATCCGGGAATCCACAACGGCGGCCAGGAAGTCCACGATCTCTGGAGTGACTGATTTCTTTTCAATCAGATCATCGATCTGTAAGGGTTTTGTTCCAAATCTTCGAATCGACAGAGAAGGACCGTTTAACGCCAGGGGAGGAATGATGGCATTAATACGGGAGCCATCTGGCAGTCTGGCATCCACCATGGGATTCACTTCATCAATCCTGCGACCAACACGTGACACAATTCGCTGAATAATTCGCATCAGGTGCTGATTATCGGCGAAAATAACGTCCGACTCCTGTAATTGCCCCGCTTTTTCTATATGAATTTCATAGGCATGATTGACCAGAATATCACTCACATCCGGATCCTGCATCAGCTGATCCAGTGGTCCCAGCCCGAAAACTTCACTCAGCAACTCCCCCAGAAGCCTCTCTCGATCAATTCCCTCCAGTACAGCAGCATGATCATCGCAGATTTCCATTGCGACGGCACGTACTTCTGCAGAAAGCTCTTTTTCAGAGATCTGGGCCAGCATGGAGAGATCGAGGGAATCAACCAGTTCCTGATGGATCAGTACTTTTTGTTTCTGAAATCGCAGTTCAGCTTCCCTGTTTTCAGGCAGGTAACTGACCGGTTCTACAAAAAGTTTTTTCGTACCAAGTGATTCCATGCTAAAAACCTAAATGTGTGAAGATTTATAATCCAGTGATAAGAGAATTCAACATTCAATGAAGTTCTCTGTTAATAAACATGATCATCACTGAAATCGAAGCGTACCATGACTGGTAAATGCTGCACTGATTAAAGCTAATCCATCAACGTGGGTAGGACGATCATCCGATATCGAACAGACATTACCTGACTGCGATTACAGACCACTCACGGGTGTCGA
>TARA_R100001132_G_scaffold27463_1_pt1 | contig 20238 bp, 18 predicted proteins | sample TARA_R100001132 | Tara Oceans TARA_R100001132 (sample SAMEA2621247) | marine metagenome | biome: marine biome (ENVO:00000447); feature: mesopelagic zone (ENVO:00000213); material: "saline water (ENVO:00002010), including plankton (ENVO:xxxxxxxx)" | depth 800 m | reverse complement strand
TGGCGGGGATGGCTTCGTCTTCTTCCGCCAGGGCCATACGCTCCAGCAGGGACCGCGCCTCTGTTTCCTCTTGCGACCGGTTCGGCTGGGGGGCGCGACGTTGAGGACCAGCGGCATCCTGTTCCGCCCGCGCCGATGCGGTCAGGGAATTCAAGGCGGCCAGCATCCGCTCCCCACCGCCATCTTCCACGGCCTCAAACAAGCGACGGATTTCGTTGCGCGCCACGGACATTTCTTCGCGGTCGCGATCCAGGGCGCGCTTCAACAGCAACAGACGACGCATCGCCTTTAAGGTATCCGTGCGGCGGGTGAAAGTTTCCTGCAACAAGGCGCAGCACAGAAAGAATGTCAGCCCCATCAGAAGGGATGTGACACCATCGACACCGGGAATCACACGATGGCCCAGCACTGCCAGGGCAGAGGCCACGGTGACATAGCAAAAGAAGATCAGCATATGCCAAAATCGGCTCATGCGGGGTTCCCAAAAAGTGCTGCGGGTCAGACGCGTCGCGATTCGGTCTGCCATTGTTACTATTCGCTGAACGATAGCAAAAATCTACAAGCAAAACACGCCCTTAGGCCATATCCGTGGGATAGGGGCGGGTTCTGTGTCTAAGATTATGAAATTGTTACACTAATCTTTAAAGTCCGCGCCAATCGCCTGGGCCAGCGTGGTAAACCCGTCCGCCCGCAACAGCTCCGGCAGGGTCTGGGTGATTCGCCCGATCAATTCCGGGCCTGTGTAAACCAGCGCGGAATATAGCTGAACCAGGGACGCGCCAGCCCGAATTTTGGCATAGGCATCTTCTGCACTTGCCACACCTCCGACGCCAATCAGGGGGACCTTTCCTTCCGTCAGGGCATAGACGCGGCGCAGGACTTCGGTTGATCTTTCGAACAGCGGCGCACCGCTCAGCCCGCCGATCTGTCCCTTCTGAGAATCCCGCAATGTGTCTGGTCGGGTGGTCGTGGTGTTGGATATAATCAGGCCGGCCACATCCGGATCCTGCCCAACCGCTGAGATTGCGCGCAGATCCGCCTCCTCCAGATCGGGGGCGATTTTCACCAGAATGGGCGGAACGTCCCCAACCGTGGCGGCGGCGTCCCTTACAGCAGCGATCAGCACCCGAAGCTGATCGGGGGATTGCAGCGCCCGCAGACCTGGCGTGTTGGGCGACGATACATTGATTGTTAGATAATCCGCATAGGGGGCCAGACGTGTTGCGCAGGCTGCATAATCTGCGGCGGCATCCTCGCTGTCTTTGTTCTTACCGATATTAACCCCAACCGGTCCGGGCAGATTTTGCGTCCGTGCCGCCGCCAATCGTGTTGCAGCCCGGTCTGCACCGGCATTGTTAAACCCCATGCGATTGATGACCGCCATGTCCTGGGTCAGGCGGAACAGGCGCGGCTTTGGATTGCCGCCCTGTGGTCGGGGCGTCACCGTGCCAATTTCCACGAACCCGAAACCCAGCGCCAGACAGGCCCGCACGGCTTCTGCATCCTTATCAAACCCGGCTGCCAGACCAATCGGCGTGGCGAATTTCAATCCAAAGACCTCATTTGCCAAACAGGGGTCCGGGGCGGTCGTCGGTTTGGGCCCCAATCCACAGGCCAGGGCGCGCACGGTCAATCGATGCGCGCGTTCAGGATCCAGTCGATGCAGCAGCGGCAGAACGAAATCAGTCAGCGCCATTTTCGGACCCTAATTCTGGAAACTGATGAATGCCATCAGCATTCAGGGAAAGCGGTGTTGCCTGTTTTACCGCTGACAGCGGGATATCCCCATAAACATGCGGAAACAGTTTCCCGCCGCGCGATTCCTCCCAAACTAGGCGGGCATCCAGTTGGGCCTCGTCCACATGCAGCAGGACAAGATCGGTTTCGCCAGCACGGTGACGGCGGGCGCTTTCTTCGATCTGGCTGGCGGTGGACAGATGCAGGAATCCATCGGCGCGATCTGCTGGATTTCCAGTATAAACCCCGGTGCTTTGCGCCACCGTCCAGGCATCATATTTGGCGAGGTGATATATCATAGTGATCGGAGAATATGGTGCGACTCGCACCAGCGCAACCAAATGAGGAAGGCTATGAAATAGATTTTTAGACACTACTTGTTCTTTTTTTTATGGCAAATGTAAATTTTATCTTGACTTGTTCTTTTTAAGCGTTAGATTGGTCTTTGGGAGCGGGCCACAAGTGCGCCTAAATCACACCGGCCCATCGGACCCCCGATTGCTGCGGGGACAATCCAGCCACTTCCCAGCCGTCAGCAAACATTTTTCGTTCAGGGGTCCGCGTCTATCGGATAACTGTTCCCGAAGGATCGTCAGGATTTTCTTAGGCATCGGCGCGTGCGTGTGGCTTCAACCGGCCAATCGGTACCGCTCAGGATCGCGTTGGAAATACTGACAGCACGGGGATGGCCCATACCGGCCCCTTCTCTCACAGATATGAAACAGAGTTGACCCGGCCTGGCCGTTTGGTCCCACGCAAAACTGCGTCTGGACCGCGCGATAACCGCTGGACGTCACACTCATTTGGCAACACCGCGCCCCGGCCCGTCACGCATTGGGTTGGGATTCGCGAAACCGAAAGGAAAGATGACATGTCCACAACTGTGGAAACCTCATTCTCCCGGCACTTTCAGATCGAAGTGCATTTGGCCTATCAGCGCATGGGGTCAAAATTGCGGAATACCGTGCGCACCAAGAATGACATCAAGGGCTCTTCCACGACATTCCAGAAGGTTGGCAAGGGCACCGCATCCACCAAGGCCCGCCATGGCAAAGTGCCGGTGATGAATATTGACCATACGCCGGTCGAAATCGCCTTGCAGGATTACTATGCCGGTGACTGGATCGATGCCCTGGATGAAATCAAGATGGCCCATGATGAACGATCCGTCGTCACGAATGCCGGGGCCTATGCCCTGGGTCGGAAAACGGATGATCTGATCATTGATGCCATGGAAACCGTAACCTCAGCCCAGGACTCTCAGGACGGCACGACCGGCCTGACCAAGGCCAAAGTGCTGGAAGCCTTTGAAATGCTGGGCGGTCAGGATGTCCCGGATGATGGTCAACGGGTCGCCATTATCGGCTGGAAGCAATGGAGCGATCTTCTGGATATCGAAGAATTCTCCAATGCGGATTATGTCGGCGATGAAGACCTGCCCTGGAAAGGGACCCAGGCGAAACGCTGGCTGGGCACTTTGTGGATGCCGCATTCGGGCCTGGTTCTGTCTGGCGGTGTGCGCAATGGCTATTGGTATCACAAGACCGCCATCGGCCATGCCATTGGCAAGGATGTGAAATCCGACATCACCTGGCATGGCGACCGGGCAGCCCACTTCATCAACCATATGATGAGCCAGGGTGCTGGCGTCATCGACGCGACGGGCATTGTGCGCCTGCCGTGCCTTGAATCGTAAGCCGGAAGGAGACCGATAAAATGGCATACAAATCTCGTGACTTGAGCGTCATCGCTTACGCCAACGGCTTCACCCTTTGGCACTATACCACGACGGATGCCGCCGCCAGTGTCGATACGGCAGGATATTTCAACGAGGCTGCGGACATGCTGCGCGTTGGGGATATGATCCTGGCCAATACCGACACCGATGGCACGTTAAGCTCCGGCATTCTGCATGTGTCGTCGAATACCGGAACTGTCGTGGATGTCGATGATCTGACCGCAATCGGTTCCGCCGATACGGACTGATCAACATCCGATCCTGACCTTTGTTCAACCAAACGCACCTGGCCGCCTGGACTTTCCGGGCGGCCATTTTTTTAGGGAGACCCCTGATGGCCTTAAGCAGTATTCAATTATCCAGCCGCGCGCTGATCAAGATTGGCGCAACACCAATTTCCGGCTTCGAAGATGGCACAGCGGAAAGCCTGGTCGCCGCCACGCTGTATCCCTCCACACGCGATGCCATGTTATCCGCTCATCCCTGGAGCTTTGCCACCGCACAGCGGGTTCTGCCGCGCTTGGTGGGCGTTCCGGCTGCAGATTATGACTATGCCTATCAACTACCGTCCGACTTTCTGCGCGCTCTGTCTGCGGGGGAAGCGGGCTATGGGCGTGGTCTGGACTATCGCATAGTTGAACGGCGTCTGCATACGAATGCTGCGTCCGTGACATTGACCTATATCTTCCGGCCCAATGAATCCGCCTTTCCACCCTTTTTCGATCAATCCCTGATCGCGCGTTTGGCGGCAGAATTCTGCTTGCCCATTACGGAGAGCACGACCCGGTCTGAGGCCCTGCAACGATTGGCTGATGATCAGTTCCGTCAAGCACGGTTGATTGATGCCCAGCAGGATGTTCCGCCCCGGTTCGAAGATTACACATTGGTAGGAGTACGCGGATAATGGCACGGATCAAAACCATTCAAACAAATTTCACTGCCGGTGAAATCTCCATCGGCCTTGTTGGTCGCGGCGACCTGACAGCCTACAGCAATGGGGCCGCCAAACTGCGCAATGTTAAAATTGCCCCGACAGGGGGTGTCGCGCGTCGGCGGGGGTTGCGCCATATTGCCTTGGCACAGGGGCCTGGTCGCCTGATCCCGTTCGAATTCAATACAGAACAGGTGTATTTGTTGGTCTTCACCGATCTTCAGGTGAAGGTATATGCCAATGATATCCTTATCGTCACATTGGAAGCACCCTGGACGGCAGATCAGTTGAGCCATCTGGCCTGGACACAAAGCGCAGACACCCTGTTGCTTGTCCATCCGGATGTGCCGCCAAAGCGGTTGACGCGAAAGGGGGCGGAGCTGTGGTCCATCACCGATTGGAAATTCTTTGAAAAGGACGAGCGACGGTTCCAACCCTATTACAAATTTGCCGATGAAGATGTCACGCTGACACCCAGTGCGACGACGGGCTCGATCACTCTTACGGCATCGGAAGATCTGTTTGAAGCAGGACATGTCGGCACCCGCTTTCGCCTGTCTGATAAAGAGGTGGAGATCACCGAAGTCACCTCCGCTACTGTTGCAACAGCCAGCGTGAAAGAAAATCTGACAGGGACGGACGCCGTGAAGGATTGGGAGGAAGCGTCCTTTTCTGCCGTGCGGGGCTATCCGGTCTCTGTTTGCTTTCATCAGGATCGGTTGGTCATCGGCGGTAGTCGCGATCTGACCAATCGGTTGTGGCTGTCGAAATCGGCGGATCTGTTCAACTTTGACCTGGGAGAGGCGGAAGATGATGAGTCTATCGAATTTGCCATCCTGTCAGATCAGGTGAATGCCATCCGGGCGGTTTTTTCCGGACGCCACTTGCAGGTTTTTACGTCTGGTGCGGAATGGATGGTGACCGGGGATCCATTGACCCCTTCTGCGATCCAGTTGAAACGACAGACCCGCATCGGCTCATTGGCCAACCGGACAATCCTGCCGCGTGATGTGGATGGCGCGACCTTGTTCGTATCGCGCAGTGGCACAGAGTTGCGGGAATTTCTGTTTGCGGATGTCGAACAGGCGTACCAGTCCAACGACCTGGCTGTTCTGTCGGACAAGATGATGCGCAATCCCGTGGATCAGGATTTCAACAAGGCGGATCGTATCCTGTATCTGGTCAATGGCGATGGCACACTGGCCTGCGTCACCGTCTTTCGGCAGGAGAAGGTCACGGCCTGGTCGATGATGCAAACGGATGGAACATTTCATGCGGTCGCAGTGGTCGGATCGAATGTTTACCTGATGGTGCGTCGGGGGGAAACCTACCGCATAGAGCGGTTCGATGATGCCCTTCTGACCGATGCAGCGATGACGGATCAGGTTGCCGATGATGAAGATGGCAAAACGGTCTGGTCCGGTCTGGAGCATTTGGATGGCAGGATCGTTGATGTCGTGGCCGATGGCATTGTTCGGGATCAAGCGACAGTGGTCGATGGGGCAATCACCCTGGCCCAGCCGGCCAGAATGGTTCAGATCGGTTTGCCCTATACCCATATTATCGAGCCATTGCCGGCCTATCAGCCTTCTGGGACCGGTGTGACGCAAGGCAGCGCCACACGATTGGTTCGGGCAACCTTTCGGTTGCTGGAAACAGCAGCCCTGACTGTGGATACGGGCCAGGGCTTGCGCCCCTTGCCCTTTAAGACCTTCGGGCCTGGTGCGTTGGATTCCCCCATCACACCATTGACCGGAGACAAGACCGTGCGCGCCCTGGGATGGACCCGGGGAGAGCCGGTGCCTTTGTGGCGGATCGAACAGTCAGATCCGCTGCCCTGTACCGTTCTGTCGGTTCTCAATGAAATATCGTCGAACGGCTAGAGCATCATGCGGTCGCATGAGCTCAAACATGCACAGCATCATGCGGTCGCATGAGCTCAGGACTCGAGAGCAACAAGTATTAACCACCATAATAGGAGACGTAAAATGGCAGCAGCCGCACCTTTTATTGGGTTGGCAATATCGGCAATCGGTGTTGCGCAAACCCAGTCGCAAATGAGTCAGCAGAAAAAAGCTGTAAAGGCTCAGGCCAATCAAACCGCCCTGGCCCGTCAGCAGGAATTGAACCAAAGAACGCTGGATCAACGTTTGAAAGAAAAACAGTTGGAACGGGAACGGCGATCTGCCGTGGCCAGTTCCCGGGCGCGCTTGGGGGCGTCCGGGGTCAGCTCCGTCGGAGGCTCCGGCGCTGCGGTCGTTAAGGGGTTGAACCAGAACTATAACGAGGCGCTGGCCGACAGCCGCAAGGGCTATGACATGACCGTCAGTGGTCTGAATCTGTTGAACGACACCAGCGGCAGCAGTGTCGGCGGGGCGGCTCAGGGGTTGGAGCTTGCGAAAGGGGTTCTGGGTCTGGGCAGCCAGATTGCGGGCATTCTTGAATAATAAGTCACACTCAAAGGAACGAAACCACAATGACTGATATACTGATCAATGACCTGCGCCCGCGCATTCAATATGTGCAGGCAGACGGTGAGTTGGGCACTTCTGTGTTCGACTATCCATTCCCCATTCTCAGTGATGGGGATTTACGCGTTGCCGTCGATGACGTGATCTTGGAGTCTTCCGCTTATACGATCACGGGGACCGGACAGGAACAGGGGGGAACGATTGTCTTTGGCAATGCCCCCAGTGCAGGGTCACGCATTTCAATCTGGCGGGATATGCCCTTTCAGCGCACAACGGACTTTTCACCGGGGGCCGACCTGCGCGCGGCTGTCCTGAATGATGAACTGGACCGAACCGCCTTGTTACTGCAACAGGCGGAAGCACTGGTTGGGGATTCCATTCACCGTCTTCCCTATGATGTTGATACGGCACTGACATTGCCCCTGGCCCCTGATCGGGCGGGAATGTTCCTGAGCTTCGACACAGAAGGCAGACCTGTCACCAAAGTACCGGATTCCATTGGGGTCACGGCACAGTTCGCCCTGATCTATCTGGGGGCATATGCATCAGCCCAGGCACCGACTGTGCGGTTGAATGGAACCCCGCTGCAACAGGGTGATTTGTTCTTCAACACGGATGCTCAAGCGATGCAGGTATATTCCCAGACAGGCTGGGCCAGTGCCTATATTGCGGAAGAGGACTTTCTGGCCGTGGATGGAACATCGGCCATGGCAGGTCCGTTGGATTTGGCGGGCAATACGATTCTGAACCCTGATACGGTTGATGGTCGTGATATCGCCGCAGACGGCATGGCGCTGGATCTGGTGATTTCGTCCAGCCTGCCCGATATCCATGATCAGATGACCGTGATACGCGACACCCAGTATCGTTTGTTATGGGCTGCGGCTGTGGAACATGGGATCAAGTCCTATCAATTGATCAACACCTATATCGACGATTTCACGGATCAAAGTGGAATCGAAGACGGTGATCTGGCAGGATCAGGGTACAGTTATAGTGCCAGTGCTGCCGCCTATCATTGCCGTACAGTGGGGACCAATGCTGCATATGCTGTCGCGGCCTCTTCGCCGATCGGAAACTATAGTGGGTCCCCTGGAACAACGGTCGATGGCAGTACGGGCAATTATTGGCAAGGTGGTTACACGTCTGTTAACGCGGGCGATTATGTTCAATACGACCTTGGCGCCGTCATGCCGGTTACAAAGTTTCGGGTCTATGTATGGGCGTCGCAAACGATGTTCGCCAATGTCAGGATCGTTGGGTCCAGGACGGGCGCTTTTTCTGGTGAAGAAGCTATCTTGGGGACTGGGACATTTGTCAATGCGGAAGGTTGGCAAGATATTGATCTGGTCGGGACTGCCCGTTATGTGCGCTTGGTCAGTGCGGACGGCAGTAGAACCGGCAACTTTAATACATATGTGCCATTGATCTCTGAGATTCAGATCCTGGATGCTGTTATCAGTGATATGGTGCTGGTCTCCGCACCCATCCTTGCTGAAACCACGCCATTGGAAGCGCGGGCTTTGGTAGAGCTGGAACTGACCGGGGAACCTGAGGTCAACACCGATATCGTGCTGTCAATCAGTCGCGATGACGGCACCACCTGGACCGCTGTGGATTTGGTGGTTTTGGAAAATCAATCCGATACAGGTCGTGTGTTGCTGGCAGGTACTGTTGATCTGTCCACACAACCCATTGGCACGACCCTGCGCTTGAACCTGGAAGCCCAGAACGGGGCGGATATCATCCTGCACTGTTGGGGGATTCAGTGTGATCAAGCGCTCTCGCTCTCGTAATCTGAAAGGAAGCTAAAATGCCCAACATTACAAATACGATGATTTTAACCAGCCCGCTTCGCAAAATTCGGTTTGAGGCGGAGTCGCGCATGGCCAAGGGTATTCTGGTCAATGGCAGTCCGTTCCGGTGTGACGAAACGTCGTCCCAGCGTATGGGCGAAATTGTTCAGGCCTTCACAGATGGCGTGGTCGATGAAACGGAAGGCGTGCAGTTTATCACGGCGGCAGGTGTCCTGATGACACTGACCAGTGAGACACAGGCCCGTCAGATCTTTGACGCCATGCGGCACTATCGCCAGGCCTGTCTTGCGGCATCTGCTAACTTGCAGACTGATCCACCGACGGTCGTCTCTGATGATGCGCATTGGCCCGTGCCAGGAAGTATCACTGTGTAAACTGCTGCTTAGAGCAAATCCCGAGCAAACGGACTCGTTTGCGACGACGTATTTGCTGAAAAAAGAAATGGTTAGAGTATTATGTGTGAGCTCATGCGAACGCATGATGCTCTAACATGTCTGTTTTCGCGAAAGCCCTGCCCCCGTGGCGGGGCTTTCGCGTTTCTGCCCTTAACAAAGAAGGTTCTTGAAATGGTCGCTAAGAAAGCCACTGCCCGCCGTCCGCAATCCCGCACACCACGAACCCGTCGCCCACAATCCAATACGATGCGTAAGCGATTGATGAAAAAGCTTCCGGCGATGCTGGATGCTGCCATCGCCGCCTATCAACAGATTGCCCTGAATGGCCCAGCAGAGGATCCAAAGTCCTTTGCTGCGGCCCATACGGGGGCTAAGGCTGCCCTGGCCCATATCGAACAGATCATCAAACTGGCAGAGGCCGCCGCCGCGCAGGATGAAGCCCAGGAAAAGGATGCGGATGGGGTTGCCACATTGATCACCGCCGCCCGAACAGCCTTGGCACAGGATGAGGAGGATGACGATAGTTCTGACCCCGCTGTTCCATCCGAAGCGGAACAGGGGGGAACAGCATGACAGCCTGTACCTTTCTGGAATTCCTGTGGATCTGGAACGAAATACAGGGTCAGAAGACACCAGTCCTGCACCGACGCATATGTCGCTGGCTGAATGCCCGCGTCCATGCCGGGACAAGTGGTCAGGACCGGCACCTGATCCTATTGGCGTTCCGGGCGGCGGGGAAGTCTACCATTGTCGGCTTGTTTTGTGCCTGGAGACTGTATTGCGATCCGAACCTGCGCATTCTGGTTCTGGCGGCAGAACAGGATCTGGCCAGTCGCATGGTGCGCAATGTGAAACGCCTGATCGAACGCCATCCGCTGACCCAGGGGCTGAAGCCCGATCAGTTGGATCAATGGGCGTCTGATCGTTTCACGGTGCAACGGCCAAAGGAACTGCGTGATCCATCTATGTTGGCGCGGGGAATCGGGGCGAACCTGACCGGCAGTCGGGCGGACCTGATCATTTGTGATGATGTCGAAGTACCCAATACCTGTGATACCGCCCCCAAGCGCGCGGACCTGCGGGCCCGGCTGAGCGAGGCGGATTACATATTGGTACCGGGCGGCATGCAGCTTTATGTCGGAACACCGCATAGCTATTACACAATCTATGCACAGGAGGCGCGGTCTGAGATTGGTGAGGCACAGCCATTTCTGGCGGGGTACAAGCGCCTGGAAGTGCCGATCCTGAAGGCAGACGGCGCGTCTGCCTGGCCGGACCGCTATAGCCGGGAAGAAATCCAAGCGCTGCGGCTGCGCCAGGGGGAAGCAAAGTTTCAAAGCCAGATGATGCTCAAGCCCATGAATATCGTGGGCAGTCGCTTGGACCCGGACCGCATGAAACTGTATCAGGCCAGGTTGGATCTGGTGGAGCGGAATGGGGAGGCGATGTTGATGCTGGACGGGGTGCGGATGATTTCCGCCACCGCCTGGTGGGACCCGGCCTATGGCGGCGCGGGAACTGGAGATTCTTCTGTCGTGGCCTGTGTTTTCACAGGCGAAGACGGGATCTATCGCCTGCATCGCATTCAATACCTGACCACCGATCCCGGCCTGCAACTGGATGAGGCGCGTCAGCAATGTCGGGCGGTCGCGCGGTTTGCCCGGCGGAACTTCCTGCCCTCTGTCACGATTGAGACCAATGGGATCGGCAAATTTCTGCCCAGCCTGCTGCGTCGGGAAATGGCCGTGTTGCATACCGCCTGTGCAGTACAGGAGCGTCATTCAACCAGGGCCAAGGATACCCGCATTCTGGAAGCCTTTGATGCGGTTCTAGCGGCTGGTCAGATCGCCTGTCACCGTAGCGTTTGGGACACGCCCTTTCCGATGGAAATGCGGGAATGGCAGGCGGGCGGTCTCAGCAAGGGGCATGATGACGGGCTGGATGCGGTGGCGGGGTGCCTTTCAATGGAACCAGTGCGCCTGCCCAGATCCAGCGCCCATTATGGCCGCCAATCCTGGCAGGGGGGTGGTGGCAGTGTCATCGCCGATGCTGATTTCAGCGTCTGACAATATCTAAAACACAATCTGTGTAAAATAAGGAGAAACTAAATGACGGGCACGTCCATTGACGTGATCTGGTGGATCACTGTTGTCGAAATTCCGGCGCTGACCGGGCTGTGGTGGCTGATGTGGCGCACACGGCGCGATCAGGACATTGCGTTAGAACGCCACCGCCAACGGCTGGATACGGCCGTTGCTCAGCTTCGGGAAGCGCTTTCCGCCTATAAATTGGAAGTCGCCAAAAGCTATGCCTCAACCTCTCAACTGAAAGATCTGGAGGGGCGGCTGACCGATCACCTGCTGCGCATCGAAGCAAAGCTGGATTCCCAAAAACCCTCTGCAAGACATATGACAAGGAGAGAGTCATGACCCTGTTGAATCTGCCTTTGGATATGGAGGCGGAAGAAACCGCCATTGATATCCTGGCCCGCACCCTGTGGGGCGAAGCCCGGGCGGACTCCGTCCGCGTCAAGGAAGCGATTGCGGCCGTCGTTCTGAACCGCGTCACTCTGGCGAAACAGCGATTTGGCAAGGATTGGTGGGGGACCACGGTGGTGGAGGCCTGCCTAGCCAGTGGGCAATTTCCCTGCTGGCGCCTGACGCCTGAATATCGCGCCAGCTTGATGCAGGTCCCAGACACGGACCCGGATCTCGCCGTCTGTCGCCGCATTGCCGCGCGGGCGGTGCGGGGGGCGCTGGTCGATCCGACCTATGGCGCAACCCATTACCGACGGCCCAGAGAACATCCGCTATGGGCGGAACGGCGCAAGCCTAAGGCCCGGATCGGGTCATTCAAATTCTATCAAATCCTATCGTGAAAGGAGCATCATTATGCTGCCAATGTTACTTGCTCAAATCGGCCTGCCCTTGCTGGTAAAGGCCGTCGGGGGAGCCTTGTCCAATTCCTCCAACTCTGTTGCGAAAGCAGCGGGAGACGCACTGGGCCAGGTTGATACTGAAATCGCCACGGGTCGCCTGGATGGCGACCAGTTGAAAGAAGCCAATCGCCATCTGGAAGCCCTTGCCACGCTGGAGGCCAATACCGACCAGACCTGGCTGCAACAGGTCAACCAGACCATCCGCGCGGAGAGTGTCAGCGACGACGCCTATGTCCGCCGCATGCGCCCGACCTTTGGCTATATCATGGCCTTCACCTGGGCCGCCCAGATGGGGGCAATTGCCTATACCGTGGTCGCCGACCCGCAACAGGCCGCCCCGGTCATCGCCGCCGTCGCGTCACTGGGGACGATCTGGACCGTCGGCCTCTCAGTATTGGGCATCTATGTCTATCGCCGGTCTGGCGAGAAACAGCGCGTGCTGGAGGCTCAGGGTGGCCTGCCAGCCAATCAAAATACAGGAGTTTTGCAAAATCTGCTGCAAAGCCTGATCAAATCAAAATCCAAGGAGATGTAAAATGGGATCCTCAGAAGGGGCGCCAACGCCCAAATCCGTCAACAGCAATGCCGCCGGGGCCGGGCCAAGTTTTGGCATGGGGTGGAATGCCCCTGCGGCCACAGGGCCGTCAATTCAAATGCCTAAAGTGCAGGCACCAACTGTCCAAACGCCCAATACGTCACTGTCCTCTGGTTCGCTGTCCGGTGCGCCGTCTGGTGTGCTATCTGGGCCCGTTCCAGGGTCGGAAAACAGGGGGCTTAACCCGGCGACAGGCTATCAACCCTATACGCCTCGCTCGATTTCTGTCGGGGGCGAAGGTGCGGCCCGGATCAGGGCAGAGGCTGGAACGACTATTGGGACAAAGCATGAAAATCAGCCCGTCCGTCCGAAGCCATCGACCCCGATCCCGGAACGGGACAACGGGTCCAAGCCGACAGGCCAACCCAAACGCTGGACCGCTCCTTCCGAAAAGAGCCAGCCGACAGTGTCACCAAAGGAGCCTGTGCTGAACCCCTATGGGCATGGCGCGCGTCCTGAGGAAACCGGGCGATCAGTGGACAAGGTTGCCCATAAGCCCCTGGATCAGGCGCATCGACCGGTATCTGGGGCAATCCGTTCCACAGCGACACCGCGCCCGGCGCGCTCCGCAGAGGACCAGGCGGCGCTGCAACGGGAGGCCGATGCCGTGGCCAGGATCGCCCGCTATGATGATTACTACGATCACGCCCGCCGCGCCTTGCAGGACGGTGGAGAGGCGGCCATTCCAGAGTTGCGGGAAATTGCCCGCCTGCACAGCCTGGCTGTTGGCAAAAGCGATCCACAGGCAGCCCGACAGTTTGATGCGGGCATCAATCGGGAAATTGCTGCCTATCGGGCGAACGCCGCTGAGCCTCAGGCGAATGCGGGTGCGAATGCTGGGGCGAATGCTGGGGCGAATGCGGGGGCAAAAGGGGGACTGGGGTCTAGCCAGGCCAAGATCGGCCTTGGTGATCCGGGGGCGTATAATCCTGCGCGCTATCAAAAGCGGAAGGATGAAGATTACCCCACCGCCCAGGCCCGCATCGCCGGGGCCATCGCCCAGGATCAGGAAGCCGCTGAGAAGCGCCGCTTTGCCGAGGGGTCGGAAACCTATGCCGCGGCCAAAGAAAAAGCCGGGGTCACCATCACGCGCGCGCCAGACGCCGAGCCCGTATTGGACTTTGGGGATGGGGTGCGTCTGGAAGGCCTGGACACAACCGGCACCAAACGCCTAGCAGAAGCCATCGCAGAAGATCCCTCAGTGGCGGAGGATATTCGGAACGTGGTGGAAGGCAAGATTGACGTGCATGCTTTAGAGGATCGGTTGATAGAACTTTATCGCCTTCCTGAGAGTACGCAGGCCCGATATGCCTCCCGACACAATGATCCCGTTCTAACTCGAGACCTGGCTCAGGAACGGGACCATTTAGAAGGACTATATGAGATCGCGTTAGCACAAGAAGACGGGAAGTCTTCGCAAGAAATCAGCGATTTGATCGTTGCCAATTTTGCGCCTGATCCAAATGCTGACTATCGCGAAGCCGCTGACCTAATCCTCGGTTTTCTCCCTGGGTTTCAGCAACTTGAAGCCGTTGAAGGGATTCAAGTCAACGGAACCGCATTAAAGAATGCATTAGAAAATGGTGACATGGAAGCTGCTGCCCAGGCTGGGATTTTCAGTCTTCTGAGTGTTGTTGAACTGATTCCAGGGGGCGGCAAGGCAGGTACCCTGTTAAAGCGAAGCTTGGGTCGGGCAATTACCAGTCTGCCAAGAGCGAAAGCAGTCCTGTTCCGGCGAAATTTAGAGTTCGGATCATGGTTGGGCAAGGTTAACGCTCCTGGTTATCACGCCACCAATGAAGCTCAAAGAGTTGGTGAGTTATCAGGCTCTGTAGCACGCTTTGTGCAATCAAAAGGATATGATCCTCAGGATGGTGGCATCCTTATCCGCGACAAGGAAGTACAGCATATGCTTCGGGATGCGAAGGTTGCGCGGGACGGCGCCATCCCGCGCGATTACGCCACCCGTCTTCCAGAGATTTTGGGCAAGCCGGAGAAAGTTCTGTGGGACGACCAAGACCCCGGCTTGTTGTATGTCTTCGATGTCCCGGACTTGGGAAAGAAAGGAAAAATTGTGGTTCGTGTGGATATGAGAACAAAGTTTAAGTTACCGGGGGAGTCCGTGAAAAGTGGCAGGCGACGGGGAAACCTGGTTCGTACCTCTGGATTGGTTGAGACTCCCGATCTGCTTCAAGGTCGATATCAAGAAATTCCAAAATAAGAGCCAAGCAACTGGAGGGGGGCGCATCCGCGAAGGTGGTACGCCACCCTCCACGTAGCAGATGGCACACAAGGTGCAAACTGAACCGGACGTGCGATTTCCCGGTTGTCATCGCGGATGCGCCGGGGTTCAGCTTAGGTTAAACGGGGCAATGTTTCAAGTTATGGTGGCGCCGTTTGTATTTTTGAAATGTCTTGAGAGGTACCGCAGGTGCGAGGGTGGCGCATCCGCGAAGGTGGTACGCCACCCTCCACGTAGCAGACCATGCGGCAACCCACATGCACTGAACCGGACCGGCGATATTCCCGGTTGTCATCGCGGATGCGCCAAAATTTAGATTAATCCAATAGGCGTCGCATCTCAAGGTAGAACCAAAGAATCTGCTGTTCCGCGCCGGATCGCGAGGAGGACCTGGCGCTGACGCGGGACCTGTTGTTGGACATGCTGCCCATCATCGGGGAGGTGCGCTCTGCCCAGGATGCGGTGGCTGATTTCACCGCCATGACCAAGGCAATTGAGGCGGGCGATTGGAAATTGGCCGGTCGGAACGGTCTGTTTGCCGTATTGGCCACAGCGGGGGCCGTGCCAGGCGTCAGGAAAGTCGCCAAACTCGCCCGCACCACCCTGGTTCGCGGCTTGCGCACCACCGCAGGCGGCCGAAAACTGGTTGCGGGCGTGCGTCTCGCGAAGTTTGAACGTCAGTTTCCCAAGAAGTTCAAATCCTTCGATACCAAGGAGCTGATTCAGGGAATACCTGAGGCGGATCAGAAGGTAGTCCAACTTCTGTTAAATATGTCCATGGGGGACGCGACTGAAAGGGAGGTGGTGCAAGCAATGAGAGAGGCAGGATTTACCGTCTATGATGACTATGGTGCGAGAGCTGTCGGCAAAATTGATAAGACTGCCAAACGAAGTCGTATATATGATGCTTCAACGCCTGAGGGGGTTGATAATCTGTTTGGTCTGGTTTGGCGACCTGATAGAGATAAGCTTGGAACCGCGTATGAGGTTAAGTCAGGCAGCGCGAAATTGGATGTTTCTCAAAGGAAAAACGATGGATCAATTCCTCTTGAGATGCCAACGGCAAGGCCGCATGATGCAAAAGAGTACACACTCCATTCGGTTAAATATCTGAGAGTTCGACTAGATCAGATCAGTCCACGTCATCTTGAATTGGCTATACAGAAAAGACTGGATACAGCCGTTCGGAATGGGAAATTATCTCCGTATAGTTCGGAAATAATTCTTACGCGTGCAATGGCATATCAAGCTCAAAGCAGTGAAAGGAACCCAATTCCTGTTATTGGTCTTGCAGCAATGATCAGAGGCGCAATATCCGCTGAAACTTTAGAGTAGTATTGGTTGTGCGCGGTTGGTGCTTAGCGCCAATCGCGCATTTTTTCTTCAACATTTTGCCTTACATTCAACAAATCAATGATCTCCTGCATGTGCTCATTCTTTTGAATGTAAAGTTGCCTTAAGTCTCGAATTTTTTGCTCCTTAACATCAGAAAGAAATGGAATGAATCGACCAAGGAACAGACTTCTACCAACTTGTTTTTTTTCTTTAAGAATTTGAAAAATCTGGTGGTCATCCTGAGCTGCGTCGCGTTCCATATCTGAAAATTTGCTTATGACCAAATCCCTGTGACCGCAGGCCCACCATTGTAACAACTCAAACCAGGTGCCCCTTCTGTCCCCGGGAACCCATTCCATCGAAGGCAGGGGCCCGCAGGCGGTTCCCAAGGTCATGCGGTCTCTTAGCCAAGGCCAAGTGTCTCGTTGCCAATAATGATCTATCCTCTGTCCCAGTGCTTCCAAATCCTTTCCCTTAGTCGCCCAACGACCACGCCGATCGCTGCCGATTTGTTCCGGAATGTAACAGGGGTCATGTTCTCTTTCGTTGTAGGGTTTTTTAGGATCGAAGATGGAACTGCATTCAAAAGAAAAGTGCGCTCGGTACTTCGTGCGGGCCATAGGCAATGATAGTGGGGCACTTTGGCTCTCCAGGGCGAGGCAGAGCCGGTCGACTTCTGAAATGAAGATGCCGGTTTCTTCGCGAAAGCTGCCAGGCTCGTCTTTGTATTCAGGTCCAAAGACGACCCGCCACTCGATGCCATCGCCTTCGATCACATAATTGGTGTCGGAAACCCGGCGAAACCCCTTGCTCTCCAACGTGCCCGCCAGCGCCGTTTGAAACACAATCTTCGCCGCCTCAGCAACCGCCATGTGCCGCATCCTTTCAATGCACCCCGTGGTTGCCGAAGTTTAGGTCTCGGGCAGACGCGGCACAACGAAAATTGGAGTGATAAGAGGCAGAATACTTTTAGAAAGCGAGCCTCAGGTTCGAGTCCTCCTGCCCCGTATAATGTTTTTAGTTCCTGTAAAAAAATTACGTAGAGAAAAATTGAGATATCTCCGTAGACTGCGCAATTCGCGGGCGTGTTACTCTATTTTTAAGTATCTCATAGTGCTATTTTTTACTTCTAGTTGTTAGGTGTTCTTCCGTTGCGTCATTTTCAACACGAACCGGTGCATTGGACAGGTACCTGAAGATAGGGTTTACAATGACGAAATACATGAACCACCAAGCGTAGATCATATGCGGCGCAAAGAACTCCCCGCTTGGTGCCAAGCCATGAGCGACCCTATTGCGAACCGCTGCCCCGTTCTGGTCGGTGAACAGAAGCTTGAGTTCAAGGATAACGTTGACGCTCATTACCGCTCGCAGTTGATCTTGGTATTTGCCTAATAACGTTCCGAAAGGCATGTGATCTTGAATTCCAAACCTGTCTCGGGTCGAAGTCTCACAACCAAGCTCTTTGAGGACATGTCTGATGCAGTTTTCAAACTGTGGGACAAGAATGGAGTTGGCTTCCTGGAACTGGAGACGAAACCCGAAGCAGAGCCCCTTTGTTATAAGTTCTTCATGGCCTTTTGGAACAATTGGATTGTTTGCCACGATGTCGCGAATATCTCGAAGCGAGATTGAATGCTCAAAGTTGATCTGTTGCAGCGCCGGGATGATCGTGGATTGAACCTCAAACTGATGATCCAACATCGCTAGCTCAACTACTCGCTCCCACTGTGCGCGTGTTTGGTTATGATCTTCGTCGGTGGCCGCTGTCCTGATACCGGTGACACGTCCGTCATGGTCCATTCGGCGACCACCGAATAAGTTCTGCAGAGGGAACTTCTTTGCATGCTCAATGGCCCGCTTGTTCAACTTTTGGAAATCGCTGGGTCGCAATAGTGTCGCGAGTGACAACATTGCATCCAATGTGCTTTTCTCTGAGACGTGATCACGGGCCGCTGTAATAATTTCCGAAACATCTATTGATGGTGTTGTGACGGACTGCATTTCCTTGACGGACGCAGCCTGCGCTTCACGCAGTTTTGAATAAACTCGCTCTGCGTCTTGTCGACACCCAGGAATACTTCTGTAGGCATCGTGAGCAAATTCGAAAAAATGTGCCGCTGCCAAGTTGCTTCCGCCTTTGGCTCGATGCTCTCCTTCCTCTTCGTAGGACTGCGCAATCCTGAAATTGGCAATCTTCTCGGCTTCCTTGTCACCGGCCCGCTTCTTAGTCACCGAAAGTTCGGAAAGGTGTTTACGCGCCTTCTCGAAATCTCCGGCTATGTGCGAAGCGTCAACTATTCGCTGCAAATAAGTCGAGGCAACTTCAGGATCGCCGAACTCAAACTCGTTCTGAAGTTCAACTAATCGCAAGGAAAGGTAAAGCGGATCAGACCCATTTAGCTCATCAAGTCGCCTGATGATCTGTCCCTCAATATTGGCGATCCAATTGTTGTCGCGTATCTGAACCGCAAGCCTCAGTGCTCGTTCAATGCGTTCGGCATACTCGACCCAGTGTTCCGGGTCGAATAAGGCGTCAGCGCTCTTTACATATCCATCGATAGCACAATGGGCCGCTTGGATATCTCTGAGACGACACCAAGCCACATCTGCAATTCTCGATTTTACTTCAGGCGTGCGGATGGTTGGCGCCAAGCCGATTAGTCTCTTCAACGTTTCTTCATCGATGTCATCGGGAATCAGTGTTCGGCCATCTTGAAATACCGCAAATGCCGAGAACGGTTCGTTTACATCAGAGGGTGCGAACATCATCTGACACACTTGTCCGACTAGCGTCCAGGCTCGAGCTGTGACTTCGTCGCCAACCTCACTGGTGCCCCTTGCTTTTTCCAGGAAAGCCCTCCCAAAGTCGTAACTCTCTTTGCCGCCTGCTTTTTCTGCAACAGCATCAAGGTCCAATTGTTCCAAGATCAACAGATACTTACTTTTATCGTCACTATTGCCTTCGTTGCTCATAGAAAACCCTCCACGTCATTGAACAGCCCTTAAAGCTTTATCCAATTTTCAGTGTTTTCTAAATAAGTAGTTCTAGTATAGATCGTGATTTAGTGGTTTTCAAAATATGCCAGCGCCGTCTGAAATACCACCTTCGTCGCCTCTGCCACTGCCATGCGCCGCGCCTTTTCAATGCATCCCGTGGTTGCCAGAGTGTAACGGCGACCTGTTGCAAGCTCAAGGGGTTGGTTTGGGGTGCCTTGCCAAAAGAGATTGGCAGGGACGGGGCGTATCGGGCACTGTTTGGGACCGCCTTTTGCGGGATAAGAATCCAGGGTGAGGAACGGATCAATGGGGACCAAACAGGTGAGCATCTATGAGACCGGGCTGGAACGGAACCCGGCGAATTACACACCCTTGTCACCGCTGAGTTTTCTAAAGCGTGCGGCCCAGGTTTTTCCGGACCGTGAAGCGGTGGTGCACGGTGCGCTGTCCTATAGCTGGGCAGAGACGGAGGCCAGATGCTGCCGGTTGGCGTCCGCCCTGGCCCAGCGCGGCATTGGCCTGGGCGATACGGTCGCTGTCATGGCCCCCAATATCCCGGCCTTGTATGAGGCGCATTTCGGGGTGCTGATGGTGGGGGCGGTGCTGAATGCACTGAATACGCGGCTGGATTCCGCCACCATCGCCTTTATCCTGAGCCATGGGGAGGCCAAGGTTCTGATCACAGACAGGGATTTCGCCGCCCTTGTCGGGCCCGCATTGGAAGAGGCGGGGCGGGATATTCTGGTGATCGATATCGATGATCCCATGGCGGGGAATCCTGGGCCCTTTCTGGGCGAGATGACTTATGAGCAATTTCTGGAAACCGGTAATCCTGATTTCTCTTACGGTCCGCCCACGGATGAATGGCAGGCGGTCAGTCTGAACTATACCAGCGGCACAACGGGTAATCCAAAGGGTGTCGTCTATCACAGCCGGGGGGCCTATCTGCTGGCGCTGGGCAATGTGGTGACCTGGACGATGGGGTCGGGGGCGCGGTATTTATGGACTCTGCCGATGTTCCATTGCAATGGCTGGTGCT
>TARA_R100001132_G_C3275701_1_pt1 | contig 20296 bp, 16 predicted proteins | sample TARA_R100001132 | Tara Oceans TARA_R100001132 (sample SAMEA2621247) | marine metagenome | biome: marine biome (ENVO:00000447); feature: mesopelagic zone (ENVO:00000213); material: "saline water (ENVO:00002010), including plankton (ENVO:xxxxxxxx)" | depth 800 m | reverse complement strand
TTCCTGGAGCGACTTAAAGACGTGGGTGATGTGGATATTCTCGTGAATAATGCGGGGATCTTTCAGCCGATGCCTTTCTTTGAAATTTCCGATGCAGAGTGGTCGCGTTTTTTCGAAATCAATGTAATGAGTGGCATCCGCCTGAGCCGTGCGCTGGCACCGGGTATGCAGGAGCGTGGCTGGGGGCGGATCATCTTTATCAGCAGCGAGTCAGGCATCAGCATTCCCGATGAAATGGTGCATTACGGGATGACCAAAACCGCGCAGCTGTCTGTGATGCGGGGTCTGGCAAAGACGCTGCGAGGGACAGGAGTGAATGTCAATGCGGTGCTGCCGGGACCAACGTGGACGGAGGGAGTTGCCGACTTCGTGGCGCAGATCGCGGAAGATGAAGGGATATCAGCAGAAGAGATGCGGAAGCAGTTCATTCCCCGCTTCCGACCTGATTCTATGATCGAACGTTTTATCGAACCGACGGAGATCGCTGCGATGGTGGCTTATGCCGTCTCACCTGTCTCATCTGCAACAACAGGGGCCGCTCTGCGTGTTGAAGGGGGACTGGTTGACGATCTGGGTTAGTTCCTGTCCGAATTCGATAAAATGATTGAATCACAATATCACTTGAATTCTCTCGTCAATCGTAAGAACATGAACTACCTGGAGACTCTGAAGAATTTCAACCTTCCCGAAGGAATACTGACATGAAAGCTGTTGGCCTGACTCGCTATCTGCCCATTGATGACCCTGAATCGTTAATGGATGTGGAACTGGAAAAACCGGAACCGGGCGGACGGGACCTGCTGGTGGCGGTCAAAGCGATCGGCGTCAATCCGGTGGATACAAAAGTCCGGGCACCGAAGGATAAGATCGAGCCCGAACCTAAAGTGCTGGGCTGGGATGCAGCGGGCATTGTGGAAGCTGTGGGTCCCGAAGTGGAACTGTTCCAGCCGGGAGATGAAGTCTTCTATGCCGGTGATATCACGCGGCCCGGTTGTAATTCCGAGTTTCAACTCATCGACGAACGGATTGTCGGCTCGAAACCACAGTCGCTTGATTTCGCGAAAGCAGCAGCGATTCCGTTAACTTCCATCACGGCTTACGAAGCCTTTTTTGAACGACTGGAGCTGGATGTGGAAGGGGGAAATGCCGGGGAGACGCTGTTAATCATCGGAGGCGCCGGAGGTGTGGGCTCGATTGGGATTCAACTGGCGAAGCTCGCCGGGCTGACGGTGATCGCAACAGCATCGCGGCCTGAATCAACAGAGTGGGTCCAGCAGCTGGGAGCCGACCATGTCATCAATCATTATGAGCCACTGCGACCACAGATCGAATCGCTGGGGATGAAGTACGTCGATTCGATTGCACTGTTCAATAATACGGATCAGCACTGGGAGGGGGTGGTCGACCTGATTCGACCGCAAGGTAAGATTGTCTCGATCGTGGAAAATAAAGAGCCACTGGCGCAGTCGATGATGAAGACCAAGTCGGCAACATTTGTCTGGGAATTCATGTATACGCGATCCATGTTTGAAACCCCCGACATGATTGAGCAGCAGCACCTGTTGAACAAGGTTGCGAACTGGATCGACGCCGGCAAAATCTCCTGTACCGCCAACCAGGTTCTCTCCCCCATCAATGCAGCAAATCTTCGTGAAGCCCACAAAACGCTGGAAGCTGGACGTACCATCGGCAAGATTGTGCTGGAAGGCTGGGAGTGATTTGTTACCGCAAACAAGTTCGGCTCGATTTCATTGAAGGCCTCCCTTTACCGGTGAAAATCAACATCTTACATTCGAAGTGACTGATGCTTCGTTTTCATTTCGCTGAATTCTGTTAAGACTTGACTGCTTTTACAGAACCGTTGTGTAGTGAATTGCAGTTCTCCGGTGCCGTTGTCAGAATGGGATCCGGTTTTATTTCATTTGGTCCAGGGGAGTGGTTGTGGCGAATCCTGAATATGTAGATGTGTTTCGAACCGGCGCTGTATCGATTGATCGCTGGCGGACAGAGAACCCGGATGTCAAACCCGATTTGAGCGGTGCTGACCTGAGCGGTGCTGACCTGACAGAAACGAATCTGGTGGGCGCGGATCTCAGTGGTGCAATTCTAATCGGAGCTGACCTGAGCGGTGCCGACCTGGTGGGAGCGAATCTCGCCGGAGCCAACCTGGAAAAAGCCGACCTGTGCTTTGCGGATTTGTGTAATACGGATTTGAGCTGGGTTAATTTTCACGGCTCCAATCTGCGCGAAGTCGATTTTAACGGGGCACGTTCTCAAAACACGCTGTGGGTGAACGTCGATCTGTCCCGTGCTGTGAACCTGGAAACGGTTTCACACTGGGGTCCCAGCACGCTGGGCATGGATACGCTGATGAGTTCCAAAGGGCATATTCCCAGCCAGTTTCTGCGAGGCTGTGGACTTTCGGATGAGTTGATTGAATACATCGCCGGGCATTTCGAACAGACGGCCCTGGAATTCTTTTCGTGTTTCATCTGTTACAGCCCGGAAGATGCTGCCTTTGCAGAGCGACTCTACGCTGCTCTGCAAGCGCGGGGTATTCGCTGCTGGCTGGATGAAAAACAGACCCAGCACGCGGCGGGAACCCCCATCAAACGGGGTATGAAGATCCTGGATAAGGTGCTGCTGTGTGCTTCCCAGTATTCCCTGCAGAGCGACTGGGTTGACCTGGAAATTGAACGCGCGTTTGATAACGAAGACCGTGAATTTAAACGGGATACCAACGTGATACATTCGCTGCTGCCTCTGAATCTGGATCAGCATCTGTTTAACGATTGGGAGCATCAGCAGAAAGAAACACTCTGCAATCGAGTCGCCGCTGATTTCCAGGAAAACGAAAGTGACCCTGCCGTATTTGATCGAGAAGTCGAGCGGTTGATTGGTGTTTTGCAGCCGACTCCTTGAATCTGATCCGAGTGAGATTTTCGTCAGATTTTTATATGTCTGACGGTCGTTGCTGGCTATGATATTACTGTGGCCTTTCATTTTAGCTGCATGCAACCCTGTCACCGTATGGCTTTCTGTTGATTTTTTTCAGGAGCTGATTTCCATGTACCCACTCAAAACACTCCGCTCGTTTACTGCGATGATGCTTTTCTTCATCATCCAATGTGGCAACCTGAGTGCCGCTGATCCCGCGATAAAAGAAACTGCGATGCCAGCAGTCGGAGATACGGCGAAAGATTTCCAGCTCGCCACTCCCCAAGGTGAGAAAGTCTCCTTATCCCAACAGCTGAAAAAGGGACCGGTCGTGTTGCTGGTGCTCCGGGGCTACCCGGGTTATCAATGCCCGATCTGTACGCGACAGGTAGGCCAGTACATCTCCAATGCCGCTAAGTTGAAAGCAGCCAATGCCAGCGTGATGATGGTGTATCCGGGTGCCGCGAAAGATCTGGAAAAACGGGCCGAAGAATTCATTCGCGATCAAAGTCTGCCTGAGAACTTTTACTTCCTGGTCGATCCGGATTACAAATTTACGAATGCCTATCATCTGCGCTGGGATGCCAAACGGGAAACCGCATACCCATCCACATTTGTGATTGGTACAGATGGCAAGATCAAGTATGCCAAGATCAGCAAAACACATGGAGGCCGGGCGAATGCAAAAGAGGTTCTGCAGGCATTAGGTGAGTAACCTGTTCTGCATTTAAATTATCGCACAGACTGACTTTGAGAACCGATTCGTAAGTTCCTGTTAACCGGGTTGATTGGATTCAAACAGTTCCGGACGGGCATAGCGTTGCATCAGCATGCCGCCAGTGAGATTGCGGACGTCTTTGAAGCCAGACTGCTTAAGAATGCGGGTCGCGATGTAGGCCCGCAGGGCGGTATGGCAGACCGTGACAATCGGTTTCTCGGGATCGAGTTCTGAGAGTCGCTGGCGGAGTTCATCGACGGGAATGTGAATGATATTCGGAAAGCGGAAGTCTTCCACTTCTTTATCGGTTCTGACATCGAGAATCTGATACTCATCGAGCTCAGCATCGACTTCCACGATGGAGGCGAGGCCGTCCAGATCGTTGCCGGCTACAAAAGCGGCGATGTGTACGGGATCTTTGGCTGAGCCGAACGGGGGTGCATACGCGAGATCGAGTCCAGCCAGATCGCGGATCGATGCCCGGAATTTTAAAGCCGTCGCGATGACATCGATGCGTTTATCGACGCCTGCTTTTCCGACCGCCTGGGCGCCCAGAACCCGCTCTGTTTCAGGATTAAACGTCAACTTGAGGAACAGCGATTCGGCGCCCGGGTAGTAGCCGGCGTGATGTTTGGGAACGACGATCACAGAACGATTTTTGCACTCTGTCTTTTCTGCCAACTTTTTACTCAAACCGGTCATGGCGGCGGTGAGTCCGAATACGCGGACAATGGCGGTACCAACGGGAGACATCATGGGATCGGCAGAGCCCGTCACCGCGTGCTGACCGGCGATACGCCCGGCGCGGTTCGCGGGTCCGGCAAGTGGAATGCGGAGGGGCTGCATCAACACGCCATGCATGTACTCAACAGCATCACCCACGGCGTAAATTGCGGGACAGGAGGTCTGCATGAATTCGTTGACGGATATGCCGCCGGACTTTCCGATTTCCAGGCCGGCGTCTTTCGCCAGTCCCGTTGCCGGTGCTATGCCGATTCCGAGAATAATCAGATCAGTCTCAATCGTCGTCCCATTTCCCAGTTCGACGGCGACTGCTGTTTCATTTTCAACATTCACCTTTTCCAGAGCCGTTCCCAGATGCACTTTGACGCCATGGGACGTGAGTTCATTCTGGATTAACTGTGCCATCTCGGGATCGAGGGGAGGCAGCACCTGTGACTGCAGTTCAACCAGATCGGTTTGCATTTGAAGGTGATGCAGTTGCTCGACCATTTCCAGGCCAATAAACCCGGCCCCCACCACCACGGCCCGCTGACAGTTATGCGATTCGATATAGTCTTTGATGGCATCCGTATCATTCAGATTCCGCAGTGTGAATACATTCTGCGCTTGGATGCCCGGCAGTGGCGGGACGATGGGAGCGGCACCGGGAGAAAGAATCAGTCGGTCCCAGGTTTCTGTAGAAGTTTCGCCCGTCTCCTGGTTCAACACAGAAACCGATTTATGTTCGACATCAATGGACTGCACCAGGTGTTTCGTGCGAACATCGATATTAAAGCGGTTTTTGAAAAGTTCCGGGGTGGCAACAAGCAGTTTACTGCGTTCGGTAATTTCCCCGCCAATATAATAAGGCAGACCACAATTGGCAAAGGAAACGTATTCGTCTTTCTCGAACAGAATGATTTCTGCGTCTTCATTACAGCGCCTGGCCCGCGTAGCGGCACTGGCGCCGCCGGCGACTCCTCCTACGATAACAACCTTCACTGATTCAGTTCCTGACATGAGTTGTCTTTCCCGTCTGACCTGTTTGACTCAAAGTATTCTCATTTCAAATTATAAGCAGAGCGAGATGGCATCACTACCAACCGTGATCTCGATTCAAACTGATTCTCAACTGCGGGAATCGTGTCTAAGGCTTTGTCAAGCTAGAAATTGAAGGTTGGGTGTGTTGTTTACGTGCTCCGTTGTCGCACTCTTGTGATATTTATCTACCCAAGATTTAAAAATGATATTCCACTAAGGTTCCGCGATGAAACTCAGATGCAGTTCTGCGTGCCGACGATGGAGCAGATCCCATTCTTCCCGACTCAGCTCACCGAAAAAAGGGCTGGGAAAACGTTGGGGTTCTGAAGTGAGCCGCTGGATGGAGTTCCGCAGATGTTCCAGACCGGTCTGATCATCGACAGTCGCCGGGAATAATGCTTTCTTCGCATCCCCTTTTAAATTGATGCCCGGCAGCATGCCGTTCTTCAGAATCCGGGACTTAAAATAATGTTTCCCGAGAAACCGAAAGAGCCAGGGCATCCGGATCGCAAAACCATCCAGCGAATAGTCCATGAGCCGCGCGAGGTGATCAAAGATCTGCCCTTTCGACCAGTTGCCGGTGGTGGGTGCGTCTGCAGCAGTCAGGCGTGTGGCATCGTCGATGATTTCCTGCAATGTTGCATAAGCGACTTTTCTACGTGTGACAGTCTGCGGAGCCATGAACCTGTTCCTGACAGCAAAGAGAGTTAATGAGGGGATTCTCCAGAAATACACGATTATTCACAAGTGCTTCCGGATTTGTTTATAACATCAGAACCAGTTATCCCCGATCACCGGCAAATCATTGACAGATCTCTGATAAAAGTATGCCTGTACCATTTCTGAGACCACCGGCTGCAACAGCTGAATCGGACCGCGCCGATAGAGGTTCTCGGCAACGCCTTCCACTTCGTCCAGAAGTTCGAGTGCTCTGCTGTCAACGCGCCACAATTCCCCGTGAATACTGATGCCATCCACCTGATTGATGACCAGGCCGGGATAGGTGCCACAATGATACATGGTATACTCGGCCGTGGTTTCAGCTGTAGAGAGAAAGGTCTGGCCTTGCAGATTGTGCGCGCGGCAGTAGCCCCGTTTTAACGTTCCATAAACAAATATCAATATACCTGGTTCGTTCGTTAACATTACCCAATTCCGTAAAGGGGCTTCCCGGTTCGGAAAGCAGCACTGGACTTACTTCGCTTCCAGAAAACAGCTATGCTGATGCCGAAGAAATTACTTTTTCCATTTGAACGAATTACGGGCGAGAGGACGTTTCGCATGGGAGGTTGTTTCACTTAAAATCCGCAGGAGATGCTTTCGTCAATCAGATTCAGACCACAACGATTGTAACTCACCACATTGCTGAAAGTCCGCCATGGATTGGTTTTTCTTTCTGAAATATTTTCTGTTCGCCGTCGGCTGCACACTGGCTGTGTGGTTCACGATCAAAATCGGATTTCGCAGTTCTCCAGACATGGAGGAGGTCCCCCCGGAACCCACGGTACGGGTTGACAAGTTTTCTCGAACAGAAACAGAGCGGCAACTGTACTGGAATTTTACCGCAGTCTTGATTGTTGTGCCAGCGCTGCTGCTGGTGTTGGGGATCACCATGCAGACTGCAGCCTGGAATCACCCGGTGACGATGACACTCGCCGGTGGAATGCTGCTGATCTGGGGAATGGCGTTCTGGACCGGTATGCTGTCCTTCAGAGAGCAAGCGTCAGGTTCACCTCTCTCGGGTTTCGCTGCTCACTGTGAGAGTCCAGCCACTGACGAATCAGTCATCACGCGCACACCAGAATTTGAGGAGCGTTCCTGATGGCGGTGCCACTGCTGATTCTGGTTCTGCTGTTGCCAGGAATCCTGATACTCTCATTCAGGCTGGCGGAGACTGCCTATCCCCTGACTGAAACGGGTTTCAAAGCGCAAGTCATCTGCTCTGTCAGGCGGATTTCTCACGCGCAGAACCGATTGCGAAATCGATCAGAACGGTGCCTGCTGTTGTTCTCGCTGCTGTGCAGCCTGTTGACATTCAGTCTGGTGCCTCTGATTTATACTCATAGCAGCATGCACACTGATGAAGCAGCCACCGAAGCGGCGCTGATGACGAGTCGCTTTGGCCCCCTGCTTCTTCTGGGGCTGTTCACGCTGCTGCAGATCGCCGGTGAGGTCAGCCTGGCAGTCACGGAGCGGCGACGGATTCCCTCGATTTCGCTGATACTGAATGGTTATTTCTGGCTGCCCCTGTTACTCGCCTGGGCCGCAGTTATTGCTTATGTACCGATCTATTCCAGTCATGCAGCGCAGGGTGGCCACACTTCACTCTGGCTGAGTGTCTTACAACCTGCAGGAACTCTCGGATTTTTTCTTGCCTGGACTGGACCTTATTTGCTGATCAACGCCTGTCCTGATCGCCGGGTGAGCCCGGTGCAAAACTGGATTCGCGAGTTGCGAATGCTGATCGGACTGCTGGTCCTGGTGCCGCTCATCATCAGTCGCAGCTGTTTTTTTCCTTTGATCGAGAAGAGTGCCGGGTTGGAAATCGGAAGAATGACAATCCAGGTAGTGACGATTCTGGTTTTACTGGTCATTATACTGCGGCTGAAGGTCTTTCTCCAGAAACGCAGTGGCTTTGACCCGGAACGTCTGTGGAAGTTGACGCTGTGGCTGGCATTGATTTCATTAACGGCTTCATTTGTTGCCTTTCATGTATTGGGGATGTCAGATCCCCTGATGCATGTGCTGCTGAACTTCAGCCTGCTGGCGATGTGGGCCGGATTTCTGCTGCCGAAAGCCAGTCTCCCATCGACGACGACCGTGAAAAACTGATTTGATTCCTCTTATTTTTAGATCAGATATAGAATGGATGACTTGAGATTTTATCTGCCTGGCACGGGTGACAACCTGTTGTTTATGACAATGGTGGTGCTGGTGCTGTTGATGATTACGGGCATCTATGGATATCTGAATCTGCAGACTCATCAGAGAATGGAGGCGACGAAGCTGCATTGGGGCTGGCCCGCGCTGTCTCTGTTATCAGTCTGCATTTTCTTTTACTGGTTCGGGCAACCAATCTTTGCAGAAGGTCAGAGCGGCATCCCGGCGCTGATCGCGCAGTTTAGTCCATTCCTTGTCGGTTTGCTCGTGATCGGTTTCGGAGGAGCAGCGGTATTGTCTTCCGATTTACAATGGTCTCTGACAGCGGCTGCGATTTCATTCCTCGGCAGCGGGATGCTGTTACTGCAGGCTGACATCCTGCCCCTGGTTCTGCTCTGCTGGCTGACGGCGGGGGGGATGCTGTTGCTGATGGTCTTTCGAGGAATTTCCATCCAGCAATCATCGGCAGAGGATGCTGACCCGGAAGGACCGTTTCGTGAGCCCTTCCTGGCCTGCCTGTCTTGTGGCCTGCTGTTGTGTGGTTTTCTGTGGGTGATCCATCGTGAGTGGGGTCCCACGACCAGACTGAGACCCGAGCCTGCTGCCGTCGAGGTGGAAAGTCTGCTGCTGGTAAGACAACTGTTAACGGATCATTGGCCGACTTTGATCGTGTTGCTCTTATTTGTGCTGATCAGCTTTGTGGGAATCACGCGTTTCATTTCTGATGAACGGGGAGGCAGACCATGATTCTACTGACTTCGGTTGCCCTGCTACACAATCAATTTCTGGTTGCGGTACTCCTGATCGCATTGGGTTTCCTGGGCATGCTCCTGCAGCGGAATGCCTTTTCCATGGTCTTCTCTTTACTGCTCTGGCTGCAGGGAGCCGGTCTGATCTGTGCCGCAGATGGTCAGTCGCGGGGTGCGTGGAACGGTAATCTTTTCTTTCTGATCATCGTCCTGTTTCTGTTGCCGCTGTTGAGCATGCTGACATTCCTGATTATTCAATCGCGTCGGTCACGAGAGTTGCCGCAGATGGAACGGGAAGAAGTATCAGAGGCCGAGTCGCCGTATCGCACCTTTTCTGATCAGGGAGCAGACTCTGGTGGATAAAATAACCACAGTGCTGCTGCAATTAAGTCTGATCACACCGTTTGTGATGCTGCTGATTGCTGCGCTGGTAACCTATGGCCTGTTGAGAGGCAATCCGCGCTGGCTGATAGTGACTAGTGTTGCTCTGACTTCACTCGTCGCGGTGACCTGTCTCTGTTTTTTCGGTTCCCGCCTTACGCAGCAGGCTTATTCGCTGAGATTGCTGAACTGGCTGCCCCTTGCAGGGGAGGGGGATCCTCAACTACAGATCGATGTTTTGTTCGATCCGGTGAGCCTGGCATTCTATGGATTAATTTCACTGGCTTCGTTATTTTTCCTGCTATTACGGCCGAAATCTGGTAACGAATTTGTTTCCGACCGCCGTTATTCGTGGCCGCTGTATCTGTTCGGATTCAGTGCCGCGATCGGAGTTGTACTGTCGGCCAATTTCCTGGAACTGTTTTTCTTTTGGATGATTCTCTCAATCAATCTGAATCTGCTGCATGAAGTGAATTTTCAGAGTTCGTCGGCAGCAGAACCGGTCCATCGACACTGGTGGGGCTGGAGTGCATTTTCTGATGCGATGCTCCTGCTGACTGTATTTCTGATACATTCCAGTTTTTCCTCTCTGGATTTTTTGAAAACATTACAGCCTGCTGCGATCCAGGCAGTTCATATACAAAACCGTGTCGCCTTACCCGGCATAGGAGTCACACTCTTTCTGGCAGCAGTGCCTCGCCTGGGATTGTTTCCTGCGTCTGCATTGGTGATCAGCAATCCCCGCCCCTGGCCCGCTCTCTCACTGGCAGCGCTGAACCTGCTGGCGATGCCTGCAGGATTATTTTTATTAATACGCTGTGCCCCCCTGTTATTGACGATTGACGCGACACGGACCTTAGTCTCTCAACTGGCGATGGTCTCCGCATTCCTCACGGGCTTTTCCGCCTGCTGCCTGATGAGACGTGAAGCATGGGATCGATGTTTAAACTGGCTGGCAGCCACTCTGACGGGAATCATCGTTGCCACGCTGGGCTTCAACGGTTTGGAGAGCATCACGGATCTGCTGCCAGTGATCGTGGTGCAAACCTGTGTCTTGTCGCTTCTCCTGTCGCTGGTCTGCTGGCAACGAGAGCAGGCAATTCCCGCCGCCAGTCTGCCTGCATTACGAGTGTGCCTGCTTCTGCTGCTGACCGCAGTCATCATCAATCTGGGAGGCTTACTCAATCCTCTGATTACAGCACGCGCGACCTCTCCCGGGTTACGGAATGAGGTTCTCCTCTGGCTGATACTGCCCCTGGTTGGGGTTTATCTCTTTGGACTGACCCGCTTTTATTTCGCATTGTCCCGGCAGACAGTTATCAATTCCAGCAGCCCTTTTCCCCGCTTCCTGCTCTGGATCACCACCGGACTGGTCTGCCTGTTGACGGCTGTCACGCTGTTCCCGCTGCCATTCGTACCCCAGTTCTGGCAGTCCCCGCTGATCAGTTCGGGACCGGGTCCTTTTGATCGTGACTGGCTGTTCTGTTCGTTTTATTTTCTAGCCGTACTGGTAGCGTTAATCCTGGCTTGGATGACGGCTCCCAGAAACAGAGCAGCAAGAACGCAACGCGCGGCTTCCAGTCTGCTGCATCTGGGGGAGACGCATTACCATGCGTTGGATCTTCTGAGTCGCGCAGTAATTCAACCGGCGCAATTGCTGGTTAAAAGCGTGACCTTTCTTGATAGCTGGCTGACAGGAGTACTAAGTCGCAGCACACTGGAGAAACTGCCCCGGTTCTGGGGACAGCTGTTAAGTCATATGCAAAACGGACAGACAGCCTTCCCGACTCTGGTTCTGATCTTTACGTTATCGATCCTCATCTTCGTACTGATGGTTCTGCAGATTTAGACTGTGTCCAGTTTTACTGTGGCGTCTCCAGGGCCATCTGGTCCGAGTATCCTAGATGGAGAGACGCTATGGTTAAATGTGATGCGCTCGTGGCTCTAGCCTGATACTGTTTTCTCTAGTCGTTACTTAGCTTTGTATTTTGAGTCCTGTATGAATTCGTTTCTGAACTCTCTGATCTCATTGTCGCCTGCGCTGCTGATCGTCATGCCGATTGCAGGTGCCTGCTTTGGCTGGGGAATCTCCCAGTTGGGCCTGGAGTTCAACCGCTGGACCGCATTTTCCAATACATTGATCTCCTGCCTGATTCTGGCCACAGTGCTGACAGCTCCCGCGTTGAAAGCGGAAAGTCCCACTCGTGCCATTTCCATTACTCTCAAACTCCCTGCAGCCGAAACGGATCAGTCAGAGGGAGAAACGCCGCGTCGTTTTCAATGGACGATAGACCGCGTGTCCCTCTGGTTTCTGCTGCTGCCCACCTGTCTGTGGCCGGTGCTGATCCTGCTTTCCCGGCGCAGGGGAGTGGAATCAAGAGGGCATTATTTTCTGTTGCTGCTTCTGCAGTCTTTTCTGGCGGGAGTGTTTGTGTCTTATGACCTGGTCAGCTTTGCCACCTTCCTGCTGGCATCCACTATCTGCATGCTCTGCCTGGTTCGTATCTGGAGCGGTTCGCGCTCGATCCGTCTGCTGGAAAGCACCATGTATCTGCAGTTCCTGGGAGATGCATTCATTATTGCCGGACTGTTACTGGCTTCAACCGGTTATACCCGAATGCAGGGTCTGCTGCTGGAAACACCCCAGCCTGTCTCATATCAGTTTCATGAAATTCTTCAAGGTACCGTAAATGATGTCGCGTTGTTTCCACTGGCAGAAACCTACTGGAGCACGATCTCTCCCTGGATTTTTTTGATTCTGATCACAGGTTTCACTATCAAAGGGGCCATCTTCCCGGTCCACTACAGTCTAACCCAATGGATCAAACAGGATTCTGGTTCTACTTTGAATACGCCCGGTCAGACGATCTGGTGCCTGGTCCTGCTGGCTTTATTCACCAAAATCAGCATGTATGGTGTGCTGCGATTTATAATCCCCTTAAATCATTCGGCTGTGCAGAGCATCTCAACGGTGATCAGCTTCTGGGGAATGTGTGGTTTTCTGTACCTGTCTCTGCTGGCAAGCCGCGGGGGCCTGGTGCAGAGCATCCTCTGCTACCTGCTGGGTCAGTCCGCATTAACGCTCACTTTGCTGTCCGCTGCAGATCCTGCCACGCTTGCGAATTTGACTTTTTTGAATGTGATTCAGGGGCTGGCATGTTGCCTGTTGCTGCTGGTGATCCCGGTACTTTCACAAAAAGTCACCGAAAATCCCCATCGACTGCTGTTGTGGGTGGCCGGTTTTTTAATTCTCACACTGGCAGGGCTCCCCGGGCTGGGTGGTTTTACAGTACAGTTTGCCTTTTTATGGAACCTGGCACAGGACAACCTGCTGCTGGCATTGCTTTATATGGCAGGTCACCTGTTGTTTCAACTGGCATTGATTCGCGGATTCTGGCAACTGATGAACGCTACTGCTGCAGACAGTCCAGTGCCTCAGGAAAACGCACCGGAACCCGACCAGGAGCACCGGCTCTTCGCCTGCCTGGCATTTGCCCCCACGCTACTGCTGTTTCTGGTAACAGGTATTTCCCCGGCTTCGCTGGTCGAAGAAACCCTGTTACCATTGTTTCCGGTCAACATCACAAGCAGTGATGACCAGAACGCCGAAAACTGATCAGTTATCGGCGGCTTCAAAGAGCATTCCACTTGCATTTCCAGTTTCAGGCAGAAATTCAAAATGCGAGCCAGCGGCCAGCGTGAAGACCTGCATCCGGTTATCCACCTTGCGACGGTACAGCAAGGGAGTCGCCGCATCGAAGACGTGCGATTCCCCAGGCTTTAATTTATAGGGGCCGCCCCAGTCACTGTATGGGCTTTTGAGTTCGTATTCCATTTCGACTTGAGTCGCATTCGTCAGTTTGAGTTCAGGCACCGTAAAGGTTGCGAGTAGCTGGGGAGCAGTCCAGTTGACCTGATTGATGCGGTAGCGACCGAAACCCAGCTCAATATCAGGAATCTCTGTCAGGGAAGCAGGCCCCTGCTGAGTCCAGCCATCCCAGGCGGACTGCACCAGATCCCGCATTTTCTGTTGATCGATATTGGACTCCTGCGGTTTATAATCGGGAGCGAACCGCGCAGTGCCTCCAATTTTTGCGCCTCCTTCCCACTCCAGTTTCAGCGCTCGTTTGGAATAACTCCGATCCACTATTTCTGCTTCCACATCCTGGCCGAGCGAGAGGGTGAATTCGGCATAAGGAATCCATTTTTTATCTGAAGCGGACTTTTTAATCGCCATCGAGATCGCTGCCTGAGGCACCACAAACCGGAAGGGGTTGCTGTCTGCTTTTTTCGCTTTTGCTCCATCTTCCACCTGAATCGGCCTGGTGAGTACCAGTTCCGACCAGATTTGCAGATCCTCGCCGTACTGTTTCAGGTCGGGAAATACCTGTTGCATCGTTTGCGGGTCGGCCAGTTTGTCAAATGAATGTCCGGGAATATCCTGCACGGGAATCCGCGCGACGTCGGCCTGGACCAGCATTTCCGTTAACGGTTTCAACATGCCGGGGGCGACACCAATCTGTAAGTCAGTCACCTTGGGGATATCGTTGACGGAACGCCCGAATGAATTCAACCGCTGGATCTGCCCGGGAGGCGATGTCGAATCAACGGCGGCAACTGTCAGACCAAAACTGAGGGAAATACCCTGCTTGTCTGTCAGTACCTGTCGTGGCGCGAGCTGCATGCGGGGATGATACACGGGAAGCGGCCAGATGGCATCCACGATCTGGCTGGCTTCGTCGAAGTTCATCTGTTTTTCCAGCTCTTCGACCAGACCGGGCACAATCGCTTTCACTTCTTCTTCAATGCGCCATTTACTTCCATAAATACCGCTGACCAGGCCGCTGGAGACTTTTTCTGAAGTCATGCCGAGACCGCGTGTGGAAACACCCGCCGGCCCGGAGACATACCAGTTGTTTTGAGGAATATTAAAACGGGAACGCAGCAACTGCAGCTTGATGCGGTTGTCTCTGATATAAGGCCTCACATCGAAACTCAACCAGACGGGCTCCTCGTGGCCGATGCTGACGGAGATCGGTCCTGCAACAGCAGAGTGTCGATTACCACTCACGTACGTAGTACCGATGTAGAGATTCACATTTTGAATGCCCAGCTGGATATTTAAAGTATCCGCGGCATAGGCTTCGACGGCAGCGCGGGCCAGTTCCCCTTTATAGGAGATGCCGGAAAACTGTACGCTGAAGCTGCGCCCCTGGGCGACCGTGGAATCGTAGATATCATTAATTCCCCCTTCGAGCATGTCGGCAGGGACCATACTGGGGACTGCGTCTGCCAGTGTTTTGAGGAAACGATTTCCGAGCCGAACCGAGACAGCATTATCAATCACCAGGGCTGGGACGAATGGTGTGTCAGCATCGACTTCCGCAGGACGTTTCTGATCGGGCTTGACCAAGAGAGGTGCAGTATCAGTTACCCTGGTCGATGGGTTCAACATCCAGTCAAACAATGGTTTTGTATAAGCGACTTTCCAGACATCGTGGCCGACATCCGGTACTTCCGTGAAACGAGGATTACCGCCCGCATTCCGGACGGCCTCAACCATCTGTTTCGTTTCGCTGGGGAAAACGACCCGATCATTGGCCCCCTGGAAGGCCCAGATGGGGGTATCTTTAAGTTTAGGAGCCCACTCCGCTTTACCGCCACCGGCGAGAGGCACGACGGCTGACCAGCGTTTGGGATCAGCGGCAGCCAGACTCCAGGCGCCATAACCTCCCATGGACCAGCCTGTCAGTATCTGCTGCTCGGCGTTGATTGAATAATCTTTCATTACTTGATCGAGAATCTGTAGCGCCCGTTTTCCCCCCCGGGAATCCGCGAGCCAGCCCGCCAGCAGGCTCTCTTTTCGAATCTCTGCCTGGGGAAAGACGGCGATAAACGGAAAGGTATCCGCCTGCTCCCTGATGGCTGGTCCCAGACCGACCTGGATCGGCTTTAATCCATCGTCGCCCCGTTCACCCGCACCGTGCAGAAACAGGATGACCGGGTATTTCTTCTCGGGGTCATAGTTTTGCGGCACAAAGACTGCATAGGGATGCTCGCCCTGATCGTCCTTAAAGACCGTATTGACAAAACCGGTTTCCGTGTTTTTTTTCTGTGCCTGCAACTCCGCCGGCGTCGAAAGTAATGCAATAGTCAGAAGTAGCAGAGTTGATCGAAACGCAAACGAAAATCGTGTTCGAAGAGTTTGCATGGGTTCAATCCGTTCCAGATTCCGCAGAATCATAGTAGTGGTCGTTCAATCCGTGAGTGAGAGAATTCAGCGCCGATCGATCATGACGGCGACTGCCTGCTTCACGCTCGATTTTTGTGAGCGCGGGGGTGGCTGTCAACAGTACGCCCGTTTCCAGACCCGATCCGGGCCGATATGAGAGGAGACGACATTTGGCAAGTTTTAAAAAAAATGCATCAAACCCGGTGGATTCGTCATCTCGCTAACCGTTATCAGAACTTGTAAGAAGAATTGATAAATAAAACGTCCGGACGAGATCTGACTGAAAAAAGGGGCTCGCTTTGAATTGTCAACAACTCATTCTCTCTGCAATGGGCGTGATCAGCGGTGCCGTGCCCCTGTTTGGATATCCACCACCGGGATTCGGGCCGACAGACACCACGGCAACCAATCAGGTCAAGCTGGTCATCAAAGGCAATTACCGGTACATCTATGCGAACGGAATCCCCGATCATCTGGCTGGTCAGTTTCCAAACCGCAATAACCCTAACGCAATCCGTCCACAGCACTATGAATATCGTGTGCCTGTGGAACCCAAGGTTGCTCGTAACAGTACACCCTGTCAGCATTCGATCTTTGGGATCGCCGTTAATGGCGTGGTCTTCGATCCGGGAACGGCGGAGTTCTGGAATCGTGACTTCCGTTCCGGCTGGAATTACGAGGCACTCTCCGGCAAGATCAATCTGGGGCTGGATCAGAGCAATGCCCATGTGCAGCCCACCGGAGCCTATCATTACCATGGCCTGCCACACGCGCTGATTTCCAGACAGGGTAAAGAAAATGAAATGACGCTGATTGGAGTCGCCGCGGACGGGTTTCCGATTTATTCACAGTATGGCTATACAGACCCGGATGATGCGACCAGTAAGCTGCTTAAAATGAAATCGAGTTACCAGATTAAAAAAGGGAGTCGGCCTGGAGGGCCCGGCGGTCACTATGACGGCACCTTTGTAGCTGACTACGAATTTGTTAAGGATTCCGGTGATCTGGATGAGTGCAATGGCCGCCTGGGAGTCACCCCCGAATATCCTGATGGCATATATCACTATTACCTGACAGAAGCATTTCCGTTTATCCCGCGGTATTTTCGAGGGACGCCTGACCCCAGTTTTCAGAAACGGGGACCGGGACCCGGGCAACCGGGAGGACCAGGCCGGGGGGCATTCGGACCTCCGCCTTTCGGACCGCCTGGTTTTGGCAGGCCTCAGAATACGGGGCGCGGACGGTAGTTGAATACAAAAAGATTAATCGGACGAGCATCAAATCACAGAGAGGAGATCAGTCAGACGATCAAAGCGTGCGTGTGTTGGACTGATTTTCCCGCATCCGATTACGCGCGCGTGAAAGCGTCGGCCCAATCGAATTTTCCGGAATATCGAGTTCACTGCTGATCTGCTGGTAAGACTTTCCCTGCAAATGGTACTGCTCGACAATCTGAGCATCCGCGGGAGGCAGTTGTCGAATCATATTCTGGATTTCTTCCTGATCTTCGACAACCTGCTGGTGACGCGCGTGTTCTTCAGATACATATTCCATTTTGGATTTGGTGGAAACATGCCCCAGGGCTTCTGCCATGCGACGCTCAACCATTTTTTTTACAACAACACGGCGTGAGATCACGGTCAGATAAGTGGCCAGAGAGCTGTTGCCACGGAAGTTTCGCAGGACCCGGTAATCATTGGCGAGGAGGACCAGAAAGACTTCAGACAGCAGATCATCAACATCATTATCAGTGACGCGAATGCTGCGTGCATGAGCGGTGTGGTGGATGACGTGTGTGAACAGGCCAATGAACCGGTCTACAAAATCCTTCCATGCTCCCGGCTCTTCAGCGAGACAACGCCTGAGCAAATTCTTGTCTATGTCTGTGAGAGCCACATGTCGCCTCAATTCATATAAGTCGCCGCCGTCTGGCAGCAAGCGAGTTAAGCCTGCATCTAATTATACACCGAAGTCCAACCTCCGTGTTGCAAAAAAATGCCCCGAAATCCAAATGACCGTTTTTACCTGATCATTAATACTAAAATCTGGGTATTTTGCCCGCGAACTTTACTGGTAACCGGGATTTATGGCAAGACGATCCTGAAAAATATACAAAAACACACATTTTCGGCCGTGATCGGCACGTTCTAGCAGCCGTTTGGGACCGTAAACTCTAACACACAGGCCTATACACAACCCCACATCAGTTTGTTTTTGCTGATTTTTTTGAGAGCAATTCGGTTTCCAGCGGAGGGGCGGGGCGGCGTTTGATCAACAGGATGATGCCGGCAATCACAAGGGGAATGCTCAGCATCTGCCCGACACTCAAAGGCAGGCTCTCCGCAAACTCTGCCTGTCGCATCTTGTAAAATTCTAATACGAACCGGGCAGTGAAGACCATGATAAAGAACAGGCCGATCAGTAACCCGCGGGGCGTTTCACTGCGATACTTTCGATAGAGCATCAAGAGGATGATAAAAAAGCAACCGTAACAGAAGGACTCATACAGCATGACGGGATGCCGAGGCATTAACTGTTCTGCGCGACTGCTGAGGCCGAGACCATCTTCAAACACGATTGCCCAGGGTACGTCCGTCACGCGACCCAGTATCTCTGAGTTGAAAAAGTTACCGATGCGAATAAAGAAACCGGCAAGAGCCACGGGAATTGTCAGTCGATCCAGCAGCCACAATAAAGGCTGATCCGGATGATTACGTGAATAAAGCCAGGCGGAAACGGTAATTCCAACCGCAGCCCCATGACTGGCCAGCCCGCCGTTCCAGATCTGCAGGATCTTGATGGGATCGCTGAGATAATCCAGTGGATGATAAAACAGACAATGCCCCAGGCGCGCACCGATGATGGTTCCCAGCACCATATAGATCAGCAGTGATTCCACATCGTCTACATTGCGCTTTTCAGTGCGAAACATCCAGCGCAGCAGCAGGTAACCACAGATGAATCCAGCTGTGAAGAACAGGCCATAGTATCGAATCTTGACCGGGCCGATTTCGAACAGGACGCGGTTGATGTCCCAGTGCAGATAGGCAATCAGTGGATTCACGTGACTCATTACTCCCGGATTCTGAAATACAGGTCTGTTGTTCTTTTCTGAGATTTCAGAATGACCTTAATATGCTATGATAGACAGACCGAAAGATAGATCATTCTGCCCGTTAAGCCTAGTCCGAATTGGTATTTCCAGCCTGGTTTGAGGTTGATCATTGTTTTTTCCCCTGATTCTCCGTTGAAAGCATGATTACCTGATGAACACGATTGTGCCTCGACTGATTTCAGGAGTAATCGCTGGCGTTACTGGACTGGCGCTGATGGAAATAGTGCGGCTGAAAGGGGCAGCGCTCGTTCAGCAGTTTTCTCCGGCTTCGCTGCTGGCAGCCTGTGGCGTGATGGGGATGCTGATGGGTATTGTCGGCTGTCTGATGCCGCGGCGCTATTGGGAAAAGCTATTTGCGAAAGGTGGACGGATTCATTCTGCTTTGGCAATACCGCGGCCCATGCTGAATCACTGGACCGGCAGCCTGCTGCTGTCCGGTTCTCTGATCGTCTATTTTATCGTACTCATGAATATTCTTCCGCAACAACCGCCGCCGGACAATAACGATCAGGCTGCATTTCTGATGCAGGCGAAAGCCGTTGAGGAAGCGGGGGGGGCTGGGACACTCCTGCGCCAGCTGATCTCAGGTGAGTATACCGAAGCGAATCAACACCCGTTGTATGTGGGACTGCTGTCGTATTTCCCCAGCTATGAAACAGGGAAACGGCTCTCAGCAATGTGTGGATTGTGCGCCTTGTTGATTTTTACGATGGGGATTACCCGTTACTATGGAAATCTGGTGGGGGGAATCACGGGGATTCTGCTCAGCATCAACGCCGCTTATTGCCAGCTCACAGCGCGGGTCGTCTGTGAAGGTCTGTTGCTGATTTTCGTGGCGGGAGTGTGGCTGATCGTATTACGAATGCCTGATCTCAGAAAATCATCGCATTTTCCCTTTCTGCTGCTGACGGGGATCGGCCTGTTGCTGGGACTTGCCTGGTTAACGAAAGGAACGGCGCTGCTTCTGATGCTGGGGCTGGTACTCTGGCTGTGTTCTTATGCAGTGAACTGGCAGTATTGGATTCGCTCAATATTCCAGCACTCGAGCGCAGATGAAGAAACCGGGCAAACAACAGTACCATTAAAACGTGTGGGGATCAGTCTGGCACTGGTCCTCGCCAGTTTCGCTGTGATCGCGGCACCACTTCTGATTCGCAACGTTCGCGTGTATGGCAGTCCGACGTTCAATGCCAATTCCTATCTGCTGTTTGAAGATGAATTCAGCGAACCACATGCGTTAATCAAACAACGTGGTTCCTTGCGAAATGCCGCGCAGCATTACTGGCAGACACACACAGTTCCTGAGATGATCAAACGGGAAATCAAAGGCCTGGTGTGGCAGGCATTTATCTTCCTGCGCAGCCTGGGTCCCCTGCCCTTTGGGGAAGGAAGACTGTTCTTTGGACTGCTGGCCGCACCATTTCTGATCGTCGGCCTGATGTCGGAAAGCGGACCGGCGCGTCGCCTGTATCTGATCTGGATGCTGCTGTTCTGGCTCGCATTCGCCTGGTATCTACCTG
>TARA_R100001132_G_C3275703_1_pt1 | contig 20321 bp, 17 predicted proteins | sample TARA_R100001132 | Tara Oceans TARA_R100001132 (sample SAMEA2621247) | marine metagenome | biome: marine biome (ENVO:00000447); feature: mesopelagic zone (ENVO:00000213); material: "saline water (ENVO:00002010), including plankton (ENVO:xxxxxxxx)" | depth 800 m | reverse complement strand
GATCTCATGTTCTCCGCCCACGGCAGCCAGGTGGAAGGGAATGTCGATGGAAAGGCGTTTTGATTCCCCTTTCTGCGGGCGGGGTTGTGCGCGACGGCCTCCACCTCCGCGAAACGCGCCACCAAATAAATCACCTAGATCAATGCCGCCACCACCAAAGAGATCTTCAAAATCGACCGGTCCCGCACCACCGGCAGACTGGTAATATCCTCCACCGCCGGGGCCTGCCTGCTGGAAAGAATGCCCGAACTGGTCGTATTGTTTTCGCTTTTTTTCGTCGCGTAATACTTCGTAGGCTTCCTGGACTTCTTTAAACTTCTTGTCAGCCGTTTTGTCATCCGGTGCCATATCGGGATGGTATTGGCGCGACAGTTTTCGGTACGCTTTTTTGATTTCATCAGCAGTCGCGCTGCGGGAGATTCCCAGAATATCGTAATAGTCTCGTTTGCTCATGGATTTGAAATTCGTTTGATGTACCAGGCGTCAAATATTGATCGAGAGAGCCGGCCATTCGAAATGGCCCTTTCACTCGTAGAATGCTTTCCTGAGAGATGCTCAGCTGGGAGCATTCTACGTTCGAAATTCACTGGTTTTCAAGTTAGCTCAGTCTATAACTGCTTATAAACAGTGCTTTTATTATAAGAATACGAATCTAAATGATTCATTGATGGATCGGATCTGCGTAGAATGCCACTACTCGGCACAGGCGGGATCGATTCAACAGACTGGAAAACAGCATTAATGTTAAAATTCGCGATAAAAAATCTTCTGAGTCGCTCAGTTCGCTCTTTTTTGTGTTTAATGGGTTTAACGATCGCCATTGCCGGTATGGTGGGCCTGTTTTCTATCGCGGGCGGGCTGGAAGAGACAGTGTCTCAGACGTTCGGGAAAATCTCAGGCATCGTAGCCATGCAGCCCGGCGCACCAATCCCATTGTTCTCGCGCATTCCGCGGGCCTGGGGAGCCGAGATCAAAGACGTGCCCGGTGTGGCGATTGTGAACCCGGAAATCTGGTCCCGGGTGAATCTGATTGAAGGGAAACCTGTGATCAGTCCGCCCCGTTTTCTGTTTGGAACCGATCTGCCCACACGATTAGAGTTGAAACACGGGATTTACCGTGAAGCCATCTATGAAGGTCGGTTTCTGACTCTGGAAGATCGTGGAACCTTAAATACCGTCATCAGTCGCCAGATTGCCGAGCAGCATGAAAAACAGATTGGTGACCAGATTGAAGTCAATGGCCAGACGATGAATATCGTCGGGCTGTACGAGTCGGGGTCGATTCTGCTGGATGTCGCCATCATTCTGGATATTGAAGTGGTACGCGAAATCACGCGGTTCGATCCGGAGAGCGTCAGTTGCTTTTACATCGAACAGTCCGGAGAAATTGGCAATGATGAACTGGTCGAGAAAATAAAAGATCAGTTTCGAGGTCGTGAACTGGCATCCTGGCAGCCGACTGCTCTGGCTCTGGCCAATTCGTCAAATACGAATCTCCTCCAGGATTTTATAACCGCCATCGATGATGCATTGAAAGGTAATACTCCCACTGAAAAGAATTCCGCCTCAAAAGCAGGACAGGGTGATTCGAAAGCAGCAATCTCAGATCTGAAAATAGAAAAAACGGAAGCGGAGTCTGCAGAAAGCGCATTGGAAGTCCGTTCTGCTTCTGACTGGGGCGAACGGCTGGATACGTTTACTGCGGATCTGGATATTTTTCTGGGCCTGATGACGGGGATTGGCGTTCTGATTGCGATGCTGAGTATTATCAACACGATGCTGATGAGCGTGATGGAGCGAGTGGTAGACTTTGGAATTCTGAAAGCGAATGGCTGGTCTGATCGGGATGTAATGCTGTTGATCACGGCGGAAAGTTCTCTGCTGGGTGTGCTGGGCGGTGTGCTGGGAGGGATCCTCGGGCTCATTGCGATCGCCGTCGTCAACTGGAAGTTTGCCAGCCAGGTGCACCTGTATGCCAGCCCGGGGTTACTGTTATTTGGTGTGGTCTTCAGTACGCTGCTGGGAGTACTGGGAGGACTGTATCCCGCGATCTGGACGACACGCATGACACCGATTGATGCAATACGTCGAGGTTGATCCCGACCCACCGCTGCCAGCGATTTTATTCCGGATTCAGAAAGCAGAGAGAGAATGATTGAAGTTCGAAATGTATGGAAGATCCACCAGAGTGGTGAGACGGAAGTGCAGGCATTACAGGGAGTGAGTTGTCGGTTTCCCGGCCAGAAATTTTCGTTTATCCTCGGTCCTTCCGGAAGCGGCAAAAGTACGCTGCTGTATCTGATGGGAGCGCTGGATACGCCCTCTGCAGGAGAGATATTCGTACAGAACCGTTCGCTTTCCACGCTGAGCCGGAATGAACGCGATCTCTACCGCCGGGAGAAAGTCGGGTTTGTATTTCAGAATTTCAACCTGTTGAAAAACCTGAATGCGCTGGAAAATGTGCTGGCTCCTTATCTGCCCCAGGGGGTGACGGCAGATCAGAGACAACGTGCCGAAGCATTACTGCAGCAGGTTGGACTTGGTAACCGGATTACGCATCGCCCCAGTCAACTTTCGGGGGGAGAGCAGCAGCGTGTCGCGATTGCCCGCGCGCTGTTAAAACGGCCTCTGTTGATTCTGGCTGATGAGCCAACCGGGGAACTCGATACCAGAACCGGTGGGGAGATCTTTGATTGCCTGCGAGAGATGAGTGCAGAGTACAAGACGACCGTCGTGATCGTCACGCATGATGAACGCTATATCCGGGACTCGGATTATATTCTTCACTTACGTGACGGGAAGGTGGCCGAAGATGAGGCATGCGAACCGGGGGAATAAAAAACAGCTGCGATCCAGGACTCATGAATCGCAGCTGCTCGCGTCGCAAGAAGATTGGTTTCTGTCTATCTGCCTGTTTAACAGGGTGTTTCTAATCTCAGACGGTATCGATTTTACCATCGTGTGTTTTACGGAACCCGGGTCCTGCCTCTTGAGGGGGAGTGGCATAGACATTCAGACGTACGATTTCCAGGTCTGTCAGGTGTCCTTCAATCGTGATGTAGGCAGAGGAAGGATCGCTGCTTTTCGTGGAGTCGGACTGTTCCAGGAAATTAAAGTGGAACCGGTTGACCGACTCGAAACGATCCAGGAGTTGCAGTAAATCAAACTGGAAGCTGGCGGCGATGAACTGTCCGTCCCGCTGACCTCCTACAATTTCCGTGCTGCCGAGAAACAGGCCCACTTCCCAGCATTCTTCTGTAAACTGACAGTCGAAGCCGACACGGCCGACTTCGTCAAAAGGATTAAAAATGTCGGCGATCTCATCGACAAAATCATTGATCCATGAGGGACGACAATTAAGGTTAGATGGTTCTGAAGCAAAGTTTTCCATTTGTTTCATCAGGTGTTGAATCGGCAAGTGTGAGTGGGCCAACGTTGTTTCTCCGTCTCGGTCTTTGGGGTCTCTGAGTTGTTGACAGGCAATGCAGTTCTGGTGAGCGAAAACACTCTCATTCTGTAGAGTTATGTATCGGGGAAATCCTTAGAACGACCACACAACATTTCATGGCTTCTGAAGAGATGGTTTGTATCAGGTGTGTGTCGGTGCAAAATTGCCGAACCGGACTGTCATGCCTTTCTCTCTACTTGCCGGGACAGTATTGATCAGTCCGATTGTGAAGCCTGACAGGGGTGTCATTCAAGTTGGATTATGCCAGATCAACGACCTGAAAACCGGTCGAATTCCCGATTTAAGATGATTGCAGTTGAAGTTGAGACAAAAATTGTAATTGCGAATAAAAAAAGAAAATCCACTGGACCGATCTGTTCAGCAGGTCGGGTACCTTGTTCCTGCCTGCTGCTCGTTTGACACTAACTTCAAGTCACTTACAATAGCTACCTTGTCTCAGGGTAACAGATCTGGAAGTGTTGATGTGTCCGGGAAGGATGAAAGGTTCATTGTGGAAGATGCCGTTCGTAAAACAGCCGTATTGATCGAAGCGTTAAGCTGGATTCGTCGATTTCGTGGCCGGTATGTTGTGATTAAGCTGGGGGGAAGTGCGCTGGAAGAAGAAGCAGCCGTCAAAAGTTTTCTGACCGATGTGATCTTCATGCGGACGGTAGGCATGCATCCGATTCTGGTACACGGTGGCGGAAAAGCAATCAGCCAGGCGATGAACTCAGCGGGGATTGAGCCCCGTTTCGTAAACGGACGCCGCTTCACTGATGAGCAGACTCTGGAGATTGCCACCGATGTGCTTGCCAATCAGATCAGTGCTTCGCTGGTTGAGGAAATCCAGTCACAGGGAGCTAAAGCGGAAGCCCTGCATTTTGGAACCCGTAACTGTCTGAGTGGGGAGCAACTGACTCTGCAGGCAGAAGACGGCTCAGACGTCGATCTCGGGCATGTAGGCTATGTGACAGGCGTCGATCAGGATCTGCTGGCGGAAGTCTGTCAGTCTGATGCGATCCCGGTCATCCCTTCCGTAGCCCTGGATGCGTCAGGACAGAAGCTGAATGTGAATGCCGATACAGCGGCGGCTGCCCTGGCCCGGATTCTGAAAGCCGAAAAACTGGTCTTCCTGAGTGATGTGCCCGGAATTTTCCTGGATCGGCACGACCCGCAAACACTGGTTTCCCATCTGGAGACGCAACGTTGTCGCGCACTCATAGCTGACGGAACGATCGATGCCGGAATGGTTCCCAAGGTCGATGCTGCCCTGGAAGCGCTTGCCAGCGGTGTGGGCAAGGTGCATATCGTTGATGCCCGGCTGCCGCATTCGATCCTGCTGGAAATCTATTCCGATAAAGGGATCGGGACAGAGATTGTCAAATAAGTCGCTCACGGCTCTTTGATCAGGGGAGTGGCATCTGCGTCCATAACGGGTTCTGATTTGGAAAATCCGATTTCCGGATGCCGAATCAGCCCTCCCCAGTGGGCGGCAGCACTCCAGAAAACAGCAATGGCAATCGTACCTGTCAGGATGAGCATACGCTGCCAGCGGGGGATCGTTTCCCCCTGAAAGCCCTGGAGCAGGGCATTTCCCACGACCATCGCCAGCACGACCATCGCTAACAGACAGGAACGCGCCAGCATCGCATGGAATTCAACCGTCTCTGTATTCAGTACGACCTGCTGTTCCAGCATTTCATAGGCGAGGGGACCGGAAAAGTAAGCGACTGTTGCGATCAGCAGGACTGTCAGTAACAGCCAGCAGCAGATTTGAAACAGACGCTCATCGCGAAAGATCCACGCCAGCAGAAACAGGATCGACAGGCCCCAGCAGCCGATAATGGGGACGTGGACCGTCATCAGGTGGACCTGAGCGGCGTTCATTTTCGACCTGTCTCAATGGCTTTGCTGGGATCAATGCCTTTGTCGACCTGGCTGTAATCGAGTTCGCTGCCCCCCATGCTGTGGGGGATGAGGTAGCAGACCGTCATGACGATCGTGGCTGTGAAGACCGCCGCCCGTCCGATCTTCGTATTTTTCTTATAGGGGTTGAGGCCGATGACCGAGCAGGCGAAAACCCATGCCAGGAACATGAACAGCATTTTGTTGTCAGTCCAGTCACCTCCCAGAGGAAAGCCGGTCCAGTATTCACCGAATGCATATTTCTGGACCATTGGCCCCAGGATCATGCCTCCGACTGTCATGCCACACAGCGTGGCCCAGGCCAGTTGACGCATATTATAGGGAGCGAAGAGCGCAGCCAGGCCGGAACGCATCCCCAGTAAGATGGAAATAATCATCAATGTCACATGGGGGATCAGAACGCCATCCGGGACAGGATCTTTAAAACGGATGACGACATTGTCGTCTTTGTTCTCGGGAAGCCGCAGTGGCTGACCGGCGATTTCTGCTTCAATGTAATACTCGAGCTTTCCCGCTGCCGGCTGTTTGGGTAGGTCCCCTTCAAGCTGAGTCCTGTTTTCCCGGGTTTCGATTTTCATGGGGACGGGAGTAAAATCGTCGTCAGTACGGAATCGTTTATAGAAGAGGGTAGCGGTTGCCGTTTTCGCTTCAGCCTGGGGGACAGGGACTTCCACAGTGGCGTCGCCCGTCGATTCATGCGTCCGAATGAGTTTCGCGACCATATTTTCTGTAACCGCTACCTTCATAGGATAAGTGGGACCTGTGGCGCGCTGATAAATCATCGCGGAGGCAGCCAGAATTACTGCCAGAAACCAGAGTGCGGTTCGCTTCAGGAGCCGCGTTTTCACCGGAGGGGGCAGTTCAGCGTTAACATCTTGTGATTCTTTGGTTTCGGGCTGGTCTGATTTCTGATTTTCTTCCATCGGAGTCCCTTTTTTCTCAAGCATCGTGAATTCTTTATTCGTAGTGTCTTATAAGCAGGCCACGATTGCAATTCTATACTGTGTCTCGGTAGGATCAAATAGTACAGAAAAGTAACAAAACCTGCCTGATCGCCACTCTCCTTATTGATTCACAATCATTCTGCTGCGAATATCAAATATGACCATGCGAGTTGCCAATACAGTCTGCGATTTTGAGAGACTGCCTGGTCCGAAGAACCGGTATCAACTTCTGTTTTTGTTCTGCCTGTCTCTGTTGATCGGGGGACTTTTTCCCGCGACGAGTGAGGCACATCCGATTTCTGTCAGCCAGGAAAATGTGTATGTGAAGCGGGATAAAGTTCTGATCTCGATGCAGATTTATGTAGAAGATCTGTACTTCTTTCAGAAACTGGAACCCGACGAAGAGAATATTGTTTCCCAGGCGAAAATCAAAAAAGCCATCGAACAGCATAAACAGTTCCTGCTGGACCGTCTGCTGGTGCGCGATATCAATGGAGAGAAACTGCAGGGGAAAGTGGTTTCCGTCGATGACTCTTCAGTGAAGCCTGAAGGGGTTGCGATGAGCGACCTGATGCAGTTTACGCTGGTCTTTGAACTGGAATACCCACTGGAAAAACCACCCGAGTTTCTTACGTTCAGCCAGCAACTGGTCGATTCCAACGCGGGTTTCCCGGCGATGGTTCAGTTCAATCTGAAACAGGAAGGTTCTGAAACTCCTTACGCCGTAGCCATGAAGCCTCGCGAGCCGCAGACGATTCGGTTTAACTGGGAACATCCTCCGTTAGATCCAGATGCATCGGAAGCAGACTGGCAGGCGTGGCTCAAAGATCGACGCGAGGAGACGCTCGGCATTACCAGCTACGGAACGATCTATTCATTTCTGTACATCGAAGATTTCGAAGTCAGGCACGAAATTCTGATACCGCTGGCAACACTGGAGTCATTCTTCACACTCGAGAAAAAAAATCCGGACTTTCTTTCGGTCGCAGAGCAGGAAGCGTCCCGTGCCAGAATTGAGGAGTACTTTGCGAAAGCCAATCCGATTGAGATCGATGGAATCACGGTGAAACCAGAGGTTTCCCGGCTTGATTTTTATGGTCTCGATTTCACCGACTTTGCCAAACGAGCCGAGAAAAAGCGTGTGAGTGTCGCCAATGCTCGCGTCGGGATCATTCTGACTTACAGTACCAAAGGGACGCCCGATACAGTCAAAGTGACCTGGGATATGTTTAATCGGAGTGTCTGGAGTGTGGAAGCGGTCTGCTTTGCTTTTGACCAGTCTTATAAGCCGGTGTTTTCCAAGCTGGAGCGGAACAGTGAGTTCATGTGGGAAAACCCGGGACGCAAAGTCAGCCTGGATGTGAATCCGGTCGCTGTCACGCTGGAGCCACGACCGGTGTGGACGATCCCGGTTGTGAGTGGCTTCGGTTTTCTGTTGGGGCTCATGATGTGTCTGAGCCTGGTTCGGCGGGGGCACTCCCGCAAGAGGACCCTGACCGCTGCTGCAATTCTGTTTTTTGTCAGTCTGCTCTGCCTGCCGCTGGCCCAGGTCAGTTTTGCCAGTCCACTGCAACCCGTACCTGAGATTTCGACTGAGAAAGCGGAAGCTGTTTTTAAAACGCTGCATAAGAACATTTATCGATCGTTTGACTATCACTCTGACAGTGATGTGTATGATGCCCTGGCGAAGAGTGCCGAGGGTTCATTCCTGGAGACCCTCTATCGACAGATCAACCAGAGCCTGAAAATGCAGGAACAGGGAGGCGCCATCGCGCGTGTGACTGATGTTGACTGGGAAGTCATTGAATTGCAAACCGACCGAAATCAGAATAATCAAGATCTGAAGGACGAACGCAGTTTCGCCGTAAAATCAACCTGGACCGTTGCAGGCACGGTCGAACACTGGGGGCATATTCATACGCGTACCAACCAGTATGAAGGCATCTTTTATCTGGAACCGGTGGAGGGCACATGGAAGCTGACCGGCATGGATCTACTGGATGAGCAGCGACTGCGCTTTCAGACCAGCCTGCGTGAAGTGAAAGAGGAAGCACCTGTGAATACCGAAGAGTCGACTCCCTCAAAAAAGACCGCTGATAAGAGTTCGCCATGATCCGCTTTCAACAGCTCCAGTTCCGATACCCGCACTCTGCCTTTCAACTGAATATCCCTCAACTGGAAGTCAGGGAAGCAGAAAAGGTCGCCGTGGTTGGGCCGAGTGGCTGTGGGAAAACGACTCTATTGAATCTGATCTCAGGTATCCTGGTTCCCGATCAGGGCACACTGATTTCCTGCGATGTCGACTTGAATCAACTTAATGACAGTCAGAGACGCAATTATCGAATCTCGAAAATCGGATTTGTCTTTCAGGAATTTGAGTTAATTGACTACCTGAATGTTCGCGAAAATATTCTGCTCCCGTACTATATCAATCAGGCGTTGAAGCTGGATCAGAGTGTCGAAGCCCGTGCAAGGGACCTGGCAGCTTCCATGCAGATCGACCAATACCTGGCAGGTCGGATCGATCAGATCTCGCAAGGAGAACGCCAGCGGGTCGCCATCTGCCGGGCACTCTTACCACAGCCGCAAATACTGTTAGCCGATGAGCCAACAGGGAATCTGGATCCCGCAAACAAACGACTGATACGGGATCTGCTGCTGGAACATGCCACACGGACCAATGCCACGTTGATTATGGTTACTCACGATGATCGTCTGCTGGATCAGTTCGACCGAACCATTGACATTGAACAGTTTCATGAAGTGGTATCAAAGTCATGAGTGGGATTTTCAGGCTGACAATCCGCTATCTGCTGTATAACAGGCTGAAGTCGATTACGCTGGTGCTGTGTGTTTCGCTGGCAATATTATTGCCGGTGCTGCTGCAGTTTGGAGTCACACAGTTTGAACAGGATCTGATGGCACGGGCTCACGCAACGCCCCTGGTGGCGGGGATGAAGGGAAGCCGTTTTGACCTGGCATTGCAGAGCATGTATTTCAGCCAGGCTGACCTGGAAACGACTTCAATGCAGGAAGTCGAAACGATACAGGAAACAGGCTACGCTCTGCCAATTCCTCTGGCGGTGCGTTTCACTGCGCAGCAGGCGCCGATTGCGGGAACCACGCTGGATTATTTTGAGTTCCGCAAACTTGAGGTCGCTGACGGTACGAGTCTCCAGCGACTGGGTGACTGTGTAGTCGGAGCGAATGTCGCAGACAGACTGCAGTTGAAGCCGGGGGACCGGTTAATGTCCGATCCCTTGAATGTATTTGATCTGTCAGGCAACTATCCACTCAAGATGAGAGTGGCAGGCGTGCTGGCCCAGGCGTTTTCACCCGATGACGATGCCGTGTTCGTCGATTTGAAAACGGAATGGATTATCTCCGGTATCGGGCACGGACATCAGAGTATTGATGCGGAAACCGATAAAGACCTGGTATTACAACAGCAGGGCCAGAGCACCGTAGCGAACGCCGCGGTTCCCCAGTTCAATGAAGTGACCGAAGAGAATCTGGCTTCATTCCATTTTCATGGTGATATCGAGTCTTTTCCCGTGACATCCATGATCCTGGTTCCCCATGATCCGAAATCGGAAGTGCTGCTGCTGGGAATGTATGATACGAAAGAGTCGGCAATCCAGCTGATACGACCAGTCGAGATCGTTAATGAATTACTGCAGCTGGTCTTTCGTATCAAACAGTTGTTCGATGCGAATACACTGCTGGTTTCGATTTCGGTAGGTTTACTGCTGGCGCTGGTATTCATTCTGTCATTGAGATTACGCCAGCGGGAACGACAGACGATGTTTCAGCTGGGCTGCAGCCGTTCTACAATCTGGAAACTGCAGCTGACTGAACTCTGTTTCATCCTGGCAGCCAGTCTGGTCATCGTTGCTGTTTTGACTTTAGTGTTGAGAGTGTATATCCATCAGTTAATGCGTATGTGGTTTATTTAGTGGTGTAAATGATGCAACCCATATTTAAAATATCGGTTTTATGCCTTGTCCTGGCTGTTTCTGGCTGTCAGTCGCAAACGGAAGAAATCCAACGGCCGGTAGCAGAGGAGGGGCCTCGACTGGTGGTCGTGGTCAATTATCCGCTGCAGTTTATCGTCGAATCACTGGCAGGACCGGAATTTCAGATTCTGAATCCGGTTCCCCCCGCTGAAGATCCGGAAACCTGGCTGCCCGGCGATGCGACAATTCAGACCATACAACAGGCAGACCTCATCGTAACGAATGGTGCTGACTTTGCAGACTGGGTTAAAAAACTCTCTCTGCCTCGCTCAAAGGTCTTACGCAGTTCGCTCGCGATCAAGGATGCGTTGATTACTGTTCCTGATTTTGAAGTGCACAGCCATGGTTCAGGGGGGGCACACTCGCATGCAGGGACGGTTGCTTTTTTCTGGCTGGACCCGCAACTTATGGCAAGGCAGGCTGAGGCGATTGCAGAGCGATTGATCAAACTGAATCCCCCATCAGAAAACGAGATCAGAGCCAACCTGGAAAAACTCAACGATTCACTGAAACCGATAAATGAGCAGTTGGATCAGATTCAGGAAGACTATCCGGGACTGGAATGGTATTCCCGTCGACCCGTGTATCAATATCTGGCGAGGCGCTGTGACTGGACGATGTTTCATCTGCACTGGAAATCAAATGAGGCCCCGAACACGGAGGACTGGAAACGGCTCAAGGCTTTACAGGAACAGAAGAAGATATCCCTGATGTTGTGTGAAACGGAGCCAGCCGAAGAACTGGTCCACAAATTAGCAGAACAGGGAATTACAGTATTCACACTGAACCCGCTGACGGTGGCTCCGGCACAGGGGGATTATGTCAGTAACATGCAGCAGCAGTTAACCCATCTGCAAACGTTTCTCAAACAACAACAAAAATCATCCACTCCAGAAAATTAATAATGATGCAGATTCGTTTTGAACAAACTGCGGATAACGCCGCAATCAGAACGGTACACGAAGCAGCGTTCGGTCAACCTGCGGAAGCGGATCTGGTGGATTGCCTGAGAGCGGCTTGTCCGGAGCAGATTTCCCTGGTGGCCCTCAGCGAGGATCATCAGCTGATAGGGCACATCCTGTTGACTCCCGCGAAAATCCACTATACAGACGATTCGAAGATCAACGGGTGGGGGCTGGCACCATTGGGCGTTTTACCTGAGTTTCAAAAGCAGAGAGTCGGGTCTGAATTAGTACAGGCAGGACTGCAGGAGCTACAAAAACGAGGGCAGCAGTTTGTGATTGTGCTGGGGCATCCCGAGTATTATCTCCGTTTCGGCTTTGAACCAGCATGGATTTATGGACTTTCCTGTGACTTTACCGGTGAAAACCGGGATGCGTTTATGATCCATTTTCTGGGTTGGGACCGTTTCCAGGAGAAACCGGGAAGAGCCCTGTATCATCCGGTTTTTTACTCGCCGTAATTACTACGACTGATTCATTTATACTGGAATTTTGTTTCTGCTTTCGGGGAAAGTGAGTTGAACTCAGTTGAGAGAGTAGGAAGTACCGATGTAAGGTATATAATAAGGAGTGAATCATGGAATCCGGGAACGGGTTCCATGACGCGTTTTTCGAATCCGCTGGGCCCTGCCTCAGGAAGGTCCATGCTGAAGATTTGTTGAAAACGCTCGTGTATCATCAAGGAGCTTCACCAGACGTAAAAATCCGAAAGGTTTAAATGATGCAAACAGCTTTACAGGTTTTGGATCGAGAGTATCTCGAAGCCCGTTGTGCCCTGGTAGAACTTGCGGCGACCTTGGATCGCATTGACCGGGCTCACGATCATGAAGAAGGGTCGGGACCCCTGCAGGATTCCCGGCTGGATCTCCTGAGTGAGGCCATCGCCCTTTTGCAAGAGGAGAGCCATCTGCCCAATCGATCAGAGCGGATGCTGTTGCTCTTCTCAGATCTCGACTAGTGTCTTATCAGACCTGGCATGGCATTTTGGTCGAAATGGTCCGCACGCTCGGTAGTGTGTTCGCCTGACATCGGCCACCTGTCAACACAGGATTGATGGACCAGTGGTCGAACCGAATTCCTCCCTGCCCGCTTCAATCAGATTTTATCAGTGAGACGATTATGCAAATCATTCAACCTCATTATCACGCTATTGCCCGCACAGCCCAGGACTACGAACGCATGGCCATGTCCGGCGTTGTTGCCGTTGCGGAACCCGCATTCTGGGCCGGCTTTGATCGCCTGTACCCGGAAACGTTTCTGGATTACTTTCACCAGATCAGTGAATTTGAACCGACCCGAGCTGCCGAATATGGCATCAAACATTACTGCTGGGTTGCCGTGAATCCCAAAGAAGCAGAGAACCCGGAACTCAGTCGTGAAGTACTCAAGCATATGCCTGAGTTTTATAAAAAGCCCACCGTACTGGGGGTGGGGGAAATCGGTTTCCACAAAACGACTAAAAACGAAGAAGAAATATTCGAAGCCCAGGTCGAGCAGGCCATCAAGTATGATCAGCTGATTCTGATTCATACTCCCCACCTGCAGGATAAAGTACGTGGCACCAAACGGACACTCGAAGTGCTGTCCCACATGAATGTCAATCCGGAACGGGTCTGGATTGACCATGTGGAAGAACACACGATCCGCGAGCCTCTGGAAGCTGGTTACTGGGTCGGATTTACTTTGTATCCCATCACCAAGTGTACTCCCAGACGGGCCGTTGACATGCTGGAAATGTACGGTCACGAACGTATTCTGGTGAATTCCTCAGCCGACTGGGGACCCAGCGATCCATTCACACTTCAGGAGTGTGTCGTGCAGTACCGGGCTCGCGGGTATTCCGTTCAGGATGCCATCGAGGTCTTTCACAACAACCCGGCTCGATTCCTGGGGCAGAATCCCAAGTTTGATATCAAGCCCGTTCGACTGGAGACGATCGAAGAGGACAGTGCAAATTTAGTACAGAATTAACTCTGAGATTCAGTTTTGAAATAAAAAACAGGAGCAGGGATTCGTCCGGATGCTCCTGTTTTTTTATTGCGCCTATTTCTTTTTAGGGCGAAACGCTTTGAGTCGAGCTTCATCTGTTTCCAGAAAAGGACCTTCGAGCAGATCAATACAATAGGGCACAGCGGGGAACACCGCGTCCAGGCATTCCTGAATCGCTTTGGGTTGACCGGGTAAGTTGATGATCAGCGTTCCACCTCGGATGACAGCTGTCTGCCGGGACAGGATCGCGGTTGGTACTTTTTCGAGCGAGACTTTTCGCATCAGTTCCCCGAATCCCGGCATCTCTTTTTCAGAGACAGCGAGTGTCGCTTCGGGTGTGATATCCCGTTTCGCCGGGCCGGTCCCGCCCGTGGTCACAACCAGGCAGCACTGCTCCTGGTCACAAAGATCTTTCAGAGTTTTCGTGATTGTCTGCAGTTCATCGGGAATGACGCGTGCGACAGGCAGCCAGTCACTGGTCAGGACTTCCGAAAGATAGTCCTGGATCGCAGGACCTCCGCGGTCTTCATATTCTCCGCGGCTGGCGCGGTCGGAAACCGTTACAATTCCAATGCGGGCAATATTTGAATGTGGCACAGGGAAACTTTCTGTTAGCAAAATATCAAGTAACTTCTGCCACAATACCATATAACCGGTCAGCCCGATTCGCAAGGCAAGCAATCCAGGACCAGATCTGTCTGCTTAAAACCGAAATCCTTTCACTCGCTATTATGATGAGTGCTGATCACAGGTGGTTGTGCAGCGGGTAGCTCTGTCTTGGCCCCCTTTGCATCTGACGTGGAATGCTGAAAAACAGAGCCACGTTGTTGAATCAGTTCTTTTGCAGCGTGATAACGGGATGCCACACCGAACTGTGGATAAAGCCCCCCACCCAGAATGAGCGCGACCAGGATCAGAATTGCGATATGTTCAGAAACACGGGCCCTCAGCGAGATAGATGCGACATGGCGTGTACCGGTAAAGACCCGAAAATAGGCACGTAAAATTGCGATGCTGTTTAAAGCCGCCGCAATCAATACTGCTGTTCCCACCAGTGGATAAACTTCAATAGCGCCTTCCACCAGTAACTCCGTTGCAATGAACCCCAGGGTCCCGGGGAAACCGATTGAGGCGAGTCCTGTAACGAGAAACAGTGCCGCCAGAGTCGGTGTATGCTCGTAAAGCCCATGGTATTTTGTAAGAGAAATCTGTCCAATGCGTGCTTCCACTGAACGAAAGGTTAACGCAAAACCTGCCAGGGAAATACCGACTGAAATCCAGACACACAGTCCACCGGTCAATCCCAGGGGAGTTGCCATTTCCAGGCCTACCAGTACCAGAGAAGAATGGCTAAGAAACAGATAGCAGAAAAATCGTCGTGCTTCTTTCTGTACTAATGCCATGCCGGCAGCATAGACAGCCGTGGTCAGAGAAATCAGTGCGATACCCTGGAGAGCCCAGTCAGGCGCGATCGGATATACGAGTCGCATGACGGCATACGCTCCTGTCATTGGCGTGACAAACAGCAAGGCCGTTCCAAAAGTGACTTTTTCAAACAGATCTGTCATCCAGCAGTGCAGCGGTACGATTCCACTCCGCAACAGAGCGGCAGTGGTGAGCAGGGCACCGGCCATCAGTGTGATAGCATCATGCGCGTTTCCGAAACCAGACAGAACTCCTCCTGATACCAGTAAGGCGACAAAGAGACCCATATGCAGTACATAAACGCGGGGAGATTCTCTATGCGATTTGATTTCCAGGTAAGGCGGGATCGTTGCTACTGAAAGCAGGGAGATAATCACCCAGGGTTCCCGACTGCTGAGCGTTGCTAATAGAATGGCTTCCGATAACAGAGTCCTGCTGAATGAGAAGCGGTGTCCTTTGGTTTTTAAAGTAGAAAGTACGGTCAGCAGATACAGCAGCGCACCCAGAGGGAGTAACGGGGCGCTCAATTCGTCTACAATGAAGATGTCTTTATCCCAGAGTAGTTTTGTAAGACGGAAATGATCTGCCGCTGCAAAGGTCTGCAGACTGACAAAGTCTATCCAGCCGACGACTGTGTTCAGAAAGACGAGGGTGCAGATGATAAGACAGCGTTTGTAGGCAATATCACGATTCTGTGTCGTCTTAAGCCAGAGTGAACCAGCCAGAGAAATCAGGATCGATATCTCCATCCAGGGAAGGTGAAGTTCAGGAATCATAGGTAATCCTCCATCGAGTCAGAACGTGTTTTGATCGGATCCGACTTTTTGGATTCATTGCCGGTGAGCAGTTTGTTCCAGCGGCGTTCCATGTTATCACACCAACAGAACAGGGAGATAAACGGACGGACGATGAACTGGTCGCTCAAGACATCCAGGTAACCCCGTTCGAGCGAAAATCGATAGAGTCGGTTGCGATATTGTTCTGGAATCACCCGAATAAAAATTGATTTCTTATGGGAAAGCGGGGAGCCAATCGCATTTTCCAGCGTGTGATAATCGTGCAGTAAAGTAGGGGCTCGCAGTAGTTGCAGCGTTCGCAGGCAGGCATGACCGATGATGTGAATCAGTGCAATGTAGCGTAGCCCACAGCCGATTTCGACAACAATAATACCCACCTGGGTCAGAGAGGCGAACGCCAGGGCACTTTTGATATCTGTCTGCACCCGGGCTACCAGGGTTCCATAGATTGCTGAGATCAACCCGAGCAAGATGACGGCGATTCTTAACGTCAGGGACAGTTCGAGAATCGGGCTGACTCGTAACAGCAGGTAGGCTCCCAGGTGGACAGACAGAGAGCCATAAAAAATCGCGCTGGATGGGGTGGGCCCTTCCATGGCTCGAGGCAGCCAGCTGGAGAACGGGACGAGTGCTGATTTTCCGGCGGCGGCAATTAACAGCAGTATTCCGACAATCAGGGCATGTTGTTCGGTAATCGTCGCATGACCGTCGGGCCATGAACCGGTTCCCATCAGGCCTACGAAATCACCGGCTCCCGTTAAATGGTGCAGCATCAATGCGGCTAACAGAAAAGCGGCATCCGCAATCCGGTAAATGGTCCAGATGCGCATTCCATTTCGAACCGGGTTGACTTTTTCATGAAAAAAAGCAACCAGTAATGCCGAAGACAGACCGACGAGTTCCCATCCGAAAAAGAGCGTCTCAATCGTACCTGCCAGTGAAGAGACCACCATGCCAAGTAGAAAAATGGAATAACAGACGAAGAAGCGATTGTAGCCGGGGTCGCGGTGCAGATAGCGGCTGGCGAATGCCCCCACGGTACCACAGAGAATAAATGAAAGGATACAGAAGGGAATCGAGAGACGATCAAAAATAAATTTCAAATGAAAGTGAAAATGCTGTTCAGGAATAACCACCCAGTTACCAAGCTCAATCGGGACATATCTTATTCCATAAGACAGCATCAGTCCCAGGATCGTCATGGAGGCAAACAGGCCAATCAAGACCAGTGTCTGGGTGGCGCGAGCGATTATTCGTTCCCCGACTGGTCTGCCAATCAGAGATGTGATGCCGAGGATCGCGAACAGCAGTGCAGGGCTGGCTACGACACACACGCCTGAAAAGTGAAATACAGTATCAGAGTTCATGGTGATCCAGATGTCTAATTCAGAACTGAGGAAATCGATTTACGGTAAACATCTCTTGTTTCTCATGGCGAAGTCTGATGTTCCCGGATGGAAGCAAACCCCAGATGATCGCGCCAGCCACGATACCAGTGGATGGAGGAGTCTACGGTCGGAATCTCTTGCGTCTCCGGCAGGTAGGGCTGAAATCTTCCCCGATGAAATAAATGGATCTGGGACGTTTCCACATCGAAAACTGCCAGTTGGACCCAGTTGCCCTGTACGAGCCGGGCAATCGACTGATTGTCGGCAATAATACGATTCATCGCATCGACCGTGGTTTCAATCACGAACAGCAGGCGAACGGGTTCGTGAATCTCGACCATCTGTAAAGGCAGACCGGGACGCAGATCACTGGCCGCTCCATCCATCACGCCTAGCAGTGATGTAATATTGTGAGCGAGTTTGGTACCACAACCATATCCAAAGGAATCCACATAAGAAAAAAAGTATTCCAGGTTAATCCCGGCACAGACGGGAATCACGGCCTGGAGCGTACGTTCCAGAATGGAGCCGTCCGCATCATCTTGACTTGGATCATAAGAGGTCAGGAATGCACGACGGTCCAGAAACAGACCCCGACTCCATTTCCTGCGGCCGACAAAGCATAATGCATTCGTGGCATGACCGCATTCCGGTCGCGTCTGAGACAAATCTTCCGCACGGCCCTCAACATGTCGCAGTGCTTCATTCACAGAGAGAGCGAGTTCAGCAGATTCAAATCGGCGACAACGTTCATGCGCACTGCCAGCTCGCGCCTGGTTAAACTGTTTTTCCACTTTCGCGAATAATTTACGCTGCGAAGACGGGAGCCCGTCGAGGTCGTACCAGGTGACGCTGTCATCGCAGGTGTTATGATAGCAGCCTATAAAAGAGGAATTGTCTGGAATCATGAACTGACGATCGGCAAGGATCCTTCTGACTCGTGGATCGTTCGCCATTTGTGCAAATGCACGGGCATTCGGACCGCCACGACCTCCTCCACATGCGCCACAGTCGTAAGCGGCTTTATGGGGATTATTCAGGCTGGCCGATCCGTGCCCGCAAATGACCACCAGTGGTGAAAACAGTTCGGATCTGGAAAGCCCGATTGCCTTGAGTCCCCCTTCGACAATGACTGCCATTTCCTCAATGGAATAGCCAAGCTGTTCCTCCTGGGAGCCCGGTCGGGAGTCAATTCGTTCCAGTCGTAGCTGCGTGCCTGGGGGCTGCACAATGCGATTGAATATTCTGCGAACCTGTGCCGTTGTACGGGGGAACAGAATTCTGGCAACCAGGGGAAATGCAGCCAGTGATCCCAGGATCCCCGTTAAAAAGCCTCCAATAAAAGTTCGCGTTCCGACATGGGCCTGATGAATGGCCCGTCCAATTCGCCGCCGCGTCTCAGCCCGTCGTCGGCTGACCTGTTCAAAGGAATGCAGCGTTTCTTCCTGGACATAATGTACGGGCTTGATATTCACCGGACAGAGTGGGGTGAAGTGTGCATCTGCTGCGCCTCGGTAGTACATGGCAACGCCGAAGAAACCCGCAATGCCGAATGTTTCACACTCAGGTGCAATTTCTTCCAGGTGGCGGCGGAACGATTCTTCGCGATCGTCAATACAGCAGACAACCTGATATGCGGGAGCAGTTAATCGGGAAGTATTGATTTGATCCTGCTGAATTCGAAGACGGCTCGAGTGCGTGGAGACCGCATCGAGTGTTTCATTGCGATATTTTCTCTCAAAAGCCAGGTGATAAATACGACGACGCTCAAGGCTGGAAAATGCCTCAATCTCTTTGATGAGAGTCGACCACTGTGTCTGGGAAAGGTGGAGTAGATCTTCCGGGTTCCAGCCCCGAACCTGGGCAAGCTGAAAGATCGTAAAAGCACGCTGACTGGTCTGACAGAATTTCTGTTTACCCGTCTGGTTGAGAATAGCTGTCCGCAGCGAATCCAACTGGCCTGTTTCGTCGTACGAATGCTTCATGACATGTTCGATGACCAGTCTGTCCAGTATCAGCCGGATCGCCAGAAATCCGATCAGGGTGTCAGCAGGCGCTGGTTGTGGCATCCACTCTGCATTGGTTTCCATTTGCCACAGCATACCAGCCCAGCCACGCAATGCTAAAAGTGATTGAGATATATAGGCTTCCCGCTCATCAGCAGTGACTCCCAGCAGGGAAAGTGATTCTGCAATAGATTCGAGAGGACCAGTGTCTGATGACTCCAGTCTCTGGATTTCACGATCTAAGCCTTTCAGTTCGATAGCCGGACTGATCCTGGAATCGGCATACACTTGAAAAAAAGCATGATAGAATCCCAGATTCCGCTGAGGTAAAGACCAGGAACTGATCCCCTGATCAAGAAATGCAGCACAAAATCGTATCAGGACATCGTGTACAATCAGGTCCGTATCCATATCAGTAACTCGCAGCAGCAGATCCCGGTGTCTGAGCGGTTGAGACGGCTGCTTAGAGGGAGCGTTTATCTTTTGTGCTCCTGTAGAACAGACACGCCACAGAAAATGTAATACAAAAGCTTCCCATTTTCTGTCATTCCATTTTTCAATCGAAGATTTCCCGAACTGATCGAACAGGCTGTTCAGGATTTGTTCGTGTCCCTGTTGATTATCCGAAGCTCCGTTCAGAAACTCACGCATGATCCAGTGCCGCGTTGCGGTAATGGTCTGCTCCCGGACCACCGGATCGACTTCCTGGCGGAAATGACGTAAGGCATCCGTTTGAGCGATGAACCAGCGGAGTTCAGATACCGGTCCGGAATGCAGCGGAAACTGCAACATCGCCAGACGGAGCGCAAACCGCGTACCGAAGCCACCAATTAATATTTCGGAACTTTCGCCAAGGTCGTCCAGTAAAACGGCTTCGAGGTCCTGGATACGAATCCGCCCGTTATCCAGTTTTTTCCGGTATCGATCTTCCGACAAAAACGGATGGCACCCGAAAGTTCGACCTCCTGCGACGACGCCTTCTTCAAATGGCAGGTCTTCAAAAGCGTGCAGAGTGTTATGGTGTACGAAGACAGTGATCGGCCCTTGGGCCGGCAAATAATGAGCCGTATGCTCGATCAAATGTCGGAGATCAACAGAGTCATCCTCAGACACAGGGGGAACGGTTTGTTGATCTGAAGCTTGATGGGCGGATTGATTCATGATTTTTCACTGCATAAAATTCAGAAATTCGAAATACCTCTGGGTATTCCATACTTGCTGTTTGCACTGTCAAAGTAGACACGAAGCGATTGTCCGGAGCCATTTCAGAGCTGCGAAATGGTTTAAAACACTTCAATCAGGGCAGGAGCAAGAAGATCATGATCGAGCAGGATCATGAGAGCGCGCGTTGCAGGTATGAGAACCAGTGGAGTGTCATTTTAAAATTTGGGTTGATAGATATCACGAGAGTGCGACAACG
>TARA_R100001132_G_C3275707_1_pt1 | contig 20351 bp, 12 predicted proteins | sample TARA_R100001132 | Tara Oceans TARA_R100001132 (sample SAMEA2621247) | marine metagenome | biome: marine biome (ENVO:00000447); feature: mesopelagic zone (ENVO:00000213); material: "saline water (ENVO:00002010), including plankton (ENVO:xxxxxxxx)" | depth 800 m | reverse complement strand
CTGGTGGTCAGCATGGGCGATGTCGCCGCCAGTGGGGGCTATTATATCTCCATGGGCGCCGAACGTATTTTCGCCGAGCCGGGCACTCTGACCGGTTCCATCGGTGTCGTGGGCGGCAAGCTGGCGATTGAAGGTCTCTATAAAAAAATCGGGATCACGACCAGTGTCATTTCGCGAGGCAGCAACAGTGGAACCTTCAGCCCGCTGAACGGCTTTACGGAATCAGAACGGGTGGCCGTCACAGGCATGCTGAATGCCATCTACAAACAGTTTACCGAGAAAGCAGCCACCGGCCGCAAAATGGATTACGACAAGCTGGAAGCATTGGCACGAGGTCGCGTTTATACCGGCGAAATGGCGCTGAAACTCGGACTGGTGGACCAGTTGGGAACACTGGACGAAGCCATCGATCATGCCCGTAAGCTGGGAAAAATCAAAGATGACGAGAAGTTCGAAAAACTGATTCTCCCGCGACCGACCAGCCCCTTCGAACAACTGTTCGGGTCCGCTGACAGTGAGACACAACAAAGTCACCAGATCTCCCGTATGCTGGATTCCCTGGCACCCGGGTTGGCTGATCAACTGAAAAGACTGGACCTCATCAATATACTGGCACGGGAAAAGTCACTCACAATTATGCCCTTTGAGATTCGCGTCCAGTAACGATTCCGGTTATGCTGATCGGATCAGCAGAGCACTCATCTATATAAAGATGTTTCGCGGCAGTTTTGAATTTACAGCAAAGGAACAGGATGTTGAACGGCTCCAGCAAATCAATCAGAATTCTCTGCCTGGCACTTCTGGCAATTTATTGTGTCACCGCTGATGGGACGCGTGCTTACTCTGAAGAGAAGGCCAGGCTGGCAGATTCCTATGGTTTTAAACCGCTGGAAATTTTCAAACTCTCCGATCGATCTGCCAACATGCTGGCCCAGGATCTGAACGGGGACGGCTTGAATGATCTGATTCTGATTGATAACAGCAACAGCCGCATCGATGTCCTGCAGCAACGCGCACCCGGGGAAAAGGTCTCACCAGATGAGTTGACAGACGAAGTCAACGGGATTCCCAATGATGCCCGTTTAAAACACATCAAGATCCCCGTCGATGTCTCCATTTCCGCTCTGACTGTAGGAGACTTCAACGGTGACGGCCTGAACGATCTGGCGTACCTGGCGCTACCCGACCGGTTGATTATCCGTTATCAGACCAAAACCGGTGAGTGGTCCGACCGCAAACGCATCCGACTGGCTGACCTGCAGCCGACACAGTGGACGATTGCTGCCGGCGATCTCAATTTCGATCAGAAAACCGATCTCATCGTGCTGGGGACCAATCATACCTATGTTCTCCACCAGGATCAGAATGGGGAACTGAAAACGCCCCGTTCCATTCTGAATACGTCTCCCAAACTCGGGCTCGCTGCCATCGCGGATCTGAATGGCGATGGCCGCAATGACTTTACTTACGCCACCCGCGACGGCAAAGATCAGATGCTCTGTGCCCGTCTGCAGAAACCGGATGGCGACCTGGGACCGGAAATCCGGTTTGAACTTTCGAATCCACGTTCGATCACCCTGGCTGAGATCGACGACAAACCAGGCTCGGAAATTCTGACGATCGACTCACAGACCGGGAGAATGAGAATTCAGCAGCTGGAAAATTCGTCGACTCAGAATGGCGATCTTTCCAAACGGCTGACCATGTATGGTTTCGGTGAAGAAGGGTCGGGACGCAATCGCGGCTTTGACCTGGGCGATATCAACGGCGATGGAATTACCGACGTCGTTGTTTCAGATCCGGAAACCGCACAGATGCTGGTTTATCTCCAGGCGAAAGAGCGTGGCCTTGATCTGGGGCAGACTTACCCCGGACTCCTGGGCGTGGAACAGTTACGCACTCAGGATCTCAACGGCGATGGACGGGCCGAAGTGTTTGTCCTCAGCGAACGGGAAAAGATTATCGGCGTCAGTTCGTTTGAAAATCAGCGGCTCTCCTTTCCCAAAATCCTGCCGATCAAGGGAGAACCCGTTGCCTTTGAAATGGCAGACCTCGACGGCAATCAGTCGGCTGAACTGATCTATATATCCAAGGTGGAATCCAATCAGTTTAAACTCCAGGCGTTGAAAAGGAATCAGGATGGTTCCTGGTCCGACTACCAGTTCCCCAGCGATCCTCCCAACCTGGAAGCTCCCAAATCGTTAGTCAAACTCGATGCCAACGGCGACGGGATCTTTGAACTGATGGCCTTTTATGGGCTCTCCCGTTCTCCCAAAATGGTCACTCTCACCCCGAAACAGACTCCCCAGCTCATTACACCCTCGGGGGGTATCAATCTGGATGAAATCAAGCCGGAATCGATCTTCATCGGCGGTCCGAAACGGGACTGGATCCTGACCGCACAAAACAATTTTGCCCGCAGACTCGTTTTGAATTCCGACAATCAATGGCAGGTGCTCGACCAGTTTAACGCCCCTGAAAGCAAAGCCCGTGTCGTCGGTGCCGTGAATATTAACCTGGATGGAGAACCCGGTGATGAAATCGTATTGATCGACCTGGGCGTTCAGAAGCTTCGCATCCTGCGAAAAGAGGCAAACGTGTATCGCCCCTGGAAAGATGTGGAGATCGGCGAGTTTCCTTTCCTGTCCGCGCATGTCGCTGACCTGAATGGAGATCAACTGCCTGACCTGGTTTTATTTGGTCGCGGGCAGTTTGGTGTCCTGTACTCAGGTCAGACTCCCCCCACGTTAAAAGATGTGGGCTCATTTGAATCTCGAATTCCCCAGGCCTATTTCACTGACTCTGTCGCCGGCGATCTGAACGGCGACGGTCAGCCCGATGTCATTATCCTGGATTTGCGGACGCATCACGTGGAAATTCTGCATTTCGAAGAAAACGAAGGACTGAAGCACGCATTAAACTTCAAAGTATTCGAAGAGAAAACGTTTTCACGTTCCAACCAGTCGGGCGTTGATCCACGGGAAGCAGTCATCGCCGACCTGACTGGTGACGGGCGGAAGGATCTGATCCTCCTGTGCCACGATCGCGTGTTGCTCTATCCCCAGGATAAAGGCGGCTCTCAGAAAGATGTCGGCCCCCAGGCTGCCAGCGGAAAGTAATCGCGGGAAGTAATCGCAGTGCGATCAGAGTTCGGAGGTCCCGTGCATGGCATACTTCCGCGAAACCGCATCCAGCCCCCAGATTAAAATGGCAGCCACGATGATCAAGACAATCGAAGTCCAGAACAGGCCGTCAAACGTCGTGGGCCACACATTTTCGTAAATCCGATGTTTGAACGAAACCATTTCCGGCGTCTGGTCGGCGGTGTAAGGAGTGACATCCACTTTGAACGGCCAGATGCGTCTGAGTGAGCCCACCATCAGACCGCAGAGCACAGCCATCGTTAATGTATGATAGTTGTGCAGCAGCCAGCGTAATACTTTGCTGAACAGAATCAGGCCGATCAGGCAGCCCATCACAAACACAAATACGGTCAAGAGTCCGCTCCAGTCGATGTGACCCTTGAGCAGTTCTTTGGGAATCGTTTTCAGCAGTCCCGTCACGTCGTGATATTTGCCCAGCAGAATCAGAATCAGGGCACCGCTGATGCCCGGCAGAATCATGGCGCAGATGGCAATCATCCCACAGAAAAAGACATACAGGTTCCCCTCGGGCGGCTGGATCGAATGTTCGCCGACCAGAATATAAACTCCCGCCAGCGATGCCAGAAATGCCAGCACATTTAAAACTGTCCAGCGTTTGACCATCTGTCCCACCAGGAAACTAGATGCCAGGATTAAACCGAAGAAGACAGAAAGCGTCAGCTGCAGATGATAATCGAGCAGGTAATGCATCAGGCTGGCCAGGCTCACCACACCTGTGAGAATCCCTACGCCAAGCGGGAGTACAAACCGCAGATCGAGGTGTGTTGCCGCTTCAGACCACTGTCGTTTCGCCAGTAACTGAAACAGCCGGGCATCACAATGGCTGATGGCGGTGACCAGACGCTGATAGATCCTCAGGATCAAAGCCACGGTGCCACCGGAAACGCCGGGGATGATGTCGGCGCCGCCCATTAACAGCCCGCGACCGACCTGGATCAGATCGGCTTTCGCAGGGAACTTCGCGGGAGACGGGGGGGCAGGCTGCTCGGAATCTGACATCAATAAACCTTGATTTAATGAACAAAAGAATTTTCGCTGCAATTATTTTTACGCCAGCAATTGAACCGGGCATACGGGATCAGCTATCTTTAGTAGTGTCGAGAGTGTAGTGTAGTCAGGCGATTCTGAAAAGTGTTGATTTCTGGACCTCCAGTAGCAAAGCGAAGTGAACTATGAAAGGCCCCGGATTAAAGCTGGATCTTGATGTCAGACGGCTCTGGAAGTGCCCCCAGACCGGACAGACGATCCGCTTAAGCGGAAACGTCGTTGCCAAACCGATCGAAGTGGATGGTAAAGCGGTCTTTATGCAACTGGTCGAAGAAAAACGCAGTCAGTATCGGGATCCCTTTCATTTCGAATACTACGAACCGCCGGCTCACGATCAGTCCTCTTCCGAACGTGCTGCCGCTGCCGCCCGTTCCCGGGACGAAGTGGAAACGCTGCCGGATGATTCGCCAGTCGATACATTGATTGACACACCGGTTGACAATGTCGCCGATCACTCTATAACTGAAGTAGCTTCAGCAACTCCCTCGCCCGAAGCCGAAGCTGTGCCCCCGACTCCCGCCCGGGCAGAGCCCCCGAAGCCTGCTGAAGCTGAGCCTCAAAAACCTGCTGAAGCAGAGGAAGACTCATTCGGCGGCGGATTGCTGTAGCCCTGTTTTTGAATGCCCTGCGTTCGATTAGATTTCATTCCACCAGCGATTTTCAGCGCGGCGTCAGCCGATTGGTATAACGCGGTCCATGTCACAAAAAGATATCATTATTACCGGTGCCCGTGAGCACAATCTGCAGAATGTCAGTGTTCGACTCCCCCGCAATCAACTGATCGTCATGACGGGTGTGAGTGGCTCCGGAAAAAGTTCACTCGCCTTCGATACCCTCTACGCCGAAGGTCAAAGGCGCTACGTCGAATCGTTGTCCAGTTATGCCCGCCAGTTTCTCGGGCAGATGCCGAAACCCGAAGTCGATTCGATTTCCGGGCTGGCACCCTCGATTTCCATTCAACAGAAAATGAGTGGCCGCAATCCCCGCAGTACCGTGGGAACGATCACGGAAATCTACGATTACCTCCGCGTGCTGTTTGCCCGCGTGGGGCAGGGATTCTGTGAAAACTGTGGCAAGCCGATCAGCTCACAGAGTACCGAGCGGATTATCGATTCGATCGCCGTACTCCCCGAGAAAACCCGGTACTCAATTCTGGCACCGCTGATTCAGCAGCAGAAGGGAGAGTACAAAGACCTCTTTGAAGATCTGCTCAAACAGGGTTTTCTCCGGGCCCGCGTCGATGGCCGCATCATTCAACTCTCGGACCAGCTGCAGCTCGACCGCCAGATGCGTCACACGATTGAAGTGGTGATCGACCGACTCGTCGCCGGCAAAGTCAGTCGGGCCCGTCTTGCAGAGTCCGTGGAGCTCGCCTTGAAACTCGCCAATGGCACCCTGATTGTCGCCACCGAAGTCTCAAAGAAAACAGAGAACAGTGACAGCGAAGAAAGCCTGCAGGACAAACTCTACAGCTCCCGCTATGCCTGTACCGATTGTGGCATCAGTTACGAACCACCCACGCCGCAGCTGTTCAGCTTTAACAGCCCGCTGGGGATGTGCGGCGAGTGTAACGGGCTGGGCATGCGTTATGATTTTCCGCTCGACGCGTTGCTTTCCAAAGAGAGTCTGTCGATTCAAAAAGGGGCTTTCGAACTGCTGGGCCCGCTCAGCAAAGTCGGAAAGTGGCGACGCCACATTTATAACGGCGTAGCACGCTCGATTGAAAACGATCTGAATCTTTCCGAAGACAGTTTCCTTAAAACGCCCTGGAACGAATTGCCAGAAGCGGCGCAGCAGCAGTTTCTGTACGGAACCGGCGATCGTAATATTACCTTCAGCTGGCGGCATTCCGGCGGCATCTGGAAACATGGTGGCACGTGGGATGGCTATGTCGAAGAATTGCTGGAAAGCTATCGCAAAACCAGTAATCCCATGCGTCGGAAACAACTCGAAAAATACATGGACTTTGTCCAATGCTCGAGCTGTCACGGCACGCGTCTGAATTCGCAGGCCCGGCATGTGCGCATCACCTCTGTCAATGAGGCGAACACCAGCAAGCAGACACACAGTTCAAAAACACTGCCCGAAGTCTGTGCCTTCAGTATTGAAGAAGCCGCCGGTTTCTTTGAAACTCTGGACCTGGACGAAACCGGGTTGCTGATCGCCGATGAAGTCCTCAAAGAGATTCGCGGACGACTCGGGTTTCTGCTGCGTTGCGGGCTGAATTATCTGACACTGGATCGAACCGCGCCTACACTTTCCGGGGGGGAAAGCCAGCGGATTCGCCTGGCCGGACAGATCGGCTGTGGACTGGTCGGCGTTGTCTATATTCTGGATGAACCCTCAATCGGACTGCATCCCCGTGACAATACGATGCTGCTGGAAAGTCTGTGTGACCTGCGGGACCAGGGCAATACGGTGATCGTCGTCGAACACGATGAAGAAACCATGCGCGCCGCCGATCACATTGTAGACTTCGGTCCCGGCCCCGGTGTGCGTGGCGGATACATCGTCGCGGAAGGCTCGTATCAGAAAATACTCAAAACGAAGAATAGTGTCACCGGGCAGTTTCTTGCCGGTAAAGAGAAGATAGAGATCCCCGAAGAACGCCGCTCGCTGGTCAAAAAAGATTCGATTGTGATCAAAGGAGCGAAACATCATAACCTGAAAGACATCACCGCACACATCCCCACCAAAGGGCTGATCTGTGTGACGGGGGTGAGCGGGTCCGGGAAAAGTTCGCTTGTGAATGATATTCTCTGGCCGGTCCTGAATAAAAAAGTGAATAAAGGCAAAGGTAATCCCGGCGCCCATCAGAGTGTCACCGGACTGGAACGGATCGACAAAGCCATCGACATTGATCAGTCCCCCATCGGACGTACCCCACGTTCCAATCCCGCGACTTATGTCAAGGTCTTCGATCTGATTCGGGACCTGTATGCGAAACTCCCCGATTCCCGCATGCGGGGTTATAAAGCGGGTCGCTTCAGCTTCAATGTGCCCGGCGGTCGCTGTGAAGCCTGTGAAGGACATGGCGCGAACAAACTGGAAATGGACTTTCTGGCAGATGTCTGGGTTCCCTGTCCGGTCTGTGAAGGCCGCCGCTTTCATCATGAAACGCTGGAGATTCGCTATAAAGGTGCGAACATCGCCGAAGTGCTGGAGATGGATATTCAGCAGGCGATTGAACATTTCCAGAACGTTCCCAAAATCTTAAAACTGCTGGAATCCCTGCATGATGTCGGCCTGGATTATCTGAAACTCGGACAACCTTCGCCAACACTTTCCGGCGGGGAAGCACAGCGTGTGAAACTGGCCCGCGAACTGGGGAAGCGTTCTACGGGCAGTACCTTTTATCTGCTGGATGAACCGACGACCGGCTTGCATTTTGCCGATGTGAAACTGCTGCTCAAGGTCCTGCATCACCTGGCGGATGCCGGCAATACGGTGCTCGTGGTGGAACATCACCTGGATGTGATCAAAACCGCCGACTGGGTGATCGACCTCGGCCCCGAAGGAGGCGAAGGGGGAGGCATGATTCTGGTCGAAGGCACACCAGAGGAAGTCGCCGCCTGTCCCTGGTCTTACACCGGACTGGCACTCAAAGAACAGACCGATCTGGTTCCCGCAAAAACCGTCAAAGGGAAAAAGAAACAGGCTCTGATATTAAACAATCCGCATCTGCGCTGGCAGTCTGGTACCACGAAGCGGAACGGAAGGTCCAACGGCGACAGCACACAGATCACGATCCGCGGCGCAGGTCAGCATAATCTGCAGAACCTGGATCTGCAGATCACCCGCGACCAGATGAATGTCTTCTGTGGCCCCAGTGGCAGTGGCAAATCTTCCCTGGCCATGGATACGCTCTACGCGGAAGGTCAGCGTCGCTACGTCGAATCATTATCCGCGTATGCCCGCCAGTTTCTGGGCCAGATGCCCAAACCCAAATTCGAGCACATTCACGGCCTTTCGCCGGCGATTGCCATCGAACAGAAAACAACCGGCCATTCGCCCCGTTCCACTGTCGGAACGGTCACGGAGATCTATGATTACCTGCGCGTGCTCTATGCCCGGCTGGGAAAGATGTACTGCCCCGAATGTGACGTCCCCGTCGAAACGCAGACAACCGATGAAGTGATCAAACGCATTCTCGCGCTGGATACAGGCACCAAACTGCTGATTCTGGCACCCGTCGATATCAACGTGGGTCAGGCTTACGAAACGCTCTGGGAAAAATTACGCACGCAGGGCTTCCTGCGGGTCCGCATTGATGGCGTGACGTATCGCCTGGAAGATGTTCCCGATATCGATCGTCGTCGCCGCCATGAAGTCGAAGTTGTCATCGACCGCATTACCGTCGCTGCCAAAAATCGATCCCGCATTGCTGATTCGGTAGAATCCGCTTTGGCACTGGGTGAAGGCCTGATGTATGCCTGCTATTGTGACGATGAAGTTCCCGAACAGGAATGGGATTTCGAAACCTTCAGCCTGTACTACTTCTGCGATCAGTGTGGTCAGAGCTTTGAAGAACTGACGCCCCACAATTACTCCTTTAACAGTCCCCTGGGCTGGTGTGAATTTTGTGAAGGGCTGGGAACCGAACTCGGTACGAACCTGTCTGAGTTGATTCCCGATCCCAACCTCAGTCTGCAGGACGCCGCCGTCGCGGCCTGGCCTGATCCGCGAACCAACGCCGAATTCAATAAGACATTAGCGGCGATTGCCAAACAGTTCCGAATTCCCCTGGATGTCCCCTTCAATCAACTGAGTGTGAAACAGCAGCGATTTGTTTTGTACGGCGATGAAGATCGCTGGATTCCCCTCGACGAGGCAGGCACGGTCCAGTTTCAATACAAAGGGTTGTACCCGGCTATCGAAGAAGCCTCGCGCCTGTCGTTCGGCTTTCGCAGTCGTCTGCAGGAAATGACGGGCGAAGTTCCCTGTTCGGTCTGTAACGGGAGTCGTCTGCGCGCGGATGCCGCCGCGGTCCGCTTTCAGGGAAAAACGGTCGGCCAGTTTTGTGATCTCCCTTTGAAAGCGGCGCTCGCATTTATCAAAACCGCAAAACTCGACAAACGGGAAAAGCAGATCGCGGGCGACCTGGTCAAAGAAGCCACGAGTCGGTTGCAGTTCCTGGTCGATGTGGGACTCGAATACCTGACGTTGAGCCGACCGCTGCCTACACTCTCGGGCGGAGAAAGCCAGCGGATTCGCCTGGCAGGGCAGGTGGGACGTTCGCTGACGGGCGTGCTGTATGTATTGGATGAACCAACAATCGGCCTGCATCCCCGCGATAATACGCGGCTGATCAACACGCTGAAAAAACTCCGTGATATCGGCAACACGATTGTGATGGTCGAGCATGACCGGGAGGTTCTGGAAGCCTCGGACTGCCTGTATGACTTTGGACCGGGTGCCGGCCGCTTTGGGGGCACGATCGTCGGTAAAGGTTCGCCGAAACAGCTCAAACGCAAAAAGAAGTCACTCACCGGCCAGTATCTTTCGGATCAGCTCTCGATTCCACTGCCGCAACAACGCCGTGTCATTTATGAAAAACAGGGCAACACGGAAACGCCGATTTCCCCCACCGGTCACTGGCTGGAATTGAAGGGCGCACGGCAACACAATCTGAAGTCCGTCGATCTGAAAATTCCCCTCGGTTCCTTTACCTGTATCACCGGCGTTTCGGGATCGGGGAAAAGTTCGCTGGTGGAAGAAACACTGGCCCGGGCGGTGACGAAAAAACTGCACCGTTCCAAAGAAGCACCCGGACCACACGACGATCTGCTGGGCCTGGAACAGATCAACAAAGCGATTATCGTCGACCAGAAACCGCTGGGTAATACGCCCGCCTCGAATCCGGCGACTTATACAGGCGTCTTCGATCAGATTCGCGAACTCTTCTCGCGGCTTCCGGATGCCAAGGTGCGCGGCTATCAGCCGGGACGTTTCAGCTTTAATCGCTCCGGCGGTCGCTGTGAAGACTGCGAAGGAAACGGCCAGCGCTGTATCGAAATGCACTTTCTGCCCGATGTCTGGGTGACCTGTGAGACGTGTAACGGCAAGCGTTATAACCAGGAAACACTCTCGGTTAAATATAAAGGAAAATCGATCGCGGATGTGCTGGAGATGTCCATCGGAGAAGTCGCCGAGTTATTCAATAACATTCCCGCCATCCGTCGCACGATGGAAACACTGTGTGCCATCGGTCTGGATTATCTGACATTGGGGCAATCTGCGCCGACGCTGTCCGGCGGGGAATCGCAGCGGGTGAAACTGGCAGCCGAACTGGCACGCCCCAGTACCGGCAAGACGCTCTACCTGCTCGACGAACCCACCACGGGTCTGCATTTCGATGATATCGCCAAACTGTTGAAGGTGTTGAACAGCCTGGTCGAACTCGGAAATACGGTCATCGTCATTGAACATAATCTGGATGTGATTAAAACCGCAGACTGGCTGGTCGACGTCGGTCCGGAAGCGGGCAGTGGTGGCGGACAGATCATTGCTGCGGGAACACCCGAGAAACTGGTCGAACATGCCGAGCGTTATCAGAAACAGGGCAAGGCAGCCGGCAAGACAACCAAAACGCGGAAAACCAGCCAGGCACCGTTGCTCAGATCTTATACGGGAGAGATTCTTCAGCCGATCATCTCGACAGGCAAACGGGTGGAACGCGAAATCTTTGACGCACAGAGCCTGGGTGAAAAGCAGGAAGGCGACCTCGATCTCAGGCAGATCGGTCGCGATGCCCAGATGCCGTGGCAGACAGAGGGACGCCGCTGGCATACCCACGATCATGTCTCCCTGTCAGGAGCCGCCTGTCAGTGGGAAGGGGCCGCCCTGGAAAGCGTGATTGATTTTATCGAAAACAAAGAGGGCTTCGGCGAGATCAACTGGAATCATCGCAGCATTGTCGAAGTGAATGGCCCGGTGAAAAAACAGGGCTGGTTCCTGCATGCCAATACCGGCGATGAATGGCTGCTGCGACTGAGCTTTCGCGTAAAACGCAATACGTTCAAACAGGACGAACTCCGCGATCAGCTGGCATTGAAGTCCCTGGACGACCTGGATGAGCTGCCGATCTACGGACGTTCCAATCGGGTACGCGTCAAAAATCTGAAAGGACCCTGGCAGGAAGTCAGCCTGACGATTCACTGGCAGGAAGAAATAGCGACGCCCGGCTTCCAGGAGTTTCTGGAGACCGCCTGCGAATCGTACCTCGGTCTGATTCACCGTGAGGAAATCAAGCCTGAAGAGATCATGCCCTGGAAAGTCTTGAAGAAGAAATGGCATCTTTCCCGCAAAGGATTCCCCAACAATAAACGGGTCCGCTGGGATGCGGAACTGCTGGAGTCGTTATTTGATCTGCTGGAACAGACTTATCCGGAGGCATCGTACCAGTGGGACAGTAAGTCACTGGTCAATCTGTCGCACGCCGGGAAAAAGAAACCGTTTCTTACCGTTCATACCAAACGCCGCGAAGGCGTGGATCTGACGCTGCAGGGAACCGCGGGCCAGATCACTCTGGGTAAAATTGCTGACCTGGGGGACGAGCGGGAGATAAAAACGGATGCACGGGGGAAAGAACAGGCCCGGATTCGCTTCACTCAGAAAAAACAGGTCGAGTCAAAATCGTTCAAAGCGTTGCTGACATCAATTAAATAAGTGACGCGCTGCGAGAACTGCTTGTGGAAACTCCCTGTATGACAGTGGGAAATCACGCCGCCCAGGAAAAGATGTTGACGTTTTTTCCATGAACAGATAGGATACTTCTTGTGGTAATAGTCTTAATATTACCTCGTCGTATACAAGTCGAATCTTAATCAGGTCAAGCTGCTCTTTTTTCTCTCACAACTCAAAAGGTGGGGACCTGTTCAATAAACGAGGAAAGACTCGTTTTTCAGTAGGAATTTTGGAATTGTGACGGATGCTATTCGCTTACTCCCATCCTGGCACCCTGACGGTTCACGCTCCTGCTAAGTTAAATTTGTTTTTAAGCATCGATGATAAACGATCCGATGGCTTTCACGAAATTACTTCGTTGATGCTCTCGGTAGGAATATACGACACTTTAGTTTTCACGGAGGAACCTTCAGCAGAAGTCGAGTTGCGTGTTACTGAAGCCAATTCACTGTTAACCCCTCTCAAACAAAACCGGCAGCGTATCCCTGCAGGTGAAGAGAATCTGGTTGTGCGAGCAATCCGGTTACTTCAGGAACAGACGGGATCGCACCAGGGAATTCGAATTGAGTTGATCAAACGGATTCCAGCAGAAGCCGGCCTGGGCGGGGGATCGAGTGATGCCGCTGCAGCCTTATTTGCTGCCAATAAACTTTGGCGTTTGGGTCTGTCGCTTTCCGAACTGTGTGAAATCGCAGCGAAACTGGGCAGTGATATTCCTTTTTTCCTGACAGCCAGTCACAGTGCCATCTGTCGGGGAAGAGGCGAAATCATCGAACCGGTTTCCGTTCCCCAATGTCTGCACTTTGTTGTTGTTCGACCGGAAACGGGATTATCAACGGCAGACGTTTATCGGCACTGTCGAGTAGGACGCCACGCGAAAAATCAGGTGGAGCAACTTGTCAGCAATCTGGCTTCTGGTCAATTTCATTCATTATCCAGGCTGATGTTGAATGATCTGCAGGCACCCGCCGAAAAGCTGAATTCCGATATATTAAAATTAAAAGATTACTTCTCAAAACAGTCCGTTTTGGGGCATATGATGAGTGGAAGTGGGACTGCCTACTTTGGAGTCTGCCAAAACAGAGCACAGGCATCTCAAATTGCTGCGCGATTACGATCCACAGTGAAAGGGCATGTATTTGTCGTCCAGAACCGCCTATAGATGAGCATTTTAAAATTTGGCACAAATGGAGTGAGGCCATGGAGATCAGTGAAGTACGCATCAAGTTGATGAATGATCCACACGAAAGATTACTGGCGTTTTGCTCAATCACTTTCGATGTCTCGTTTGTCATCCGAGATCTGAAAATCATCCAGGGAGCAAAAGGTGCCTTCGTGGCTATGCCCAGCCGCAAACTGATGGACCGGTGTCCCAAGTGTCACACCAAAAATCATCTGCGGGCTTCCTTCTGCAATCAGTGTGGCATCAGGCTTGATGAAAATCGTGCCGACAAAGATGACGCCGGTCGCGCGAGGCTCTATGCCGACATCGCGCATCCCATCAATTCCGAATGCCGCGAACTCATCCAGGAAGAAGTCCTGAAAGCCTACCAGCAGGAAAAAATCTCGGCGCAGCAGGATGGTTACATCTGTCGCTACGACGATTTCGGCGAAGAAGACTTTGCCCGCCTGGGGCCCTACGAGGAAGATTACGAAGAGACACCCGTCGAACAGCCTTCTGCTACCGAGTCGACGCATATTCGTAAGAATAATCAGGTATTCCGGATCGATCCTGGCGAGACCGGTTCGGACCGGAGCCGACCACATCACACGGCAGCGGATCAACCCTCCCCGAACAAAGTCAGCTCAACAGAAAATGAGTCGGGCGGTAAGGGAAAGGGTGATGCCTTCGGATCAGGTATTGTTTGAAATCAGCCGGGTTTCTGATTCTGCTATGCGGCAGGGGCTGCGGTCATAGCAGAATCACGTTACGGGTGCACGTCCTCAGGCTGTCTGTCCGGTAAAACTGTTACATCATGAATAAGCCGACCACCATGATGGTGATGCCGGTGGCTTTGGTTGTCAACATATTCTGCAGTCGATTCAGCACGTTCTCGCTTGGATGGAAAGCGACAATTTCCCGCTTTTCGACTTCTTTACGCAGTTCCGCATTCAGCCACTCCAGCACGGAAATGCTCAAGATCTGTCGCTGATCAGCAGTTCCAGGCTCTTCCATTCGCTGTGAGAGAACGGCAGGCTCTGAGGGGATTGTCTTCAATTCTTCTCCAGGCGGAGAAGTCACTAATTGTTGCATGATAGCCCATTTCTATCCCGGTAAGTTACCGAGGTCGTGTGTGGAAGACACCGGTCGCCGGGGTCAGTTGGTTTGGTTCTGGTGAGAAACAGTTTTCTGTCAGGCGATTCAGTCAAAGGAGAGTCAGTATTATATATCGGTAGTTTCTGCGGCATCTCCCGCATTTCTTCATCGTTTTCTGTAGTAAATCTGCAGTGTTGAAGGAAGCTGTATCGATTATAGCTGTCTTGAGAGACTGATGGTGTGACTGGTTGTCGCATCTCCCGAATTGTATGTCTAAAGTGTCAAAAGCGTTTTGCAGTTTTCGCAACCGCTCTCTTATGTGTTGCCGGTATTGTACGTTAGAATGTGAATACAAGATGAAGTTATGCTTCAGATAAGAATTTTGTTTGACTTTTCGGAAAGAGACGTTTTATGAAAACCCTGAATCGCCTTATCCCTCTGCTTTCACTGGCCTGTCTGCTGGCGGCCTGCTCCGATTCCGGTCCGACCGAAGCGCAAAAAAAGAAGGCGGCCGATGAAGTTTCGGCCATCGATATTCCGGAAAAAACGTTGGAATCGTTATTCGATGTGGAAGAAGGTTTCACCCTGCTCAGTCTGAAAGACTTTGAAGTTTTCAATGAGAAATCAACGGCTCCCTCCGAGGAGAAAAACTGGAGCGAAGCAGACGGCGTGATTTCCTGCAAAGGGACTCCCCGCGGCTATCTGTATTCCAGCGAGTCATTCGGCAACTGTACGATCCGTCTCGAATATCGTTTTCCGGGAGCCGCTGAGAAAAATGAAAATCCGAATACCGGATTCCTGTTTTTCATCACGGGCGAAAACCGGATCTGGCCGAAGTGCCTCGAAGTTCAAGGCAAATTTGCGGAGATGGGCCACATCAAATCGAACAGCAGGGAGATCCAGCTGGATGTGACTGATAACGAATCAGCCAGAGAGAAAGCCCGCCGTCCCCTGGGCGAATGGAATACCATCGAAGTCGTCTGCAAAGACGGCGCGTTGACATCGGTCCTGAATGGAACTCAGATCGCGACTTCCAAACCCACCGAATTGAAATCAGGTTTTTTCGGCATTCAATCCGAAGGGGACGCCGTCGAGTTTCGCAACATCCGCGTGCAGAAACTGACCGATTAACTGTTTTGCTTTGCATTATTTGAGAGGTTCTCCTTAAAATGGATGTCTGATTTCACGCAACATCAACATACTCAACTGTGGAGCGATCACCATGAGTTATCGATTTATGACAGCCTGCTGTCTGCTGATTTGTTCTGTCCTGGCTTTCTCAGCTGACACGTATGCAGCAGAAGGGAAGACCAGGGTGCTGATGCTTACACAGAGCAAAGGCTTCACTCACGGTTCCGTCAAACGACAGGAAGAAAAACTGGCTCCTGCCGAAATCGCCATGATTCAACTGGGCAAACAGTCCGACCTGTTTACCGTGGATTGTACCCAGGACGCCGCCGCAGATTTCACCAAAGAGAACCTGCAGAACTACGATATCGTCATGTTCTATACCACAGGCATGCTGCCCATCAAAGAAGAGGACATGCAGTATTTTCTGAACGACTGGCTCAAGCAGAAGGGCCACGGGTTTATCGGCTTTCATTCGGCGACCGATACTTACAAAACATATGAACCTTACTGGGACATGATTGGCGGCTCATTCAACGGGCATCCCTGGAATGCCGGGAACACCGTGACAATCACGGTTCACAATCCTGATTTCCCCGCGATGAAACCGTTCGGCAAAGAGTTCCAGTTTAAAGATGAAATCTACCAGTACAAAAACTGGCAGCCGGAAAAAGTGCATGTGCTGATGAGTCTCAACATGGAAAAGAGCAATCCCAAACGTCCCTACCAGGTGCCGGTCGCCTGGGCGAAAGAGTGGGGCGAAGGCAAAGTCTTCGTCAATAACCTGGGACACAATCCGGAAACCTGGGCCAATCCCAAGTTTCAGGAATCCGTGATCGGAGCCATCAAATGGATTCGCGGCGACGCACCGGCCGCAGTGCCCCCCAATCCGGAGCTTTCCAAAAAAGAAGACGAAAGAGCGGCAGCAGCAGCCAAATCGGAATCGAAGTAATCTGACGAACAGCGGAGACAGGGACAGCCAGCATGTCGAAAGTGATTGTCATCACCGGCGTGACCCAGGGACTGGGCCGCGCTATGACTCAGGCGTTGATTGCAGCAGGGCACACCGTCGCTGGCTGTGGCCGCTCTGCAGATAAAATTGCGGAACTCACAGTTCAGTTTGGTGCGCCCCATCAGTTTTCTACCGTCGATGTGTCTGATGACCGCGCGGTCGCGAACTGGGCGACGACGATCATCGATCAACTGGGCCCACCCGATCTGCTGTTGAACAATGCTGCCGTGATCAATGACAATGCCCCGCTCTGGGAAATTTCGGCAGACGAAATTGATAAAATCATGGACGTCAATATCAAAGGGACCATCAATACGATCCGTCACTTTGTACCCGCGATGATAGAACGCCAGTCTGGTATCATCGTTAATTTCAGTTCGGGCTGGGGACGTTCGGCTTCCGCGGAAGTCGCCTCCTATTGTGCGACGAAGTGGGCCATCGAAGGTTTAACACAGTCCCTGGCGCAGGAATTACCATCGGGGATGGCGGCGATTCCCCTGAACCCGGGAGTCATCAACACCGCCCTGCTGCAAAGCTGTTTCGGATCGCATGCCGAGCACTATGCGACGGCAGAAGAATGGGCCGAGTCGGCAGTCCCTTTCCTGCTGAAGCTCTCCGCGCGGGATAACGGTAAACCGCTGACCGCACCTGGTTGAGCTTATATCGAATCACATTTAACAGTTGCGTCTCTCAATCTTTTATGCTCGATGCAGATGGCCTGAAGACGCTGCAGTAAAACGGGAACTGGTCCTGCTTGCTCTCTGATTCTGCAGTCTTTCGAATCCGGCTGGTGAATGGCATTTCACGATCGGTTTGAGTAAACTCGTTGCAGTAAAAAAATGAACTTCCGCGATCTTCAACTGCATGCGAAAAGTCTTTCCTCATGGCCAAATATTTCAAGTATAAATCTCCCGCCGACGTCGTGGCAGACTCTGAACGCCTGGGCTGTCCGATCCAGGTTTCCGATAACTTTGATGTGCTGTATCAACCCATTCAGATCGGTCATCTGCAGGCGAAAAGTCGACTGGGAATTCAGCCGATGGAAGGCTGCGACGGAACCACTGATGGTTTCCCTGACGAGTTGACCTATCGACGTTATCAGCGCTTCGGAGCCGGGGGCGCCTCACTCATCTGGGGGGAAGCCACCGCCATCGGTCCGGAAGCGCGGATGAATCCCCGCCAGTTGATGATCAATGATAAAACAGCCTCCTCACTGGAAAAGATGCTGACAGGTTGTCGCGACGCGCATGCGGAAGTATTCGGATCGGCTGACGGTCTGGTGATCGGCCTGCAGTTAACGCATTCGGGCCGGTTCAGTTTTGAAAGACCACTGCTGGCCACCCATGATCAGATCCTCGATCCCCGGACAGTAGATAAATCAAGCGGGCGGATCGTTGACGACAGTTACCCGCTGCTCTCAGACGATGATCTGAAATACATTGAAGACCAGTATGTGACTGCCGCTAAACTGGCGGAATCGATCGGGGTCGAATTTGTGGATATCAAGCAGTGCCATCGGTACCTGCTTTCGGAATTGCTGGCAGCGAAAAATCGTCCTGGCGAATATGGTGGTTCACTGGAGAACCGCACGCGCCTGGTGCGCAACGTTATCAAGCGTATTCGCGAAGAATGTCCGACGCTGGTGATCGGCACCCGTATGAATGGTTACGACGGGATTCCTTACCAGGGCGCCGGCGATGACTTTATCGGCGAACCCTGCCCGCACGAACTGCCGCTGCAAACCGCGTTCGGCACCAATCCCGACGATCATCTCCAGGAAGATCTGACCGAACCGCTCGAGGTGGCCCGACTCCTGAAAGAGTGGGGAGTTGGTCTGATTAACATCTCCAATGGAAACCCGTATGCGAATCCCCATATTGTGAGGCCCGCGGAATTTCCGCCCACCGATGGCTACCATGCTCCCGAACATCCGTTGATCGGCGTCGCCCGTCACTTCCGGATTGCCGGTCAGATCCAGGCAGCGGTCCCGGATATTCCCGTGGTGGGCAGTGGTTACAGCTGGCTGCAGGACTATGCCATGCACGCCGCGGCTGCGAATGTTGAGTCCGGAAAGATCTCCATCGTGGGGATGGGCCGGGCCACGCTCTCACAGCCTGAGTTTGCGAAACAGCTTCAGGAAGAAGGCAAGCTCAATCGCAAAACTGTCTGTCGGACGTTTTCGTATTGCACCAACCTCATGCGCACGAAGGACCATCCCCTGGGACAGTATCCCACCGGATGTCCTCCGTTTGACAAAGAGGTTTATGATCCACTCTGGAAAGAAGCGAAAGCAAAGCTGGAAGAAAAGCAGAAGGCTGCAGAGTAATCAGGCAGCCTGTCGGATCGGCGATTCTTCCACCTGTTCGTCGGCAATGATTTCCTGCACCAGTCCGCCATAGTCTTTGGCGCCGGGACAGGAACTGGAATAATCAAAGACCGACTGACCATAGCTGGGTGCTTCGGCCAGTTTGATATTCCGTCGGATCCGACTCTTAAATACTTTCGCAGACGACCAGGGGGCTTCCGGATCGCTGTGATTCAGGAACGCGCTCAGGTCATCAGTCACGTCGGCTGCCAGTCGGGTGCCGGTTTCATACAGACAGAGTACCACGCCGGAAACACGCAGTTCCCGGTTCAATCGTCGACGAACCAGCGCCGTGGTTTCGAGCAACTTGGAGAGCCCCTGTAAGGCGAAGAAGTGAGGCTGCAGAGGAATGATCACTTCACTGGCTGCAGTCAACGCGTTGATGGTCAGCACACCCAGTGAAGGGGGGCAGTCCATAATGATGTAATCGAACGGTTCGGTCTCTGCCATTTTCCGGATCGCCTGGCGCAGAACGATTTCCCGGTTGTCGGCGTCAACCAGTTCCAGTTCTGTCGCTGCCAGATCGAGTGTCGCAGGCACGACCCATAAGTTTTTGGCGACCAGTTGCCGGGTTTCGGCGAGCGTTTTAATACCCGAAAAGACATCGTAGGCGGTCGGGACACTGCCGAATGGTTCGATGCCCAGGTGTAACGAGGCATGTCCCTGTGGGTCCAGGTCGATCAGGCAGACTTTCTTGCCCTGCATCGCCAGGCCGGCAGCCATGTTCACGCTCGACGTCGTTTTGCCGACGCCCCCTTTTTGATTCATGATTGCTATGATACGCATCGGGAGTCCTTTCCCTCTTTCTCTTTAATAAAGCGGGTCGCTTAATTGTTTCAAACTCTTGTATGGTTACGCTTTAGGTGAATGGTGTGTTTCTGCCATCCGGGCGGGAAAGACACCAGATTCATGCTGAAGGTGGGGCAGTATATCGGGAAAATCGAATTTTGGAAACAGGAATTGAGCGGTTGAAAAGCGAATTATTTTGACGGTAATTTCACTCATGTCAGCGAAAATGAAGGACAGGCCGGTGACCGGCTGCGCTTGAGAGCGCATCACATTTCAACATCGCGACTCTCAATTTATTCAACTCAGGGCAACAGACCCTGTAGACGCGACAGAAAAAGGGACACGGTTAGTGTGTGATGGGCGTGGATTGACCCGTCGAAGTGTGATGGGAGGCAGGGAGTTCTGCCGGTCCTTCCACACGCTGCAGGACATAGAGGACATGCTGTGCCCGCAGGTTGGCGAGCCAGGCTTTTTCGACAGCCTGGTGATTGATGATCGGAACTTCCTGTAGAATTTCGATGCCCAGCAGGCGCATCAGATCCTGAAAATCATGCATCGACATCAGGTGCAGGTTAGGGGTGTTGTACCATTCGTAAGGCAGAACTTCGGTAACCGGGGCGCGGCCCTGTTTGAGTACCTGCAGCCGAATCCGCCAGTTCCCGAAATTCGGGACGACGACCAGCGCTTTTTTGGCGACCCGGACCATTTCTTCCAGCAACTGTTTGGGGTGCAGCACCTGCTGCAGTGTCTGACTCAGAACCACATAATCGAATGCGCCATCGGGGATATCCAGCAGTCCTTCGTCCAGGTCGGCCTGGATCACGGGCACGCCACGGGCGATGGCGGCGTGATGCTGAGTGATATCAATTTCGATGCCCAGAACGGAAGCATCCCGTTCTTCGC
>TARA_R100001132_G_C3275719_1_pt1 | contig 20536 bp, 15 predicted proteins | sample TARA_R100001132 | Tara Oceans TARA_R100001132 (sample SAMEA2621247) | marine metagenome | biome: marine biome (ENVO:00000447); feature: mesopelagic zone (ENVO:00000213); material: "saline water (ENVO:00002010), including plankton (ENVO:xxxxxxxx)" | depth 800 m | reverse complement strand
TAAACGTCGTCCCGGCGGCCGATTCAGGGGTTCCTTGAAATCATTCTTTAAATCCAATTCTACCCTGGAAGAGTCTGGCCAGCAGTCTCCCCCCTGGTCAGCCTGTCACTTGAGGGTGAAGAATCTGCATCGTCCCCACAAATTACTGGTCACATATCCGCGCCGTGAGGGTACCCGTTTGGGTTTCAGCATCCTGGAACCGGATGCCGCCGGGCAACTCGTACCCGTTGGCATTGATTCGGGAGTCTATCAGCCTGATTCTGGTGTCGCTGCGACAGACCAGTCGGACGAATTGCAGGCGGAAATCCTCTTCTGGCCAAAAGTTGATAATCCTATTGTATTATTTCACAGTCTGGGTTCTGAGAATCCAGCTGAAGTGACGCGCGTTGAAGTATTTGAGCTTCCAGAACACCTGCCTTCGGGAAATGAGTCTGCAGGCGAAGTCAGTTTTGGGAAAGAAAAGAATCGGCTGACCGGGCCCTATCTGCAGAAACCATTGCTGCCGGAAATATTTGGGGCAACACAGGTGTTAGACAGTAAAAGTAACCGCAGCCTGGACGACTGGCAGACGTTTCGGGAAGCGGGTGAGCGCTTGAGTTACTATTTAAAATACCATCGATTCAACAGTGTCCTCATGGCTGTCTCAGCTGACGGAAGTGCCATTTATCCTTCTGAGTTTCTGGCACCGACGCCGCGATACGATTCCGGGGTCTATCATTCATCCGGTCAGGATATCGTACGTAAGGATGTTTTAGAGCTGCTGTTTCAGATATTCAACCGGGAGAAATTAACCCTGCTGCCGGAACTGCAGTTCTCTTCGATGCTGACTTCACTGGAACAGCTGCTGCAGGATGATTCCGGAAAGGCCGCCGGGATTGAACTGGTGAATTCCTCCGGGCAGACGTGGCGTGAAGCAAAAGGCACATCCCGAGGCCAGGCTCCCTTTTATAACCCCCTGGATCCAAGAGTGCAGGCTGAGATTGTCAATATATTCCGTGAGCTGGTCGTGCGCTACAAAGGGCATCCATCCTTTCAGGGTGTCGCGGTACAATTGAGCCTGAATGGTTATCTGCAGCTCCCTGGTCTGGACTGGGGTTATGATGATCAGACGATTCAGCAGTTCCAGAAAGAGACCGGCATCAAGGTTCCCTTCGATTCGGAAACAGACAAATACCAGAAACGTTTTCACTTTCTGACAACAACCGCTTTACCACAGTGGACACAATGGCGCTGTCAGAAAATCCGGGAGCTGCATCAACTGTTAGCCGACGTGCTTCAGGCAGAATCGCCGGATGCTCAGATCGTTTTCTCGGCCCGGGAATTACTGCCGTCCCGCAGTCGCGAAGGGGATGTGATTTCGTCCCTCAAGGCGGGAGCGATGTTTCGCCCTGTGTTGATGGAAATGGGCCTCGATTTTTCGCATTATGATCAGATCGAAAATGCCGTTGTCCTCAGGCCGGGTCAATTCGATTCACAACAGCAGAACTCGTCGCTGGCACATCTCCTGAATACACATCCGACGGTAGATGATGCTTTTAAATCTCGCATCAGTGGTGCTTTGTTTTATCATGAGCCAGTCGAAATCCGGATCGCCGAATTTGACAGCATTTCTCCCTGGCAGCCTGCCTTTACCTGGCTGGTTTCGCAGGCGATGCCAGCCGGTCAATCGAACCGCAACCGATACATTCATTCCATTGCCAGGCAGGATCCTTATTTCATTTTTGATGGCGGCTGGACCATTCCCTTCGGCCAGGAACAGGCAACCGAATCGATACGCCGTCAGTTTCAGCAACTGCCTTCGCGCCCGTTTCAGACAATTGAAGCCGCCTCACAACCGGTGATCACCCGCCTGTCGCGCGGGAAAGAAAAAGCGTTTTTCTATGTCGTCAATGATTTTCCCTATCGATGCCAGGTCACATTTGAAATCACAGTTCCCTCGGAGGCACCCCTGATATCTCTTAAATCGGGTGAGTCCCTGACTGGCAAACCAGCGGAGGGTGGGTTGAGACGGTATTCAATCATGCTGGAGCCATTTGACTTTCAGGCATTTCGAATTGATGATTCGCAAATTCAAGTCCAGGCAGTTCGTTGCAACCTGGCAGAACCGGATCTGATGCATCTGCAGGCCAAAATTGAGCAGAAAAAACAAAGTCTGGTGAAGCTGCACCAGTCCATGGATGAACTGACGGCTGTTATTTTTCATGCCGACTTTGAAACGAAAAGTTCGCGGGATTATATCCTGGCTGGCTGGGAATCGAAGATTTCACAGGGAAATGCCTGGACGATTGATTCGACCGAAGCCCATTCCGGCAAAACGTCACTGCTTCTGGGAAATACGCCGGGAAATAACTTTCTTCGCACGAATGAAATTCCGCTCAACGATTCCCGTTATCTGAATATGAGTGTCTGGATGAAGTCCACCGCCAGTGATATGCAGGTTCGGATTGCCATGGAAGCAGAACAGAATGGGAAACTGAAAGTACAGTCAGCGATCATTTCTGTTGATCAGCAGTGGCGTAAATACCTGTTTCGCGTCAAGGATATTCCCGCTGACCAAGTCCGGAATGCCCATATCGTAGTGGAAAAACTGGGGGCAGAGAAATTGTGGATTGATGACGTGGATTTGCAGATCCATCAGATATCGCCTGAAGATGACCGCCAGTTGACGAAGCTGGTTTCGACGCTGTCTCTGGCCTGGGATTCCCAACGCTATCTCGACTGTTATCGGCTCTTAAGCAGCTACTGGGGACAGTTTGGAGATACTCCCGAGCAGTCAGTCACTCCTCACGGTGAACAGGCTCCGGTAAGACATGCGGAACGCAGAGGGATCAGGAAACTGCTCCAGCGGTAAATCTGTTGGGTTTAGCCTGCCTGTCTTACGTATAGTTCACGGGCTGTAAGTGATATTCTCGAAATGGTTTATGAGATAGTCTCTTATTCTGCCCCACGCGCATGTTATAATATTCGTAGACTATCAATAGATCACGATTTCTCTGATTGAATCATCATAACTGCAAGGAAGGAATTGAGATGTCAGCTCGAAAATCCACTACCAGTTCCAGGCCCGCCTCATCCTCGAAATCACGAGTGGCTGCAAAACAGGTCTCCCGTTCCAAAGCAGAAAAGCAGAATGGAAAAGTACATACCATTGGCAGCTATCTGATTCAGCGGTTACAGGATTACGGGGTAACAGATCTGTTTGGGATTCCCGGCGACTTCGTTCTGCAGTTTTATGGAATGCTGGAAGAGAGTCCGATTCGTGTCGTGGGAACAACAAGGGAAGATAATGCCGGCTATGCCGCCGATGGTTACGCGCGCGTGCATGGGCTGGGTGCCGTCTGTGTAACCTATTGTGTGGGTGGTTTGAGCCTGTGTAATTCCATTGCAGGTGCCTATGCAGAAAAATCTCCGGTAATTGTCATCAGTGGTGCACCGGGCATGTCGGAACGGGCGAAAGACCCCCTGCTCCACCACCGTGTGAAAGATTTTCATACACAGCGTGATGTCTTCGAAAAAATTACCGTCGCCACAGCCTTACTCGATAATCCCATGACTGCTTTTCAGGAGATCGATCGCTGCCTGGAAGCGTGTGTCAGATTCAAACGTCCGGTTTATCTGGAACTGCCTCGAGATTGTGTCCACAAGCAGGCGGTAATTCCGCATGTACCTGATGACAGCCAACCGGTCAGTGATGAGCATGCATTGCGGGAATCGCTGGCAGAAGCGAAGGAATTAATCGAAGCCAGTAAAAAGCCTGTCATCATCGCTGGAGTTGAAGTTCATCGCTTTGGACTGCGGGAAGAGGTGCTGGGCTTTGCTGAAAAATTCAAAATACCCATGTGTGCCACGATTCTGGGTAAGTCCGTGGTGAGTGAGTCTCACCCGCTTTACCTGGGAGTTTATGAAGGGGCCATGGGGCGCAGTGAAGTGCAAAAGTATGTCGAAGAGAGTGACTGCGTCATACTGCTGGGAACATTCATGACAGACATCAATCTCGGCATTTATACAGCTCACCTGGATCCGGGGAAATGCATCTATGCGACCAGTGAAAAATTGCGCATCAGTTATCATCACTTTCATGATGTGATTTTCTCAGACTTTGTCACAGGCCTGGAAAAACAGAAAATGAAGGTGGTTACGCGGAAAATTCCTGAAAATGTCCGCCCACAGCAGCTGGAATTCAAAGTCAAACCGGCCCAGCCTGTCTCCACAAAGCACCTCTTTGAAAGTATCAATCAGATTCTGACTGACGAGACTGTGGTGGTTACGGATGTCGGTGATTGCCTGTTCGGGGCGGTCGACCTGATGATCAATACGCACACCAAGTTTCTCAGTCCTGCCTATTATACATCGATGGGATTTGCGATCCCGGCATCCCTCGGAGCGCAGGTTGCGAATCAGAGGCTGCGGCCGATTGTTCTGGTAGGCGATGGTGCGTTTCAAATGACATGTCTTGAGCTTTCGACGGCACTCAAGCTGGGATTCAACCCGATTGTCATCGTCCTCAATAATAAGGGCTACACCACCGAGCGATTTCTGCAGGAAGGCCCGTTCAATGATATTCCCGACTGGAAATACCATAATATCACCGATCTGATCGGCGGTGGCTGGGGCTTTGAAGTCAGCACGGAAGGCGACCTGGAAAAAGCCCTCAAGGCGGCTCTCGCAAACAAGGATAGTTTGAGTGTCATTAACGTGCATCTCAAACCGACTGACGTCAGCCCTGCCCTGACACGACTGGCAGATAAGATGTCGAAGCAGTTATAGCAGCGACAAAAAAAAGAAAAAAAGCCGGGCGAGAGTCCCGTTCTCTGCGTCCGGCTAATGTCCTTTCGCTGACAGTTCAAATAATCCAGCGCATTGAACTGTCTTTAGACGCGAAAGGGTCCCCCCTGTTTGGAGTCACTGGTGGCAAAAACAGCAGGCTGACTAAAGCCACGCCTGCTGTCATGTTGAGAGAATGTTATTGATCCTGCTGGAGTTTGCGTTCCATTTTGTATTGTTCCAGGACTTCCCGCTGATTGTAGAGCTGTTCTTCAGGGCCTGCCGGATAGAACTGCACATCGTCATTCAGGTAATACGCTGAAGGCAGTGTCTGGCCACCAATGCTGGATTGGCAACCGGTGCTGGTTAATCCGATCAATGCCAAGCCCAGAACTCCAACACTTGACCAATTTTTTAGCTGGCGAATCACCATGATTTTCCTCGGAATGAAAATGTTGTCGAATGGCACCTGTTGGGGAGACGTGTAAACAGGGTAAGACAGGAGCCGGGAACACCTTGGGAACAGTCCATCCTTGTACTGAATCCAGTCACTTCGATAGGAAGTGATTGCAAGGCCACACAAAACTACAACGTGTGTACCTCTTTTATCGACACATAAAACCGGAATCTTCGGTATATTCTGCTTAATCGGACAAGATTTAGTATAAAGAAAGTCGGCAGAACATAGATATGGCGTGGGGTGGGTTACCGTACAGGTATCTTGCGGTGCGTGCAAAGGGATGGACTGCGAACCCCAGCGGAGTCGTGCCTGGCTCGATCAATCTCAGTCTGGCCTGATTTACGATTTGAAGGCGCGCTGCAATTCGTCCATGGAAACTTTCCCTTCCGCCACCAGCCGGATGCCATCTTTCTGGAAGCTGGGCATATCCTGTTTTCTGGCGAATGCCTTGATTTTTGCCGGCTCGGCACCACTGATGATCAGCTGCTTCATTTCATCTGTCATATCGATCATTTCGAGCAAGAGCGTACGGCCGTAGTATCCTACGCCATCACACTTCTCACAGGGCTCGATCTCGTTGCCATCATCGTCCACGGTCTGGCGGGGAGGACGATACAACATTTTCGTGGATTTCGGGAGCCCCATTTTCTCAATGAGCTTCGGGTTGGGGCGAAATGCTTCCTTACATTGATCGCACAGTGTTCTGATCAGTTTATGCCCAATCACGGCTTTGAGAGAATTCACTCCCTTTTCCATACTGCCTGCCAGCTGGCAGTATTTGATAATACCGGCAATCGAATCTTTCGCGGAAATTTCCGCAATCATGGTGATTTCATCCGCGACATTCAGGATGCTGGCGACATATTTTTCATCCGTAATCGGATTCAGATAAATGATATCTGCTTCCATGCGGATGATTCTGCGCAATTCGTCGTCAAATGTGTCCCCTTCTTTTTTATCGAGGGTTGCGATATGGCTCAATTCACGATGTTCAGGATCGGCCAATGCAAAGATCGTATATTGATAAGCGTCTACCGAACGTACCACGCCAACAGTTGTCGTCGTCGTACCGGAATTGGGGGGACCACTTATCATGACCAGTCCATTGCGTGACTGGCTTAACTCCCGGATCTTTTCTTTGATTTCCTCGGTAATGCCGATATCGTCAGCGCGATCCAGGGGATGTTTGAGGTTAATTGCTTTGATCGAGAGTCGCTCGCCTCCGGGTGTCGGTGCAGTAGCCACCCTTAACTGGTAGGAGACTTCTTCCAGCTCTGCCGCAACTCCGCCTGACTGCGGGCGTTTGCGTTCCTGGATATTTAAGCCCGATAACAGCTTGATGACCTGCACAACGGCCATTCCCTGCTGCTTGGAAAGTTTCGCGCCAGGGCTGGGAACACCATCGACATAAAACAGAACCTGGTATCGCTCGCCCTTTGGTTCAAACCGTATGTATTCGGAACGCAATGCCAGTGCGTCAGTGATGATGTTTTTTGCGGTCATCAGACCTGCTTTTACCAGCCGTGCATTGTCTTTCAGATTTGCAGGTTGACCGTTGAGTGCCCCTTGAAATGAGACCGGCTCGATTTCTTCTTCGAAATCGTCGTCGTCATCATCCCGGGATTTTCCAAAACCAAATATCACCAGAGATACCTCTTGAAACAGGTTAAGTGCCTAACTGAAAATTGTTCCTGGAATCTCTTACCCGGAGCAACCGTTAATGCTGTTTAGTTTAGCGGAATTCTTAAAGCAGACCATAATCCCGCAGCGTTTTTTCCAGAACCTGCATTGAACTACTGTCCAACTGAGTCATGGGCAGGCGGACTTCGCCGTTATCTCGACCGAGAAGCTGCATGGCCGCTTTAATGGGAATGGGATTGGTTGCCAGTCCCAGCAGATTGCGGCACAGGGCAAACAGTTTGAAATGCCATTCGCGGGCGAGCGCTAAATCTCCTGCATTGAAAGCGTTGAGCATGTTTTTGACATCACCGGGGACAATATTTCCCACGACAGAAACCACGCCTTTCCCGCCTAATGCCATCAAAGGCAGAGTCAGGCTGTCATCGCCTGATAAAACTGCCAGATCACAGGCAGACAGGATGTGCGAAGCCTGGTCCATGGAACCGGTGGATTCCTTGACGGCAACGATATTCGGGATTTCCGCCAGGCGAATAATGGTTTCCGGCTCAATGTTCTTCGCTGTCCGACCGGGAATATTATAGATGACGATCGGAATGTCGACCGATTCTGCGATGGCCTGGTAGTGCTGGAAGAACCCTTCCTGTGTCGGCTTGTTGTAATAGGGAGCCACATGCAGGGCCCCGTCGGCTCCTGCACCGTGGGCATATTTGGTCAGCTCGATCGCTTCACGCGTACTGTTGGAGCCAGTACCCGCCATAACTTTGATTCGGCCAGCAGCCTGATTACAGACGATCGAGATCACCTGCTTGTGCTCATCGTGGGACAGGGTCGGTGATTCTCCAGTGGTTCCCACCGGACACAAGGTGTCGGTTCCCTGTTCCACATGGTAATCGACCAGGGCGCGGAGCGCTGTCTCATCGATTTCACCATTCTGAAACGGGGTGATCATTGCTACCGCAAGACCTGCGAACAGGTCACTTTGATTCGCCATGCTTTTAATACCTTAATACAAATTCTTCCCGCCAGTTCAGTTTGGCCGGGTCAGTTCTTCTTGATGATCGGTTGCGTGTGAATGAATGCCCTAAGATCGCTGTTCCCAGTCGACATTCGATAATGAAGCCAGCGCAAGCTGCAAGGCATGTGTTCCGTTCCGCCCATGCCCTTGTGCCTGGACGGCCAGATAAAGCTGGTGTCCTAAAGCCAGGCCGGGCAGACTCAGGTTCATTGCTTTGGCTTCTGCCAGTGCAATTCCCATGTCTTTGATGAAGTGTTCGACAAAGAAACCGGGATCAAAATTGTTATCCATAATCCGTGGTCCCAGGTTTGAGAGAGACCAGCTGCCAGCAGCCCCGCTGCCTACGGACTCCAGTACGGTAGGCAGATCCAGACCGGCTTTATAACCGTACAGCAATGCTTCGCAGACACCAATCATGTTGGTCGCGATCAGAATCTGATTGACCATCTTGGTGTGCTGACCTGAACCTGGCTCCCCCTGGTAGACGATGGTTTTTCCCATCGCATCCCAGCAGGGTTTGAGCGCTTTGACAACAGCCTCGTCGCCACCTATCATGATGGACAGGGTTCCGTTTTTGGCGCCCACATCGCCGCCGGAAACCGGGGCATCCACACTGTAGACTCCCTGGGCCTGGGCGGCTTCTGCTACTTCCACGGCCAGGGAAGGATCGCTTGTCGTCATATCCACCAGGATCTTGCCTGCAGTTGCGCCAGCCAGAGCTCCCTGCTCTCCCAGAAGGACTTCTCTGACATCGGCAGGAAAGCCTACGATGGAAAAGATGACGTCGGAATTCTCCGCGACCTGTTTGGGAGAATCAGCCCAGTTTGCCCCCTTCTTAATGAGTGGTTCGGCTTTGGATTTGCTGCGATTGTACACAGTTGCTGAAAAACCCGCGTCCATCAGGTGGCCCACCATACTGGCACCCATGACTCCCGTTCCGATCCAGCCAATTTTCGTCTGACCTGGTTGAATGGTTGGTATCGCCATTTTCTTCAATCCTTTTATCTGATTCAGTTGCGTCGAATTACTCAATGATCAATGTGGTTATGTCCATCCAAATCGTAAAAAAATGATTGGTATATCTCAAGTTAGACCAATCATTCTCCTTCGCAGTATATCGAGGTCGGACTCAGAAGTCATATGACTGGTTCATTTTTTTGTCAACTATCACGCCTGCAGGCCCCTTTTCTGACAGGAATTCAGCCAGATGGGCAAAAGAAACTTGCCATGCGATTGCTCAGCGGTGAAAATCATACGGACGATCTGGCCCGCGCTTTTGAACAGTGTCTGGCTTTGGTTGAATTATTTGGAGATGGGAATTCAGGTTACGTTATGAAATTGAAATCGATTGCATGGTGGATGTTCTGTTTGGCCGGCATCTGCCTGGGAAGTTCTGATCTGCAGGCACAGACCTGTGGGAATGGATATCCGTGTGGCCCTGATGGGGCTCCCCTGCTTCAGATGTTGACGCCACAGGGTTTCATGGGAGCGGATTTCAGAGGCAGTTGCTCTCAGCACGATCGCTGCTACCAGGTACCCGGTATCAGTCGGCGGTATTGTGATTTACAGTTCCGGAATGAATTGCATCGCCGGTGTAACTGCTCTGCGTTTCCTCTCGGATGCCGCATGATTGCCAACACGATGTATTTACAGGTTCGATTATTCGGCAGGAGACCTTATTTAAACTCGCAGTACCCACCGACTTATCCTGCTCCCATGCCCTATCCCGTCTATTCCAATGCCTCTTATTCACAGCCGGTTGTGTATTACGGATACTGATCTGCGGGTAACATCTAGTTAGAATTTTCTACGGTCTCTCTTTCCTGAACGAATCTTTGTCCATGACTGAAGCACAGGCGTACTTGAATGGCGCCTTTATTCCCGATTCTGAAGCAAAGCTGGCGGTAACTGATCTGGGGATCGTGTATGGCGCGTCGGTTACAGAGATGGTGCGGACATTTCAACATCAGCTGTTTATGCTGGACGATCACCTCGAAAGGTTGTTTTCCGCCCTCGACTATCTGGGGATTGAATCGCCAGTCACTCTCTCGGAACTGAAACAGGTTTGCGAATCGCTGGTTGAGAGAAATGCAGCCTTGTTATCAGGTCAGCATGATCTGGGGATGACCGTCTTTATCACCGCCGGTCACAATCTGCCTTATCTGGGGCTGGCTGCACGAGAGGCGTGTCAAACCCCGACTGTTTGCGTGCACACGTTCCCACTGGCGTTTGAACTCTGGGATCGCAAATACGCAACTGGACAGTATCTGATGAAATCCGAGGTTCAGCCCCTCAATGCAGCGATTTTTGATCCGGGAGTGAAATCACGCAGCAGGATTCACCTGTATCGCGCTGAAAAACTGGTTCGCCAGAATAACCCGGAGGCTTCTGCCTTATTGTTCGATCCGGCAGGTTATGTCGCAGAAACAACGATCGGTAACTTTTTTCTGGTACAGGGAAACCGGATACTCGCTCCACGTCCTGAATTTATCCTGGGAGGGATCAGTCAGAGAATGGTCGTTCGGCTGGCAAACCAGCTGGGACTGGACTATCAGGAAACAGATATTTCCCCCAATATGATTCTCGAAGCGGACGAAGCATTGACGTCTTCAACAGCATATTGTCTGATGCCTGTTACCCGCTTTGAAAACCATCTGCTGTCAGCAGGAAAACCCGGGCCCGTTTATCAGAAATTGCTGAATGCCTGGAGCCAGGCGGTGGGAATTGATATTTTACAGCAGGCCCGGGAAATCGGCGCAGCGCGTCGTCAGGCACTTTCATAATTGTCAGGTAGACTTACCCACTCAAATCCATTCCTATAGATTAGCGATCAGGAATTACGCTCTTGTCACATTATCTGGAATTCTTTCGGCAGTTTCGAACGACTTTCGAAACCACAGGCGCGATTGCTCCCAGCAGTCGTTTTCTGGCCGCAAATATGGCTGGTCCGATGAAGCAGCATCAGGGGCTCAAGAAAGTTCTGGAAATCGGCCCGGGTACGGGCGCTGTTACCAGGGAGATCGTCAAACAGATTCGCCCGGGCGATCAACTTGATCTGGTCGAGTTGAATGATAAATTTGTTGAGATCCTGCATCAGCGCTTTGATACCGAACAGGGCTTTCGGGAAATCAAACTTCAGACCGCAATCCATAACTGTCCCTTACAGGATTATGGCGCTGGGGAAGAATATGATTTTATTGTTTCCGGCCTGCCATTAAATAATTTCCCGACAGAGTTGGTCAGTGATATTTTCAAAGCGTATTTTCGCCTGCTGAAGCCGGGGGGCGTACTCTCGTATTTTGAATACATGTATGTACGACCGGTCCGCAAGGTGGTCTCCCGGGGAGAAGAAAACCAGCGAATTCGTGAAATTGACCAGATCATGGTTGACTATACGCGTCAATTCCGGATTCGCCGAAACTGGGTCTGGTGCAACCTGCCTCCTGCCTGGGTTCAACATCTGCAGAAAGAAAAAGGCAGCTCACCCGCGCTGGAGCAAACTGCCTCTCAAAACCAGTCATGATCTCACGAGATCTATCGATTACGCTTCGGGTTTTTCCGATTTGCTTTCAGGCTGCTTGTTTTCCGGAGTGTCTTCTGAGGGGCGTCGCGGGCGATTCATACGTTCCCGTTCCCGGCCCCGGGGATTAAAAGTACTTCGGTCGCCTCCCATCAGTTCCCGCAGATCCAGCGAGCCATCTCCATTACGGTCCAACTGTTTCAAGAGAGTCTGTATCTGTTCCAACTCCTGGGAATCCAGTTTTCCATCCTGGTTCGTATCGAGCGATTTCATGAATGCGGGTTGAAACATTCTTCCCGGAAAATCACCGCGTCTGCGTTCGGGACGATCACTCATTTCGGGGCGATTCATTTCAGTGTCCCGTTCCCGTTCTGCTGGTTTTTGATCAGGGCGAAATTGTCTGACAGCTTCTGTGAATTCCTGTTTCGAGAGAGGGCTGTCGGCATCTTTATTGGCCTGCCGATAGATCTGTTTCAGAATCGGTTTTCCTCTTTCCGGCGCTTCCTCAAGTGTCAGTTTGCCATCCTTGTTCGTATCCAGCGACTGGAAAAAACGCTCGTATCGATCCTGGTTCCTCTTTTCATCCCCGGGACGAGAACGTTCTCTGCGGTCTCCATCGGGTCTGCCGCGATTCATGCTGCCAAAACGCTGTAGTGCCTCTAGGGAAATCTCATCGGTATTCATTCGCTTGAAAAGCGGGTCCATTCGATCACGAAGGGGTTCCGGTAATTCGTCGCGGGATATTTTTTGATCACCATTGCGATCCAGACGCTTCATGAACTCCTGCATGCCGCGGCGATTCCGGTCCTGGTCGCCATCACCAGCAGCAGGAAATTTCCGGTCTTCCTGTTTCAGACTCGCTTCAAACTCTTCTATTGTGAGCTTGCCATCCTTGTTGTGATCCCCCGTTCGAATGAGGTGGTCAAAAAACCGCATTTTCTCCTGTGGGACTTCCTCGGCTGTCAAAGTGCCATCTGAGTTTTTGTCGAGTTGCTGAAAAATACTCTCTGACGCGGATTCGTTCTGCTCTGGAGCGGCGGACAGGTGGCCGGTAGAGAATCCCAGTGCAGCCAGTACCGCCAGTGAATAGAATGAATACTGCATGGTCGCCCCTTTCATGGGTCTACTGAAATCAGACGAGGACTGAATACTGCGTGAGTCCTTTACTCCTTATTTAACTTCACCTGGACTGAAAAGTATTGGTCGTTTCTGAAAAACAGAGCCGGGTAATGAAAAAACCCGGCGAGCGGACTCACCGGGTTTAATAAAAAACATGCTGATATCAGGAGCTTATTTCGATTTTCTCACTGAAAAAGTCGAAGTAAAGAAACCCTGATCATCGGGGATCGTATAACCGCCGGATACAGGCAGATACTTCTGGAAGAAGCTGTAAGGGGGAAGTTTTGACATATCAATGCCTTCGATATCAATCATTGATTCATTCTTCTTGACGAAGTTATAGACGGCCTGGACCTGGGCATCTGCGTTCTGGTAAGTGATCATGGACGTCTTGTCAGGAAAGTTTTCTGCAATGAGTTTGTAGTTTGCATCGTTGATCAACGAACCCGCCCCACGGTCTTTTCTCAAAACACTTTCGATCTGTTGTACATCGTTTGAGATAAACAGCTGATTTTCCGCGATGCAGAAACCTGCTGAGGTCGGAGAATTGATGACCTCACCAGGAAGTTCATACAGGGTGGTTCCCTGAAATTCGCGTGCCTGTCCGGGGAAATCATCCCGGGCGGTCACCGAGGCGATAATTTTCTGAAAAGCGTCTGAATTTTTCAGACCCAATGCCACGGTAAACTGACCAGACATTTTAGTCAGATCCAGTTGTTCTCCTTCTTCGATCTGGGTCGCAACCTGAATACGACCACTGAGATTATCCACGATGTCTTTTTTAATGTGGATTTTGGGGCCATCCGGATTATCGGCCATCGAATCGATGACGGCAGCCAGGGCACCAGGTCGTCCCTGGAATCCGTCAAACAGGGTTTCCACCGAATCATAAGCTCCTGTGATACTCCAGTTGATGGAATAATAGGAAGAAACTTTGTCTGAGACCCATACTGGCGGTTGCTGAGCCACGGCCGGGCATTTGAACATTTCAAGGATTCCGGAAGTCGGCATCTCGACATAGGTGAAGGTTTTGGAAATGGCATCGAAATTTTTAGTCGCCATGAAACTGGCACCGCCGACTGCTTTCAGGTTGGTAATTCCCAATGCAGGCAGAAAACCCTGCACCATTCCCACCTGGGGATTAATACGGCTGGCGACACCCAGGATGGACTGCAGGGCGCCAATCGGATTCAGATACCATTTTGCGACTGCCGGTGCGCCTGGATCAGTACATTTATTCTGAATGTACTGGTACTCTTTTTTGGCAGCCAGAGATTTTTGGTCCTGACCATCCCAGCTGGCTAGAACGGTTTCCAGAATCTTATCATCATTGGAAGCCACAAAAGTCTTATCTTTCAGGAAGTAAGAAAACTGTCTGGTAAGAGGAACTTTGACGGGTTCGTCTTCCGCGTCATCCTTTTCAAATGAAAAGATGACCAGTTTGGTTCCTGAGACACTGCGGATGGAGCGTTGGGCGCCTTCCTTATCCAGGGCTTCGGCTGTTTTTTCCAGAATTTTTTCCAGGGTTTCGCCACTCTCGCCATACTCCAGAGAGGCCACGCCACCAAATTTCCCTTCGCTGCTTTTCAGGAAAGCAAGACAGAATTCACCACTGGGAATGCTCAGGACATTACTCAGGCCCAGGTTGGTTTCATCCTCAAATTTTTTTGAGTATTTCTCGACCAGCTTTACCAGATCTTCCCGCATGCCTGCAAAGGCAGGATCACGGATCATTTCTGCCATCGAAGTTTCTGCCCACTTTTCTTCCATGACTTCAACGTCTGGAATGGAAAAGTAAAACAGTGCGTCAGAGGGCAGTCTCTGTGCTGCGGAAACACGATCTTGTGCAATGCAGTCCTGGGCAGTCAGCAGGAACATCGCCTGCATGAACATAAATGTAAGTAACAAAAGTGGCTTTCTCATGGGAGCCTTCATTCTTTCTCTTCCAGAGGGGATATTAAGGGAATCTCACGCTAGAGCGCATCACATTTACCATAGCATCTCTCAACCTGTTACACTCGGACCAGCTGGCCCTGAAGACACTATAGTAAAACGGGACACTGTCTAGATCCGATTTTTGGCCCTGTCTAATACTTTCAAACGTGACGAAAATCATACTGTTAATTTGTAGCAATTCTTGTTTTTCTGGCAACCCCAACCTGCGTCTCATCCTGATCTGGGACAAAAAACGATTTCGAGAATTACTCTGCGGGGAGTACCATGAAACCGTGTCGCGGGTTGCAAGTTTTTTATTTACTTCTCAGATTCCGGAGTTTTTCTGCGGGGCGCATCAAAATAGCGATAGCCTGTATTGGGACTGGTTTTGTCAAAAGCAAATGCATCCCGGTTATCAAGAAAATGTTTGACGTACGTGATCGGGATGGCAAACCCGAGCCCTTCCCCCAGAATCAGTTTCATATTTGTAACCCCGATGACTTCACCCCGCGAATTAAACAGGGGACCACCACTGTTGCCGGGATTGATTTGAGTCGTCGTCTGGATATAGACGATTCCCTGCATGTTACGGTTGCGCGTGCTGACGATTCCCCGCGAAACGGAACGTTCCAACCCCAGCGGATTACCAATGGCAAAGACTTCTTCTCCTTCTCGCTGTTGATCGTTTTCAGCGAGATAGACGGTTCGGAACGCGAAATCTTTCTGTAAGGGAATTCTGAGAAGCGCCAGGTCGAAAAAAGGATTTAAGGCAATGATTTCGACATCTTTAATCTGACGCCGCTGAAATTCACCAGTGGCTGTCCGGTGAAAAATGGTGACAGCAATCCTGGTTTCTTTCTCAACTACGTGATAATTGGTGACGCAATATCCCCGGTCATTGATAATGAAGCCGGATCCCAAACCACTGGGGGTTTGAACGAGTGTCACTGCTTCACCATAAAGCCGGGCCAGTTCTTTGATGCTTTTGACGGGCAGTTCAGCGACCGAATAGATTTTATCTTTGCTTTTGGAAATCGGGATCTTGCCATCGGCCGTTTTTTCTGACTTGCTGCGCGAACGAATCTGTTCCAGTGGGATTCTTAACACCTCAATGCCGATATCGACTAGAAGGTGGTCGTTGCTCTGCTTGAGGACATCGCCTTCAATTTTGTGACCACTGACCAGTTCGATCCAGTCAGCATCTGCAGTACTGATTAATCCGGGGGCTGTGAATGAAAAACAAAGCAATAGTCCGAGGTGGCCAATCTTGCGAATCATTCCGTCGATATCCTCTCTCACTGTGGTGTGCTGAAGTTTGATGTATCACAAAAGCTGTCATGCATGTGATGCTATTCTTTATACTCGCTGTGACATTCAGTGCAGGCCTTATAAACCCGGGTTAAACCTTTATCGAATTCAGGGAAGTTGTCGGCTTTCGCTGCTTCCACCATTTGCAGGCTGGCTTCCATCATGGGATTCGCGTGGCCGAGGAAGCCTTTGTCATCGACATATCCATAACCTTCAGTGGTGATGACTTTAGCGACGGCTGCCAGTAAATGTGCTTCTTCAATGACTTTTTCTTTTTCCGATTTCAAAGCGTCTGCATTGCCCACATTGGATTTTAACCATTTCGAAGCAATGTCGATCCGCTTCATCAGATCTCCCATGGAGGCCACATCGCTGAGTGGCTTCTTATCTTCCGAATCGGGAACACCGGCGGGGAGACTGCCATTCATGATTACGATCATCTGCTCATAAGGCACTTGGATTTCACGATATGACTTGGCGCCACGCATTAACTGCTTCGAAGAGATACCTGCTGCGAGATCACGTAAGTACTTGGCATTTTTTTTCCAGCCTATGTCATCCGGATGTTCTGTCGCGATACCGGCCAGCGCTGCCAGCGTTGAAGTAAATGTGGGTAATTCCAGGTAACTCGTATTATAGGTTCCGACCGACTGCATATTTTTCGTCAGTCGATTCCGGATATCTTTCACCAGTGAATCCAGAACAGGCATCGGGATAATCGTCTTCCAGTCGACTCCGCCCGCAGCAGAAGCAGGCTGTGAATCAGCCGTTTTCATTTCTGTTGCCGACGGCGTACTGGTCGGAGTTGCTGCGACTGTATTACCAGGCAGCGCCACGGGAGAGACTGCCTGCTGATTTCCAGCGACCGCAAGAGGATTATCAAACCAGACATCGTAAGGGATTCCATCAATCATTTTACGACCGTCTTCCTGCTTCGCTGGTTCTTTCACAGGTGTAGACTGTGTGTTTTGCGCGACTTGCGGAGGGGGCGTAACGGGAGCAGGAGTTGTCGGTTGGGGAGCTGGCTGTGATGTGACGGGAGCGGGTTCACTTCCACCACATCCTGTTAAGATGCCAGATCCCAGCGTACTGCAAATTAACACAAATAGAAAATAGAACGGTTTCCCGTCCCACCGGAAGGCCGGCCTGTTCATGGATGTCTCCCTCAAGTCCTTGAAATTAAACCAATTAGATTATGTGTTATCCGGGCACGGCTTGCAACTGCATCTCTAACGGATTGTAAAATTCCCCTTCCGATTTGTACATGATGCGGGAGAGGATCTCATTTCACCAGAGTGTCTTTCAAACGACGATACTCGCTTCCAATGCAACTGGTGACGCTGCCGGAATATAACACACAGCTTCGATCCCGCTCAGATCCTGAATCAAATTTCCCATGTGTCTAAAGCAATCATGAACGGCAATAGTGCATGTATCTATATAAAATAGAACCTGTTTGCCTGTTAATTTATTCCGATCAGTAAAAGCAGGCCTGTTTGGCGGAATACGCAAAAAGTTGACGGCCATCCCTTGTCAACTCAAACTCCACTTATTATCTCTGACCCTTATCAGGTACGTAACTGATACCGGTTTTTCATCTGCTTTGCTGATTAATGTGCGACTCGGATTGACAGTAGAGTATACTTTGAGTGGTGGACAACCGCGAAAACGAACTGACTATTCATCTGCTTGATCAAGTCCATTCTGGAGAATGCCAACAAGCACGTTGTCGGGGGAAACAATATTGATTTTTATCAATCAGCTGCCTTAATGGAGTTCACCAGGGCAGCAAAAGGAGTATTCAGAGATGAACAAGATTGTTTGTTGTACGTTAGGCATGATTGCCTTGACCGTTTCAACTGCTCACGCTCGGGGTCCTGAATTCAATCTGGGACAGGGTCTGTTAATGAGCCAGACAACTGCATTACCGCCGGCAGTTGGTCCAGAACCGATGCATGAGTTGGCGCCTCAACCTTATGAACACCATGTTGCTTCACAAGAGATTCCTGTATTTGATTGTGTCAAATACAAACGTCCTCGCAACATTGCTCCCTGTTCCAGTCCGAAACTTGTATTGATTGTCGATCCTTGTGCACCCAAACACAGCTGTTGCGAACCAGGATGTGTGGCTGTGGAAATTTGTGCCCCTGATTGTGCCTGCGAATGCGTTCGCTGCAGAAAAGATGGACGACGTAAGATTTTTGATTACGGGAAATACAGCGTGGTCGTTGAATCACACCGTGGAAAAGTCACCGTGACTTACCGCAGCTAATATAAAGAGTAGTAGCTTCATCACAATATTTAACAGCCGGGAACAGTTTCGTTTCCGGCTGTTTTTATACGCCTCGCTATAAGGCTGCTTTAGCAGGATTGGTTTGAGGTTCATGTCACTTTCGCGAGAAACTGGGTCAGAAAGATAATCCCGGCAACCCCACACCATGCCAGAGCAAATCCCGCCAGATCCTGAAAGGTCGGTCGTGGGATTTCAATGTCCTTCGAGTTGGGAAACATCTTTCTCCCCATCGGTTCCGGCTCTGCCGGCAGAGTGCAGGGAGAATCGATGACTTCATTCAGTCTGACCGGGGTATGCATCAGTCTGTAGAAATGGTCCAGCTTCTCCGGGGATTGTCGAGGAGTCAGGAAGCTCACCAATATACCGCTGAGTACGGCCAGGCTCATGAAGCAGAACATCTGCCAGACGTCTTTCATCTCAATTGCGGATTTGAACATGCTCTCGGGCAGCAGCCCCGAACTATATAAGGTGTCTGCGTGAAACGCGACGATGTACCAGACAACAATTCCAGTGATCGTCGAGACCCAGACAGAAATAACATTCCAGCGTCGCCAGACAATGCCAAACCAGAGGCTGATTCCAATGCAGGCGGGAGTTTTCACGATGGTTTTCAAGGCATCGATAATGTCTGTAAAAGTCGTCTGCAGAATCAGTGCCAGGATCACAATCACCAGCCCTGCGATACGTCCGACCCACAGGTAATGCCGTTGCGATTTATTTTTCGCGATGCATTTACGATAGATGTTTTCCGTAAATAAACCACTGGAAATAATCATCTGGGCATCACTGGTACTCATGACGGCTGCCAGCAGGGATGCCAGCAGCAGCCCGATTAAACCAGGGGCAATCCGTGGCAGAATATCATGTGCCGCCATACCAAACAGCTTATCTGCGAAATCGCGGTCCGTTTTATCTACTTCCACTTTTTTTTCTACGGAGAGCTGATCATATTCCGGGCTGGCGCGCAGCAGGAGCGACTGGTAGACCGCCTGGTCAGCCGGGTCAGGTGACGTTTTTAAAGGACTGTTATCACCCATATACCAGACAATGCATGCCAGACCGGTAAACGTCCAGGCGACCGTGCAGAATCGTTTCAGGAAATTACCGACGGTGAATCCGAAACGGCCTTCATATTCGGTCTTCCCTGCTCCACAGACCCCCATGATATGCGGTTGAATTACGATTCCGGCCAGTGCTGTAATGGAAAGCATACAGACATAGAAGGGAGTGATCGGTTCTCCCATCGTCGCGGCCAGTTCGGGGCTGACAGTCAGATCCAGCATGCCCTGCTTGAGATCAGATTGCTGATGCAGCATGCCAAACCCGCCAATTTCGTAGAAAACAAATGGCAGCAGCAGGAATGAAAAGACGATCGTCAAAATCCCCTGGATAAAGTCGGTGATGATGGCAGCTCCCAGTCCCCCCGCCATCCCGTAAATGACAAACATGATGGTGACCGCCAGAATGGCAAACTCATAACCCTGCAGTCGACGTTCCGTGATGTGAAACGTTTTTTCGGTCGTATCCCATTCTGCTGCCGGTACCATGATATTCGCTTCAACGGACAGCCGATCCAACTCGTTGCCCGTCAATGCATCAACCATTTTTCCGGTTCCAAATAAACCGCCGGCAATAAAAGTGATCGAAATTGCGATTCCGTAAAACGAATACATAATGGCGGTCGGCCCGTTGAAACGGGTCTCAAAAAAGTCGGCCGTTGTCAGGGCGCGCATACGGCGCATCAGTGGCGCGACAATCCAGTAAAACGGCGTGGCCCACAACCAGAGAAACTGCCACCAGATGCCTGCCAGACCCGCCCGCCAGGTACCAGCGACAACGCTGATAGCCTGTTCGCTGCTCGTTCCCGAACCAAAGGCAAAAAACATCATGAACACCTTACCGAAGCGGCGGCCCCCCATGAAGAAGTCAGCCATATCTTTGACCTTTGTCACAGACCAGAGACCAATGGCGAGAATGACAACAAAGTAAAGAGCCAGTATGATCCAGTCGGCTGTGTGCAATCCCAACCAGGTATTCTTTTCAGCGGCAAGCAGCATGGGCTGACCCTTAATTTGGACAGGGGATTCATAAATATTGTTTCGAAATCAGACTACCGCGGATTCACAAAATATGCAAACCTATTGATGCCTGTGCCGTTTCCTGTGTGGACAGGACTCATCTTTTTAACCAGATCAGAGAAATTAAACACGTTCCATGCACATTCTGTCCTATTCGATTCAGCACAATGACCTCGCCGGAAAGCATGTCACCCTGCTCGGTCTCGGGAAATTTGGTGGGGGCGTGGCAACCGTCCGGTTTCTAGCTGAGAAAGGGGCACGGGTCACCGTCATTGATGCCAAACCGGCGGAGGCATTACAGGAATCATTACGAAAACTGGAAAAATGCTCTGATGTGACGTTTCAACTCGGGGATCAGTCCTCTGAATTACCGGTCACCGAGTTACTGGTCGTCAACCCGGCG
>TARA_R100001132_G_C3275723_1_pt1 | contig 20567 bp, 19 predicted proteins | sample TARA_R100001132 | Tara Oceans TARA_R100001132 (sample SAMEA2621247) | marine metagenome | biome: marine biome (ENVO:00000447); feature: mesopelagic zone (ENVO:00000213); material: "saline water (ENVO:00002010), including plankton (ENVO:xxxxxxxx)" | depth 800 m | reverse complement strand
GGGGGAATCAGCTCCAGGTCAATATTGACGCCAGCTCCGAGGGGGACTTCCATCTGTGGAGGCAGTTTGAGAAAGTCAGCCCAGGCCTGTTGCACCTCCCGGATGCGCTCGGGGGTATCGTTGACCAGCACGGGGTCCGGCATTTCGACGGGCCATTTGAACTCCTTATTTATCTCGGGCGTTTTGCCGGGATCAAATTCTTCCCAGATGGCGCCTTCGATCTTTCCATCTCGACCGTTTCCGCTGAGGTCAGGAATTACCTTTCCCGTATCGGAATTGAAGTGGTACAGCAGCAGTGTCGAGTCATGCGAAGTCAGCTCTTTTTCTGGAGCGAAATCTTCCAGGTAAATTGCTCCTCTGGAAAAACGACATTGATGCAGCAGTCCGGCAAAGCAGGATTTTTTTTCGGCGACGGGACGTCCAATCAGAGCCGGATCGGGATTGGCGCAGAGGTGAACGGGAATGGGAGAATGTCGATGTCGGCGTCTTACCGGGTAATTGAGCCCCTGTTTTTTGCCATTCACATACATGCCGATACTGATCCCGTCAAAGACGGCAGCAAGATGTACTTTCTTGCCACAGCCGATCTGCTGCGAATTAGTGTGATTTGCGTAATAGATGCCATCATGAAACATGAACTCCGGCATCGTGCCATCTTTAAGGCGCATCAGGAATCCTGCAGTCTCCGCATTGGAAATGATTTCCATGTTTCGGGGGCGTTCTTCACAGTCCGGTGTGAGCCAGGCTTCGAAGGTAATCGGTTCTCCACTGTCATAGATAAAAGGTGTTTCTACAAAGTCATCGACGCCATCAAACCGCAGGACATGCTGTTCCTGTTTTTCGGGTATCACGGCAGGTGCTGGTGGTACCACCGGGCTGGTCTGTTCGGAAGAGTTATTTTCTGCAGCCGGGAATGCCAGCAGCAGAGCGTACACATACAGCCCCAGCAGGCCGAGGGACGCCATAACCGTATATCTTTTCCATCCCGGCGAGCGCTGGACGGGCTGGTTTTTAAGTATGTACTCCAGTGAATCGGCGGTTCCCGGGCGGTTCTGTAACGCAGCAGTCACTTCCTCGGCGGCCGGTCTGAGTTGCGGATCCCATTCCAGCATGGATTTCAGCAGTTTGCGATCGACCCGGTTGATTGACTGGAACTGACTGGCTGGATTGATGATCTCCAGCGTTTTCAGGTCTCGGTTCAGAGGGTGTCCTGTGAGCAGAAAATACCAGACACATCCCAGAGAGTAGATGTCGGATTTGGCCGTTGCGTTGCGGGCTGAATTCCATTGTTCCGGGGAAACATAACTGAGCTGACCGAACCCCTGTCGGAACGAGGTCAGTTCCTTGCCATTCCCGGAGCCTTCCGGTTGAAACGCCAGACCAAAATCTGCAATCTGAACATAACCTTTTGTATTGATCAGAATATTACCCGGATGGATATCGCGGTGTACGATGCCCAGCTGGTGAACCGCAGTCAGCCCCGAGGCAACCTGATAGATAATGCTGGCACAAGTGCGCGGGGGAAGGGAAGAGCCGACTTGTTCCAGCCTCTGTTTCAGATTCTGGCCATCTACGTATTCCTGCACAAAATAGGTAAAGCCGTTTTCTTCTCCTGCAAACAGGGCCTTTACCACGTAAGGAGATTCAACGCGGGCCAGCATTTGCACTTCACGCTCAAATCGCTCTGCGAGATCCTTCCAGTCTTTTTGCCGTTCCGTGTTGATGAGTTTTACGGCAACCGGTCGGATCAGGCGCGTATCGTAGCCTTTAAAAACACGGCCCATACCTCCCGCACCGATTTCGTATTCGAGGGAGATCTGCCCGATTGAAATCGGCGGTACCCTGAGCTGATTGATCAGTTCATCCGGTTCGTCGTCCAGTTTTTCCAGTTTATCTCGACATTCCTCACAGGTACCGAAATGCTCTGAGAGTGATTCAATCTGGGTAGAGTCGAGTTTTCCCAGGCTGTAATCTGCAATCTCCTTCAGATTCGGGCAAATTGAGGGGGGAGAGTCAACCACAAATACGCATCCACAAAATAGTATAAGCTGAAGTTCACAAACGCGTTCCAGATAGCATCACTATTAAGGCAGTGTCTTTCAAGCGATTTGAATCGGGTTAAATGCCCCTGAAGACGCTACGGTCGAACGAGACGCAGTCTAAAAGTAAAAGTGTTGTTTCCGAGTGGATTTGTGACAGTTAATTGCTGGAAATCAATAACTTTACAGATCTTCGCCGAGTAAATCTCTGATTTTTCGGAGCGCGCGCGATTGGATTTGACGAATATTCGCGGCTGTTTTATCTAATTCTGCTGAGATTTCCCGAGTCGATTTTCCGGATAGAAAAATCAGTCTCAAAACCTGTTTTTCCTGATCGGTTAATCCGGCGAATTCAATGACTCCCTCAGCGATATCTCTTTTTTCTTCCACTGTTTCGATGTTTTCATCTATCAGATTATGAATATGAATCAGGTTGTCTGTGCCACCGGGAGAATGGATCTGTTTTTTGCGGATATGATTGGCTGCAATATTTCGCAGGCACGTTTTGAGGAGTTTGATATAGCTGTGACGTCCATGTTTCAGACGCAGCTCTGAATTCGAAATGATTTTAAAAACAGCAGCTAATGCCTCCTGGACGACATCTTCCACATCCTCTTTGTTGTACACAATTCGGTTCGTCATGCGATGCAACAGCCAGGCGGAGAGTTCCATCAGCCTGTTCGAGGCTGCACGATCGCCCTGGGAGGCTCTTTGGATCAGTGTAGTCGAGATGGACTCAATATTCATGGCTCGTTGATTGCGTTCTGATGGGAGGGTATTTTCTCTAAATTTGCTGCGATAACGATTTTTCTGTCACAACGATGGATCGGAATCACACCTATTTATGCATAGGGATATTTGTGAAACGGTGGGATCTGTTTCCGGCTCATTCATCGGCATGAAAATGTCTGTGTGTTCATATCGGAGATGATTTAAGTGTGTTTGATATACGTTTTTACCCATACACGAAGTCAAGTGCAAGAACATAGTGGCATTTTTTGAAAGTGCCATGTCAGAAAGGTGTTGTGTTTTGGGGAGACTGGCACAGGAACGGTCTGGCAGACTCATCATTGGAATTCATTTGACGTTTTAAGGAGCAGGGATGCCTGCCCTCTGGGATTCGTTATTTATTAACGGGTTTCAGAGGGTTCCCTTTTTCAGTTTTCAGCACCGTCAGGCCTGACAGAGACGTTGTTCATGGATTTCCTGTCTGACGGAAGTGCAGTTTGATTTATTGCAACAGATGATAATTGGAAAGCGGAGGATGTGATGAAGAATAATATGCTGTTTCTGTTGTTACTTTTCGTAATATCCATTGTGGTTGTACCAGGGCCAGACAGAACCTCTGCGATAAAAAAAGTCGATCTGGCGACAGGTCAGATCACGCGTTGTAATTATGATGATTCCAGCAGGCTGCATGGTCGCTATACCCTGCATGACAAAGCGGGTAACCTGATCGAGGAAGGGGAGTTTGATCATGGCGCCTGCACTTATTTTTCCGTGAACAGTCCGGAGGGAGCACTGTTATTCGAAGTGCGCGAGAATGAAAACTATCTGCTGGTCCAGACATATCCCTGATTCCTTCCCGTAGAGTACGCGCATAAGTTCTACCTCCTGTTGCATAACGCGCCTGTTCCTGCAGTCGGCATGTCCTACAGGAAACGTTGGACGGTTCCGCACGCAGAGCAAGTGCGCTACCAGCATGACCTCGCTTCAGCCATCGCTTTCAGACGAATCGGCGGAAAGAGAAAGACGGTTGATGAGCGAAATTCGCATTGTGACTGATGCGAAAACAGGGGGCTGACACAATTCACGGGGCTTCATCATCCCACCTCAGCAGTTCTCCTCACACCCATTTCCCGGGGACGATTCCTCTCTTCGGTCGGTCTTCCCTCACAGATCCTGTGTCTCCGATTTGTCCGCCTGCTGAGAATAAAACGCTGTAAGTACTGGAATTACTGAGGTATATAATTTTGTTATGCTTGTAATCAATTTCAATAAAGCGGGCAATTCCTCAAGGAAAGACATTGCATCTTTACGCCTGTATGCTATTTTAAATAAAGTAAAATAAGTGCTCTATATGTTTACTGAATTACTAAAGTAATATTTAGTTAAAGTCATGCATTTATTAATTAAATGAGGAAGCACATGAAAATGAATCGACGTGGATTTACACTGATCGAATTATTAGTCGTGATCGCCATTATCGCGATTTTGATTGCCCTGTTACTCCCCGCTGTCCAACAGGCCCGTGAAGCAGCGCGGCGAAGTACCTGCAAAAATAATATGAAGCAGATGGGACTCGCCCTGCACAACTACCATGATATCTATAGTTCGTTTCCGATTGGCGCGCAGAGCAACTACACGAAACCGAACTGGCGAATCGCCATTTTACCTCAAATGGATCAGGCTCCGGCTTTCAACCAGTTAAACTTCAACGGCTACTTTTACGGTACATTTACGAACAATACCGTGTTGAGTACTCTGCGAGTTCCCATCTATAACTGTCCTTCCAGTGCGCTGCCTCCCACCACCCTTGTGCGAAATCCCGATGGTTCACGCGGGCCTGGCCAGGTGATGGACTATGTCGGTATCGCCGGTGCTACAACTGACCCGGCAGGCCGTACTAATGTCTGCTCACCACTGATGAGTCGCGGGGACATCTGGTGCCAAAATGGATTGCTGACCGCGAATATGAATTTCAAGATGCGGGATTGTACGGACGGAACTTCCAACACGGTGATCGTTTCTGAGCAATCAGGTCAAATCGGAACTTCAGACTCGCGCAGCGCCTGGTATGGTGGCTGGCAGGGAGCCCTTAAAACAGGAACGCCCGCTTCGTGGACCGCCAGTGATGTCTGGGGCGCCGGGGTCACTACCATCCGCGATGGTCATGGTATTAATCCCAAGACTGTCGGAAGTGGCGGTGATACTCTGGAAGGCAATACGCATCTGACTTCGTTCCACGTAGGTGGTATCCATGTCTTATTGACCGATGGTGCAGTGCGTTTCCTTTCAGAAAATATCGACTTCGTGACCCTGAAGCAGTTAGCAGCCCGCGATGACGGACAGGTGATTGGCGAATTCTGATTCCATTTAAATTTCCAGAGACACTCCGAGTGCGCGGGCGGCAAAATACATCCAGCTTCTTAAAGCGCACTTGACGTGTCAGATTTCGATGTAGTTTGATCAGAAATTCCACCTGGAATTGATAACTAAAGATCTCGTCAGCATACACGCTCATCATCTTGAGGAAAAAGGCGTTCCATGATCCACCATTACACAGAGCAGCAGGGATTTATCAGAGTGATGATGATACCTGCGTTATTGACGTTTGTTTGTACTTTAGCAGGCTGTGGCTCTTCAGAACCTGAGAAGGTCATTGGTACAGTGACGATCAGTGTGACTCATGATGGCAAGCCGGTGACAGAAGGTACTGTCAATATGATCGAGATTGGCTCGTCGAAATCGGCTACGGGTACACTGAATGAAACCGGCAACCTGACACTCGAAAACGTGGAAATCGGAAAATATACCGTTTCGATCCTTCCACCTCCTTTGCCGCCGGCTGATCCTGATAAGCCGCCTGTCCCGATCAAAAACTATCCCAACATTCCAGACAAATATCGATCTGAGACGACGAGTCCCTTATCTGCGGAAGTGAAAGAGGGAGTAAACGAATTTCAGTTTGAACTGAAATAGACTCCTCATGTTGATGAGAAAGCAGGGGATCGCATGGGCGCCCACGGTTGATTTGTGTAGCAGCGAATGATCCTGAAGCTTCTCTGAAAGCTGGCTGTCTCTGGAGACCCGCGTTTACAGCCATGCCACAACAAGCCTGCCGTGCAATTCTGCGAGAGATCCCAGTCCATGTGGGGGCGTCTCCTGCGTCAATCTAAAACCGTCGTGTGATCATGATCGACGGCACAATTCTCACACTTTGCCCCGAAGCATTTCGATTTGCCTGACTGTGCGGTCGAATCACTTCAAGAAACGCGAATAAAACTCTCCCGCCAATTTATCACCGTTGGGTGTGACCTCACTGATAATCAGTTCCGGACCGTTGCTGTTGATCATCGCGACAGCGAATTATCAGCAGGCACGGGAGATCTCTTGTCAGGTTCACTCTGCCGTTGATTCGTTCAAAAATACCGGGCGCCACAAGCGATCAGATTGCATGATAAGCGATCAAAATGTTTGATGAGCGGCCAGTTTTTAGCGAACTCGTCCAGGAAGAAAACCAAGCCCGTGGGTTCGATGCGCTGAGAGTGAGACTGCGAGCAGAAAAGCGGGCGTGGAAATAATTATGTGCGAAAGGGATACGGTGGCTGTCCTTTACCGACTGTGACAGTCCGACGCACTGCAAGACAGGGTCGCTTTCTCGAAACTCAGGTCTGCTGAAGTGGTAAGTCAGTTTCGTACCTGCGCTACGGGGACAAATCATCCCGGCAACCGTTTTTTTCATCCGATGCAACGGAAAGAGAACAGGAATGACTTTGCGCGTCGTGGCATGCATTGATTGCCAGTTGGCATGACCTTTGCGGTGGCTGTAAAGAGCGACTGAGCATTATGTTCCCATGGCTGATGTTTTATCAGAGGAAATACAGCCATTTATCTATGAATCCTCTCTGACCTGATCGAGGAGAGCAACAAGAACCAGACACGAGGAGAACAGCAATGAACAAACTCATGTTAACACTGACATTTGTAGCAACCGCGCTGTTCGCGGGCCCCGCTTTCGCGCAGAACGAATCACCCTATCTGAAGGCCGATGATACCTGGATCAATATTGATGGAACCGTTGATAAGGTGAGTGCCGACAGTTTTCTTCTGAACTACGGTACGGGAACCATCACCGTGGAAATGGACGATGGAGATCGCGATGCGGACGGTTATAAACTCAACAAGAATGACAAGGTTCGCGTCAGCGGCCGAATTGACGACGACTTCTTCGAGAAGACAAAGATCGAAGCCAGCGCCGTCTACGTTGAGAATCTTGGGACCTACTTCTTCGCAAGCTCTCTGGATGAAGAAGATGCATACCCCTTTGTTTACACGACTCCCGTGGTTACTGCGTCAACAACACTGCAAGGTACGGTAAGTGAAATTGACGATCATGAGGAGTTTGTTCTCAACACTGGTCTTCGGCGCGTTCGAGTCGAATTGGATGAGATGCCCTACAACCCGCTTGACGATGAAGGGTATCAGAAAATTCGAGTGGGAGATCGCGTACGGGTTTCCGGCAAGATTGATGTCGATCTGTTCGAGATCGAAGGAGAGCGTGAGTTCGTCGCTGATTCCATCGTCACATTGTCCAGGTAAACTGTTTCCGTATTAACACGGAGTTTCAACTCATACGAGTTTCAACAATCACAAGGAGAAATCATGGAGAATCATCAACGCATGCTGAGCAGGATTGTCGCTGCTCTGACCGCCGCCGTTTTACTGGCACCCGCGTCCGCCGTGGCTGGCAAACTGCAGCCATCACAACTTCCGCAGGATACCGCGTGGTTGCTGCATCTGGATTTTGAAGCATTAAGTGCATCAAAACTGGCCGAAAAAGTGCGAGAAGCCAAACCGCAACTGACTGAGGGCGTTCATCACTGGTTCAGCCAGGAATACGGCATTGACCCGCCAGAAGATCTGCGATCCATCACCATGTACAGTCGCGACTTCAAGCGGTACACGGGAACCGTGATCTTGCAAGCGGACTATGAACGTTCCAAAGCGATGGAGAAAATGGAACAGGCTTCCCAGTTGAAGAAGACAACCTGGAATGATCTCACGCTCTACACCGTGACAATCGCCCACCATCATGGAGACGCAGCCCATGCTAAGCATGCGGACCGGTCGTCCGATAAACGTCGTGATCAGGCAGGGAAAAAGAAGTCTCGTCATCATGATAAATCAGGCGGTAAGCAGATGACAGTTGCTTTTGTGGATGACAATACCATCGTGCTCGGTTCGTCCGTGCCGAACACCCAGGCGGCTGTGAAGCTGCTGAAAAAGGACGGTCGTTCGCTCAGCACGGATTCGCCTCTCCTGACGGATCGGGTGGCCAATGCGTGGATTTATGGAGCTGCCATTGATCTGAAACGCTTAAAACAAAATCCGTTGCCGATGCCCGTACTGCAACAGCATGAACGCATCATCTGGTCGTTTGGAGAACGAGATGGCCAACTGTTTGAACATGCGAAACTGGTGGCAGCATCGGAAGAGGTCGCCCAGGAAACTCTGCAGGTTGTGGAAGGGATCGCCGCCTACGAAACACTGTGGGCCCAGGGAAGTCCGCACATGAAATCGCTGATGAAGAACACACGAATTCAGCGCAACGGCAATGTCGTTGAAGTCAGTTGGGACGGCGACACGGAAACCGTTCTGAAGGCGTTGAAGGATCTCGGCCGTCGCATGAAGACATGGAAGCATGTCTGGGCATCCGACGATGACCGATCGGCGTGATCATCTTTCTGAAGCCGCATGATGATTGACAACTGCCATGCCTGCACTCAGGTTGAACCAGCTTCGAAGCCTGTCAGTTTCAGGAGCACAGTTCAAAGCGAACAGAACCAGCATCAGGATTCGATGAGATTAAAACTTCATCGCTTGTGCTGGTTCTGGCGGCTGAAAAGTAAAGTTGTCGCTATCAGGATTCGTCCTGGCAAACTGCTTCGATTACGGCATTCAAGAGATCCATGCGAATTTTCGCGTCTGAGAAAAATCCAGTCCTTTCGTCAATGATCCAGATCCACTGCGATTCATTGCCGAAAGGACTTTGCAATGCGAGGACAGCGATGGGGCTTGAAGTCTCTGCGGAAGATCGTGAACAGCCCACGCTCCACCAGATCAAGGTGGAAAAAGCGATCCGCTCAGCTTCACTGACAGTACATTCACCGACAGCATTTCGTTTTAAACGACAGATGCAGCGTTTTCTGTCAGAATATTTTCCGTAACAGTTTCATAAGTTCACGTCTTTCACTTCAGCTGATAATTCAGACGGCTGTATACATTGGGTGGTCTGCAGCATTGAGTTATGATGATTCTCTGCATTAAGATCAGATCAGATTATGGGAACGAGGCGTGTCCCATTTTTTCAACCGTGCCTTTCTTCAGCGGCAATCTTCCAGGACAATCTAACCGCATCCGCACTCAAGTCTGAAAGTGATCGAAATGGCGCACAAGGCAGGGACAGAGCAAATATTATATCTACCCCAGGAGCCGGTTCAGAGACTGCTCAAACCACTGATCCGGTTTCTGCATGTCGAAGCTGCCAGTGGCATCTTCCTGGCGCTCTGCGCACTGCTCGCATTGTTGATGGCGAATTCCCCCTGGTCGAGTGACTATCTGGCGATCTGGAAGTTACCGATGGGAATCTCGATCGGCGATTTCCAGCTGGTACATTCGCTCAAACACTGGATCAACGATGGACTGATGGCGATCTTCTTTTTTGTGATCGGGCTGGAGGTCAAACGGGAAATCGTAGTGGGAGAATTGCGTGAGCTTCGACGGGCAGCCTTGCCCATCTCCGCAGCCCTGGGCGGCATGCTGGTTCCTGCCGGACTCTATTTCGCGCTGCAGGTCGGTCAACCGGGGCAGAACGGATGGGGCGTGCCGATGGCTACGGATATCGCGTTCGTTGTCGGGTGTATGGCGATTTTAGGTAGCCGGGTACCGGCAGCCTTGCGGGTCCTGTTACTCTCACTGGCGATCGTAGATGATATCGGAGCGATTCTGGTGATCGCCATCGGATATACTGACGCCATTCATCTGTCCTGGCTTTTTACGGGACTGTCAGGCATCGGAGTTGTGTTTTTCATGCAGAGAATCGGCGTGCGCAGCATGCTGCTCTACACACTGCTGGGGTTCCTGATCTGGGTGGGCTTCCATCAATCGGGAATTCACGCCACGATTGCCGGGGTGGTGATCGGACTCATGACGCCTGCTCGACCCTACTTGAAGAATAACGTTGCCGTGGAGCTGTTTGCAGGGGCCAGTCGTCTGCTGCACGGGGATTCCTGGGAAAACGAACTTCACCGGCCTGAGAAGGTGATAACGTATCAACGGGTTTCCCGCGAAACAATTTCCCCCGTGGAATACCTGATCTATCTGCTGCACCCGTGGGTGGCATTTCTGATCATGCCGGTGTTTGCCCTGGCGAATGCAGGCGTTGCGTTCCAGATGGCTGACGTGGCCACGTCGACAGCCATGGCGGTCATCATCGGACTGATGTTAGGAAAGCCGCTGGGAATTCTGTTATTCAGCTGGTTATCGGTGAAGTCCGGAATTGCCCAGCTGCCGGCGAGTGTCAACTGGAAACAGCTGACGGCTGGTGGTTTCCTGGCTGGGATTGGTTTCACAATGGCATTATTCATCGCGGGACTGGCGTTCAAAGACGAATCCCTTTTGCGTACGGTGAAAGTCGGAGTTCTACTGGGATCATTCTTGAGTGCAGTCGTTGGTATGACGATTCTCGGCGCATCTGCCAGTGAAACCACAACGGAAAATAACGAGATAGAAAATTTGGACGCCAACAATTAGAGTGTATCCTGTTTTACGAATGCGTCATTCTGTCGCGGACGTTCGACCGACGATTATAGTCAGACCGTTTTGCAATTCCTGTTTACGATCAAACCAGTTTACGATCATAGAATAACACCTGCTTTTCAAGAATTACGAAACCGTGTGACTGGTGTCATGCATCGGGCACGACCGTATTTTATACCAGTAACTGAATCGTTCTGAGAGCTCGGAATTGCTCTATACAACGTGCAGAACTTGTAACTCTTTCTCAATCGACAGTATTAACGACGACACAGGCGTTGAAACGAGAGAGACATACTGAGTATGATCGATCCGACTGACTGCCGATGCGGTCGACATCAGTCTATTTGCAACAATCAGGTCGATTTAGGGACGTTGATTCGTCCGAGCATTTTTTATGGATCGAGCGCATTTCAGGAAGTATCAAGAGTTACGGCATGGAGACACGCAGCCCATTAGCAGCCAGCATTTTACACGTACGCGTTCGACTCAAGCATTTTTTCCTGACCGTTTTCTACCTGAAACCGTTTCTGTATCGTGACATCTCTGCCCGCTATGAAAGAACCGATGTTGCGATACACGAAGGTCTTCGGATTGGGGCTTTAAATTACCTGCTGATCAAAATGCTGTGGACTGTGGCAGCTTTTTTTCAACAGCATTGGGTGCTGTTTCCGTTCTACTACTTCACAGGTTTGTATCACTTAACGCATCTTCTCTTCTGGCCTCTGGAACGGCGGGCACTTCGCGCGTATCACGGCCGCCCCAAGCCTGCACCTCTGCCGGTCCCTGAATTACAGTCCGTGGATGATCCCGACCAGTTCGTGAAAAATTACATTCAGCATCCCTTTCCCGTAGTGTTGCGTTCTTTCCTGAATGACGAGAATGAGCTGGGAAAATGGAGTTTTGAATCGGTCCTGGCCAAATACGGTGAGGAACAGGTGCTGCTGACGACAAAAGAGAAGGACGGATTCGAGGGAAAACTGTCCCAGGTCCGCGACCCCAATGTCTACTGTCACAACAGTGAGTTTCTGTTTCAAAGGTATCCGCATCTCCAGGAGGGACTGGGCTTTGACCGCCTTGCTGCCCTGTCAGGAGGTCTGTTGCCTGCCTACAGTCAGCTTTTTATCGGCAGAAAAGGAACGGGGACACCGTATCACTGTGCCGCGGTCTGGAACTGGTTCTTCATGCTGGATGGACGTAAGCGCTGGTATTTTGTGGACCCGACTCACAGTCTGCTGCTGTATCCGGTGATGAGTATGGGGCAACTCGCCAGCATGTCTCACTGTTCTTATCCGGATCGTTATAACAGGGACGCGTATCCGCTTTTCGAACACTGTCCGGTTTACAGTGTCGTTCTGGAAAAAGGTGACGTGCTGCTTAACCCGCCCTGGTGGTGGCACGCGATTGATAACCTGTCCGAGGAATCCGTCTCTGTGGCGACGCGCTGGCATCAGGGGGGCGTGGTCGGAAAAGACGCTATGTGGACGGAAGGCTCTTACGATATCAATCGCTTCCTCTCCGTCGGCCTGCAGACGGGATTCACATCACCTTTCTTCATGCAGCAACTGTTACGAACTCCCTCGCCCAAACTGGACGAGCACACGACACTCAGAGAAAAACGCAACCGTTTCGTAGACATGCATTACCGGGTAGGTGGCGGAAAAACACTGGGTATTTACCACAAGCTGTAGAGCAGCCTGCAAAATTCTACTGCGTCTACTCAAACACCTTTCCTGACAGTTCAGCTTGAAGTTCGGAAAATAATTTTGCGCATGACTCTCTCTCTCCACATCACAGGCTGAAGAATATCAAGCATACGCTGAAGGCCACCCCCGATGCAGAAGGTAGCCGGATCAGATACTTCTTTGCTGTTTTGCTTTGATGTTTATTTTGCGGACTGCTGACACTGTCAACTGGTGTTGACAGTGTCGTGAGCCGTAGACACTTCAGGCGTTGACACTTTCTGCTTCGCGGAGTCGCCTGGTATCGACTGACCGTCACGGAAAGACGCTCTGATTCAAGGCGTGATCTGGATGTGCAGTAAATCCGGATCCAGCAGAAGTGCCAGTAGAAACAGGATTAACGGCATGATCCCTGAAAGAATGAGTAGCAGGGTCAGCCCCATGATCCGGGATGATTCCGCACGATGCGATTCCCACTCATCCAGGCCGGATTGAAGTACTGTCTCAGTACGCTTTTTTACCGGTTCGAGTGGTGAAGGGGTCTGGTGCAGGAAGGGAACCTGCTGGGGCCGCCTGACTTCGTAAAATAAACCTGTGTCGTGATTGAATTTCGTCAGCATGTTCAGCACTCCTCAATCAGAGGTAACTGTTGCCTGAAAACACCTGTGGTCAATCAATGGTAGTAAGCAAATGCTGGACCAGTTTGAATAAATGCGATTTATATGCAGTTTTTACCTTCGAAACAGGAAACAGCTCAGATCACGTTATACTCAAATTGAGAACAGCCTGTCATCAATTTGATTGAGCAGGTTTGTCTATGCTGAAGCGAAAATGCTGTGTCTTTTCATAGTCAGACATATCCCCGGTTGATGTTTTTGTTGACAAAAAAGACCTGCAGGTCTATATTCGGTAAAAGGTGTACCGCTTATACATGTTTATGGAATCGGGATCCAATAATGCAACTGACCATGCAGACTGATTATGCTTTGCGGACTCTGATGTATCTGGCATCACGGAACGAGCGGGCCACTGTTTCCGAAGTGGCAGCGCTATTTAAAATTTCCTCGCATCATGTGGCGAAGGTGGTCAATCAGCTGTCGCGCCTGGGTTACATTCGCAGCGTGCGTGGCCTGGGGGGCGGAATTGAACTGGCGCTGCCCCTGGAAGAAATTCGCTTAGGAGAAGTGATCGAACGCTTCGAAGGCAACCTGCATCTGCTGGAATGCGTGGGGACGGAGAATGTCTGTGTGATTCAGCCGTTCTGTAAGCTGAAAGGGGTTCTGGCGGAAGCCGAGCGAATTCAGCGGGACTATCTCAACAGTGTGACCCTGGCTGATGTTGCTCCCTCGCGTCGACAATTGAAAAGTATTTCTTAGCAGAGTCACAACCGACTCAGCGATGTCTCGATTCCACTGTTTTAATCAGAAAAGAAAATTCATGTTCAAAACAGGATTAGTTACCAGCCTCGCCGTGACGTTTCTGTTTATTTTCACTTATGCCTCCTCTGGCTCAGATCAGCCTCAAGAGAGCAAGTCGGGCAAATCGACTTCTGCCGCATCGGAACAGCAGCCTGCCGAAGCCGCCGTCAAGCGGACACGTGAAACCGTGAAAATGCTGGATGATATTTATAAACAGGCGATCGTACTCATCACGGACAAATACGTGAATAGTGAAGAGGATTTCCCGGCAGGCAGTGCGGCTGTCGAACTGTTTAAGCGTGTCGGCAAGACCGGCTATCACCAGGTGCGACTTCTGGATGCAACGGGTGAACCTTACGAACCTGAAAATGTTGCGAAAACCGCTTTTGAAAAGCAGGGGATTCAACAGCTCAAATCCGGCAAGCCTTACTATGAGCAGGTGGTCGTCAAGGACGGGCAGCCTTATCTGCAGGCGATGACTCCGGTCCCGGTAGTGATGAAAAAATGTGTCATGTGTCATCCTCATTATCAAGACGTCAAAGCCGGCCAGCCAATCGGAGCCATCAGTTATGAGTTACCCATCAAGTGAGGGCCTGGCTGGAAGCATGCAGCAGGAACAGCTTGCCCTGGAGTGGCATGCCCTGATCCAGGCTGTCGGAGACGCCGTTATCTGTGTGGATCGGGCCGGGATACTGATCTTCTGGAATCCCGGTGCAGAGCGTCTGTTCGGTTTTTCGGCTGAGGAGGCTGTGGGAGAGTCGCTGGACCTGATCATCCCAGCCGAATCCCGAACAGCACACTGGGATGCGTTTTATCAGGCCATGCGTTTGAATCAGACCCGCCTGGGAACTGATGTGATACGCGTTCCCATGCTGCGAAAGGATCAAAGCCGATTCAAAGGTGCCTTGACCGTCGGAATAGTGAGAGGGGAAGGGGACAGGATTGAGCGGATCGGGGCTATCATCCGGGAGGAACCTGCCATCCAGAAAGTTCAGTCATGAGCGTGCATGAAAAGGCCAGGCTGATGATTCACATGAGGCAGCGAAATGGGGAACAGAAAAAGCAAACCAAGTCGAGTTCTGCCCTGGAGATCACTTAAATGAATCGCACAGCAGAGGGGCTCATTTTCCGAGTTCGATCGGTACATGCAGATGATTTCATCTCAGACGATAACGAATGTGTTGTCTGGGGCGATCGGGGAGTACCTCCTGACAGGCTGAGAAAAGAGATCTGGTGGTTGCCGGAACTCAGTCCGGATACAGAGTTAATGAACTGGTTCTCCCGGCATCCAGACAGGTGGTATGAATTCCGTCGGCGGTATCGCGATCAGCTTTCAGCAGAGAAAGAGACATGCGAGCAATTAAGAACGTCTGCCTGCCAAAGGTTGTTGACTCTAATCTATCAGCAGGGGACGTCTGCCCGGAATATGGCAACCGTGATCGAAGAGCATCTGATTCAACTGGAGTGCCAGCAGCGCTGGAACGCGGGGCTGATGATTGGCGGCCACACCACTCCCGTCAAAAGCCAGATCGTGGCACTGGGGGGACTCTGGTTTACAAAACACAAAACGTGGGTAATGCCTGACGAACAAAGCTGGAGAACGATCATTAACCTGCTTCCCGGCGACTTTTAAATCGATACCACTTCAGAATGATTCCTTAATTTTAGAATGTGAATTCAGATGATGAAGAAACTTTTAATGTTATCTGTCTGCTTCGGACTCTTATGGATCTGTTATACGCAGAATGAGTTCTCTCTGACCTTCCTGCAGGCTGAGGAACAGGCAGAACAGGGGGCGCAATTTGATCAGAGTTCACTGCCCGCGACGGCTGAGGAAGCCCGGATACGGGCCAGGCTCCTGCATGAGACGATACATGGTTCACTGCAGGTGATGCACCGGGATCTGTTTCGCGAAGACGAAAGTATCGTGATCCCCTCGCACTCCCTGGAAGATGTTTTTAAAGAACTGGAACGGGGACACGGGATTAAGATTCGCTGGCTGGCAGTGAATGCCAAGGCAATGAATATCGATAATGAAGCGAAAACCGACTTCGAGAAACAGGCTGTGAAGGTTCTGTCCGAAGGAACTCCGGAATATGAACAAATGCAGGACAACAGATTTCAGTATGCTGGCTCAATTCGACTGGCTTCGCAATGTCTGAAATGTCATCTTCCCCAACGGACGAGTAATGAAGACCGTACGGCCGGCCTGGTGATTTCCATGTCACTGAAAAATATGTCAAAGCAGCCCTGAATATCACACTGCAGTAAGTCAGCCTAGACCAGGGTGGCCGCAATGAGTGTGATTAACTTTATCAGATAAGAGGCTGATCTCGGTGGATGTAGCAGCGAATCCCTGTCCGGATCAGGCAATCTCAATGAGGAAGGCAGAAGTATGAGAACGATGATGAGACACCTGTTTGTGGTTTCGATAAGTCTGTTTTCCGTGGCACTGGTTTCGTTTGCCAGTCCACCTGAGCCTGAAGAGGATCCCAAAAAGCAGAAGGCAGAAAACCATTCCCCGAAATTAAAAGAGGGAAAGCCGCCCGCAGCGGTGCTGTCTCTCGCCCAGGCACGTGAGCGTGCCAGGCTGACGCACAGTTTGTACTCAGCCACGCTGGACGCCATGCACCAGAGCTACTTCATCAATGAGCGCGCCGCCGTTCCTGCCCGGGTGATGGAGCGCATGTTTTCTGATGTGGAGCGTCAGGAAAATATCAAAGCCCGCTGGATTGCCGTGAATGCCAGGGCCATGAGTGTCGATCATGAGCCCACTACCGATTTCGAAAAACAGGCCGCCCGGGAAATCGCATCAGGAAAAACGGAATACGAACGCGTCGACAACGGCATTTACCAGCGGGCAGGCGCCATTTCATTAATGAACCATGGGTGCTTAACCTGTCATGTCGGTTTCGGAAAAAAGAATACAAAAGAGCGATTTGCAGGATTGATCATCTCGATTCCGGTAAAAGAACCAGATCAGTAAGCAGTCGGCGCCGGTTGTGCTGCAGCTTTGCAGGTCGTTCTCTGCCGCTTTTCAACACCGTGCGTCAACTGATAAAACGCAGGGAGCAGGGTCGTCACAGTGTCAGGCACATAAAGGGAATCGCAGGTTAGTGCAAGTCGGCAATGTATTCGATCTTCTGACCGGGAACCAGTCGATCACAATCGATTGTGAGGATGGGAGCTCTGCCTCCCTTCGCAATGCGGAAATGTCGTGATTCGCCCGGAAGCAGGCCCTTTAGCGATTTTTCTGACCGGACTCCGTCGATCGCGGGGAACGCATTAAAGTATATCGGTGCTATCCCTGTGTTCTCAATCTCCAGTTCGCTGGCTGTTGAAGATGCAACAAAACGATTTATCTTGAATCGGTAGCCACAGTCCATCCCGGCTTGACGAATCACCTCCGCATTCCGATACCTGGGCTGATCATCCCCAATGATAAACGATACATGAAACTTCGCGGCTTGTTCAGCGAAAGCGATTCCATAGGGGCCCTGCGGAGCAAGCGCTTCCTGCTGGTCCTTCTTCTTGAAGAAACTGAATTCTCCCCCCGTTGGGGCGTGTTTCCAGCGGTCCCTGCCCAGGGTACGCCAGTTGGGTTCATTCTCCTTTTTGTGTCGCCGGTGATTAAACGAATCGTCGAAGAGTCCAAAGGATAATTCTGAAAGCACGGTTTCTTTCGCGAAAGGCGTATGGTCTCCAGCGGCATCCACTGAAATCATCCAGGGGGTCTCTCGAAACTGAGATGTGAGATGTTTCGAGAAGGCGAGCTGAAAGTCTTTATCCGGAAATGTCTCCCCGGGCTTCATGGGACCATCATAGATATGATATTCCGCCCACAGCCCGAACCCGGCCTGCACGAAAGCCAGTCGCGGGTCGCGATCATACTTCTCAGCAAACCGGGTATAGAACTCCAGCACAAAAGCTTGCCATTCCTGGTTTGACCAGTCGGGAAATCCCGTTAGCTTGTTTTCGCTCTTTTCCGTGATCTCGCGATAGTTGGGAAGTGCCTTGATGAAGGCTGGAGCACCTGTCGATTCACCGACATAGGTATCATGCCACCTCAGAATTGCCTGGTGCTTTCGTCCAGCGATCTCGTCGAGAAGACTCTCAACCGGTTGCCAGTTGTATTTCCCTTTTTCCTGCACAACCTGATTGTACTTTAAGTAGGCAAACTCCAGCTGAATGGGAGCGGTAGAAGCAGCCTCATTTGTGCTCCACAAAACGATACCTGTCATCGGCTGGACATTCACAATATTCGATTGTAACCGTTGAGGTCGCAATTCATCCGCAGCCAAATCTAAGGACATAACACCCAGAAAGAATAGAGTAGTAAAGAACCTGAGTTGTGAACACATTCTTGTTACCTTATCCGGGAGGTGATATTCGACAATTGCAGTGTAAATCTACCGTGTTGCTGAAATGAGTCGGGGTAATTCAACTGAATATGCAAAAGCGCCCAAGCAGTTCGCGAAAGTACTGATCATCAGAGAATACCCGATCGCATTGAATTTCATGAGATTCCGTAATTTTCACGTTTCGAATAAAGATACATACCCAGATTTGATTCTTCAAGAACAATTTGAACTGAGCGACTTCGTCTGGATCAAGTTCCCCACATCTTTCGCGACTACCAGATCGCCTATTGTTCGGGGAAATAGTCATGCCGCGAATCAATCTGTTCATCCTTGTATCGTCACAAAAAATCGTAAGTCGAATACATTAATTGCCCCCAGATAAAAATCAATATAGTACAGTCTCATCACGCTGATTAACGACTTCACTGTAACTATCGCCAACTGGGCTATCCGCCGAAGATGCGAGCATCCGCGGCTCACCGATCGTTTGCATTCAGACTGTCGAGCATTTCTATCAACGCATCCACCATCTTCTCCGAGGCGTCGAGTTGCACCTTGTTCACGCCGATCCAGGTTTCGTAGCCGCCGAGCCGGTGCTGCTCGGGTGTCGGCAGATATCCATGCGAACCGTTGGCGATGGAAATATTCATCAGCGGCTGGATCGGGCTGCGCTGCTTGAGTTCCAGTCCGATCTCCGCAAACACCTCGAACGGCATCGCAGCGACAGCCAGATCGCCGATGCGGTGCGTCTGCACGACCACGTCGATGGTCGGAGGTATCTCAGGCGAGTCGTAGGCGAGTACAGTGCGGTAAGTGCTGTAGCGACTGGTACTCATCGGTTTGATCTTCTTGGCTTTAACCGCTTCAGCCCATGTCACCTCCTCTTTGGTTGGGTAGCGTCGCTCGAACGTCAGCGTGCGTTGCACCGATGAAAGCTGCACATGATCGTGCCACTTCAGCGACTGATGCACCTGCATCACTCTCTCCGCGCACAGGTGAGCCACCTCCCGGGCTTTCTCGAAAGGCTGATACCGCTTTTTCGGCTGCGGGCCGCGCTGCTTTAACTCTTCCTCGGAATAACGCGCGATGTTATTCACGTCGCCGCTGGTGCCGTTGGCCATGATGCCCACAAAAGGCGGATCCTGATATCGGTCGGCACCAAGCAGCTCTCCCATGCGGTCGGCGAAGATCGCAAAATAGTCGGCAGAAATCGTATTCGCCGGCACGCCGCCGACGTAGTGCAGTCCGTAGGAAGCCAGCAGTGCAATCGGCTTTCCGTCGGTCGACTGCACCGCAAGGAATGTGATCTGCGGATCGACAGGACCGGCGGGCCTCAGCAGACCGCTGTATCCGGGATTCGTGTCGACCTGTTCGATGTTATCGTGGGCACCGTAGATTGTGCCGCGACTGGGCATCAGGAACCACCGACGATTGAACACCTGCGTCGGTTCCTCGGCGACACCCCAGCCGATTCGCGCCGGTTGGAGTTGATTAACGGCGCGCTGCACGCCATCGGCGATCCGCCGGGTGAGAAACGCGCGGTAGTCGTAATATGATTGTCCCTCACTGTCATCCAGCTTGGCGCCGCTCGAAGTGTGCGTGTGTGTCGCTGAGACGAGCACACATTCCGGCGGAATGCCGGTCGACTGCTGAATGATCTGTTTGGCGTTGACCACGACCTCGGCCGAAATGTGCCGCAGGTCGCAGACCACCAGCGCCAATCGGGACTGACCATCGTCGAGCACCAGGCAACGGGCATGCAGTTCGTCATGCACGTGCGTCGCCTGCCGCTTACTGGTGCGAGCCGTTGGGTTCGGGACGATCGGCGGCGTGATGTTGCTCATCGCGGCGCCGGCCTGAAACGTCGGTTCGTCCGACATCGCGGCGTCGGCAAACCCCAGTGAAACAAATGCAAGACACAGGCTTGTGAAGATAAGGTGACGTTGGATTCGCATGGCTGTTATTCTTTTCGTCTTGGTTGAGAATGTGCGAGAGCGGAACCGGATATTGCGTTCATTGACATCGCTTAATCGGGACTTCCCATGTGGGTTGAGCGTGGAACCGATCCAGACTCGCAACCTTCCCGATTATAATGACAACGCCTTCCCGAGTCTAATTCGTGTGGATGATTCACAGCTTTGACGTCTTCCAGCCCGAGCCTCCGCCTCACCCAATCACAGTCTGAGGACATCGGGAAAACTCGATCAAGAGACGAGGGGAGAGATAACCTTAATCGGAACGTAATATAAAAATCAGGATTCTGGGGCAGTTGAGAATGAAGCCCTGATGTCCACCAGGCATTACATATCGAATAGACCGCTTCCTGCATTGCAGCCGTTAACGATTTCAGGATTTGGCGGGGATCTCTGCAATCTGTTTCGTTGCGATGCCCACGGGGCGGTCCAGTGGAATGCCCGCGCAGGTCAGCAGGGTTGTTAACAGGTCGCCTTGATTACCTTTCACATCCGGCAGGAAGCGTCCCGTGTTGATCGCACCGCCGCCGCTGCCCGCGAGGATGAAGGGCAGGTT
>TARA_R100001132_G_scaffold27486_1_pt1 | contig 20571 bp, 16 predicted proteins | sample TARA_R100001132 | Tara Oceans TARA_R100001132 (sample SAMEA2621247) | marine metagenome | biome: marine biome (ENVO:00000447); feature: mesopelagic zone (ENVO:00000213); material: "saline water (ENVO:00002010), including plankton (ENVO:xxxxxxxx)" | depth 800 m | reverse complement strand
TATTCTGCATTGACCGTGTATAACTCTTCATTGACGGAATGCAATTCCTCATTGGTACTTTGAAGTTCCTCGTTGGAGGCAATCAGCTCTTCATTAGCCGCCTGCAGTTCTTCATTGGACGTCTCCAGCTCTTCCACCGTGGCCTGAAGATTCTCCTTGCTGTGTTGCAGTTCGATTTCAAGAGTATTGATTCGATCCTGTGAAAGACGCTGCGAACCAATCTCTTCCGCCGAGACTTCCTGGACGGGCTGTTGTGTACTACTCGTAACACCCATGCGTTGAAATGTCACCAGTAACTGCTGACTACTGGCATGTTTGTTTTCCACGGGCTCGACCGTGACGTTATAAATCCCCTCTGCACTTCCTGAATTGACTCGCAGACCTCGATAACGCACCGGGACCAGTTCATTTTTAGTGCTCTGAATGGCTCCCAGCAGGGCCGTCCGTAAATCATCTTCAAACAGATCCAGCACATCATGGCTCGGGCGACCTTTGCGGATCTTCATGAACTGCTCGGCCTCACCAAAGACATGCAGTAATTCGTGTCGATCATTAAACAGGATCGCCGCCGGCATATGATTCGCCAGAACCCAGTCATAAGCCCCCATCAGACTGGCATCCGGCAGGTCTCGTGACTTCAGTGGATTGCCGTTTCCCTGCATGCCATCAATTTTGGTGGAGGTCAGATGGGTGTGCGTCAAAGGACCTCGAATGTCCGCCGGCAAACGGATATCCCGCCGCTTATGATACAGCTTCCAGTGACCATCAATCACATCGAATTCATCGATCAGTTCTCCCGGGGATTCACTGGGCCCCAGCAGCAGAATCCCCCCGGTTTTCAATCCAAAATGAAACAGCGACAATGCCCGTTTCTGTGCGCGGGGCTGAAAGTAGATCAGCAGGTTTCGGCAGGAAATCAGATCCAGTTTTGTAAAGGGGGCATCCCGCAACACGTTATGCGGGGCAAAGACGATCATTTTACGCAGATCCGGATCCACGGCAAAACCGTTCCGGGTCCGCATGAAATAACGATTGAGACGCGACTCGGACACCTCTTTAAAAGACTCTTCCTTGTACTTCCCCGCTCCTGCCAGTTCTAATGATGCCTTATGCACATCCGTTGCAAAAATCTTGACATTCACCGGGCGATTCAACGCTTCCAGTTGCTCATGAAACAGGATCGCCAGTGAATAAGCTTCTTCCCCGGTTGCACAGCCGGCGACCCAGATGCGAATTTCTTCATCCCGCCCCCGCTTGCTGATGATATCCGGGATGATTGTTTTCTCCAGCTTTTCGTAGGCTTCCGGGTCCCGAAAAAACCGTGTGACTCCGATCAGCAGATCCAGGTACAGCGAATTCAATTCCTGCGGATCGCTGCGAAGATGTTCTGCGTATTCATTAATGGAATCGAACTGCTGCATCAGCAGTCGACGCTGAATCCGCCGGCCCACGGTACTCGCTTTATAGTGGGAAAAATCGATACCATATTCACTGTGCAACAAACCGAAGATCAGCTCCACGCCTTCATCAATCGGCTTCATCTTCGTGGAGTCTGAATTGCCACTTCCATCTTTAAACGTCACATGCTGCAGGATCGCATCGGAAATTTCACCGGGTTTCAGAATCAGATCCACCACTCCCGTTTCTCGCGCGGAAAGGGGCATTCCATCGAACTTCGCTGTTTCGGCACTTTCACAGATCACCAGGCCACCGGCTTCATGCACATTGCGAATTCCCCGCGATCCGTCGCTGCCACTGCCGGAGAGAACCACCGCGATTGCCTGTGCTCCCGCTTCCTGTGCCAGGGAACGAAAAAAATGATCGATGGGTAACGTCAGCGTTTCTTTTGGCTCTTTATCACGCAAGCGGAAACGACCATCGGCGAGAATCGCTTCTTTCTTCGGGGGGATCAGGTAAATCCGATCCGGCGAAATTGCCAGGCCATCTTCCGCCTGCTGAATGGGGATCTGCGTGCGGCGGGCCAGCAGTTCATCCATTACACTCTTGAAATCGGGAGACAGATGCTGCACTACCACAAAAGCCATCCCGCTGTCGACCGGGACTTTTGCAAATAATTCTTCGAGCGACTCCAGACCGCCTGCCGAAGCGCCTACACCGACAATGGGAAATCCGAGAGTTTCATTGATTGGTTTCGCATCCCTGACACCCTCTTCCAGCCTGGAACTGTCTTCGATATCCATAACCTCTGTCCCATCTCTCTGAGTCGATGATATAAACCCGCTCTGTTATGATTGTTACACTGACTCCCCAAGCGTCAAGCCGACCATTTGTCATGTAAATATTCTGATTCATTCAGCAAATCAGATCATTTCCACATATAGCAGGCCAATCTGTCGGATCGTTATGCAGTTTTGTCGCACCCGTAGAGAGAAAGCCCCTTCGATTCAGTTTAGTCCCTGTATTCAGCACTGCACCGTATCCTGATTTTGCGAACAACCAGAGTCTGATCACGACAATGAGACTGGCCGTTTTACGGGAATATGTCCAAAGCCATTTGGACCGAATACATTCGTTCGAGAAACACGAAGGTCAAATGCGATGCGTTCTAAGATGTCACCGCGGAACTGATTTCTCTCTGTTCTCATACCTCACAGGTGCAACAACGCACTGAGATTTCATGCAAGTGCAACATTCCGCTGATCATGAAACAACCGAACAGGAACTGGAATGCAACCGTTGACTTAACACGATTCTGTAACAGAATCCCGTTCCGCAGGATTTGTCGCTTCTACTTAAATAGTGTAGACTGCGTGCAGAATCCCGGGAGAGTGCCTCGTTTTTCACTCCGGGATGACAGCGAACACCAGACGAAATTAACTGTTTATCAGCCGGAAACAGATCCCCGCGCATCTGAATTCCGTTGAATGGAATGGATACAATCAGATGAATCAGCCGGATGAACCAACAGAAAACCTGGCAGTCGAACAGCCTGATGCCTGGGAACAGCTGGAGCAGATCGTCGCCGCCGGAGACCCGGATGCCGCCCATACGTTTCTGAAGGAACTCCCTCCCGGCGAAGATGCGCGAATCATGGCGCAGCTGTCGGAGACGGAGCAGCATGAGTTTATCGCTTTGCTGGATGATGAAAACGCCGCACGGCTGATGGAGTCGCTGCCGGAGATGCAGGCCGGTCAACTGCTTTCCAGCTTGCCTCCCGAACAGGCCGCTCACATCTTTGACGAGATGAACAGTGACGAGCAGGTCGACCTGCTGGATCAGCTCACCGAAGCCCAGTCGGAAGCCATCCTGGAAGAGATGGATCCGGAAGAAGCCGAGAACGTTCGTTTTCTGTCCAAGTACAATCGGCTTTGTGCCGGGGGCTTGATGATCACCGAACTGCTCTCCTTCCAGGAGACGGAAACGGTGGACGATGTCGTTTCCGATCTCCGTAAGAATGCCGAGAAGTACGCCGAGTACAACGTGCAATATATTTATGTCATCAACGCCGATCTGCAACTGGTGGGCGTACTGCGACTCCGCGATCTGCTGATGGCACCGCCGGGCCGCAAGCTTTCCAGAATGATGATCGCCAATCCACACAGTTTTCCCGATATGACCCCGCTTCAGGACCTGTTGCATTTTTTCGATGCCCACCCGCTGTTTGGTCTGCCTGTCGTCGATGAAAACAAGGTCCTGGTCGGCGTCGTCCGTCGCGAAGATGTCGAAGCCGCCAGCGAAGAACTGGCTGGAAAAACGTTCCTGCGATTCGCGGGGATTATGGGCGGGGAAGAACTCCGCAGTCTGCCTCTCAAAACGCGCAGCGCGCGGCGTCTGTCGTGGCTCAGTATTAATATCCTGTTGAATATCGTCGCCGCGAGTATCATCGCCATGTACGAAGAGACGCTCTCCAGCGTGATCGCGCTGGCGGTGTTCCTGCCCATCGTATCCGACATGAGTGGCTGCAGCGGTAACCAGGCCATCGCGGTCAGCACGCGCGAACTCGTGCTCGGCGTCATTCGCCCCAGCGACTGGCTGCACGTCTTCCGCAAGGAATTCGGACTGGGAATTGTCAACGGCCTCGCACTCGGCATTTTACTGGGAGGGGTCGCTTATATCTGGAAAGGCAATGCCTACCTGGGCCTGGTCATCGGCGGCGCGCTGGCGTTAAACACGCTGATGGCGGTCTGCCTGGGTGCGTTGATTCCCCTGCTGCTGAAAGGCTTCAAAATGGATCCCGCCCTCGCCTCCGGCCCGATCCTGACCACCCTCACCGACATGTGCGGCTTCTTCCTCGTCCTCTCCTTCGCCCAGGCCCTGCTCCCCTGGCTGATTTGAGAAGCAGAAGAAAGGCTGAATACAAGCAAGTCGGAAGAAATCCCGATCACAATCTCAACATCCAGAAAGATTTGTTTTTCGTTCTGAGTCCAGATAAAATTTGTTCTGTTGTTCTGAATGTTCTCGAGAACATAACGAATCCAAAACATCGCGGTTTTAAATCTGGATCACCAGTGTGAACGAAGAAGTCCGGAAAGCCATTCAGGAATTGAACGATCGCAATCAGCGGATCACAGAAATCCTGGATCTGCTGGGAACCCGTTTCAGCAATTCCGAAGCTGAAGTTGATCACATCCGTAAGTTGACCAGGAGCCTGCTGATCGATCTGGAAATAGACGCCAAAGCAGGTAAAGCGGTTCGGCGTCCCAATGGCATTCCCAATCCATGCCGGGAAGATTTTGTTCCTCCCGCCTACCAGGCATATTGGGTCCTGTATTTTCAACTCGATCTGGAAAAGCACCCTATTGAAAACAACTGGCCCGAAGCCCTCTCCATGGCCCAAATTTTTCTTGAGAGCGAACTGATGTTCCTGGAGCACCGCAACCAGGGTTCATAAACAGCAGAGAAAAAGAGCCGCCGAGGAGAGTCGAACTCCTGACCTGCGCATTACGAATGGATGAAGACGCGCCAACTATAAACCAACCAGACACCAACCGCTAATTATACAGGCGTTTGGTGTCTTTTCTTTTTGTCCGGCTGACTGTTAATGAGTGGTTGATTGGCATTTGGATGCGGGTGCAGGTGACGTTTTTGGAGACACTCACTATTCACACAACTATTTTAATTATTGAATGCCGATTTTCTTCAGACAGAATATCATTCCCAGGTAAAATCCGACCATCACCACAGTCGAAATCCCGAAGCTCGCACTAAAGCCGACGCCTTTTTTCAATAGGATCGGCAGTAAAACAAAGAAGGAGAGCGAAGGCAGGACCAGCCAGAAGATATTTCGGGACAGTTCAGAGACTTTGTCAGTATTCCCCGTATCGATGTAGAGCCAGATCATGCCCAGGAAGGAGACCAGCGGCAGAGAAGCGAGGGCACCGCCTACTAGAGAACTGCGTTTGGAGATTTCGGATACCGCGACCACCAGTAACGCTGTTAAAGCAATCTTAAAAAAATAATACATGGCCTGCTATCCCCTTTCAGTTGTTGATGCGTGGCGCTCAAGTCCTTCTGTGCCCCCTCTGGCCACCGCTAGAGTGATTTACAAAAGCGATGACCAGCCAGGAGACCAGATACTTACGGGGCAAATTATTCCTGGAACTCGCCCTGTGAGGGTTTACCATCAATTTCGCCCAGCACGGTTCCGGCAAAGTCAGCGACATTGCCAATCCCGGGGTCAGTTCCGACAAATTTGGCAGCTTTCCCATCTGTCGGATCCTGAGGGACCATTTTCACGGTCATCGCAGGCACTACTTTTCCTTCTGCGGTCTTTGTTTCCTTGATCGACAGTGTCAGCTCTTTCGCGGCAACCGGTGCAGGAGATTTCTCATCTGCTCCCAGAAAGAGAATCGTACATTCATGCCTGGGGTGATCGACTGTGAATTCCGCATGGTACTTACCCAGATCAAAGACGACCCCGCCATTCGGGCCGGTCCCATGCGAATGAGCATCGGCATGGCTCTCTTCTGTCTGTGCTGCTGGCGGTGGAGTTGTCTCCTTCGAAGCAGAGTCTGTGCTGCCTTTATCTGCACAGCCTGTCACAAACAGAGCAGCAAACAGTAAGCCAGAGATTTTCAAGTTCTTCATTTTGTTTTCCTTTTCTTCTTCAGAGAAATCAATCAAGAGTTTTGTTGTGAAGCAGCCAGCAGCAGTTCTTCGTCAGAACATTCACTGCGGACCAGTCGTTCGGCGTCCTTGCCCGAGAATTTCCAGAACAGTCCGGGGTGGATAAAAAATTCACAGAAAGTAGAGGTCACCAGTCCTCCCAGGATGACGGTCGCTACCGGGTAGAGTATTTCCAGTCCCGGTTTATTGCCACCAACCACCAGCGGGATGAGTGCGATCCCGGCTGTCAATGCAGTCATCAGCACCGGAGCTAACCTCTCCAGGCTGCCCCGCAGTACCATTTCGGGTGAGAATGCTTCGCCTTCTGCTTCCATTAAATGGAAATAATGTGTTACCAGCAGAATACCGTTACGGACGGCAATGCCGCCCAGCGACACAAAGCCGACCATGCTGGCAACCGTGAGAGTCTGGTCTGTTATGACCAGCGCGAAGACCCCTCCAATGAAAGCCGTGGGTATGGCATTCAGGATCTGAAACGTGATCCGGGCAGAGGGATAGAGCATCATCAGTACAATAAAGATACCGGCAACAGAGACGGCAGCCAGAATCGTAATCAGGAGTGTGGCAGAACGCTGTGCTTCAAACTGCCCCCCGAACTCCACAAAATAGCCGGTGGGCAAGTTAACCTGTTCACGCACCTGTTTTTCAATCTCAACCACGGTGCTGGCCAGATCGCGTCCTGATACATTACAGCGGATTGTTTGTCGCCTGCGGACATTTTCGCGGTTGATCAGATTGGGTCCACTGGCGGAAGCAGGGAAGTCTGCCAGTTCCCGCAAACGGATCTGTCCTCTGTTATCGGGAAGTTCGAGTCGCAACTCCCCCAGATTATACGGGTCAGATCGATACGGTTCGTCGAGTTTGATGACCAGGTCGAATCGCCGCTGTCCCTCCAGTACCTGCGAGACCGCTTCCCCCTTTAATGCGGTCTCCACAAAATCAGCAACATATTCGCGACTCAGCCCAAAGAAGGCCAGCTCGTCCGGCCTCAGAACGACATGCAGTTCATCGACCCGTTCCTGGGGATCGATAATGGGCGGTGTCACACCGGGAATGTCGGTGATCGCATCGCGGACGTCTCCTGCCAGATCGCGGAGTTTATCCAGATCGTCTCCATACAGCTTGATTCCGACCTGTGCTTTGACTCCGGACAGCATATGACTGATGAGGTGAGACAGCGGCTGTTCCGCTTCAATCCCCACTCCGGGGACATTCGTTTTCAGATCGGAGAGCAGCGTCTCCAGAAATTTGTCCCGCTGGTAATCTGCCTCCGGATTCATTGTCAGGATATATTCTCCGACGTTGACCGGTTGGGCATGCTCATCACGTTCAGCACGACCGGTGCGGCGGAAAAAGTGTAAAATCGGACCGCTGGGATTGTTCTTTGACTTCTGCATTTTCACCAGTTGGGCATCGATCAGTGAAGACGCTTCATTTGAAGCTTTCAACGAAGATCCTCCCGGCAGGGTAACGTTGATCTGCACACTGCCTTCATCGAATTTCGGAAGAAAGTCTGCTCCCAGTTTGGAGAGTTCCCAGACACTGACGCCAACCAGGGCCCAGGTCAGAATCAGTAAGACTCCTGCCCGCCGCATACTGAACCGGATCAGAAAACCGGCGCCCCATTTCAGTATTCGCAACAGACGCCCATCCTGATGATCGTGGGTAGCTTTGGCCTGGGGCAGCAGGTAATAGGACAGCACGGGTGTCACACTCAGCGAGACCAGCAGAGATGCCAGGATGGAAACAATATAGGCCACTCCCAAAGGGACAAACAGACGCCCTTCCACTCCCGATAAGGCAAACAGGGGCATGAAAGCGAGCACTACTACTGCGGTTCCAAAGATAATCGCAGAACGGATTTCCCGGCTGGCGTCAAAAACGACAACAATGGCAGGTTTCGGATCAGGACTTAAGTTGTTTTCTCCCAGGCGGCGAAAAATATTTTCTACGTCTACAATCGCATCGTCGACGAGTTCACCAATGGCGACCGCAATTCCTCCCAGAGTCATCACATTGATCGAGAGTTCGACGCCCGTGATCAGACCGACGATCCGGAAAACGAGAGTTGTGATAACCAGCGATAAAGGGATGGCCGTCAGTGTGATGAACGTCGTACGCAGATTCAGCAGAAACAGGAACAGCACGATCACCACGAGCACAGCACCAATCACCAGGGCTTCTTCGACATAGTAAATGCCCCGGTCAATAAAGCTTTTGAGTTTGAACAGCTTCGTATTGATGACGATGTCAGCGGGCAGTGACACCTCCGCATCCTGTAACGCAGCCATCACGTCGTCAGTCAGTTTTCTGGTGTCTGCGTGGGGCTGTTTGACAATCGTAATGACGACTCCTGCCTGTCCATCAATACTCGCATCACCCCGTTTCGGAGCAGGTCCTTCTTCGATTCGCGCCACGTCATTCAGCAATACGGCACGATCCCCGTTCATTTTGACGGGAGCCTTGCGCAATTCTTCCAGCACATCATTCGTCAGCGCCCCCAAGCGTCCAATGACCCTTACCGGACGTTCTGTCTGGCCGCTAAGGATAAATCCGCCACTGGTATTCAGATTGTTTGCCTGGACCGCAGCCTCTACCTGCTGCAGCGAAACGTTATATTCCTGCAGCTTGATGGGGTCTACCAGAACCTGATACTGTTTTTCATCGCCTCCCATGACTATGACTTCTGCAATGCCGCTCAATTTGAGTAATCGCGGTCTGATGAGCCAGTCTGCCGTGGTACGCAGGTCCATCCGTTCTTCCAGGGGAGTCGGGAACACGACGTCATAGGATCGTTTATTCCAGACAAATGAAACCTGCCTGCCGAGATCTGCCGGTTCCCAATCTGGATTCTGAACCTGCACTTTCTGCCACAAGTCGGGATCGTTGCGATTCACTGGATTCCAGACAGTCAGGACAGGCTTTCCCTCTTTACCGGTACGTTCCGCCAATAAGCCTGTCTGTCCAATCGGCGTCAGCGTTCCTCCTTGCGGTCCTTTGCGACGATGAACTCCTACATGTAGAATCTGCCCCATAATGGAGGCCTGGGGAGTCATGATCGGGCGGATGCCCGGTGGCATGGGGACGTTTGCCAGGCGTTCCGAGACAATCTGCCGGGCATAGCGTGGTTCAGTCTGCCAGCTGAACTCAATATAAATGACGTTCATGCCCTGGCTGGACTGGCTGCGAACATCTTCGACTCCGTTTGCTCCCAGGATGGCTGTTTCGATGGGATAAGTGATCAGGGTTTCGACCTCTTCCGACGACATGCCGGGGCACTCTGTCAGAATAACGACGCGCGGGCGATCAAGATCGGGAAAAACGTCGATGGGCAATGTGGTGGTCAGGTAACCGCCGTATGCCAGGATGACAATACAGGCAGCCAGCACCAGGCTGCGATGGGTCAACGAAAGTCGGATAATGGAATTAAGCACGGCGTTCCCCTATTTCCCTTCATCTTCGTTTTTATGAAGACTGCCGTCCGCGTGGATGTGGTAGCCTTCCGGCAGGTCATCCCCGGAAGATGATTTCAGCATGCGGTTCAACTGTTCGGCAGATCCCTGGACAACAAACGAACCGGGAGTGAGCGAGCCATCATTGGCAATAACGGTATGCCGTCGATCTCGCTCCAGCACCCGTACCGGTTTCCGATTGAAGGTGTTGACATTCTGGGTGAAGACATAGGCCTCTGCGCCTTCCCGGGCAACGGCGTCTGCCGGAAGAACGAATACGTTGTCCAGTTTTTCTATACGTATCAACAGACGGACTTTCTGACCGGGACGAAAACGCCAGAGAACCTGAGTCTGTCCATCCTGATTCACAACGCGGGACTGATTTTCCAATGGCATGCGGAATGAAAAAGTACGATTTACCGGATCGATCACATTCGAGAGGTATTGAATCGGAAACCGCTGATTGACGGCGGGCCAGTCAGAAGAAGCGTGTTCCTGGAAGTCGACTTCAACCAGCCATCCTTCTTCCACACTTCGTTCCAGCAGTTGCGTTTCATCCCGAAATGCACGCCCTTCGATCGCTAACATCCGATGGTTTGCCAACAGACACAACATCTGGCCTGTTCTGACCTGCTGTCCCAGATCAACCTTGCACTCCTGGACCTCGAAGGTCAGAGACTCTTCCCGTTTGACTGTATCCCCTGTTGACTGCATCTCGACAGAAGCTTTCGGAGAGCCGGTTTTATCAGTTTGATCGGGAACAATAATATTTAGCTCTTTGACGAATTTTCCCGTCGCGATTTCGCTCAACTGCTGAGTTGTAAACCCCCGGCTCAGCAATTCCTGTCGATAGCCTTTGATGGCTGCATTCAGTCGCTTTATCTCATTGGCGACTTCAATAATCAACGAGCCGGGAACAGCCCCTGCGGAAGCTTCCAGCCGCTTCTTTTTGGCTTCCGCCAACGTGATGTTCTGAGTGTCTTTAAACAGATTGGTCTGAGTCTGCTGTAACGTTTCACTGAGAATACGGATGGTATAAAGCACTTCTCCTGGGAGGACGGTATCACCCGGGTAATAATTCATTTTTTCCAGAACACCGTCGACGGGTGAAATGACTCCCCGATCACTGCGCCCGGGCCGATCCACAACCATTCCCGGAACCTGTAGTGTTTTCCAGTAGGTCTCGGGCAGAACAGATTTGACCTGCAGCCCCAGATTGGAAATCGCCTGATCGGAGAGGACGATCTTTTCCTGATCTGGAGCTTTTTTATTATCGGCCTGTTTCGTAGCCGCTGCCTGACGGCGCGAATTATCAGACGGTTTTTGCATTAGCAGCGGCATCCAGTGATCGCGCAATAGAAATCCTGCTACGATCAACACAACGAGAGCGATCCCCAGAGTGGGCTTTATCGACTGACCAGATATCTTCATGACTGTCCTTAATGCGTTCGCGGCTCGGTACGGTTATTTTCCGTTTTCTCCGTGTCGCGAGATCAGCTGGCATCAGAAAATGAGATATTTTCCGACGACAGAGTGGACAATGGATTGTGAGAACTTTTCGCTGCTTTACGGGAAAAATGCCCCGGATAGCAGTGAAAAAGACTTGACGCCAGAAGCAGAGGCAGGACAACCAGTCTCTGGATTAAGACTGTTGCCGCCTGTTAAGTCATGCTTAGATCAGAATTGCATGATGGCGGAGAAAGAGTGGCGAATCGGGATCGGGAGGCGCGCAGTCCTGCCCAAGCCAATCCGGTCCGGAAGCGGGAAGCGTTTCTGAAAATAGATCGGTCCCGGTTTCGTTCCACTGGAACGGGACGATCATATCTATCCTGATGTTGGATCGTGTTCCAGTCGTGAGATCCGAACTGTTCAGATAAACGGCAGAGGAATCGTGATGAAACGGGGATTCCAATTGATCGGAAGTTTGCCTGTCACGATTCTGCTGAGAGTGATTCTCATGTGCGTGGCAGTGACCTCCATGTGAATGAACATGCCCATGCTGTCCCTCAGCGGAAGGTGTATTAATATGAATATGAGGGCGTAAGTTGTGCCCTGCAGGTTCGTTACCAGCGTGCGAGTGCCCGAATGTAACTGACTGCGTCAGCAACACAAACGGCATCAGGAGCAGGGACACGATTCTACGATACATATTCATGGATTCCGAGAAAGACGAGACTTTACACTGATTCTAGCATTCAGATCAGTAAAGTCCAGATCCAGTCACAACAATCTAAACACACTTAAGCTGTGGCGGAATTGAAAAGAAGGGCTGACAGCAAACAATTCGGGGGAAGAAAAAGAGCCGCCGAGGAGAGTCGAACTCCTGACCTACGCATTACGAATGCGTTGCTCTGCCAACTGAGCTACGGCGGCGTTGAGATTCAGCTTGTCACTGATAGATTCCTCAGCCTCGGCAGAGGTTCGCCGGGCGGGAATCGTGGGGAGCCGGTTCCGGAAATGGGTTCCCGAACCGGGCTCTGGCGGTAGCATACCCCCTTTTTTCGGTTTACGAAAGGATTCGACCCGTTTTTCGTCTCCGAAAACCTGAATTCTCAGGCAGGTTTGACGCCTGTAATGACTGCCAGCCTGCTGTGAGAGCGACCGCAAAGTCTGTCAATGCTGTCAGCAACTGAAATCGGTTCAGGGACAAGACTTCAGATCGATGCGTGTTTATCCTTGCTGTCTGCGCGGGGGTTAGCCACAATCGAAGGAGAATGATTCCTACCCAGATTATCCAGCCGGAGAAAACCCATGCACAAACTGGCGACTGCCTGCCTGCTACTGACTGCACTGCTTCTGTCCCCTGCCCTCCTGTCAGCCGCCGATCCCCCGCTCGAATTTGAAGGCGTCACCGAAAAACATGTGATGATCCCCATGCGGGATGGCGTCAAGCTCTCAGCGTATCTGTATTTTCCCGACGGGAAAGGCCCCTGGCCGGTGTTGATGGAACAACGGTATGCCAGCCTGCGGAGTAAAGGGGGGCGGCTCTCTTTTGCTGAAATGGCCTCGCACGGTTATGTCGTGTGTGGCGTCAACTTCCGTGGCTCGCAGTTGTCTGAAGGAACCTGGGTCGGCTATCGCGATCTGCAGTGGGGCGAGAAACGGGACGGCTACGATGTCGTCGAGTGGCTGGCAGAACAGCCCTGGTCGACCGGTAAGATCGGCACCTTCGGCAGTTCGCAGGCCGGTTATGCACAGAATTATCTGGCGGTCACCCAGCCACCTCACCTGGTCTGTCAGTTCATGATCGATACCGGCCTCAGTCTGTACGATGAAGGTTATTTCATCGGCGGCGCTGCGAAACCGAATCGCTTCAAAGGGATGGATGCGGTCAGCCGCGTACCCGCCCACAACCGGGCGCTGATGAAAGAATGGTTCTCGCATCCCGACTACGATGACTACTGGAGAGCGGAAGATGCTTCTCTGCATTTCGACAAGATGAATGTTCCCTGCTTTACCGTCGGCAGCTGGTACGACTTTATGTGCGTCGGTTCGATTCAGAGCTTCATCGGTCGCCAGCACAAAGGGGGACCGAACTCGCGGGGGCAGCAGAAGCTGTATATCGGCCCCTGGCTGCATGGTCGCTTCAACAAGGTCAACAAAGTCGGCGAGATGGAATACCCGGAGAATGCCAACTTTGACATGATGACGGAGATGATCCGCTGGTTTGATCATTACCTCAAAGGGGTCGACAACGGCATCGAGAAAGATCCCAACGTCCGTTATTACGCGATGGGCGCGGTCGGCGAACCGGGTGCGCCGGGCAATGAATGGCGGGCCGTTGCAGACTGGCCCGTCAAGACCGTGGAAACACCATATTACCTGCAACCAGCGGGCAAGCTGGCGATAACGAAACCAGCAGGATCAGAGGCGTTTACCCAACTGACAGCCGACCCGCTGAACCCTGCGAAGATTGAAGCGCGCGGCTTCCCCGGTGCCCGCGATGCCCGCCAGGTTGAAGAACAGGAAAACGTGCTCACCTTCACCACCGATCCTTTAACAGAACCGGTTGAATGGACCGGCAATGTCAAAGCGGAACTGCTGGTCTCTTCCTCGGCGAAAGATACCGATTTCATCGTGCGCGTTTCGGACGTGTATCCAGACGGGCGATCCATTCTCATCATCGATATGATCCGCCGGGCCCGCTATCGGGATGGTTATGAACAGCAGGTTTTCATGGAACCGGGAGAAGTTTACAAAGTCCCCTTCAATGTCGGCTGGTTGAGCCAGGTGTTCAACAAAGGGCATCGCATTCGCGTGACGGTGGCTTCGACGGGGGCGCCTTTCTATGAACCCAATCCGAATACCGGTGAGCCGATCACGATTGAATTTCCTGAAAAAGTGGTCGTGGCGAAAAACAAAATTCATCACAGCCCGCAAAACGCATCACGTATTCTGGCGCCCGTTAAAAAGTGAATCTGGCGGGAGTCCGTTTGCGTACCTGACTGTTGCAATTGTTTCAATGAAAAGAGGATTACCATGAATCAGAATAAAACCGACCGACGACAGTTTCTGGCAGGCACCATGGGTGCCGCCGTCGCGCTGGGGGTCACGCAGCGTGTGCAGTCTGCTGACTCAAAACCGAAACAGCAGTTTTACGAACTGCGGATCTATCGTACTCCTTCAGCCGACAAACAGGCGATTATCAGTAATTACCTGGAGCAGGCTTTACTGCCGGCTCTGAAGCGGGCCGGGATCACCCAGGTCGGTGTGTTCAAACAGATCGACGTCGAAGATGATCACTCACTGTACGTGTTGATCCCCTTCAATTCACTGGAGCAGTTTTCCTCGTTGAATGATGTTCTGGAAACCGACGAGAAATATCACCAGGCAGCCGCCGAGTACTTCTCTTTTCCAAAAGAGTCTCCCGCTTTCACGCGGATTGAGAGCCGACTGATGAAAGCCTTCAAAGGAATGCCTCAATTAAAAACACCGGAAGGCAAAGGTCCCCATGTATTCGAACTGCGGACCTACGAGAGCCACAATGAAAAGCTGGCGAAACTGAAAGTCGACATGTTCAACTCCGGTGAAATTGAAATCATGGAAGACGTGCAACTCGCGCCCGTGTTCTTTGGAGAGATGCTCATCGGCGGCGATGTTCCCAACCTGACTTATATGTTGTCCGCCCCCAGCCGTGCGGCGCATGAGAAACACTGGGATGGATTTCGCGCGCATCCGAAATGGGAGAAAATGAAAACCATGGACAAATATAAAGGGACCGTCTCGAAAATCACAAACTGGTATCTGGAGCCGCTCCCTTACTCGGCGATTCAGTAGCGGAAAACACATCAGGATTGGCTGGTGTATTCTATCAGATACCAACTGACATTCGGTGATTCTCACTTCCTTTTCCAGAACTTCAGCGAGATACCTGACTGTCAGCGACCTGTTATTCTCTACAGTCATACTGTTTCCATAAACAATTACTATTTAACAAGATACAGCCTGCCCCCTCTTACCGCCCCTCAACTGTGATGTTAAACAGTGGGGGCAGGGTGGGTTGGAATCTGTCGTGAAACCCGAAATATGCTGAATGGAGGTTAGATTCTGAGTGGGATACCGTCTATTCTAGTGCATGTGAGTTAGCGAGTGTTTTTTAAGCTGTCTGGTATGAAATCAGCAGTTAACACTCTCCAATGAACTTAGATTTCCCTCTTCTAACGTATTGGAATTTGCATGCCTGATAAGCAGGCCAATCGGTGGTCGGCAGAGATTGAGGCGGTATATTTGCGAGACGGTCGAGAAATTTGGGCCTTATTATATGCTCAATGCTCTGACTCGGATCGTGCATATGACGCACTCCAGGAAGCGTTCGTACGTTTACAATCACAAGAAATAGAGTCAATTCGAAATATCCGGGCCTGGGTTTTGACTGTTGCTCAAAACTGGCTGCGCGATTATGCCCGTCGGCAGAATCATGCAGCGAGGCCTGCAGATTATTTAGACAGTATTGTAGGTAAAAGTTCAGAGCCATCGGAGGCTCTGGAAAAGGAAGAGCGAAACGGCCAAATCCGGCAAGCACTTCAACAACTTCGAGCCGAGGACCGGGAGGTTCTCGTACTTCGTTATGCACTAGGATGGTCATCAAAACGAATGTCAATAGCGCTCAATACATCAACGTCTGCTATTGATATGAGGCTTTCTCGCTCGAGAAAGCGTCTGTGTGAAGAGTTGGAAAAAGTGGGGATAGATCATGAAACCGTATGACACTTCAGGAATGCTCGAGAATGACGATGAGCTGGAGAGTGTTCTGCGCGAATATTTTCAGCAGGAGATGCCTCCCGAGCTCCAGGAACTTTCCGATGTCTCCGATGAAGAGTTTGAAAAACGACTTCTGCAGAGACAGCCGGTGGGAAACGTCAACGCTGATCCGTTTACGTCCCGGCGACATCGCGCCTTCAAAATCGGTCTGTTGACGTCTGCTGTCTGTGCCTGTCTCGCACTGGGAATGGGACTGCTGCAGTTTCTACCTGAAGAAAATCCAGCGATCGTTGATCGAGTCGTACCGGTCAGTCCCGCCAATGACACCGCGCCGCCCGCCAGGGGGGAGACTGATGAGTCCGAAGAACTGGATTCCAATACGCTGGTTGTTGTTGATCATGGCAACAGCCCGATGGATTTGACTCCCAAAGTCGACAAAAATGTCAAAGAATCAATTGATATTACACTTTATAATACGGAACTGGGACCTGTTGAACAGCGAACAGAACTCTCATGGACGAACATTACGGTGGAGAATCCCCAAACGGGTTCCAACGTGAAAATGTCGATGCCGGAATTAACGATTGATTTTGTCCCCGTGGATAAAGGGGGACTGTCTCTGATCGGAGACGAGAGCGGCGGGAACGGACAGTAATGACCGTTCGCTGCGAAACGAATATTACAAACAAGCGGGTAAGCAGGAATCATGCTATCGGGCCACTTGAAGGATCGATCCTGAACGTAAGCGTCACGTTACCAGGTAAGGGAGCGGCGGTCTTTCTTGCAACATTTCAAGGCAGTACAATGAAACAATGTCGACGGTTCTTAATGAGCGGTCTCATTTTGTCACTGCTGGCCGGTCAAACAGCTTTCGCGGATGACCAGCCGGTATCGGCGAAAAGACCAGACCAGGCAAATGTCAAACAAAACGAATCAGAGTCTGCGAAACAGGCAATGCCGGCGGAGTCTGATCAGACATCTGCCCAGGGCGCAAAAGCCCGTTTTCAAGTCACCAGCAGCCCCACCGGCGAAGCGCACCTGCGAAATTTTGTAGGGATCGTCACGGAACCCGTTCAAGCGGCACTGGCTGCTCAGTTGAATGATCTCATGAAAGAAGGTCAGGGAGTCAGCATCAAGCTGGTTCTGCCGGATTCTCCCGCTCAGAAAGCCGGGCTCAAGATGTTCGACGTCCTCACGACGTTCAACGGCAAAACAATTACTTCCTCTGATATACTGCGTAAATTCGTACTGGATTCAGAAAAAGGGAGTAAGGTCGAACTGGGTGTCATCCGTGCGTCCCGACAACAGACAATCGAAGTAACTTTGACGCAGAAACTGTATCGAAATTATAAATTCACCGTCAAACCGATGGGACAGGATTCCCCGGCAAAACAACCGGAGAATCCCGCCGCTCCCGCCCCTGAAACGCCCTCGAAACAGGATGGCATTATTGCCTCTCGGTCTGGCGAAAAAGAAACGAAAGGCCGCGAACTGCCGATCGGCTTCAGCCATGCTCCTGTGACGACCACGCATAACCTCAGTCTGTTGTTTGTCGGCAGTGTGAAAGATGGTTATTCCGTAGAGATCAGTTACCAGGACGAAACCGATACCCTGCAGACGCATCGCTTCACAGGCAGTATCGAGGAAATTACCGAACAGACGATCGATATGCCCGGTCATGTCCAGACAATGATCAGTGAGCGACTCAAAGAACTGAAAATCGCGTTACAGGGGAAAGCCAGTTTTCGACTGCAGATCAAACCACATATGCAGGGTAAAAACCGATTCACGCGTGTCTTTCTCAGTCGAACCACAAAAGAACGATCCGTCCGCATGGTAGAACTCGATCATCATCTGGGTAATCGTCCTACCTTGAACGTCAACCAGATACTCGGCAACCAGATTTTCACATCCGAACTCAAACAGCTGACGCCTGCGATTCAGGAACAGATTCGCGCAGCCCTGCATCGCGTTCGAATACCGACCATCCAGATACATGCGGATAACCCGATTTAAGCGCACTTAACATAAGCCATAGAAAAAGCAGCTGTTTCTGAATCAGGAACAGCTGCTTTTTTATTTGCATGATTGGAGACGTGGCTGACTTCTTATAGAAAGCCGCGACGTCGCTGACTGCTGTAGCGCTGTAACGAATCTTCAATGATGGGAAAGGCAGCAGAAGCAGACTGAAATTCTTCGACTTCGACCGTCTTGCCTTCCAGCATTTTGTAATCCTGGAAAAACCGTCTGAGCATGGCCAGCCGATGCGGAGGCAGTTCAGACGCTTCTGTAAAGGGGTTATATTCCGGATCATTGACAGCAACGGCGAGGATCTTATGGTCCGGCTTACCGCTGTCAATCATGGTCATCACGCCGATGGCCCGGGCATCCAGAATCGTCAGGGGATCAACGGGTTCCTGACAGAGTACCAGTACGTCCAGTGGATCATCATCTTCAGCCAGCGTCTGGGGAATAAATCCATAGTTGGCGGGATAATGGACTGCAGAATAAAGCATGCGGTCCAGCCTGAGCAGTCCCGTTGTTTTATCCAACTCATACTTCACTTTGGAAAAGGTCGGAATTTCAATCACGGCGGTGAAATCGCGAGGCAGGTTCTGCCCCGGAGTCACATCATGCCAACAGTGGGTCACTGTTTCTCTCCTGAATTGTTTCGATAGATTGCAAAAAGATCAGTTGATGGTGCGCGTTATCAACTGGAACGTATCTCATTTAACCAGCGCGTCTCATTCTATCATAATCTGCCCAGATAGCCCCGGAGACGCAGCAGTAAATCTGGATACAGGTTAATTTACTTTAAACAGTTCAACCCGGAAGTGTAATGTCGCCCCGCCCGGAATGACTGGTGGCATTCCCCGGGCACCGTATCCCAGTTCGGAAGGAATAATCAGTTCGACTTCTCCCCCTTCACCGATCAACTGCAGACCTTCTGTCCATCCCGGGATCACACCATTCAACGGAAACGAAATTGTCTGACCGCGACTGTAAGAGCTGTCGAATTCAGTACCGTCTTCCAGAGTGCCGCGGTAATGTACGGTCACTTGATCAGTCGGTCCTGGTTTTACATCGCTGCCTTCGCGAACAATTTTGTATTTCAAGCCACTTGCTGTAGACAAGTAACCTGGCGTTGTTTCGTCACTCACGTAAACTTCCATTTCTTCTGATTTGGATCTTCTGTGTGCCCGGGGATCGGAACTGACCGATACCGAACCAGTCTCTTCCTGCTGTTGAAAGTAACCTTTGCAACCAGCAACAGTGAGACAGAATAAGCCACATAAAACTAAAAACTGAGATTTTTTCATAGACTCATTACCTTATCTACCGGCAATCAATTATACTGCGGCCGTGACATCAGTAATGGTCTAAAACGATACCATAACTAATAGGCCTTCGAGTTGCATCTCCAGAGTGTCTGCCTTTTCCCGACTTCAGAAAAAGAGTCGTCACTCCGGTTTATGATGAACTGCGATGTTCACACTTCACAACGAGTGTGCACAAATCAAATTTTACTTATATAACAAAGCTCTGCTTAAATGATTGAGAATATCCACATCCGAACTGCAAAACATGAGGATATCAGCAAACTGGCTGAATTTATCGTCCCCTTTGTGGAACAGGAAAAGATCTTACCTCGCACAGCAGAAGAATTGAATGTATTAGTGGAAACCGGCTTTGTCGCGGTGGAACAGGTTGAAGAAAACGAGGAAATCGTCGGATTTGCTTCCCTGGAGATCTATTCCAGAAAACTGGCAGAAATCCGCAGTCTGGTGGTCGCCGATCATCGGCAGGGGATTGGTGTCGGTAAAAAACTGGTCTCCGTCTGTGTCGATCGGGCGCGTGAGAGAAACATTCTGGAAGTGATGGTGGTAACATCCTCGGACGTCTTTTTTCAAAACTGTGGCTTTGACTTCACCTTGCCCGGGGAAAAAAAGGCGCTCTTTATTCAACCCCATCTCAATGACTGAATGCCAGTGCAACAGGAATCGTTCAAGCAAATATCAACGGCATTCTGAAATTGTTTTTTTACAGGTCAGCAGGTATTTCACCTGTCGACAACAGTCGCTTTGGTAATGTAATCCAGGCGGGGAAACTCCCGTTTCAGATAGTGATTCCCCTCGTATTGCAATCTTGCCTGTGTTGGTCCGCGGCCTGCTGGAGAAGCTTCACCATAGCCGGCATACAGCGCCTCCACAATTTTCATGTCGGCTTGAGATACGAATCCGAACGGGGCAAATCCATAGCTGTCGAGCCGGCGATTATCATCATAGTTAATGAAGATTTGTGTCGATCTTGAATGCGGCGCCCCCGTCTTGGCAAACGAGACGTACCCCTTGAGATTGGGTTTGACGACCGGGTCATCCTGGATCGTCCGGTCTCGCCACTTTTTCTGTATTTCGGGATCGCCGTTAATACCAAACTGCGCCATGAAGCCATCAATGACGCGAAAAAAAGCACAGTCATTGTAAAATCCGGATTGAACCAGTTTGTAAAACTGATCTGCCCCGTTGGGAGACCAGCTGCGGGTCACATCAATATGAAAAGTACCCCGCGTGGTTTCCAGTTTGACACGATAGGTTTCCGGTGCCTGTGCCTGAAGCAGGCTTTGATTTCCCATCCAGACAGATGAGAACAGTGTCGCTGCAACTACCAGGAAATGCTTTCTTGATATCACGTTTTTCATTCCTTCTAAAAACACTCAATGAAAATTTATATCGGCGAAAGTTTAGTTGAAATCAGGTTTTTATCACAAGGTCGATTCAGAGGCTCTGCCTGAACAGCAGCGTGAATCGGCAGCCGTAAGAATAAAAAAAGC
>TARA_R100001132_G_scaffold27461_1_pt1 | contig 20723 bp, 19 predicted proteins | sample TARA_R100001132 | Tara Oceans TARA_R100001132 (sample SAMEA2621247) | marine metagenome | biome: marine biome (ENVO:00000447); feature: mesopelagic zone (ENVO:00000213); material: "saline water (ENVO:00002010), including plankton (ENVO:xxxxxxxx)" | depth 800 m | reverse complement strand
CTTCGGGAGCCATGTAATAGACGGTCCCTACACTTTGTGTATTCGCACTCCGGCGGCTGTGAGTGATGAATTTGGATAAACCAACGTCGCCAATTTTGATCGTCTCACCATCGCGAAAGACATTCGAAGGCTTCAGGTCCCGGTGTACCAGGCCGCGACTGTGTAAATAGGACAACCCTTCCGAGATGCCCGACAGCCAGTAGCGAACCTGCTCCATAGGCATGCCCTGCGGATACTGCTGCAACGCTTTATCCAGGCCCTGTCCTGAGACATATTCCATGACCACCCAGTGATCGCCGTCATGGTCTGTTTTGACATCAAAAATGGTCACCAGGTTGGGATGCTTCAGATTCAGACACTGCGTCACACCGCGCAACTCAATATCCATATTTTGCTGCAGCAGCTTCAAAGCAACCTCTTTACCGGAATCACTCAGTGCATAGTACACCTCACCAAATCCGCCCCGGTCGATGGCGCGTTTGATCGTAAATCCTGCTAAAGGTTTCGATTCTGGTGCAAAGGTGAATTTCATGTTTCGTTCCATCCGTTAAACAACATGACAGTTGTACGGTATACGATTCGATTCTCGACGATTTTAATAACGTTCTTAATGCGGCCGTGGATCAATTAATTTACTCTGATTACTGCCCCATCTGCTTAATTCGTTCCGGACGACGCACGATATAATACACCAGTGCTCCCACCCAGTTCAGCAACACAATGACTAATACCCAGATCACTTTGTCGTTCCCTTCTGAAGGTTCATACTTCAGGCAGTCAATCAACATCCAGATCCAGAATACAATTCCCAGGATCGTAAGCCCCAAACCGATCAGCCACGCCAGAACGACAAAAATCAAAATTCCAAATTCCATGATGTAACAATCCAGTTGGCACGATTAACCCCATGTTAAATTAAGCAACAACCTCCCAGCGAAAACGCAGCTCAGGTCCGGTTACCAGAGAACCCGGGGTTAAAACGGCTCCCTCAGAAACAGCCACCTGATTCACATCGATGTTCAACCTGGAACGACACAAGACCTGATTTCCCTGGCGATACAGAATCACAGTCCCCGGCCAGTGGGGGCAGACAATATGATTTTCACTGCTCGCTCCCAGCAGACAGGTTTCCGCCATCAGCACGACGCCATCCAGTCGCTGTTGTGGCTGATGATGGCTTGTGAATTCGAGACAGGCAGAAGCACTCAATGCCGTAGGCTGTCGAAATGTGAGTACTGTGTCTGTATTCAGTCTAAGCGCCGCCTGATCCGTGAGCAAGACACGATCGTTGACTGCTCGCTGATTACAGAAAACGGGGGCCTGTGCTTCCAGAAAATAATTCTCTCCGGAGCGGATAATCGATGCGTGGTGTCGCGACAGATTCGCCAGTAATGACAAATCAGCCCAGTCCGATGCGAGGCCGCTTGTCACTCCTGTTTCCCCCGGACCGCCAATCCTCAGAGTTTCGGGCAGATAAACCAGGTACGTCCCGACTCCGTCAATCCACAACAGATAGCTCACGCCAGCGGACGATTTCGCTGAATGATCCTGTCGGGATGATGAAGTGAAGAAGCCCAAGGTAATTCTCCGGAATCAGGAAGCAAGAGGCACGGTGGTTAAAACAATGTACTCTTGATTTTAGCGAATGATTTCAGCAAATGGTGTCTTAGAATCTATTTTTCGCAGGGGAACATTTAGATTTCATCACGAAATAAAACGGGCAGGGGGGCAGGCAGCTCTACTCGAAAACAAGAGCCACCTGCCACCACTCGCGCCAATTACGTTCGTCTTTCAGTCGATTTTAGTGAACGGCGACACGGTCGCCTGATTTGGATTTGAAGTATTCATCCATCTGCTTGACCACATCCCGCTTTTCTTCCACTTTGGTATCGACGGGAATCAGGCCTGTGAATTTTCCTTCTGCATCCAGCATCTTTTCTTTGACATCCAGCTGCTTATTCAAGTCTTTAATCAGGCTTTTGGCGCGTGTCAGCTGGGAATTATCAATTTCCAGATTACTCACGGTTTCCGCTGCCTGAACTGATTTCAGACGTGCTTCCAGTTGCTCGATCTGTACTTCCATGTCCATCTTCGCGGAGAGCATGTTTTCCAGCTTCTCGCGATTGGCATCCAGGGCCTTCTGGCGCGCTTTCAGAATCTGTTCGTTTCGCTTCAGAGTGTCGGTGGCGACTTTATAACGATCGAAACGTTGTGCCAGGTCGCTGCGGATATCGTCTTTACTGTAGGTCCGGCTTGCGTACACAAATTCCGTCTCGTTGGATTCCAGGTCCGAACGCAGTGTAAACATCGCATCTTTCTGCTGTTTCATAGCGAGTTCTGTTTCCTGCATCTCACTCTGCAGTGTTTCGACATCCACCTGCTGCTCTGCAATCACATGCATGCAACGACGAATGTCAGGCACTAGATCCTCCACCATTTTACGAGCCCGGTCGACTTCAAAATCAACAGGGACTTCCGATTTGACCGCCTGTCTGACAGAATTGCCAGCTGTCTTTACATAGCTCACCACATCGCGGCCAAATACGAAGGTTCCCAGCGTGGCCAGCACTGCAGCACCTATTACAAATTTTTTACACATGAATATCATTGTCCAGACTCCCTCAATACAACAACAATTGTTCGATTCGGAACAGTAGGCCAAACCGATCGGCCACGTCACAGGGAGTTATTCGTCGCTCATTTCAGGTTCTTGAAAGTTTTTCAAAAAGTTGGCCCGAAAAATAAAAAACGCTGTATCCTATTGAAATACAACAGGATACGGCGTGATAGATAGAGTTCAATTTTAAGATTCTCAGTTCTGGGGCAATGCCTTCAGGAAGAAATCCACAAAGTTCTGTGACATGATGCCTTTGATGTCTGCGGAGCTGTATCCCCGTTTTTCCAGAATCCCGGCAAACATCTCCAGATCGGCAATTGTATCCAGATCGTGGGGGGTCTGCTCTTTTCCGAAACCACCATCCAGGTCGGTTCCCAGGCCACAATGTTTTGCATTTCCCGCCAGCTGGCAGATGTGATCGGTGTGATTGGCAATATCTGCGACGGAGGTCGTCTTGGGATCGGAAACCCCAATCGTCCAGCCTGGTTTGATCATCCAGTTATCAAAGGCACAACCAATCACAGCCCCCCGTTCAATTAATACTTTAATTTGCTCATCCGTCAGTTGGCGGTCGGCATTCACCAGTGACCGGCAGTTGTGATGGCTGGCCAGTACTGGTCCCTCGAAGATCTCCAGCGCTTCCCAGAACGTCTCATCGGCAAGGTGCGTTACATCCAGCAGCATGCCCACCCGATCCATCTCTTTCAGCAGCGCGGGCCCCTGCTCTTTGAGCCCCCCTTCACTGCCTGTTCCAAAACAGTAGGGACCAGGTCCATAATGGGCGGGACCTAAAATTCGCAGCCCCGCATCAAACCAGTCCCCAATCTGCTCGGGTGACAGAATGGGAGGCGCCCCTTCCATGCTCAGAATGAAACCAATGGGAATCGTACTGCCTTCCGCGCGGGCAGCTGCTTCATTGGCCTCCCATTCGGCGACATGACTGGCGAGTGTGCTGCTGTCCGGGATTTCTCTCAAAACGCCTTTTGCTACCATAGCCTGGTAATAAGCCAGTTGCCCCATGGCCACACCATAGGCGGCTTCTCTCGACTGATAATGTGTCAACGCCGCATCTTTGCGATGCAGACGTGGCAACAGAGTGGAGATCGTGATCCCCACGCCCCCTTTGCGAAGAGCATGCCAGGAGACGGTCGCTTCTCCGGGGATAATATTTTCAAACTGCCGTTCAAACTTGCGAATGTCGCTGACAGGTAATTCCAGGTCCCGGTTCCATTCACAGGCATTCCAGGCCATATCAAGGTGTGCATCAAAAATCAGCATAGGTTTCTCATTCTGAAAAGAAGGTGGGGATGATCGTGGTCGATCATTTTATATCACGATGTCCTGCAAATCAGGCATCCGTTGAGGAAGGAGTTTCGGGCCCTGTCACATCGATTGAATTTCCGCCACAGGAACAGATTCCTGCAGCAAAAGAAAACCAGCCGACAATGAACAGCGTTCCCCCGATCGGGGCAATGGCTCCCCAGAAAGTCTGACCACTGAGTGTTAAAACGTAAAGACTTCCGGAGAAAAAAATGATCCCCAGCAGAAAACACCAGCCGGCAAGATTCAACAGCTTTTTCTTCTGTGAAGTCAGTCCGGCAAATCCGACCAGGACCAAAGCAATCGAGTGAAACATCTGATACTGCGCTCCGGTTTTGAAATCGTTCAGATATTTCTGCGCCGTAGGCACTTCCACGCCGGTCACCGTTTTCACCTGACCGGCATATTTCTCAGCAAAATAGCCATCGATGCCGTGTGCTGCGAAGGCTCCTAAAATGACTGCCAGTCCGCCCAGCGCTGCACCAATGGTCGACCAGTTAATTGAACAACACGACATCCACGTATCTCCCTGATTGAAATAGGATACCAGAACTTCGGCAGGTGAAATTATAACTCGATTTTCGTACCCAGCACTTCCAGAAACGCAGCCAGCCACTGCGGATGAGCTGGCCAGGCAGGTGCGGAAACCAGGTTTCCATCCACGTGGACGCCATCAATGGGTGTTTCTACAAACGTGCCTCCGGCGAGAGTCACCTCGGGGGCACACGCCGGATAAGCCGTACAGCTTTTGCCTTTCAACACACCGGCGGCTGCCAGCAGCTGCAGTCCATGGCAGATAGCAGCGATCGGCTTGCCTGCGGTCGCAAACTGCCGTGCGATCTCGATTACTCGTTCGTTCAGTCGAATATATTCCGGAGCCCGTCCGCCGGGAATCAGCAAAGCGGTATAGTCGTCTGCATTCACTTCAGCGAAAGTGGCATTGAGCGTAAAGTTGTGTCCCCGTTTTTCGGAGTAGGTCTGATCGCCTTCAAAATCGTGAATCGAAGTCCGGATGATTTCACCCGTTTTTTTATCGGGACAGACCACATCCACCTGATAACCCACCATTGTTAATGCCTGGAACGGGACCATGATTTCATAGTCTTCTACATAGTCACCCGTTAAAAACAGGATTGATTTTTTTGCCATTGTTTCATCTCCTCTGATGATGTTTTAACCTGCCAGCAGAAACACCAGCCGCGCCCCAATCATAAGAGCCACCGAGAGTAATAACCAGCCAAACTGCCGTCTCAGTTGCAGCCCTTTCAGCCGCGCATTCAGATCAGAGCCCAGCCGGGCGCCTACTGTCCCGCCTAACAGCAGGGCAATCACAATCATGATATTAATATTGCCATGCCAGGCATGCGCAATTGTGGACTGGAACGCTACAATCCAGACAATCATCAGACTGCAGGTAATGGCTCGATGGGTGGGAATGCCCAGCCCGAATATCAGCACGGGAAACAAAAGCAGGCCTCCGCTGATTCCCAATAAACCAGAGAGCAGTCCCAGCCCCAGTCCAAACCAGGCAATGACCGGAATCGAGAGGGGTTCCTCCACCAGGCTGGGAAAGCGGGCCACAGGAGGGATCTGGAACCGTTCTGTAAAAAGCGTCCCTTTCAACTCAGAATCATCGCGACGGGCACTTCGCAACGAAAGCACTCCCAGGCCGGTCAGCATAAACAGATAGGCAATCAGTACCACCAGATCCGCGACAATGATGTTTCTTGCATTGAGAACGACAGAAGTGGATGATTTCGCGTGTTCCAGAATTCCTGTTCCCGCTATGACGCCGAGTAACAGTCCCCCCGTAATTACCAGCGGGAAGAACAGATCCCGGAACTTGATCTTCCGCGCCAGCAGCGATGTGGTTGCGGGCCCTAAAACCTGGCAGGCACTGGCGCCGACAGCCAGTTCCATCGGAATTCCCAGCACAATATTCAGAATGGGGACCAGTAGGAACCCTCCTCCCACACCGAACATTCCCGCCAGAAAGCCAATCAAGCCTCCGGCAGATGAGATCAGAAAAAAGTCAAACCATCCAAAACCCATAACGCCGCCGCCTCAGATCTGATAATCAGGGAAAATATAATCGTCGTCTGAGTTGTTGTTCGAGCGATCCTGCCATTGATTGAAGATCCAGTTCACAATCACGCCCCATAAAACGGGAATGATGATGCAGGCAATGATAAAGAAGATCTTGTCCAGCATGTACTTGACCTTAACGGAGTTCAGAATGGTGTGCTTCGTGTTTAGAGGCTGCAGACAGCTACTGTCAAGTGTGAACAGTCGCTTCTCCGGAAATGACTGCCGATCTTAACTTGTGTCCAGTCTTACTCTAGCCTCTCCCGGGCCATTTGGACCGAGTATACTAGCTTGAGAGGTGCTATGATTAAATGTGATCCGCTCTGGTTGTTTTTTCCTTACTTTTCTGAGAGCATGTACGTTCGTGAATCACGGATTTACTCTAAAAGAAGGTCCTGCTCATATGGACGAAACAATACAGGAATCTGATCAGCGACTGCTCGAACTGATTCAGTTGAATCTGATCCGGGGAGTCGGTCCGCGGATTCGACGGACGTTACTGGATCGATTTGGCAGTCCGGCTCAAATCCTGAACGCGCCTCGCCAGGAATTGCTCAATGTACCGGGCATCGGGACTAAACTGGCAGATGCGATCATTTATCGCGAGGCAAAATCGACTGCGGAAGACGAACTCCGCCGTTGTCGCGAAGCCGGTTATCAGATCTTGTCTGAGGAATCGCTTGAATATCCATCCCTCCTGAGAGAAATGCACGATCCCCCTTCACTGCTCTACTGTAAAGGGAGCCTGATGCCGGAAGATGAGCTGGCTGTCGCCATCGTCGGCTCACGCAAATGCACACACTACGGATTACAGCAGGCAGAAAAGATCGCCGCTGCACTGGCACGCGCCGGGATTACCATTGTCAGTGGTCTTGCCCGAGGCATCGACCAGGCGGCCCACACCGGCGCGCTCAAAGCGGGAGGACGAACGATCGCCGTCATGGCGACCGGGTTGGCGCACATTTACCCTCCCGAACACAGGGAACTTTCGGAACAGGTTGCCCGGCAGGGAGCCATCGTCACCGAGTTTCCCCTGGATCAGGCACCCGTCGCTGGTTTATTTCCCCAACGAAACCGCATCATCAGCGGATTTTCCATGGGTGTACTGTTGATCGAAGCGGGGCGCAAAAGTGGTGCCCTGCATACCGCGCGGCATGCTTACGAACAGGGACGCGAAGTATTTGCCGTCCCCGGCCGTATCGATCACCCCGCCAGTGCCGGCTGCCATGACCTGATTCGCGATGGTGCCATGCTCGTCCGGGATGTGGATGATATCCTGGAGGGACTGGGCCCGGCAAAAGCACCGGTAATGACAGCGCAGAACCGGGAAGTTCATACGCCCCGCGAACTCTCGTTAAGTGAATTTGAACGTGATATTCTGAACCTCGTCACGCTGGAGCCACAACATCTCAACGAAATCGTCCAGTCAAGTAATCTCGATTCCTCACGGATTCTCTCCACTCTCACGATTCTGGAAATGCGCAAAGTGGTCAAACGCCTGCCCGGGGGATACCTGGTACGTGCCATGGGATGATTACAATTCCCAATCCGAGTGAATTTGATTAATATCTCTGAATGAACTCAAAATCCGAAGCAAGCGCCGCCGGTCAGGCCGTCAATTCCAAACGCATTTTATCGATCTATGATCTCTGGGTGCTGGGCATTTCTAATTCCCTGATCTGGAAGTGCCGTACGAAAGCCATATTAAACTGGATGAACGAGAGCCTGACCAGCAACCATCTGGATGTAGGTGTGGGCACCGGTTACTATCTGGATCACTGCTCATTTCCAAATGCGAGCGTCAGACTGGGCCTGCTCGACCTGAATCCAAACAGCCTCGCAGCGGCCGCCAGTCGGGCGAGCAGATATGCTCCGGAAACATATCAGGCAGATATTCTGCAGCCCCTGCCCGACCAGCCACATCGATTCGACTCGGTCAGTCTGAATTATCTGCTGCATTGCCTGCCCGGCGATCTGAATTCAAAGTCAACCCTGTTTGATCACCTCAATCAATGGTTGAATCCGGGAGCGATCATCTCGGGCTCGACCATTCTGGCAGAAGGAGTTCCTCGCAGTCTGTCTGCCTGCAAGTTGATGAATTTCTATAATGAGAAAAAGATCTTCACTAACTCAGCAGACAGTCTGGAAGAGTTACAATATCAGTTGCAGAGTCGTTATACTGACGTGGAACTGAAAGTGACTGGCTGTGTGGCCCTCTTTCGTACCCGCTACATTCCTTCTACAACAAATTGACCAGTATGGAAATTCGTGAGTTTGCAGAACGGGTTCTCCTCAGTGATTCACTGGAAGAGAAACTGAAGCCCGCCCCTCCGATTTTAAGCGACGACAGTCCGGGAGAACCGCTGCGCATCAAAGAACCGACGCGACCGGCCAATCTGCAGTTCGCCGCCCCCCGCACCGCGCCTGCCATGCCGAAACCCGCTGCGTTGTTCGAGCAGGAAAAACGGGCGCTCGCCCATCACATCATGGCGAACCATGAACTGCAGGCATTGGAAGTGATGGCCTATATTCTGTGTGCTTTTCCCGATGCACCAGCGGAATTTCGTCAGGGCATGTGCGCGATCATGGCCGACGAACAAAGACACACCCGCATGCATAAAGAGCGGGCCGCAATCCAGGGACTGGAGTTCGGCAGTCTGCCTGTGAACTGTTATATCTGGAAGAAGGCGCTTAGTTATGAAAGTCTGCTCGATTATCTGGCCGGCCTGCCTCTGACTTTTGAAGGGCGCAATCTGGATCATACCGGGGAATTCGAGCAGTACTTTCTGGATGCCGGCGATCAGCGCAGTGCCGCTTTGATGAAGGTCGTCTATCGAGATGAAATTCAACACGTCGCCTTCGGCCTGCACTGGCTCCGTCAGTTAAAGCCCGATCACCTTTCCGATTGGGAAGCCTACGAACAGCACCTGCACTGGCCCATCCGCGCTGCACTTTCTGTAGGCTATACGTTCAACCGGGAAGCACGCAGAGAGACAGGCATGACAGACGAATTTATTGATCGGCTCTACCAGGCTGCTCACTCCGATCAGCCACCCAACCAGAAACCAAAGAACCTGGAATAAACTCAACGGAAACCGGAGACACTTCGTGCTTCAGCAGACTCAGCCTACAGAAATCAAGGTGATCTTCGTAGACTGGCATGGAGTGTTGAGCCTTGACCCGTTCTGGATCTCAATTCTTAGGAATGCATGGCACCCGCTGCATCAACAGTTATCAGAGGCAACAGAAAATCTCTTCAATCACCAAATCGACAGGGTGCATCTCTGGATGCGAGGAGAGTTGACGTCAAATCAAATCATCGAATCATTTCAGATGACTCCGGGTCCTGAATTTCCGCTGGACTATCTGAATCGCAAAGTAATCGAAGACTGCCAATTGATGCGAATCAACGCTCCTTTGGTTCGAGCTTTACAAGATGCCAAAACAGCGGGGACAAAAATTGTCCTTGCGACAGATAATATGGACTGTTTTTTTGAAGCCATTCAACAGGCGAAACAGCAAAGGAAGTGCATTGAGGAAGAAACCATCTCGTTTGCCTCTACGGTTCAACTATTTGATGACATCCTCTGCTCCAGCGAACAGCGTATATTAAAAAGAGAAGACCCTCAACGCTTTTTTGCAAACTGGCTCAAGCGCCAGTCCTTTACATTCAGTAACGCCCTACTGCTGGACGATCTTGAAATCAACTGCGATGTGTTCCGAGCAGCAGGTGGGTTCGCGAGACAGTGGAATCTCGAACAACAGGAGGAAACGAGTCATGTGGCCTTTTGGGAAATCTGAACCGGAGCATCCTCCTGGATTCCATGGCATTTGCCCAGACTGTGAAGTAGAGCTTATTGCAGTTCGCCAGGCCTGCAGCAACAAGCTACCAGTACTTACCTGTCCCGTGTGCAATAAAACGTTCGATTACTCGTATAAACCATCTTATGTTTTCTATGAAGTTCAATCACAACGTCGGGACTGCCGGGCTTCTGTAATGAAGCAACACCTGCGTGAAACTCAGCTTCGGGCTCCCAAATATATCCGCGAACGATATTGGATTGTCTACGAATTACCTGAAGGAGTTACTATTTTTTACGATAGCGCAAACAAGTTCTATAATGTCCAAATAAAAGAAATTCCCCCGAGAACAATTGATTGCTTTCAACAAGTCATTGATTTTTTAAGCGAAAACATCTCTGTTTCAGAGAAAAACGACTGCTGACAGAATTTCCTGTTTCACTTTTTCTTCGGTTTCTTGCCCTGTTTTTTCCGTTTGACTTCCAAGCTCGGATGTTTGGGACCACCGCCTAAGTAGGGATGTTTTTCCAGTTGATCCCCTTGCCCCAACTCGCGGGGATCATGGGTGGCCACGAGTTGCTGTTGCAGTTCTTTTGCCAGTTTCGCTTTGACCATCTCGTACATGGGATCGGCGGCAACGTTCTGCAACTGATCGGGATCATTCCGCAGATCATACAGTTCTTCGGTGGGAAGTTTGCCGAATGCGAGTTCATACAGCCGACGGTGAGTCTCATCCTTATCTTTATTCTCGACCATGTAAGTCTTGGTGGGGCCGTTGTCACAGTCTCCATACCAGGTGCCGGGAATGGCCGCAAGTTGATAATCAGGGGTCCCTGCCGGCCAGCGATCGGGTCGGTAGTTGTGAATGTAAAGAAAGTCATCGGTACGAATGGCACGACAGGGATAGCCCCCCATGTCGGGTGCTTCCTGTGAAGGCACATGCCGCTCCTTACCGAAGATAACTTCGTTCCTGTTGTCTGCAATTCGGCCTGATTTTGCATTCGTCAAGACAGGCATCAGGCTGCGACCGGTCACATCTGCCGGAATTTTCACTCCCGCTGCCTCATAATAGGTGGGCGCCAGATCAATCAGGCTGACAAAATCGGTGACCGAGCGTCCGGGCTTGATTTTTTCGGGCCAGCGGGCTGCGAGAGGCACGCGCGTACCCGTATCATACAGACAACTTTTTCCACGCGGGAACGGCATGCCATGATCGCCGGTCATGAATACGATGGTGTTATCGAGTTCGCCTTTTTCTTCGAGTGACTTCAGCGCATCACCCACCAGCTTGTCGAAACGTTGAACTTCAAAGTAATAGTCGGCGACATCACTGCGGACAATTGGAGCATCCGGAAAGCAGGCAGGCAATTTGATTTTGGAAAGATCCATGCCGCTCTGCACCCCGGTCCCCGCTTCATAAGGGCGATGCGGATCACTGCTGCCCAGCCAGAAACAGAACGGCTCGCCTTGTTTCTGATGCTGCAGAAAATCCTGAAAACTCTTAAAGCGTTTTCCCGCCAGTTCGCGACCGGCGGTTTCGGTGCGTCCCGGTCCCCAGGCTTTCCCGGTGTAACCTACCTGATATCCATTCGCTTTGAGAATTTCCGGATACGTTTCGAACTTGTCAGGAAAAATGCAATGCAGGTTCGCCCCTGCTTCGAGTTGCCAGTGGTATTTCCCGGTCAGAATGGCCCCGCGTGAAGGAGTACAGGAAGGCGACGAAACAAATGCATTCTGAAACAGCACACCTTCACGCGCCAGCCGATCAAAGGTGGGAGTCTTGACTACCGGATCGCCATAGACGCCCGCATGTGGCCAGCCCCAGTCATCGGCGATTGCGAACAGAATATTGGGTCGCTTCTGCTGTTCCGCTGCCTGAGAGTTTTTAACCACACAGAATGAGCAGATTATGATACAGCAGAACAGACAGCGTAATACAAAGGAACCATTAAACATAGCGCACCTTTAACGGCTGGAATCAGAGGAATCAGGGACATTGATTCCACTTTACTTGCGGTTCTGCAGGTACGCAAGTAAATCCCGTATTTCCTGCTGTGACAGACGCTGTTCCAGCCCTTTGGGCATGATGGATGTCGGCGACTCTTTCATTACTTCAATCTCATCACGGGCGATTCGGACTTCGGACAGATCGGCGGTTCTGAGGTAGACGGTATCCGTGGATTCGCGACTGATGACTCCCGTATAAATGCGGCCGGCATCTGTCACTACCAGATAAGAGCGATAGCCACGCGCAAAACTGGCGCTGGGAAGTGCGATCGCTTCGAGCAGATCAGTCCCGGTCCGAATAGCGCCGATTTTCGTGAGATCGGGGCCGACTTTTCCACCAGAATTTTCTACCGCGTGACAGCCTGAGCAGGCCGCTTTCTTACCAAAGAAGATTTTACGCCCTTCTTCCAGCCGCCCCTCTGTGAGTAGAGGTTTTAACGATTCCAGATGTGCTTTCTGCTCTGCCAGATCAACGCCCAGTTTTTTCAACAATGGTGTTGCCGCCTGCTGGACCGATTCAGGGTATTTCTGCAATAGACTCGCCAGTTCATCCGCGGACAGGTTCGTCGCAGCGGAAGAACTGTTCAATCCGGTAATCAGTGCCTGGCCCACACTTTCATCAACACTTTTCGCATAAGCTCTCAGCAGAACAGGCAGTGCCAGTGGTCCCGGGGCCTCCAGTTGTTTCGATAACTGAATCAACTGTTCGGCTGAATGCGGTAGAGCGGATAATGCTCTCGCCGCCGCCAGTCGATCCAGGGGAGGATACTCTTCATTCATCCGGGACATGAGAAAATCGAATGTAATCTGGTCGATACTTTTTAAATGACCGCCAACAGCGGATAATGCTTCAATTCGCAGAGAAGCCGGCTGTTTCACATCCAGGGCTAAAGATGTCAACTGTCCATTGAGATCCGGTAGATCATGAGTCTGAGCAATACGGATGACGAGAATCTGTAACTCAGGTTTAGCGGTCTGCAAAGTCTGTTCTAATGCAGAACGCCAGGAGACAGGAAACTCTTTCAACGCAGAACGTTGGATCACTTCCAGTAGAATTGCTTTCGCAGACTGTGACGTTTCAGCATCGGTCAGTGATTTAGCAATTAGTGATTGCACTTCGGAATCCGCAGATTGCGCGACGAGAAAGCCTCGCAGGACGGCAGCCCGTTCCGGGTTCAGTTCCGCTTCGCTTAACCATGTTTTCAACAATGTTAATGTTTCTCCGGCCCAGCCCTCATGTTCGCCGATAATCGTAAGAGCTTCTTTCTGCAAAGCCGGGTCATCGGTATCCAGCAGGGGGGTCACCAGTTCCCGTGTCAGATTCCCTGAATTCATCTGATCCAGAGCAATTAATGCTGCCCGGCGGACAGCCGGACTGGAATCACCCAGGCCTGCGAGAACCAGATTGCGGTTGTCGATGCGAATCAAGGCATAGATGAGAGCATGCTCCAGCGTTCGATCAGGAGACCCTGATTTGATTACTTGAAAGAGAGAGTCCACCACTGACTGCAACTGTTCATCCGGGACAGAGTCCCGTCGACCTGCTTCACAGATGCGGCCCAGCGCAGTGGCAGCAGTACGCTGCACAGCCGGTTGATCCTGTTTCAACAACTGAGTTAACTCTTCTACAGATTGCGAACTTCGTAGACTTCCCAGTGCTTTCGCCGCCGTCATCTGCACACTCGTGGAAGAGTTCAAGCCGCCTTTGATTGCAACAGCCGCTTTGTCTGATCCGATGCGAGATAAAGTCCAGATCGCATTGCGCTTGCTGGTATCGTTATAAAAAGATCCGCTGGGTGAAGTAATGACTTTTGCAAGTTGTGGCACCGCCAGATCACCCACATCGGCCAGTTCTTCGATTGCCTTCTGTTGCACAAATGGTCGTGTGTCATTCAGCAATTGCAGCTTGCGATTGGGGGACAGCGATTTCCAGTCCAGGGCCAACCCATAAGGATCTTTCAGTAAGGGGGTATCTGTTTTACGAATACGATAGATGGCACCATGAATATCTGGTTTTGAAATTTGAGACTGGGGACAGCCAATGCGGAACCAACCGCCGGTGTCAATGACCAGCAGACTGCCATCGGCGTCTTCGATGATATCAGTCGGATGAAAATCAGGATCTTCCGATACCAGGAAGTCTTCTTCTCTGGTTTCAAATGTAGCGCCGTTGCGTACCAGTTGAGAACGAATGACTTTGTGAGTATTAAATATTGTAGTGAAAATGTTACCTTGATATTCCGGCCCAAACTGGGAACCGCGATAACTCAGCATGCCCGAAACAGCGACGTGACCGAAACGAGTAATCGGCCCCAGCAGTTCTCCCGTACGCTTGAATTCAGCAACACAGTCTTCGAAGTGCGGATAAACGCCTCCTTCCATCCAGTGTACCAGGCAATCCACTCGGGGTCGGTTCAATAGAATATTGACCGAACCGATCATTTCTCCTTCGGGAGTGAAATCGATCTCGACGGGATTATCCATCCCCCCTCCACAATGCACCTCGATATCAGAGCCATCGGGATTACAGGAAAAGATCCGGGCAGCCAATCCTTTACTCGTAACATTTCCTGACTTGTCTTTAAATTCGTGACCATGTCTGCCGTCACACCAGTAGAGCCGTCCTTCCGGCCCACGAAAGCATCCATGGATACTCGCAGCATTCCCGGAGAAGCCAAAGGAATCGACGATGATTTTTCGCTCATCCGCTACCCCATCGTCATCGTGGTCCGTCAGCTTCCAGATATTGGGAGGACTGGCGACATAGAGTGACCCCTCATGCCAGAGTGCGCCCATCGGGAGGGTTAACTTATCTGCGAATACAGTGCTCTGATCAAAACGACCATCGCCATCCCGGTCAACGAGCATGCGGATCATGCTTTTTGGTTCTTTAATCAACTGGGGAGCAGGTGTGTTTTCGCCTGAGCTTTCCGCGATGAACAGCCGTCCGCGATCATCAAAGCCTGCCATCATCGGATATTTCGTCAGTTCACTGTTGGTGACTCGTTCGATGCTGAAGCCTTCTGGAACACGGGGCAGATCTTCTGCGGTCACTTTCACTGATGGAAAGAGACCAACCAGAACCACCAGAAAAAAAACATTCAGAATCGATTTATTATTCGGAAGAAGATTCACAGCAGTCACCCTTATCAGGCAGGAAAATAAGTCAACGAATGAAGATACCCGGGTTAAATCTCAGGGAGGACATGACATTGTAAACAAAGTAAAGAATGGGCACAAACAGGATTCTGAAGAATTAATCAGATTCCCCACTGGTCGAATGACTGAGTAGCTGCCTCTCGTTGCATTGGAACTGAGGATTGGATTTCTCATGTCCTGCTTTCACAGAAAGTGCGCGCGCTGAAAAAATAAAAAAATCACAACTTTTTCTGGCCTCAGCAGGCAGCATCTTTCGCAAATATTCAGATTTTGTCGCGAACTGGCGGCATCAATCTTTTCGGAGATTTGAAGCCTGCAGTGAAAAAATCAGACTGCTTTTTTCCCGCTATAATTCCCACGTAACGCACAGCACTTCACCAGTACACAAGGGAGTTTTCAAATGCAGACCACTGAAGTTTCGACAAGAAAAAAACTGACGGAAAAGCAACAGGCGATCTACTCATTTATCAAACAGGAAATCACCCAGCAACGTTTATCGCCGACAGTGCGGGAAATTGGAGAGCAGTTCGGAATACGATCATCAAATGGAGTGATGTGCCATCTGCGCGCCCTGGAACGGAAAGGCTGGATCAAACGTGATCATTATCTGTCGCGGGGGATCACGCTGGTGGCAGAACCGGTCACTCAGATGATCACACTCACTCCAGGTGAAGCCGGCTGTATTGGTGAGATCTATGTCGGTTGTGTGGGAGTGAAAGATCGCAGTGTCACTCTGGAACTGATTGCCCCTGACACCCTGGGAGAAATTCGCAAAGACCTTTGAGCAGTCTGACTTCCGGGAAAGACCGCTGAACGCATTTCGCGATTCCAAACCTGGCTTGAAAACATCTTTATATATGGAGGCTTGACACGTATGGATCATAAGCAGGAATCAAACGAGAAGAATGAGCTCTTACCGTTTAATAGAAACACGAAAACGGGAACGGAGAGTGGGCAATCCGCTTTAGAATTTCCCGAAGCAATAAAAAATGGTTACACCAATCTGCTGACAATTGAAGATGAATACGAGGGCCTGACATCAGGTGAAGCTTCCCATGATGTGGAGCAATGCAACGAACTATTGATGAAGCAGGAACAGCAGATTCAGCAGCTGGTTCGTAAATTGAATCAGGAAAAATCGAAGTTGGAACGTCTGAAAGGCGATCTGGAAGAAGCGGAAGTCTGTCAGGCAATGGCACAATCCTACGAAGCGGCGATCACAGGCTGGCGAGAGATGATTCAGATTTTCGAAGCCCATTATCAGTCGACCCTTCAAAGTCAGCAGGGATTTTCAATAGCCGAACAGGCATGGGACGACCTGAAGCATGTTGAACAACAGGCTATCACCGAACTGGAAAATAAGACCAGATGGGAAGTGATTCATACTCCCTATGGTTCAACAACCGTGCCAAAGCAGGAAGGCCTGCTGCCAGATGAGATTACGGTTGAGGTTCTGGGTGATTATTTACCGGTCTCCCTTCGTACTGAAACCGCACGACTTGCTTTAACGCAGTGTCAACAGGGAACCGCCACTTTTGCCGTGAGCTGTCTCTGATCTTCTCGTCCTGACACATTCGGATTCACATTCATTTTTTTCACAGAGAAAGTACGTACATGACAAACCAGTTTTCACAAACCGATATCAATGAAATAAGCTGCCGCACCATCAGTGGTCAACTTGCTGAATGGGGTATTGATTTTTCTCAGTCACGTGTGGCACAGCTCGCACCCGTTCAAATTCAACAGTTGCAGACCTGGATCAATGCTGGCGTGGAAGCAGACGAAGTATACCAGGCTGAGTTTGCATCACTTCCTGATTTTATGGAAAGTGAATTACTGGAAATGAAGGGAGAACTGGCATCTTTATCACGAGAAGAAATCATAGAACAGGCGCTCAATGCCTGTGAAGCCGAAGTGCCACTCACTGACAATCCCTACCTGTTCGATACAACGGGCTGGCATGTGTGGCGTAAAGCATATTGCTGCTGGTATCACGGTGAGTCACTGGATTTTCTGGAGGAATTGAGTACGCCGGAATCTGACAGTACACACGAAGAGACCGTTTTAACAGTACCACAGCAATTGAAATCATTGATTATCCGCTTCAATCAGGCAGGAGATTCACTGAAGCAACTTCGACTCAAGCTTAAGCAGACCAGACAGGAACGAAATACCAGCCGCAAGCAACTGATGCAGTTTCTCAATCAGCAATATGAATTAACAGAGGAAGAATTCAAAGAGGAAACAGTATCGATCACAGAACCCGAGGCGCCATCCTTAAATGGCCTGCAATGGCAACAGAGTGAACCAGCTAAGCAATCATCCGAGTTAAGTAAACCAGTCAGTATCATTCGTATACCCGTTACGGGCCCGGAAACGAATCGTGTCGAAGTTTATCTGCAACCAACCAGTGAAGGAAACTGGCGCGCAGGACATTTCTGGTCTGTAGAAAGCAGCTGCCAGGCAGGGCGGATTTTACGGGGTCGCTGTCAGCTTGATCAACGACAAGCCACCTTTCTCACGGATTCGGCTGCGTTAATCAATGAAACACTCGTTCTCAGCAGGAAGCTCACCTGCGACTCTGAGATTCATGCACAAATCGTCGATTATTTAAATCTTCTGGAAGAATATCCAGGTCAACTGGATCTATGTTGTGACTGTCATCAGCACTGGCTCAGTGAAGATCTGAACCTGTCAGGAAGTTGCCCCCAGTGCTCAAATGACTGACCTGCAATAGACGGCTTCCAATCAGAACGGAATTCATCAGAGTCTCTCCTTTTGTCTTGCCTTGTCCTCTGAATCCTGCCATAGTTTACGATAGTTTATTAAAGCGATCCCATGCTTTCAGACTATTTCATACAGAGGTGGAGGTTTCCTGTGCAAGATCAACCGGAAAAAGCAGACCAGACTCATTGTTCCATGAATCGCAGACGATTTCTGGCAACTTCTGCATCGGCTGCCGCCGCAATTGGCTTCGGCGCCCCTGCCATAGTCCGGGGAACTAACCTGAATGAAAAGCTCAACATCGCCATCATTGGCTCTGGGGGACGAGGTGGCAGTAATCTCCGTTCGGTCTCTTCTGAGAATATCTCGGTTTTATGTGATGTGAATGAACAGAATTTGTTTCGCGCTGCACAGAGTCATCCCAAAGCAAAACAGTTCAAAGATTTTCGCGAAGTGTACGATCACCCTGATCAGTTTGACGCCGTCGTCGTCAGCACTTGCGAGCACACGCATGCCTTCGCAACACTACCGGCACTGCAGATGAAAAAGCATGTCTATTGCGAAAAACCTCTGACCCACAGTGTCTGGGAAGCACGTGTGATTCGGGAAGCAGCCCGTAAAGCGAATGTCGCCACTCAAATGGGTACCCAGATTCATGCGGGAGACAATTACCGCCGGGTCGTCGAACTGATTCAATCCGGCGCGATTGGACCTGTTCAGGAAGCACATGTCTGGGTTTCGCGGGCGTGGGGCTGGCATCCTTCCGAAGAAGCAGCCCGCGCCGCAAAAGATCTTGTATACTCGGAAAAACGGCCGAGTCATACTGACGAGATTCCAAAAGGACTGGACTGGGATCTCTGGGTAGGTCCTGCTCCGGAACGTCCTTTCAATAATATTTATTTTCCTGGACCCAAATGGTATCGGTGGTGGGACTTTGGCAATGGCACAATGTCCGACCTGGGAAGCCACTGGATTGACTTGCCTTTCTGGGCATTGAAGCTGGATTACCCGCTCACAATCGAAGCGGAAGGACCACCCGTCCAGAAAGAAATCGCACCGGCTTCGATGCAGGCCGTTTATGAATACGGTCAACGTGGAGAGATGCCCCCTGTTAGGGTGGGCTGGTACCAGGGAACAAACAAGCCCCGTATCTGGCAGGAAGGTAAAATTCCGCAATGGGCCAATGGGGTGTTATTCGTCGGTGAAAAAGGCATGCTGCTGTCAGATTACAGTAAACATGTCTTATTACCCGAACAAGAATTCGCAGACTTCAAACGTCCAGAGCCCTTCATTCCAAAATCTCTGGGTCATCATGCGGAATGGATTCATGCCTGCAAAACCGGTGCGCCGACAACCTGCAATTTCGAATACGCAGGTTTGCTTACCGAAGCCAATCATCTGGGTAATGTTGCATATCGCACGGGTAAAAAACTGCACTGGGACTCCCAGGCTATGAAGGCAACCAACGCTCCCGAGTCGGATCAGTATATCCGTCGAGAGTATCGCAAGGGATGGAAACTGGTTTAACATTGAATGTCTATTGCAAAAGTCGGCATCGTGAGTTGGAGAAAGCATCAGATTTCTAATTAAATCTGATAGCCAACCTGAAAAACCCTGTTCTCGTTTTCATCTAGCAAATTGACTACAGTATTATTGCTAACCTGCCCGATACCGCTGTTTTAACTCTTTCATTTCAGTTTTTTTGATTGCCGGTAATAACTCAGAATGGACGATCAAACTTCGAGTCTCTGGCAGCTTCCACTGCATTTGCAATCATTGATTCAGTCTGAACTCAATGAAGGAGAGCAGATCACCTGGGTCGGAACACCGATACCCAGACATTTTAGTATGCGGTCAATCGGTATTGTTTTGTTTGGTATTCCGTGGACAGCTTTTGCACTGTTCTGGATTGCAGGAGCGGCTGGCTTTAAAATTCCTGATTTTCAAAAAGGATTTGATTTCTTTCCACTGTTTGGAATCCCATTCGTCCTGATTGGTTTCGGCATGCTGACTTCACCATTCTGGATGATGAGAAAAGCTCGGAATACTGCCTATGTTTTAACTTCAAATCGAGCAATTATCTTTAACGGGGGTTTTAAAACTGATATCCGATCTTTCGAACCAGAGAGTCTCGGCAAACTGCATCGAAAACAATGGAAAGATGGCTCTGGAGATCTCATCTTTGATAAAGAATTCCGCTTTGAACAGAGCAACACCCGGCAACAGCACGACTTGGGATTTCTGGCAATTCAGAATGTGAAACAAGTTGAAGATCTTGTGAGACAATTGATTGCAGATACAAAATCTGGCTCAACCTGATCAGAACTGAATTGTAGCTCAAACACCAATGTAGTCACGGTTGCTCTAATAAATCGAGTTGATTTTGATCCTTAAATGAAGTGGATTATCATAGCTGATATTTTATTTATAAATTTGTGGCTGAGATTCTTCTCAGCTAACGCTCTCAGGAATGAGCATTAGTGGAATGATGAGCCCTTATCAAAACTGATTCCGCAAACGGTCACTGAAAGTTTGTAACTCCTCGATAACTAAACTCGTTTTACCATAGACTCAAAGTCACCTCAGCCAATTGAGTTCTTTCAATATCACTTCCGCGTCGCAATCACAACCCCGCCTTTGACCTCTGCTGCCTGGTTGTCATCGATCAGTTCCACCCCGGCCATGTTCGACACGTGGACGATGTCCCCCAAGGGCTCAAACAGGCCCCGGTAGTCACTCAGTCGATTATGGTGCACGTCACCCGCCGGCCTGCTGCCGGAAAAATCAGTTTTGATTTGCAGAACGAACAGGCCGCCCGGCTTCAGGAACCGGAAAAACTTGGCTGTCTCGATGCGCGGGTCTACACCCAGCTTCATTTCCCGGTCGAGTTCGTAATGATACCAGGACATTCCACGGGCAAAGATCACATCAAAATATCCATGATCAAAATACAACGGCAGGTCTGAAGCACTGGCAGCGATGAAATGAGCCTGTGAACCCCGCTCCTGGG
>TARA_R100001132_G_scaffold27460_1_pt1 | contig 20839 bp, 18 predicted proteins | sample TARA_R100001132 | Tara Oceans TARA_R100001132 (sample SAMEA2621247) | marine metagenome | biome: marine biome (ENVO:00000447); feature: mesopelagic zone (ENVO:00000213); material: "saline water (ENVO:00002010), including plankton (ENVO:xxxxxxxx)" | depth 800 m | reverse complement strand
CGGGCCGCCAGTCTGACCGTATCGCCCATGCAGGCCGGTACCGCGATGCGGGTCCAGGATTCTCTGCAGCAGGGCGCCTCGCTGTTCTATCAGTCCGTGGCCCGCCTTTCGGCGGTGGTGCATCTGGCAGACGCTGCAGTGCCGGTCCTGTTTCTGTTAGATGAAATCCTGCAGGGTACTAATTCGCATGATCGGCGGATCGGCGCCCAGAGCGTGATTGAAACGTTGATCGAACGGGGGGGCATCGGCATTGTCACCACGCATGATCTTGCTCTCACCGAAATCACGGCCCAGTTTGGTTCCCAGGCGAAAAACGTGCATTTTGAAGACCAGCTAATCGATGGGAAAATGGCCTTTGATTACCGGATGCGTCCCGGTATCGTGGAACACAGCAATGCCCTGGAACTGATGAAGATGATGGGCATTGAGCTCAAAGCACTGGATACCGAAGCCGATGATCCGAAATCGGCAGACCTGACGCAGTAAACGTGCTTCGTCAGTTGACCAGGTAGAGTGCCACCTGAAAGTAGATGATCAGCCCCAGAATGTCGACCAGCGCGGTAATGAAAGGATTCGACATCATCGCCGGGTCCATTCCCAGTTTGCGGAAGCCCATCGGCAGCATGCCCCCTGCGGAAATCCCCATCAGTACGACCAGGAAAACGGCCAGCCCCACCACCGATGCCTGGATCAACTGAGAAGTGAAAAACCAGGAAACCAGAAAACTGATCACCGACAACAGACTCCCCAACAACAGCCCGAGCTGTAATTCCTTACGCAGCAGGGCGCGTAATTCATCGCGCTGAATATTCGACTCCAGTGCCATCGCCCGGATGATCAGCGTGGCAGACTGTGAACCGGCATTTCCACCGCTGGCCAGGATCAGGGGGATAAACAGCACCAGCCATTCATACTTGTCCGAAACCCCTTCAAAGTGTTCAAGCACTTTCGCCGCCAGAAACGAGGGGACCAGCAGAAAAATCAGCCAGCCAGCCCGCTTCTGAATGACCGTCTTTAAAGGTGTGGAAAGATAACTGTCTTCCAGGGGCTCGACCGCTGCCAGGCGATACGCGTCTTCCGTCGCTTCTTCCTGCATAATATCGATGGCATCATCGTGGGTCACAATCCCGACCAGTTGATTCTGATGGTCCACGACCGGAATGGCGATGAAGTCAAAGCGGGCCATCTGCTGGGCGACAAATTCCTGGTCGTCATCGACGCGGACGGAAATCACATCTCGATTGGTGATTTCAGAAAGGGGACGCGCCGGGCGGGCAAAGATCAGCTCGCGCAGCGAGACAATTCCCTGCAGGCGCCGCCCTTCGTCCACCACGTAGATATACGAAATGATTTCACTGTCCGGTGCCTGTTGTCGCAAACGTTCCAGCGCCTGAGCCACGGTGATATTTTCGGGTAACGACGCGTATTCGGTCGTCATGATCGCGCCGGCGCTGTCTTCCGGATAGGAAAGCAGTTTCCGGATATCGCTGCGTTCCGCCTGTGCCATCAGAGGCAGCAGCTCTTCCACATGCTCATCATCCATTCGCGTCAGCAGGTCAACACGGTCGTCCGGCGCCATCTCTTCAATCAGCCGAGACAGCGGCCCCCGTTCGATCACGCCGACAATTTCAATCTGCTGAGGCAGAGGCAGGAACTGAAAGATCTCGGCCTGCTTCTGAGGATCACAGCAGCTGAGAACCTGCCAGACATTCTGGCTGTCGAGCTCCGCCAGGATCTCCGCCGTGACTGCGGGATAGAGGGCTTCACAGAACTCCTTGACCCCTGCATGATCACCTTCATCCATCAGTATCCGAAGCTCTGGTAGCAATAATCGCCCATACATGCGGAATGCCTCGTTTGCCTGAGATGTAGATCCGTTTCACAAACCGGATTCTGGTTTTACCAGGCAGAAAGCGGGAGCGACTCGACTCTCTCTGCCGGCCTGGCCGGTTTCTCTGTAAAAAAACACCCTGACTGGAATCAGCGCCAGCCAGGGTGTTGATGACTTCATACAAACAACAGAATCAGAAGTTGTTTGACGTTGTTCACACGCAGTTTATCGTTTTGAGAACTGGAAGCTCTTGCGTGCTTTTTTGAATCCGAATTTCTTGCGTTCCACCATACGGCTGTCACGAGTCAGGAAGCGACCGGCACTCAGTGTTTCGTGGAACTGGTTGTTGTAGCCTTCGAGAGCACGGGCAATGCCCAGCACGATGGCACCAGTCTGCCCCGTGGTTCCGCCACCATTGACACGCACCCAGACATCGACTTTACCGAACATTTCGGTCGCCTTCAGCGGGGCTTCCACCATCTGACGATCACGTTCGACCCGCAGATATTCATCCAGGGCCTGACCATTGATCGTCAGGCTTCCGGTACCCGCTTTGATGCGAACGCGAGCGACGGCTGTCTTACGACGACCGGTTCCCATTGCCACACCATGCTTATCCAGTTTTCCCCGGATGACAGGTTCGGGTTTAACTACTTCGTCTTCTTCGGACTCAGCAGGCACGCCGGAACCGAGAGTCAGTTCAGGAACTCCCGATGTGGTGCTCATTGTATCTGCAGTCGCTTCTTCTGAAGTGGCTGTTTCAGCCTCAACCGGAGTCTGCTGATCTGGTGTTCCGGTTGTTACTTCTTCTTCTGGAGTCTCATTATCCATGACGGTTAACTACTCTTATCTGATATTCTGAAAAGGGAACAATAGAAGTTTGTCTGCTTCTGCTCGGATTATGGCAGCAGGTGAGCGGGCATATCCTGAGGCTGTTGTGACTGATGTTCATGAGTCGGGCCAGCATAGAGCTTGAGTTTTTTCAGCATCTGGCGACCCAGTTTATTTTTGGGAAGCATGCGACGGACGGCTTCAGAGAGAACCTGGGTCGACTGACCCCGTTCCAGTTTCATCTCAGCAGTGACCACTTTCAGACCGCTGGGATAACCTGAATAGGTTGCATATCCTTTTCGCAACATCTTCTGAGAGAAATAGGGGTGTGTGTCGTGGGCAAGTCCCTTACCGGAAAACTTTACCTTGTCACAGTTTAGGACAATCACATAATCCCCGGTATCCACATGAGGCGTGTAGGTCGGCTTGTGCTTACCCATCAGAATGGTCGCAATTTTCGCGGCCAGCCGCCCCACAATCAGATTGTCTGCATCAACAACAAACCACTCAGGGTTAACAGTCTTTGCATTTGCCATAAAGGTTTTTGTAGTAGACACCGGTTATTCCTCAAACGTAAACGATATAATATTCAATACTTATGTCAATATGCACTATATAAATGCATGTCAGTTCATCGAGGGAATTCTGCCCCACCGTCGGAAATACGCCGATAAGGGGAGCGCATACAAACCGCAAGGGAGCGGATAACAGTAACCTTTTTGATCTGCATCTTCAACTTTGGCAGGGCGGAAAATCTGTGCTGGAACACAAAAAAGCAGAGAAAAGTGACTTTTCTTCCCCAAGCCGACTGCCGTCAGGCTGCCTCGATTTTCCAGATCATTCAAGACTGCCTCGCGAAGCGCTGCCGCGGATCTCTCTAAGAGGGATCAACGCTCATCGGTACAGGTACACGATTACAGATAGGAAAGCAGTGTGAGTTGCAAGGCCTGGGAGGTCACCTGCAGATTCGCCTGGAATGCATTCTGCCTCTGGGTGATTTCGATAATGACCTCGGTCAGATCCGTTTCGAATTCATTGGAAATCGCTTCCTTGATTTTGACTTCCTGGTCTTTCAGTCGGTTGTTCGACTCTTCCAGAACGCTCATCCGGCTGCCAATATCCCCCCGCACCCGGTTCACGCGGGCGATTTCGGTATCCAGCAAGCCGCCAATCCGCCCGATTTCCTGATCGTTGCCATCCCTTAAGGAGTTCTCCAGTCGCGACAGCAGGCTGAGCACACCGGTCGATTCTTTCGGATTGGGTTCATCACCGACCAGTCCGACCAGGGGATCCGTGCCGGTCTCAATTCCATCAATCCCCAGTGCATAGGCAATCTCGTTGGCGGGAATTTCCAGGGGACCTGTCCCCGAAGCATCAAAGATCGTCAGACCGTTCCCGGTTGTATTCAGAGTCACCTGCAGTTTGATGGGAACAAAATTCCCCTGGAGAGGGACACTGTTATCAGTTCCCCCTTCTGTGACTGCCAGCCCCAGTGCATCGGAAACGGCATTGCCGGCTATACTCAACGGGCCTGTACCTGAATTATCCGTAATCTGGAACGCATTGGTATTCGGATCAATGCCCGCCACCAGGTTGCCTGGATCGACGGCATTAATTGAATCCAGCACATCCTGCACGCTTGCATCACCGGCCAGACTGACATTCACCACCGAACCATCGCGGCGGGTAATATCCAGGGTCGTGGCTCCCACGGGAACGCCCTGCCCCAGATTCAGATCTGCCAGCGGGGTGGTACCGTCGAAGACCTCAAAATCATTAATCCGGTCAATGACATCCTGAACGGTTTTCGTGCCACTCAGGTCCAGGTTGACCGTGGTCCCGTCCCGCCTGATGATCTGCAGCTGCTTACCGGTATCCACGTCGACGCCCCGGCCGTAATTCAATTCCGAAAGTGAGGTACTTGCAGAGAAAGTGGCAATTCCCAGTCCAGCGGCATTGCTGCCCCCATTATTTTCGCCGATCGAGAAATCCGCGCCACTCACCCGGCTGGAGATCGCCAGTCCATTCTTCGCGTCATTGAAGCCCAGGTTGAGATCCGGATCGGCGGTTCTGATCAGATTGAACACATCTTCGATTGTGGTGGCAGTCGAAAGATCAATGGTATGGGTCTGCCCGCCATTATTAATCACCAGTCCTGTTCCCGCGGTGGCCCCGATCCCGGCACCGCCGTTAAGAGACGCCAGTGTGGTCTGCAGCGTGATTCCAGGATTGATATCACCACCGTTGACCTGCGCCACGGCGGTACTGGCAATTCCCAGATCGGTTGCCAGACTTGATCCGATTACATTGGAGACGGCTACGGTCCCCGCAGAGGGAGTCAGCCTCAAACCGCTCGCGCTGGCAGGATCAATATCCACGGTCAGCGTCAGCGGACCACCGGCAAAGGCATTTTCCAGAACCGTTTTGAGATCCTGCACCGTTTCAACGCCGGAAAGATCCACGGTCTGGGTCTGCGGAGTTCCGTTATCCAGTGTCACTGAAATGGAACCGAGTTTGACACCCCGACCGCCGTTCAGATCTGAAATACGGGTCTGGAGCGATAACGCCGGGTTGATGTCACTCCCGAATTCCGGCGTACTGGCCGCAAAGGCTGAAATCCCGTCAAAGTTATTCGGAAGCAGGGTCTGTTTATTAATGTAAGACTGGATCTGATGATCGTCACCACGGTAGACCACCAGTCCGTCTGTCCCTTCTTCAAAGGGAGCCACATTGGTCTGGCTTCCGGAAAACAGGTACTGTCCGCGAAAGGTGGTGTTGCCGGCGTTGATCACCTGGGTTCTCAGGGAAGCAATCTGATCGGCGAGTGCCACACGTTCGGCGTCGGTGACGGTTGAACCCACACCTGAAAGAGAAATCGCTTTCGCCGCATTGAGTGCATCACTGACACTGCCCAGTGAAGTTTCACTCATGGTCAGCATGCTCAGACTCGTATTGATATTCGACTGGTATTGCTGCTGCCGTTCGAAAGTCGACTGCAGAATGATCGTTCGGAGCGCCGCCCCGGGTGATTCACTGGCCAGTGAAAACAGCTGTCCGGTCGCCACCTGCTGCTGCAGCTTTGCCAGCTCCAGCGCATTGTCATTCAATGAGACTTTCAACCGATCCGACAGCATCGTCGAAGGCAGCCTACCTGGCAGAATGGGACCAATCGTCATGATGACTCACACCGAAAAACAGGAATCGTGAATAGAGAATAAAAAGGGGCGCTCAAGTTTCAAATGTTAAGTAGAATCGTAAACAGTTCATCAATAGTACTGACCAGTCGCGCTGCCGACTGAAACGCTCTCTGGTAGGTCAGCACGTTAATGGTTTCTTCATCAATACTGACGCCGGAAAACTGTTCCCGCTGATTCAACAGCGAATCGCGGAACGTCTGTGCTCCCTTCGCGAGTGCCGCCTCTGAGGCAGAAGACTGCGCGAGATTCGCTACAATTTTTTCGTAATAACTGTCGATGCTGATTCCGCCCAGCGACTCAATGGGCTTTTCAGAGAAAGCCGCCAGCAACACGGCATTACTGCCGTCCGAGTGGCCTCCTCCCTGACCTGTCGCCAGAAACTGCTGATTCTGCTTGATAAGGGAATTGATACTGATATCGCTGGAATCAGCGCCGGTAAACAAAGTATTGATGCCGACAGCTGCCAGGGCGCCGCTGGTATCATTGGAGAATTTAAATTCGTAATCGGCATTCGCACTGATGGAGAGTCTCCCGTCCGTGGAGACACTGGAGTTCAGATTCGCCACACCGTTAATGGACGAAGCCAGACTGTCGAGCGTTGTATCAGTGCCGATTCCGTCCAGGTCCACGTTGATCGTGACGGTGTCGGTGATGCCTGTTGATTTATTGGTGACTTTAATCTGAAAACTGCCGTGGTTTGCCTGAAACGGCAAGCCGGACTGTTCCGAATTCAGCGTCGCCGACGAATCCAGCGCCCGCGATGCAGAGGTGATCTGTCCAAACCCTGCCGTCCCCTCACCGGAGGCATGGATTTTATTGAATTCAAAAATCAGATTGGAAGCGTAGGTATCCAGTTGATCGACAAAGCCGCCCAGGATTTCATCGCGACCTTCCACGATCCCTTTCAGCTCACCCCCCGTATGGGAAATATTACTTCTTGTCTGCGAAAGTAACACGTCGTGCACGACAACGCCGCGGTCGGTATCGGTCTGCAATTCGAGCTTCTGCGATGTGCCTGCCAGGACCAGGTAATCGGAACCGGTAAAGACATCGATGGCCCCGTCGGAGCGTTCGCGATAACGGATCGGTATCAGTTCTGACAGCCGGTTCAGCGCGACATAACGCTGCGTACGCAGCGCGCCGGCATCGCTTTCCAGTAATCCCGATGATTCCAGTTTGGAAATCTTGGGATTCAAATCGATGATTTTATCAATCAGTTGATTGGCTTCTGTGACCAGGTTTTCCACGTTCACTGACTGAACTTCGCGCAGATCGTTGAGACGCAGGCGGAGTGAACTGATTTCCGCAGCAAATTTTTCCGCTTCGTTTATCACGAATTCCCGGTCGGGAATTGAGCCGGGCTGATTGACGACATTATTAATCGTTGCCAGAAAATCATTCAGCCCCGTCGAGAGATCGCCTCCCGATAATTCCCGTATTTCATTTTCCAGCTGTTTGAAAATCGTATTGCGTTCATCAATGGCAGAAAAATCGGTATTCGCAGAATGGATTCGCGTTTCGAGGAACAGATCGATCTGCTGCTGGATCCCCGAGATTTCCACACCGGTACCGACAATCAATGCGCCCTGTCGATACGGGGCGGACGGATTGAGGACCAGTTCTTCACGGATGTAGCCGGGTGTTCCCGCGTTGGAAATATTCTGTCCGGAGACCTGAATCCCGGTCCCGAATATTTCCAGCGACTGCTTGGCCATTGCCAGCGTAGCATTAAGTCCCATAACGGTATTTCCGAAACAAAGGAGGTGTCTTCAACACAACGGACGACGGATCACTTTACAGCGAGCATTCAAGCCGATGCGTCAAATATCACCCCTCCTGTACCACTTTCATTTTGACCACGTGAGTAGGTAGGCACCTTCTGACCTGCGTGCGCAATCAGTTCCAGTACCTGTGTGTAGTGCTGATAAGAGCGTGTGGACACAATCCACTGGACCCAGGTTTCATGCCGCAGCTTTTTGGACCGCTGCTGAGCGGCTGCAATTCTTTCGAACAGCGGCTCTGATTTCGGAACATCCAGTTTCAGGAGCAGGTCATGCAGTGAGTCGGCTGGCAGCCCCTGTTGCCCGGCGGACTGCAATAACTGCTGACGTCTGAGTAAGACGAACTGCAGCTCGCGAGTGAGTTCTGCTTCAATGACGCCGCATTCATCAATGATTTTGACATTGATCTTCCGGAGCGCCTGAGATTTCTTCTGATACAGTTCCAGCAACTGGTTTTGTATGGGTTCCAGATCATGCAGGATCCCCGACAACTGGCTGAGTAACTGCCGATGCTGCGTCTGTGCAGACGCACTTGGTGCTTCATGCATGGGAGCCCCCTTTCTCCCGGTTTACATAATCCGCCCTGTGAGCGGAGAAAATCGCCTATCGTTATAATCGGCACATTTGATCCAGGTCTCGCGTCTGTTTTAACCAGAATCTTTTTTGCTGACTTAACGTGATGAAGCTTAAGGTGTTAAACCTGCAGCCGCATCGATCGATTCCAGCGAATTCGCATTCAACTGTCGTGCAAACGAGGAGAACAGTGCATCCGAGAAGCTGCCCCCCTCCTTTTTCGCCAGGTCTGTAGAGATCTGCTGGTCCAGCTGAGACTGAAACATTTCTTCGGCCTGACCACCATGAAAATAGGCAGGCTTTCCCTGTGCCGATCGCATCGCTTTAAACATCTGCTGGTAAAACGTTCCCGCCACGAACTCCTGGAACTTTTCTTTCAGTTCCGATGGGTTTTGGCCGGTCTGATTTAATTCAGCAGGAGCGCCGCTCACATTAGACAACAGCGACGACTGGTTTATGGAAGGTTGAATGGCGGAGAGAGAGGTCATCACTGGTAATTCCTGAAAAGTGATCTAAAAATGAAACCGGCGTCAGCTTTACTACTTAGTGCTCATCATACTCAGCGTGCAGTTTGCCAGAGCGATGCAACTCGCGGATGATGCTGATCACATCTTCCGTCGGCACACGCAGCTGGTTCAGTGCTTCCACCAGCTGCTGCAGTCGTTGCGTACTCTGTTGTCCCTGCTCGCCGGTGATCGGCACAAAGCCTCCCGGCAGTCCCCCCTCTGCAGGATTTCCGACACCCACAGTTAGATTCTTATGTGAAATCACCACCGGACTGATTTCGACTTCGCCGGTGACGACCACTGTTTGTGATTTTGGATTGACCACCACCCGCGCCTGCTGATGGGGACGATCAATGCCCACTTCCATGACCGCGGCCACAAATTCGACCGGTGACTGCATATACTGCCGGGGAATCCGGATAAACACCCGGCCGGGTCCCTGGGCAATCGCCAGCTGCTGATTGCCGGCTTCAAAACTGAATTCGGAATTGATCACGCGTGCCACTTCGCTGGCAGTATGAAAACCGGCATGATGTCGGTCGACCAGCAGTGTGATGGAACGCGTTCGGCGGTCGATGAAGGGCAGATCGAAGTCCCGTTCCATCACCAGGCCGTTGATAATTTTCCCCGTTGCCTGTGAAAGATCGTCTTCCAGGATGACGCCGCCTGAACAGAGTCCGGCACCCACCCCGTTTCCGATTTCCGGCGTCGCGACCGGCGCGACCAGCAGTCGTCCGCCTCTCAGACTTTTCGCTCCCAGCATGGAACTGACATGGCAATCCAGTTTCTGTCCTTTGCGGATCCCGCTGGCAGGAATGGTCGCTTCAATCATGACCAGCGCCACATTGTTGGCAGCGGACAGATCTGCCAGATCCACCACCGGGTTATTCAAATGCTTGAGGGCTGCTGCCAGGCTGCGAATGGTGGGCAGGTTCTTGCCGCCATCACCGGTGCCATCCAGGCCCACGACCAGCCCCATGCCGGTCAGTTTGATTTCCTTCATGCCATACACGCTGCAGATATTTTCCACGCGTGTCCGCGCCTGCAGTTCGGAGACCGGACACAGCAGGCAGAGGACGAACAGGATCAGACTGGAAACAGGTTTGAACAGTCGGGCTGGCATAGTAATTTCCCGTCACATTTCAACAAAAAGAAGTTGACTTAAAATGGAAAGAACCAGTCGTACAACACCACCCCCCATGGTCGTTTGGTACTCTGATACACTTTACCTCTCTGGTGCTTGACGATATCCAGATTGGCAATATTTTCACTTAACGCCGTGTTATCACGGTTGACATCCTTACTGCGAATTTCGCCCGTCAGACGATATTCCCAGACATCATGATTGGTGCGAATGCTTTTGCGGGCTTCCAGAATCAGGTTGCCGTTCGGACGGATATCCACCACGATGGCAGCAATCCGATACTGAATCCCTTCACGGTCCGCTAACTGGCCGGTACTCTGCAGACGCCCCTGCAGCTGGGTATCAATTTTCGGGCTGTTCAAAGCCGCGGGCGCCAGGTTGCCTGCAGCATCGATCCGCATGAACTCCTTGAGCTCCGCTTTCAGTGTTTCGGTTCGATTCCGGTTGAAGCGGGAATCCACGGTCACACTGGATTTTTCATCCACCATGATTGTAATAATATCATGGATCTTCACGACAATCGGTTCAGGGGCCGGTACATAAATCAGTGAATAATCTCTGATCAGAGCCGGCTTGGGTGAATTCGTATAAAGGTCTCCCTGGCCAAAGGTATTTGCCAGGGACTCTGTCAGCTGTAATGCTTCGGTCTGAAAGCCGAACTCGTTGATCTGTGCTGACGCCAGCCGGGGAACGCGTGGGCCCTGCTTTTCGTCAGGCCCCGCTGCCTGTGTTGTTTCTTCAGTTGTGCTTTCTTCTGCTGCGGAAGTACCCTGGGAGGATCGTATTGAAGTGCTCGAATTGGCCTGCGCGGTTCCCTGCGCTGTGGGTTCCTGCGCCAGCGCGACAGTCGAACAAAACAATACGATACTTCCCAGGGAAATCGCCTCCCGTAACACTGCCAGCAGCCTGTGGCGCTGACAGATTCTCTCACTGTTTCGTGTGATTATTTTCATTTTCGAATTCCCCCTCTTCGAATGGCATACCCGCCCGCGGTTTGAATGTTCCCGGACTGAGGAATGCCGTCGGATGCTTCAGAGGATCCGGAAACAAACTGAATTCCGGCGGTCCGCTGAACTTCATTGGCGGGGCGGTAGTTCACTTCGGCCTGGTTGTAACCGGTCACCGTTGCCATCAGTCGGTCCCGGCCTTCCAGCGCGATCAGCGTAATGGGATCCCCCATGCCACCGGTGCCCTGGGCCCGCATCTCACGACGAACTGAAATCCCACCGCGTCGGGCGTAAACCGTCACAATTGCACCGTCACGGATCAGGGGTACTTCCACCAGATCCTGACTCCGCATTACGTGGGACTGGTACACGGTCCGTGTCAGTTCTCTGCCAATTACCAGGCGGGGATCGGTCATGCCGGTCTGATCTTTTTCCGGTCGAATCCAGACCAGATCATCGGCACGTACCACGGTGCCTTTGTTTAATGTGTATTTGGCTGCCAGAATCTCGGGGATCCGTTTCAGCTGGCAGATAATGCGAATTTCATGAGACTCGCCCTGTGCATCAATCAGCTTCATCCCGACGGCCTGCTCTGTTTCCACGAGTTGATCCAGGCCGGCAAAGCGAAACATGTCAGCGCGGTTATCAAGTACCTGCTGCACATGATCACGGGGCAGACGGACCGAGAGAGAAAACTGTTTTGAATTGGGGTAGCTGCTTCTGACCCAGTCCGTCAGGGCCTGTTGAACTTTCTGTTCGGCCTGCTGCTGATCCTGCTGGGTGGTGACCGCCTGTTGCTGTGGTTCCTGATTGACTTCTTTTGAAGTGACCTGCACCTGGCTGCGGCCGGTCAGTTCCAGTTGACTTAAATCCACACCCAGGGCCTGCAGGCGTCCCCGGATCTGTGAGATGGTAATGACCTGGGTTCGGCCCTGCGGAGGAGCCGGCTGCAGAATCATGCCCTGCATGCGTGTGATCTGTTCCGGATCGGCGTGCAGTACATCAGCGATATCACCCAGGCGTACGACAGACGTATTCACCACAGCGGTCGCTTTCAGACGCAGAATTTCTGCCTGCAGACTGTCCAGGCTGACAACACAGCAGCAGACCAGCATTGAGAAACTCAAACACGATTTGAAACAGAAACGAAACATGAAAAATCGACTTTGTGCAAAATAACAGATCAGCTTAGAAACGACGCAGGTTGGCCACGGTCTGCAGGCTCTGGTCGGCGGCCTGCACGACCTGGCTGTTGAGTTCGAAGTTACGCTGGGTTTTAATCAGTTCAACCAGTTCTCGAACCGGTTCCACGTTGGACTGCTCCAGAAATCCCTGTCGCACCTGGCCGCGGCCTTCCGTACCCGGATCACCGAACTGGGCCGGACCCGAACCGGTGGTCTCAGTAAACAGGTTGTCTCCCTGACGCATCAGACCCTGATTGTTAATGAAACGGGCGATCTGAATATTGCCGGCGGTCTGAATCTGGGGCGATCCCTGCTGCTGATAACTGACCACACCATCGCCGGAGATGGAAACATTGATCGCATCCTGGGGAATTGAAATGGTCGGCTGGAGCTGGTAACCTTTGTCGGCAGACGCCATCACCAGGTTTCCATTGGCATTCAAAGAGAAGTTTCCGGCACGGGTATACAGGTCCTGGGTTCCGTCATTCACGCGGAAAAATCCATCGCCGACAATCGCCAGATCATAGGTGCCGTTGGTAGGTAAAATCGAACCCTGTTCAAAATCGCCTTCGGTACTCTGCACCCGGGTACCAATACCCAGCGCGGTTCCGGTAGGCGTGAGATTTCCCTGATTGTCCTGCACGCCCGGCAGCTTGAAATGCTCGTAGAAAATGTCTTCAAAATTGGCACGACTCTGTTTGTACGCAGTGGTACTGGAGTTTGCCAGGTTGTTGGCAATGATATCGAGATTGAAGCTGTTCGCAGCCATTCCCGAAGCACTGGAATACAGGGCTCTTACTGCCATGGGTTGTCTCCTTACTCCCCTGACCTGTCTTGAAAAGAACACAGGTCATCTTAAAAAATTGTTTGCTTAACGCCGTGGCATACTTTGCAGTAACCGTCCGAGCGATTCATCCTGTAACTTGATCATATTGATGTTCGATTCAAACATCCGGGATGAGGTCACCAGTTCCATCATCTCCTCGACGGAATTCGTGCCGGATGCTTCAATAAAACCCTGTGCAATATTCGCCGGACCTTTCAGCGGATTCACACGTCCTTCTGTTGTGTACATGTTCTTCCCGATTTTGACGAGTTCGTCGAGGGAGCCCGGCATCACGACAGCCAGCTGCCCCAGATTCCCCAGCGGCTGATTTTCTGCATCAAAGGGAGTGACCACACCATCGGGGGTTATTTCCACGTGGGTGGCTTCGACGGGAACTTTGATCTCTCTGCCATCTGTCGTCAGGATGGGCATGCCATGATCGGCGGTGACCAGTCGTCGATTTCCATCAATCGAGAGTGATCCGTTTCGGGTCAGAAAGGACTCCTGTGCGCTGCCGACCTGAAAGAAGCCCGGCCCTTTTAAAGCCAGGTCAAACTCACTGTTGGTAGGAATGAGCGAACCGGGTTCGAAGTCGGTTGTAATGGATTCCAGAGAGATACCGCCGGAATGATTTTCCAGCGCGCCGGGCAATGGATTGAGAGGCCCCTCATTCTGATCATGGGGAGGATTAATGCGAAAGATGGGAACGTCACGTTTAAATGACGTGGTATTCGCATTGGCCATATTATTCGAAAGCACATCAAGCCGGACCGAATTCGCTTCGGCACCTTGGGCTGAGAGGTACATGCCGTAAATCATTTGGATACCTGACTTGAACCGCTGCTGTTTCGGTACTGAAACCGCTACGCAACGAACTCAAAGAGTTTCGATAGACACATCCCCCCTTATATCTATCGGATCCCTACAACAGGCATCTTTAATGTAATCGGAAAATATATTCCACTTTATCCAGTCCCCCAGTCGCTAACGGCATCAGGCAGCGAGGGAAGCCGGGCGCAAAACAGGCACCATGACCTGAAAAGTCATAAACCCGGCAACAGTATCAGTTTACTTCTGGAAACAGCTTAAGAAACGTGAAACAGAAACATTTCCTGTTTTGTGGCGGGGTAGAAGGACCTGAACTTGAACAGACAATCATAGACGGGACTGCCTGACAGTTCATTGACCAGCCTGGTTGATTATAGACCACAACTTTGAGCAGGGACACATTCGACTTCGAACTGATGTACCAGTTTTCGAATTTCAGCGCGATTCACTGAAACATCATCAGGTGCCTCAACACCCAGTCGAACCCGATTTCCCTTAACTGACAGGATCTTAATGGAGATATTGTCGTTAATAATGATCTCTTCATCCTTGCGTCTTGTGAGCACTAACATCAGTGGACTCCTTTCTTTGGGATACATTCCTTTGATTAAACCAACAGGCCCTGCAAACTCACGATAGTGTCAAACAACATTCTTCCTGACAGATTATACGCAGCAAACCCGATTCCAGTTTGAAATAAAATCGAAAAAATTAAAATATTTATCATAAGCCCTAAAGTTTTCGGTAAGTTCGTACCCTGTCTTTCAGACAATTTATTTTACCTATTCTTACACACATAGCTTGAACAGGCAGGATTATACACTTTTGACGCAAAAAAGTGCGGCACATTGCTACAGTGTGGTAAAGTTGTCGTAGCAGTCTTGTTCAGCAAGCATTTTTTTTGAGTCTGACGCAATCAGCTGAACCTGGCCGATAACGTAAACAATCCTTGATCAGTCAGATTGACTTTTTCTGGTCGCTCATCAACCAGAGAGGAAGATGAAAACCCATGTCTGCCATTCGAGTCCTGTTCAGTGCCGGCACTATCCTGTTTTGCCTGATGCCCGTCCACGAAGGAATTGCCCAGGATGTCAAAAAGCCTGCTGCCGATCCGTCTCCGGAAATCATTCCTGAGTCGGCTGAAAAGAAAGAAGTTCCCCCACTGGAAGCAGTGATGCAGATGATTGAGGAATATTTTACGGATCGCAAAGGCTACAAATCCGGGGATATGCTGACACGCGGTCAAATCAAACCCCTCTTTCGGGAACTGCAACAGGCTGGCTGGTCAGTCAAAGCGGAGAACGAAATCCTCAAACGACTGCACGCCGATACCGATTTCCTGGCCGCTCAACTCAGTACACCCAAAGGGGCGATCTTCATGCGTCGCATTGCCCAGATGCCCGGCGGCTACGATCGTCTCGACCATATCCTGATCATGCCTTACGGGAAGCGTCGGATACGGGAATTTATCAATTCGCCCGGCGGCTATACGATGATTGAATATATGACGACCACCAAAGGGGGCAAAAACCTGGGGAACTACCTGTCGAAAGCCCAAAACGGTCAGGGGTTCAATAAGCCGACTCCCTATATCTATACCCAGACAGAATTAACCGCTGCGCTCAAACAGGCTTATGAGAAAGAAAACGCGAAATCAAAGCGGAACCGTTAGTCGGCACTCCGTTTTTTATAATGTCTCCCGGACCATTGGGGCCGGTTATCATTGATTGTGAGATACTATATATGTTATCCAGGTTGTTTCTCTGAATCCCTGGCCCGGTTCATTTGACGTCGCGTTCGATTCGATTTTTCTCCTGTGAAAGCTGGCAGATCAGCCTTCCAGGTTCACACCAAAAAATGTGGCGCTCTCGGTGATATCCTGTTTGCAGGATTCAATCATGCTGTTGATCTGCTCTTCATTCAGGTCAAAGTAAGTCTGCAGAATTTCTTCCGCTTCCAGATACTCATCGGAACTGCAATTCCAGAGACTTCCCGCCAGAAGGCTGCCCGTACGTACGGCCATTCCCAGGGGGGCTCCATGCTGTCCGGTACCGTGATGCTGTTCGATCGCTGTGACCATTTCAGGAGGCAACGACCAGTGATGCAGCAGACGGGCTCCCAGTACGGCATGATCGAATCCGAAGTACCGCTGTTCCCCCAGCAGAAGCTGCTCGCCATGAGGATAGCTTTCATAAATCAGGCTGTATTGTTCACGTTCCACCTGAGAGAAGACCAGAATCCCGACATCTGCCAGGAGGCCCGCCGTATAGGCTTCATCATTTTTCAGGCACTTATGATGATTTGCCAGATGGGACGAAATGGAAGCAATCGTCAGCGCCCGCTGCCAGTAATCGGCAAAAATCCGACCTTTGCTGCGGCGGGTTAATGATTCCACCATCGAAAAACTGATGGTCAGCATACGGATGGCATCTTTTCCCAGGTAAGAGACCGCATGTTTGATACTGATGATCTGTCGGGAGACGCCATACTTGGCCGAGTTCACTACCTGTAGAATTTTCGCTGCCAGGCCGGGGTCATGCTCGATGCATCGCACAATTTCATCGATGCGACTTTCCGGATTGCGAGTCAGCTGCAGGATCTGCTGCGCCACTTTGGGAGCTGAGTGTAAGCGATCTAAACGTTGAACAAAATGATCTGCAAGATCAACAGGGTCTGCACAATTATCAACTAACATGACCGTCCTTCTTTTGTAGTTCTTTGTGTTGCCTATTAGCCCTTTGGGGGATTCTCTTCTCTCGAAATCTATCTTTGAGAGAAAGCAGACACGGTCACTAATTGGATACGGAAAACCAGTTTTCCGATTCTCGAAGGCAACTGTTCCAGAAATAACGATCGGAACCGTTGTAGCGTTGTTGACAAATAAAAATGAGAGTGTAAATCCCTCCTCAAACGGGGGCGCTACTTACTTTAACGTCTCCCCGGCCATGAGGACCGGGCCGCATCGATTGGGACATGCAATCGTTACAGTTGGCGCTCTGGCACATCATTTCACAATAGTTATGTCAACAGCTTAAGACCCGATTCCTGGATCTCATACGGCACCAGCGATTCATCGACGGCACTGCCTCGATGCTTGGCGATATGCAGGGCCCGGCTCATCCGGTTCCCTTCCCTGATCTTCCCCATCAGAATGATGGTATTTGCATTGGAAAGAACATCGCCGCTTTCGATCGGACGCTGGATCAGATCATCCAGCATGACCTCATGTGTCGTCAGCAGCAGCAGACAGCCGATCTGCTGAAAATCATATTGATGCTGTTCGACCTGGGCCTGATGACTGCGAAACTGTGCCCGGAACAGATCGCGGGCCACCCAGTCATATTCTTTGCGCAGAATCTGGTGATAGACATATTCAAACGCATGAAACTGGAACGAATCGCTGGGGCGATCGGTCGGCTCAATGCCATCGATGACCGCCCGTCGCACGCCATGCACAAAGTTCGAATAAAAAAAGGCAATCGCCGCATCCAGTTTCTTGACGAATTCCAGCTTCCACTCTTTCCATTCATCCAGTTCCATATCACGGCGCGTCACCCGGCGGCCACTCTGGCGAAACAGATGCTGGTAGTCGGTCCGCGTCCCGGCATCCCAGATCTGATCCAGGTCAAAGGCTGTCTCCACCAGCTGCTCCCGCAGTTTCCACTGGAACAGCCGCTCGGCGTAATCACTGTGGCTCTGTGAATCGCCGCGGGTTGCCATATCAAACAGTACACCGGTCTGTCCTTCCTGCTGCAGACCCGCCTGGGCAAACTGCAAACCCAGCTGTGTTTTGCCGATCCCGGTCGCGCCCAGCACAACGGTCAGCTTGCCGGGCAGCAATCCGCCTGCGAGCAGTGTATCCAATTCCGGAATTCCCGTTGATTGTCGCAAGTCAGTCATGGTGAGTTCTCATTTCGCAGAGAGAAGCTCCGCGCCCTTATTGTATTCGTGTATTTCCAGCCCCTGTTTCGTCGGGGGATCAGACCGTAATATAGCGGTCGCGTGCAGCCACGTTCCAGTGGTCAACCACTTTTCCGCCACTGACGATGGTGACCGATTTATGCAGTGCCGAAGTCGGGCAGACATGCCGGGGAATCGCCAGCAGTTCATCACCGGGCTGAAATTCAGGAGCCCGATCACTGATGACCACCAGGTGCTCTTCATTCTGCAATACCGGTTTTGCATCCGGCAGATCCGGGAATCGGCAGCGATTTTCCATCGCCGGGTCAGAAGCAATCGCTTTATAACCCAGGTCAAACGTGATGCGTTCGGAATCAGGGCGGCTGATCACGCGCGTCAGCACGAGTGCTGCCGGGGTGAATTTCAAATCGGGAAACAGCTCTCCGTAACCGACATCATGCAGCACGCAGGTCCCCGGACAGACTTCGATATCAGGATCCTCAATGCCGGCGAAGATGGGGAACGAGCCGGTCGCACCCGCGACGATCCGCGGAACCGGGAGTCCTTCCGTCACCAGTTGATCCCGCAATCGACTCACGCGATTCCAAACCTCTTTGACGGCAATCTCCCGTTCATTGAAATCAACCTGATGATTCTGACCATCGTAAGCGTGCAGGCCAGCGGCGATTAAGCCCGGCGTATTGGCAATCATCTGGTATAGCTCAACCGCCGTCTCTCCCGGTGCCAGCCCGGTTCGATTCTGCCCGGTATTCAGATCGAGCAGAACTTCGATTTCGAGCCCGGCAGCAGACATCGCTTCACCCAGCAGTTCAATCGGGCCGGGGTGATCGGCGGTCACCTGCAGGGACACATCGGGCCAGCGTTTGCGGAATTCGACAGCGCGGGCAATGTTGGGGCCGACCAGGTTATAAGCCAGACAGATATCTTTCACTCCCGTATCAGCCAGCATTTCGGCTTCCGCAAATGTCGCTGCCTTATGCTTTTTAATGCCCAGCGAAAGTTCCAGCTGAATGATCTCACGCATCTTATGCGTTTTACAATGCGGACGGAGCCGGGAAGGATCTCCCACCAGCTCAATCATTTTTCGTAAGTTATCTTCAAGCAGATCCTTGAAGATGATCATTCCCGGAGAAATGATCTGGCTGGTATCGTCTATCTGATAGCATGCATCCATGAGCAGACCTGATCGCAGTTAAAATATTAAATACCCTGGAAGAAGACTTTTTCCGCCGTCTTTTCCAGAATCCATTCTTTATCCATACCAGACAGGAACGGCAATCCATTCCTGACTAAACCGATGGATGCCTGGTACGAATGATCGCCTTGCACCTGGTAAGGACAGTCAGTAGCCCACATCAGACGGTTGGCACCGAAGGCCTGGTACACTTTCTCGATCAGCGGCAGCAGATCGTGGTAAGGCATCTGTTTTTTGCCCAGCGCATAAAAGGCAGAGACTTTAACATACACGTTCGGATGTTTTGCCATCTTGCAGAGCATGTCGACTTCTTTGGGATCGATTTCCCCGGTCACGCCAATGCGGGCCAGGTGATCGATGACCACGGTTGTATCACGATGTTTCTGGCACATTTTATCCAGTGCGGGCAGTCCGACGGCATCCATCAGGCAGCACATGGCCATGCCTTCTTTAGCGCCGGTGCTCCACATCTCTTCCATGCATTCCCCGTCCAGCCATTCATCGACTTTTTTCGTCTGGGGACGAATACGAAATCCCCGCACGCCCTTCTTTTTCAGTTCCAGCATTTTCGGCGTCGGTTGATCGCCATTCTGATCGATGACGGCCACGCCGGAAAACATGCCTGGATATTTTGCCATGCAGTCCAGCATGTAGCTGTTATCAAAGCCATAAAATGACATCTGAATCAACACGACCCGGTTCACGCCGACGGGCTTCATTTCCGCCTGCAGTTCTTCAGCCGTAAAGCTGGGTGGCTTCATATCGGAAACTTCATAGCCGGGCGCCAATGGATATTTTTTGACATCCGGAGTCCAGACATGCGAGTGTGCGTCGATAAATTCCATAGCATAAGCCTCTGAAAAAAAGGTTAGCGGGAAAAACTGCCGGAATCAGGAATCGGCCTTGGTGGTGTAAAAGTATTTGTGTACGAGTTCCTGTGGCGGGGGTGCTGTCAGCTTCGTGACGACAAAGCCGGAGATGAACGAGACAAACAGGCCGATGATGATCGGATCAAAATCGAACAGCTGGTAAGGTTTGAAAAAGCTGCCATTCACGAAATAGCCGGTTACATACATCGCCAGATGCACGGAAAAACCGCCCAGCATCGCGCCCATGGCGCCTGCCGCATTAATGCGTCGCCAGTACAGGCCATAGACAATCGCCGCCAGGAAGCTGGCAGCCAGCCCACTGCCCACGTAGACGATAATATCCTGCAGGAACTGGGGAGGATTGATGGCAACAACCATCGCAGCGGTCCCTACGACAAAGGTCGCCAGGTAACTTAACTTCTTGATCGTTTTCTCACTGGCTTCGGGATTGATATTCCGCTGATACACGTCACGTACCCAGGCCGAGGAAATCAGCAGCAGGAAACTGTCGACGGTCGACATCACCGCGGCAAACGGAGCGGCCACCAGCAGACCCGCCAGCCAGCCCATGCCGATATGTTCGGTCAGGTACACGGCCATTGCCGGCATGATCCGGTCCGAATCTCCTTCCATCCCCGGCAGTAATACGCGGGCACAACAGAAGATTAAAACCAGCGGGAAATAAATAAGCGTGTAATAAATGGCGACCGTACAGATGGAACGCTGCAGCGTTTTGGTATCACGAAACGCCATCAGACGCACCATGTTGGCAGGCTGCCCGGTCCCGGAAATCGCCCACATGAAGAAGAACGAAATCGCCAGGCTTAATGGCAAAAACCCGCTGTCACTGCCGGGGCTGGGTCCCGGTCCGACCACATAGGTTCCCTGCTGACTGCCTGCTTCTCCATAGGCATACGCCTTGAGATCGATATTGGAAACGCTCACATCATTCAGAAATTTTTCGCTTTCGCGACGCGCCAGAACCCGCTCAATATCATCCAGCGTGGTCAACTGCAGCACTTTGACTTCGTTGACAGTGGTTTCACCCTCGGCAATTTCAGTCGCCACTGTGACACGAAATAACAAAGGCGTTTTATCATCGTCGATCGGTGTATCGGTGATCCAGGTTCCCGCTTCAATACGCATCATTTCCGTCGCGGGTTCAGCAAGGGTCAATGTGATCCCCCCCTTGTCCGGGTCCGATAT
>TARA_R100001132_G_scaffold981_1_pt1 | contig 20865 bp, 17 predicted proteins | sample TARA_R100001132 | Tara Oceans TARA_R100001132 (sample SAMEA2621247) | marine metagenome | biome: marine biome (ENVO:00000447); feature: mesopelagic zone (ENVO:00000213); material: "saline water (ENVO:00002010), including plankton (ENVO:xxxxxxxx)" | depth 800 m | reverse complement strand
TGGAGTGCTTCAGGGCTTCGAAAATGGTGAAGTATTAATTGAAGTAGATGGCGAGGTTTACGCCTTACCATTGGCAAAGTTGGCTAAAGCACGACTGGTTGCCTGAAAAAGCGTATTATTTGCTGTTAATGAAAAAACTTAGTTTTGGATCAATCGCTTGCGTCGATCCACTGGGGGCGAGATGAATAATAAAGAAATTTTACTGGTTGTTGATGCCATGTCTAATGAAAAAGGCGTGGGGAAAGAAGTTATTTTTCAGGCGATAGAAGCGGCGTTAGCTATGGCTACCCGCAAACGCTATGAAATGGAAATAGATGCGCATGTTGCGATTGATCGCCTTACCGGTAACTATGAAACTTTCCGTCAATGGTTAATTGTTGACGATAATGACGAAACATTTGAATCTCCGGAAACCCAAATAAAACTATCGGATGCCCTGGCCAAACAGGCTGATGCTGAAGTCGGTGGCTATATCCGCGAACCAATGGAATCGGTTGAGTTTGGCCGTATAGCTGCGCAAACAGCAAAACAGGTTATCGTTCAAAAAGTTCGCGAAGCTGAACGTGCCCAAGTGGTCGATATGTACCGTGAAAAAGTCGGTCAAATGATTCATGGCACGGTTAAACGTGTGGAACGCGGCAATGTGACTTTGGATTTAGGCGGCAATGCAGAAGCGTTATTACCACGTGAAGAAATGATTCCGCGTGAAAATTTCCGCAGTGGTGACCGGGTTCGTGGTTATTTAAAAGAGATTCGTTCAGAAGTGCGTGGGCCACAACTTATTATCAGCCGCGTAGCGCCTGAATTATTAATTGAACTGTTCAGTCTTGAAGTACCTGAAATCGGGGACGGCATGATTGAAATCAAGGGGGCTGCCCGTGACCCCGGTTTACGAGCAAAAATTGCCGTTTTAGCTCACGAGCCAAGAATTGATCCGGTTGGCGCATGTGTCGGTATGCGTGGTTCACGTGTTCAGGCTGTGACCAATGAGTTGGCCGGTGAGCGTGTTGACATTATTCTATGGGATGAAGAACCAGCACGTTTTGCAATTAATGCCATGGCACCCGCTGAAGTATTATCCATCGTCGTTGATGAAGATGCGCACAGTATGGATATCGCCGTTGAAGATGGACAGTTATCACAAGCGATTGGTCGCGGTGGTCAGAATGTTCGATTAGCCAGCCAATTGACTGGTTGGGAACTGAATGTGATGTCTGCCTCAGATGCAGATCAGAAAGCAGAAACTGAAATCAGTTCATTGATTCAGACCTTTATGGCGGATTTGGATGTAGATGAAGACGTTGCCTTAATTCTGGCTCAGGAAGGTTTTTCTTCTCTCGAAGAAGTGGCTTATGTGCCGGAACAGGAAATGCTTGATATCGAAGAGTTTGATACCGATATTGTGAACGAGTTACGCTCACGTGCCAGAGATGTATTGCTGACACGGGCAATTGCCAGTGAAGAGCAGATTGAAAACGCTTCTCCTGCCGAAACGTTACAGGATTTGCCTGGAATGACTGCTGAGCTGGTTGCCAAACTGAATAGTCAGGGTGTTTTAACCGTTGATGACCTTGCAGATCAGTCCGTGGATGAATTGGTCGAAGTGGCTGGTATTGATGAAAAACAAGCTGCCGCATTTATCATGAAAGCACGTGAGTCATGGTTTGCCGACGAACAAACAGAAACAGGGGAGTAACCAATGAGTGACATGAAGGTTAAGGACCTGGCCGACACAGTCGGTATCACACCTGAGCGTTTAGTTGATCAGCTTAACGAAGCTGGCATTAAAGTTTCAAAGCCAGATGATCTGATTACTGAAGATCAAAAGCAAAGTCTGTTGCAATTTTTACAGCAAAGACATGGCAAAGTGGCGAATGATAAAGACGCATCACCGAAAAAAATCACACTGAAACGTAAATCAGTCAGTGAAATTAAATTAGGTGGTGGCACATCCCGTCAGGCTGGTAAAAGCGTCAGTGTTGAAGTTCGTAAAAAGAGAACTTTTGTAAAACGTAGTGAAGTTGAAACCAACACTCCTGCGGAAGAACCTGTTCCGGTAGCGACGCAGGCTCAGGCAAATGCCGAAGAAGTGGCTCGCCAGGAGCAGCTCCGACTGCAGGAAATTGCGCGCAAACAGCAAGAACAAAGCAGTCGTCAGCAAGAAGAATCTGAGCGTGAAGCTGCTGCGGTAGCCGCAGCAATTGAAGCTGAAAGACTGGCTGTTGAAGAAGCTCGTTTAGCGGCTGAAGAAGAGCAAAAGGCATTAGCAGAAGAAGCTAAAGTTAAAGAGCAAAAGCAATCGCAAACGGTTAAAAAGGCGCCTGCAAAACCCGAATTAACCGCGTCTCAATTAGCCCATAAAAAACTTGAAGAGGCCGATGCGAAACGTCGTGCAGCTAACCTCGCGAGAATTGATGCTGAAAAAGCCCTGGAAGCTCGTAAAAAAGCCCGTGAGGAAGAAGAAGCGTTAGAAAAAGCGAAAGAAGAAGCTCGCCTGGCGGCAGCTGAAGCCCAAGCCAAAGAACAGAAACCCGATCGTAAAGAGGCTGACGCTAAACACGTTGCAAGTAAAGACAAACCAGCACGTCGTGGTCGTTTTCAGCGTGATGATGAATTTGAGCGTAAAGAACTTCATGTCAGTGAAGGTAAGGGACGCCGTAAAAAGAAAAAAGGTGTTTCACAAAAAACGACTACAGTCGAAACGTCTACGGAACATGGCTTTTCCCGTCCAACCGCACCGGTTGTCCGTGAAGTCAGTGTGCCGGATACCATTTCAGTATCTGATCTGGCCCAGCGCATGTCAGTTAAAGCGGCCGAGGTTATCAAAGCCTTGATGGGTATGGGCACAATGGCCACTATCAATCAGGTTCTGGACCAGGATACTGCCGTTATTCTGGTAGAGGAAATGGGCCACGTAGCCAAACCAGTCCAGGAAAACGAAGTTGAACAGGCTCTTGAAGCCTCGATTGAAGTAACGGGTGAAGCACTTCCTCGCGCACCTGTTGTAACTGTAATGGGTCATGTTGACCATGGTAAAACCTCACTGCTGGATTATATCCGTCGTACTAAGGTGACATCTGGTGAAGCGGGTGGTATCACTCAGCATATCGGTGCATATAAGGTTGAAACTAGTCGTGGTGAAGTCACTTTTCTCGATACGCCCGGCCATGCGGCTTTCACTGAAATGCGTTCACGCGGTGCCAAAGTCACTGATATTGTGGTTCTGGTAGTAGCCGCAGATGATGGTGTGATGCCGCAAACCATTGAAGCTGTACAACATGCCAAAGCAGCCGGTTCAACGCTGATTGTTGCTGTTAACAAAATGGATAAGCCTGATGCCACTCCAGATCGGGTTAAGCAAGAATTAACCAACCACGAAGTTGTTCCCGAAGACTGGGGCGGTGATGTACAGTTTGTGCCTGTTTCAGCCTTAACGGGTATGGGCGTTGATGATTTACTGGATGCAATCTCACTGCAAGCTGAAGTGATGGAGTTAACTGCACCGGTTAAAGGGCCTGCCCACGGTACAGTGGTTGAATCGCGACTGGATAAAGGTCGCGGTACCGTTGTGACCGTACTGGTGCAGCGTGGTACTTTGAGAAAAGGTGACATCGTGGTGGTTGGCCAGGAATTTGGACGGGTTCGCGCCTTGTTCAACGAAAATGGCCAACAAATGGATGAAGCTGGTCCCTCAACTCCTGTTGAATTACTGGGTCTGTCCGGAACACCTGCATCGGGTGATGAGTTACAGGTGGCGCCGGATGATCGCACAGCAAGAGAAATTGCCAGCTTCCGTCAGACCAAAGCACGTGAACTGAAAATGGCACAACAGCAGGCTGCCAAGTTGGATGATATGTTCAACAAAATGGAAGCCGGCGATCTGAAAACACTGAATGTCGTCATTAAAGGTGACGTTCATGGTTCGGTTGAAGCTGTCAGTCAGGGTCTGCAGAAATTGTCGACCGATATGGTACAGGTCCGGGTTGTTGGTTCTGGTGTCGGCGGTATTAACGAAACTGACGCACAGTTAGCTGCCGCTTCTGATGCTATTCTGATCGGCTTTAATGTTCGCGCTGATAATACTGCGCGTAAAGTAATTGCTGAAAAAGGCCTGGATGTTCAATATTTCAGCATTATTTATGATTTGCTGGATGTGGTGACAAAAGCCATGACCGGTATGCTTGAGCCCGTCTATAAAGACGAAATTATCGGTCTGGCACGGGTTGATGATGTGTTCAGCTCTCCGAAATTTGGTGATATTGCAGGTTGTCTGGTCTTGGAAGGCAGCGTCAAACGTAACAACCCGATTCGTGTCTTGCGTGATAACGTGGTTATTTACGAAGGTGAACTGGAATCACTGCGTCGATTCAAAGATGATGTTAATGAAGTCAATGCCGGTACGGAGTGTGGTATTGGTGTGAAAAACTACAAAGACGTCAAACCGGGTGATCAAATCGAAGTCTTTGAACGTGTCCTGATGAAACCGAGTCTTTAATGGCAAGAGAATTTAGTCGCACAAATCGAATCAGTGAGGTCATGATGCGTGAATTGGCCTTGCTGATTCAGCATGATCTGGCTGATCCGCGTGTCAGTATGGTCACGGTGTCACATGTTGATGTGACATCCGATCTTAAATATGCGCGTATTTATGTGACACGGCTCAGTGGATTTGATTCAGAAGAAGCCGCCAAAGAATGTCTGGCAGGATTAAATAACGCTGCAGGGTTCCTGCGTCGGGCGCTGGCAAAGCGCGTAAAATTACGCATCATGCCGGAGCTGCAATTTCGTTATGACACCACGCTGGAACATGGCTTTTATATGGATGAACTGATCTCTAAGGCCAATGCCGATATCAAAGACGAACAAGAACCCGATTCAGAAACTGATAAAGATTGAGTTTCTCCGATGGCAAAACGCAGTAAAAAAGGTCGCGATATTACCGGTATCGTGATTATTGACAAGCCAACCGGACTGAGCTCAAATCATGTTTTGCAACGCGTTAAACGATTATTTAATGCAAACAAGGCAGGACATACCGGTAGTCTCGACCCATTAGCAACCGGGGTATTACCTGTCTGCCTGGGCGAAGCCACCAAACTCTCCACCTATTTGCTGGATGCTGATAAACAGTATCAGGTGCGTTGCCAGCTAGGCATTCTCACCGATAGCGGTGATAGTGATGGTGACGTTATCGCTCAACAGAATATCCCGGATTATTCAGAGGAAAAACTGCAACGTATTTTGCAGGACTTTACCGGTGAGCTACAACAGATTCCGCCGATGTTTTCAGCCTTAAAACACCAGGGACAGCCACTATACAAGCTGGCTCGTCAGGGCATAGAAATCGAACGGAAATCTCGTCTGATTACCATCTACAGTATTGAATTGCTGGCCTGTGATGCTGACAGTTTTACCTTGCAGGTATCCTGCAGCAAAGGGACCTATATACGCACCTTAGTTCAGGACATTGCTGCCGCTTTAGGCAGTTGTGGACATGTCACTATGTTAAGACGTACGGATGCCGCTGGTTATGATTTAACCCAGGCATTAAGTCTGGAGAGGTTACAGGATTTGGCAGAACAACAAGGCTTACCGGGGCTTGATTCTCAATTATTACCTGCTCATGAAGCATTACCGGACTGGCCTGAAGTAAGACTGGATGCCGATATGTCTGCTGATATGCGTTTTGGTCGCAGTGTCACAACGGAATTTCAAGGTCATTGCGCAAAAGTCCGTCTATTTGATGTTCAGGATCAGTTTATCGGTCTGGGTGAATTAGCGCAGGACGGCACGGTGTCAGCAAAACGTTTGTTTGTTACCGGTGATACGGTTTAACCCGCTTGTGAATAGCAGATAAAACCGGTAAAATTCGCCACTCTTAAAAGGTTGGGTAATCCGGTTTAACCCGCTGGATTATTTCAGAATTTAACTCATAGCCAAAGGCTATAAAAAGTTGGAGTTTTTATGTCAATTACTGCAGAACAAAAGCAAGAAATCATCAAAAAATACGGTCGTACTGAAGGCGATACCGGCTCAGCTGAAGTTCAGGTAGCTCTGCTGACTGCCCGTATTACCAATCTTTCAGACCATTTTAAAACTAACATCCATGATCATCACTCACGTCAAGGTTTGTTAAAAATGGTTAGTGGTCGTCGTAAAATGCTCGACTACCTGAAAAAAACAGATATTAACCGTTACCGTGATTTAATTGCTGACTTAGGTCTGCGTCGCTAAATTACCCGACGTGATCTGCAAAACATCTCATCGAGCCTCCGCCAATATCTTTGGCATTAGGCTGGTGCGTTGACTGATATGCCCCTGAAATCCCCCGCGGTTTCAGGGGCATATTCATTTATGCGTTTATCGTTTTTTAAATCAGTGATGAAAAGGTTCATGGCTGATGTAGTCAAGAGAAGGAAATACTAGTGAATTCAGTAAAAAAGACAGTTCAGTTCGGTGAGCATACGCTTAGCCTGGAAACCGGAAAAATTGCTCGTCAGGCGGGTGGTTCCATTATTGCCAGTCTGGGTGAGACATCAGTGCTGGTAACTGTAGTCGGAAAGAAAAATGTAAATCCTGGCCAGGATTTCTTTCCGTTAACCGTAAATTATCAAGAACGTACTTATGCTGCAGGTAAAATACCCGGTGGGTTTTTCAAACGTGAGGGCCGCCCTTCAGAGAAAGAAACGCTGACATCCCGTCTGATCGATCGTCCATTACGTCCATTGTTTCCGAAAGGTTTCATTAATGAAGTTCAGGTAATTGCCACCGTAATGGCTTTGGACCCTGAAATTGATCCTGATATTCCAGCAATGATCGGTGCTTCTGCAGCGTTAGCTATCTCAGGTTTACCTTTTAATGGCCCATTAGGTGCCGCACGGGTCGGTTATGTTGATGGTAACTACATTCTGAATCCGTCTAAAAAACAATTAGCCAACAGCTCACTGGATTTAGTGGTTGCCGGTACTGTCAGTGCGGTCTTGATGGTGGAATCAGAAGCTTCTGAATTGCCAGAAGAAGTGATGTTAGGCTCAGTTATGTATGGCCATCAACAAATTCAGACAGCAATCAAACTGATTGATGAATTGAAAGCCGAAGCTGGCAAACCGGCTTGGGATTGGACTGCTCCGGAAAAAGATGATCGTCTATATAATGCGGTTAAAGAGCAAGCGTTTGAAGGCATTAAAACGGCTTACGCTATCAGCGATAAAATGCAGCGTCAGGATCAACTCTCAGAAATTCGTCAAGCCGCTGTTGAGGCATTAGTCAGTGAAGATGGTGAATGGTCTGAAGATGATGTAAAAGGTTTGTTTGGCAAACTGGAAAAAGAACTGGTTCGTGGTCGTATTATTGCCGGTGAACCGCGCATCGATGGCCGTGATACCAAAACCGTGCGTCCAGTATTTGTTGAAACTACTGTACTGCCACGTGTGCATGGTTCTGCATTGTTCACCCGTGGTGAAACTCAGGCAATTGTGGTGGCAACTTTGGGTGCGGAACGTGATGCACAGATGATTGATGCGGTAGAAGGTGAATACCGTGATCGCTTTATGCTGCATTACAACTTCCCGCCGTTCTGTGTAGGTGAAACCGGTTTTGTCGGTTCTCCGAAACGTCGTGAAATTGGTCATGGCAAATTAGCCAAACGTGGTATTCAGGCGGTTATGCCAACGGCTGAAGAATTCCCGTATGTGGTTCGCGTCGTATCTGAAATCACTGAATCCAATGGTTCAAGTTCAATGGCCTCTGTCTGTGGTACCTCATTGGCGTTAATGGATGCCGGTGTACCCATTAAAGCACCTGTTGCCGGTATTGCGATGGGTCTGATTAAAGAACCAGATGGTTATGCCGTTTTGACCGATATTCTGGGGGATGAAGATCATCTGGGTGATATGGACTTTAAAGTGGCCGGTACCGAAAAAGGTGTGACGGCACTGCAAATGGATATCAAGATCGAAGGTATCAACGAAGAAATCATGCGTATTGCACTGGCGCAAGCCCGTGATGGTCGTCTGCATATTCTGGAAAAAATGAATGCAGTGATCTCAACGCACCGTCAGGAAATGTCCGAATTTGCACCACGTATTATCACTGTGAAAATTCATGCTGATAAAATTCGTGATGTTATCGGTAAAGGTGGCGCAACCATTCGTGCAATCACCGAAGAAACCGGTGCAACTATCGATATTCAGGATGATGGCACCGTGATGATTTTCTCTTCGGATTTCAATGCGGGTCAGGATGCATTACACCGTATTGAGCAAATCACCGCTGAAGTTGAAGTCGGCAAGGTCTATCAGGGCCGTGTTGCCAAGCTGATGGATTTTGGGGCGTTTGTCACGATTCTGCCAGGTAAAGATGGACTGGTACATATTTCACAAATCTCTGATGAGCGTGTGGAAAATGTCAGTGATAAACTGTCTGAAGGTGACATGATTGAAGTGAAGGTACTGGAAGTTGACCGTCAGGGCCGTATTCGCCTGAGTATGAAAGCTGTTCATGAAGTTGCTGCAGAATAATTCAGTCAATTCAGGTTTGATTTGGAAGCCCCGCCTAGCGGGGCTTTTTTTTGAACATCACAATAAAAACCTATAGCCGTAACACGGATTACGACGGAACTATTGTTGTAATTTAAGCAATAAGCAAGGGTTCGCCATAGAAGATTTCTTTGCAAAGCTAAATGATAACTATTATCATTAAAGCTGTTTGAATATAAGGAATCATTCATGATGCGCACAAATTTGATCATTGGCTTCAATCCGGTCTTTGCTCAGCGATGAACGAAAACACATCTGCTTCCTTTTTAACGCTGTTGCAACAGTTACTTGAAGTAGGCGGCCCTGTTGTGTGGATTTTGCTGGGGTTTTCGATTATTGCGGTCAGTATTGTTTTAATCAAAACATGGCAAATATTATTAATCTCACCCGAATCAACGAAAACAGCAAAAAAAGCCATTGCCTTGTGGAAACAAAACGAGCCTGAGCAGGCTATTCTGCAGCTGAAAATCTCCAAACCATTGGATGAGTTACTGGCATTGAGCATGGAAGGACTGAGGCAGACCGAGATACCGGTCGGCTTACTCAGGGAAGAGTTGCAACGTGTTGCCAGCTTGCGTATCAGTCAATTACGCAGTTATCTGCGTCCTCTGGAAGTGATTGCCAGTTTAAGCCCTTTACTGGGCTTGTTTGGTACGGTTATGGGCATGATCCTCGCTTTTCAGCAGATGGAACAAGCCGGTAGTCAGGTTGATCCTGCTGTACTTTCCGCGGGGATTTGGCAGGCCTTATTAACCACTGCGGTTGGTCTGGCGGTGGCAATACCGGCTGTGCTGGCGCATAACTGGTTAGAGCGTAAAACGGAGCGAGTTACAGCGCTGATAAATGATGGGGTAACTCAGGTCTTTACACACGCCCCATTTATCAATCCAAAGGCAGCTGTTTGCAGCGAAAGCTTTAAAAATGTTGCTTGAACAACCATTTTCGGCAAAACGCAGAATGATTAGTCTGACACCTTTAATTGATGTGGTGTTTATTCTGTTACTTTTTTTCATGTTGTCCTCCGGTTTTACCCACTGGCGACAAATGGATATTACCGCTGCCAGTGAATCCTACAATACAGATGAAATACGTACTCAGTATCATCTTGTATTACAGACCGCTGGAGAATATGAGTTCGATAAAAGACGTTACCCGCTATCAAAGCTCAGCCCCGTAAAACAAACGCGTGCTGAAGATAAACGGAGTGTATTTGTTGTCTCGGTGGCAGAGGGGGTAACAACTCAGCAGTTGATTGATTTTCTGGATCAATTGAAAACCATCGGCGTTGAAAAAGTCAGTCTGGCAGGTTTAGCCATATGATACTTATCCCAAATCATGCCCCGCGAGGCAATCAACCTGATGACAATATTATCCCATTGATTAATATTGTGTTTTTGATGCTGATCTTTTTTCTGATTGCCGGGCAATTAACTTCCAGTGATTTTATCAAAATCCAACCGCCAACATCCCAGCAGCAATCGGCTCTGCAGGAACATGATGCTGTTTTGCTGGTGTCTTCCAGAGGGCAATTGGCCTTTAATGATATGTTGCTGGAAGCCGATGCCTTAACGGATTTGTTAAAACAGGCAATATCGGAAACGAATAATGCCCAATCATTCAAACTACTGATTAAAACGGATGCAACTGTCCCTGCTAACAAGTTAACTGAGTTACTGAAAAGAGTTCGTGCCGCCGGAATACTGCGGGTGTCACTGGCAACGCAGACCCAAAGCAATAAACATGATTAAATTTCGATACTGGGTATTGGCAATTTTGAGCGCCATATCAATTCATGTCTTTGCGTTTGGTATGTATACGCTCAAACACCAGCCCCGGCTTCAACTTGTTGCCCCCATAAAGGAAGCTGGGATTGAGATTGATATCAGCATGCTGGATGCCACCACCATGGAGAAACAACAGGCTACTGCCACCTCAGAACCATTGACCAACATTGAAGAAGAATCCGCAATCACTGAGGTTCAGGAACGCAACGATACGCCAGTGCAAGTTGAGGAAAAAATCAGCAAAACTGAAGTGGTAAAACCCTTGCAGCAAACGGAGATAAAAAAGGCCGTTAATAGCGCGCCACTTTCCGATAACGCTGAACCTGAATCTGATAGCTCAGAGGTGCTTGCTGCCACATCTGCTCCGGCAGAGAAACCAACAGCAAATTCTGAAAAGCAATTGGAAAAAACGCAAATTGCCGAGCAAGGTGAGTCAGCTGAGAGCAGTTCAATCTCCAGTCAAACTGTTTCAGCTTTGCAACAGGCAGCTCAACAGACCTATTTCAATTTACTCGCCAGAACGCTGGCAGAGCAAAAGCGTTATCCAAGCATTTCCAGACGCCGTGGAGAGCAGGGTGTGGTGCAGTTATTTTTTGTCGTCAACCGTGATGGCAAAATCAAAGCCTCACGTATTGATGCCAGCTCTGGATATCAGCGCCTGGATCAGGCAGTGGTGGAAATGCTGGAAAAGGCACAACCATTACCGGCTTTTCCTGCTGAGATGTCACAGCAGCAATTGGAAGTAAAAGTGCCTATTGCATTTGAATTAAGCAGTTGACGTTCATCAGAGTCAGGCACCATCATAGTATTAAAATCCACGTAACAATGCAGTATCAGGAGCACAGCAGATGAATAATCTGGATTGGCATCAAATTCACGCTGCGGTATGGCGTGCCCATACGCAGAAGCTCAAAGCGATTACCCGGCTTGACTCAATTCGGTTGGATCAACTCATCGGCATTGAGGAACAAAAACAGCAGCTGGTTGAAAATACCCGTCGATTTGTTAACGGTGAAAGCAGTAATCACGCTTTGTTATGGGGTGCCAGAGGTACCGGTAAATCTTCACTTATCAAAGCATTATTAAACGAGTTTGCTGGTGAGGGATTACGTATGTTGCAGATCGATAAGGCGGAGCTTGGCTGGTTGCCGGAAATCCTTGATGATCTGGAAGATCGGCCATTCCGTTTTGTGATCTTCTGCGATGATTTGTCCTTCGAACCAGGTGATGAAGGATTTAAGCCTCTTAAAAGTCTGTTGGAAGGTGGCCTGGAGTTACCTCCGGAACATGTCAGAATTTATGCTACTTCAAACCGACGGCATCTGATGCCGGAACAACAAGCCGAAAATCAGGCCAGCCGGGTGGTGGATGGTGAAGTTCACTACACTGATAGTCTGGAAGATAAGTTAGCCCTGTCAGATCGGTTTGGCTTGTGGTTATCATTCTATCCACCGAGTTGGGAGACCTATCTGGCGATGGTGGATATTCTGTTTGAAAATGTAGATGTGAATCAGGCAATGCTCCATGAGCAGGCTAAGCAATTTGCCATGCGACGAGCCAGCCATAGTGGCCGCACAGCAGTACAGTTTTATCGCCAGTTTCTGAGTTGAAACGGAGCAGCTGATTTTTTATCGTCACAACAGTGGCATATATACACAAATCAACAGTCTTAGCTGCTTTGTTGGTGGCTGATATCCAGCATCACATTATGGCCATTTTCGTTGGCAATATTCTGATAATACCAGCCGAGTTTTTCGGTTAACTGTGCGGTAAGTTGCAGACCGAGACCAAATCCCAGTTCCGTTGGAGCCACATCCATATCAGCGTCAAACTGACGATTGACGATACTGATCCGTGGACCTTGCTGGCTGATAATGACCTGACCTTCCCAGGTATGCTGAAAGGCATTGCGGATCAGGTTACCCAAGACAATTCTTGCCGCCACGGCACTTAGCGAACATTGATATGGGTGGGTTTCCACAATAAGTTCAACCGTTTTATTACGCAGCAGATAACGCATCTCTTCAGTGATTTCCAGCAGCAATTTATCAATTTCAACCACTGATTCCGGCAGCTTTTCATTATCCTCACGGCTTAACCAGAGTAATGTTTCGGTGAGATGCTGCATGGTAATACTGGCACGATCAATCCGATCGGCAATATCCCGCTGCATCGGATTCAATGTGGACGAATTCTGCTGTAATACTTTGTACTGTAATTCGATATTATTACGGATAACACTGATAGGCGTACGTAATTCATGGCTGGTATAACGCAGGAATCGATGTTCTCGATCCAGGCTGCGTTGCACGGACGACAGACTGTTTTGGATCAGTTTCGCCATTTGATTCAGTTCAGGATACAGAAAGTCCGGGGCTGGCTGTGAGAGATTTTCAGGGGTTAATGATTGGGTCCAGGCATTCAGCCGTGACACAGGGGTTGAGATACTGCGCATTAACAGCCAGGTAATCAGCATTAGTGTCAGCGCGATTAAGGCACTGACACCTAATAATAACCGCATGCTGTCGGCCATATTCCGGCCCATTAAACTGGAAACATTCTCGCGGGAAAGGGTTCTGCTGATGTAGACCGATTCATTTGCCAGATCGACTTTGAGGGCGAAATACACCTTGTCCGGACGATTCAACCAGTGTGAATCATCCTGTTTGACTAATTCGCCACTGCGCTGCGGTGGTTCAGCTAATACCTGACGAATCTCTGGTGGTTGTGATTCCCAGCTCCCGGAAAGCTGGCTGCCTCTATAATTAACCAGTTCATCATCGGCAAGTGATTTGTTATTGGCGAGATAGGTCAGCGCGGCGTTTTCCATACCACCGGTCACAATATTGTCCATGCCGCGAATAAAAAAATGGGCACTTAACAGGGAATAACCAAGCACAATAGTGCCGCCAAACAATAGAAAGCTGACGGTCACCAGGCGTTTCAGGCTGATTTTACGTTTCATTATCATCCCTGATAGCAATGCCTACACCGGGAATAGTATGTAGTAATGCTGTTGCAAACTCACCATCAATCGTTTTACGTAAATGGTGCAGATGGACTTTCAGGCTGTCACTGTCAGGCACTTCCTCACCCCACACGGCAATTTCAAGCCGTTGACGGCTGACAACATTCGGTGATTCGCGTAATAACAATTCCAGAATTCGCCAGCCAGTCGGTGATAAGTGCAGATTGATATCGGCTCTGCTTAACTGACGTTGCTGTAGATTCATCTGCAAATCACCACAGCGAAGCAGCTGCGTTTGTCCGCTCCTTCTGCGTGATAATGCCTGGATCCGCATCACCAGTTCTTTTAATTCAAAAGGTTTGACCAGATAGTCATCCGTACCAGCGGTAAAACCTGCTTGTTTATCGGTCAGCTGATCGCGTGCAGTGAGCATTAATACGGGTATATCCGACCCTTCACTGCGCAAGCGTTCACATACTGTCAAACCGTCAATACGTGGGAGGTTTAAATCCAGTAACAGCACATCGTAATAATTTTCCTCCAACAGGTTCAGACCAGCAGAGCCGTTACTGGCATGATCACAGCTGATGGCTTCCAGCTGCAGATAATCCATCACCGTTTGTGCCAGATCCAGATCATCTTCAATAAGTAACACACTAATCATCAGGCGGGTCCTTGTTCAGTTGCAGGCAATACGACTTTGCTGCCACGATGAAAATACTGCGCCACATCGTGTTGAATCATCAATAGCAAGGGGATTAATATCAATGTAATGACGGTGGCAAACATAATGCCGTAAGCCAAAGACACTGCAGCAGGAATCAAAAACTGTGCCTGTCTTGAGGTTTCTCCTAATAAAGGCATCAGACCGGCAAAAGTCGTGAAGGATGTCAGTAATACCGCCCTCAGGCGATCACGGGCAGACATCAGGATAGCCTGACGTACATCGGTATATTCTTCCTTCAAATCATTAAATCGTGAGACCAGCAACAGACTATCGTTGACCACGACACCACTTAGCGCAATGATGCCGTTCAGTGACAGGATCCCCAAAGACAGATCATTCATCCAGTGACCCAGCAGTGCGCCAACAATACCAAAAGGGATGGCGGTCATGATTAATACCGGTTGAATATAGGATTTCAAAGGGATGGCCAGCAACATATAAATACCCAGCATGGCCAATAAAAACAGGTTAAGCATGGAAGATTGGGTTTCTTCCTGTTCAGCGGCTTCACCCGCAAAATAGATGGTCAGACCGGGATATTTGGCTTCTAACTGGGGCACAACATCGCGTTTTAACTGAGCTACAAACTCCGTGATAGAGAGTAAATTCTTATCCACATCAGCAGACAGATAGATTGCCCGCCTGGCATCAATGCGGGTAATACTGTCACGGGTAAATCCATAGCTGATGTCGGCCACGCTGGACAACGGAATCACGGTTCCGTCATCCAGACGAACCCTGGATTTCAATACATCTGCCGGATTTTGCCGGTCAGCCTCCGGGTAACGGACTTTGACTTCAATTTCATCACTGTTGCGCTGATAACGTTGTACCACCTGACCAGCAAACCCTTGCAGGATTTGCCTCGCCAGTTCATCTGTACTGAGCCCCAGGGCCCGGCCTTGTTGATTCAGCTTAAGTTGTAATTGAGGCTGGCCGGGTTGCAGATTATCCTGCAAGCCGATAATACCCGGCATCGGTTCCAGTAACGAATAGAGCTCGGCCCCCGCCAGCGTCAGCACATCATCATCGTTGGATCGTAACTCAACTCGTAACGCATCATCTGCCTGACGGCCACTCTGAATTCGTAAACTGCGAACGGCTTCCGGCATACCCACACGTTTTTCCCATTCCCGGCGAAATTCGAATAAGTCATAAGGGGAATCGGAGGCTAATTCAACCGTCAAACCACCACTATGATCAGACTGCGAAAGCAGTTGCAGATTGGCTATTCCGCTTTTCGCTGAATCGGCATCCTCTCGCAATGCTTTATCCGTTTCATAAGCTTTGCGCTCCATCATTATTAACGTTTCGTGGGTGCGGCCAAAACTGACATCTTTATGCATCGAGATATTTGCTCTGACCGTATCACCCGGAATCGCTGGGAAAAAGCTCATGCGGATAGTGCCATTAAAAGGCATTGAAAAGACGATAATAAATAACATCATAAATACCATCAGCAATCCGTAGCGAAACCGCAAAGCAAACTCGATAGCCGGTTGATAAATATGTTCGGCAAACCACTGTAAGCCACCATCAGCACCCTGCTGAATTTTGCGCCAACCAGTGGCAAGTATGTTTTGAGAGGGTTTTTTATGGGTATTCAGATAAGCCAGATGAGCAGGAAGAATCAGCTTGGACTCAATCACGGACATGACTAACGCGATGGCCACGACCGCAGCAAACTGTGAATAAAGCTCACCCAGTCGTCCTTCAATCTGCGATAAGGCATAAAAGGCGACGACCGTGGTAAACACACCGAATAACGTCGGTACAGCTACCCGCATCGTACCTTTTATCGTGTTACGCAACGTGTCACCCTCACGGGATCGCACGCTATAAATACTTTCACCCACCACCACGGCATCATCGACGATGATGCCTAACGCCATTAGAAAGCCGAAGGTGGTAAACGAGTTGAGTGATAAACCGGCATAAGAATCGCCCATAAAAAACAGCGTGCCAAGAAACACAAAAGGCAGGCCCATGGCTACCCAGAAGGCCACCGTCAGATTTAAAAATACGGCGAGTAATATGAACACCAGCACAATACCGGTCAGGGCATTTTTAATCAGTAAATTTAACCGATCCATTATGCTGGTACTGCGGTCATACCAGGAGGCAAGCTGAACCTGTGCGGGAAGTTTGTTGCTGTTCTGCCATTGCTCAACGACTTCATAAGCATCGGCTACCGAGTCAGCGATATCATCCAGCCCTGTAGTCACAACCTGTACACCAATACTGTCTTTTGCCTGGAATCTGGACAAAATAGATGTTTCATCATCAAAACTATCGAGAATATAGGCCACATCGCCCAGTAAAAGCTGTTGGCCATCATCCCCGGTAATTACAGGGATTTTGGCAAAATCCTGTTTAAGATAAGCCTGTTCGGAGGCATTGAGTTGCAGATAGACATTTTCATTACGCAGAACAGCCGTCAGTGGCGTAGAAGAATTTGTATTGATGGCATTTTCAACGTCGCTTAATGACAGGCCATAGGATTGCAGTCGAGCATCGTCGATTTCAATCATCATCATCGGATCCAGCCAACCGGAAATGGTCACGCGGTTAATGTTGGATTTTGTCAGTAGATCCGCTTTCAATGACTCTGCAATTTGTTGCAGGCTGTGCCGATCAGTATCACCGTATAACTGTAACCAGATAGCATGTTCTTCCCGTTCTGCTTTACTGATAACAGGATTTTTGGCTTCTGCCGGAAAAGTGGATATGGCATCCACCTGAGCTTTCACATCACGCATCAACGTGTCGAGGTCATAGCCACTTTGCATTTCAACGGTCACGGTCACGCCACTGCGAGTTGACTCACTGGTCAGGGTCTTTATACCAATAATGCCTTCGAGTTGTTCTTCTATTTTGATCGCCAGACCTTCCTCTGACAGTTTTGCTGAGCCGCTGTCATAGGAGACTGAAATTGTCAGGCTGTCAGGCTCACTGCTGGGAAAGGCTTCTTTGCGTAAGTCACCCACGGTCATCAAGCCCATAATGATGACCAAAAACATCAACAGGTTAGCTGCGACCGGATTGGTAGCAAACCAGCCGATAATGCCACTGCGACCGATAATTTTACTCATAATCTACTGCCTCAATCGGCGCCACGGCCATGCCTTCAATATAGCTGCTGATGGGCTGCAGTAATATTTGATTTGCAGTTGCTTTCAAATTCTCAGGTGGATTGATATAGATAGAACGCTCATCACTAAACACTGGTGAGGTAGCAAATTTCGCCAGCTCCATATCTGCTGTGACATACCAGATCTCACCTCGTTGACTGAGGCTGGACGTTGGGACCTGCCAAAGCTCATCCATCTGACGACCACCCAGACTCACTTCGACAAATACACCAGGATAAAGCACGGGCTGTTGATCCAGTGGGTTTTCCACGCCAACAATCAATGAACGCTGACGAGTGGTTCCATCAAGATGTTGTTCCACGCGCAGGACTTTACCTTGCCAGCTTGCATCACCTTCTACAGCATGCAAATCGACAGGCCACTCTCCCGTCTTTAACATTTCGGGCTCCGGTAAGCTTTGCCACTCGCGATCTGACAGGGATACTTTCACTTCGACCCGGTCGGTGCTATATAACGAGGCGACTTGCGTGCCAGTTTGCAGATAACTGCCGGGCGAGACATCACGGGTGATCACCAATGCATCAAATGGTGCTCTGATAAGACTCTGTTGCAGATCTTTTTCAGCGCTGGCTAATAAGGCTTCAGCATTGGCCAGGCTGGCTTCAGCACTGGCCAATTGTGGAACGCGTAACACCAGATCAGAATCAGGATCGCCCTCAAGACCTGAAGCCAGCCATTCAGCCTGCGCTTGCAGACCTTGTCGTTCTTCCTGCAGGTAAAGCAGTCTGGCCTCAGCTACCTGCTGTTTTGCCGCTGCTACGGCGGCACGATAATCACTGTTTTCCAGACGTAACATCTCCTGGTCTTTTTTCAGACGGAATCCAGACTCAAACTGTGGTGATATTTGCTCAACCTGGCCCGCTACTTGTGCACTGAGATTAATACTGTAATGCGCCTCAGTTGAACCAAAAGCGCTGATACGTGATTGATAGCGACCAGGTGTGACTGTTTTGACTGAAACCTCAGGTCTTATCTCTGGCACTTCCCTTACTGGCAGTGGGCGGTTGGCATACCTATCGATCTGATATTGGGTGAAAAAGTATATGGCAACTAACGCACACAGAGCAGCTAAAAACACCAGCCATTGCAGTCGTTTTGTCATGCTTTAGCCTCCAGGCCCAATGCCAGTCCCAGAGAAATACGATTCAGTAATCGTTGATAAATCAGATCATCAAGCTGAGCCTGTAAATTATAGGTTTGTTGTTGCACGGTGAGCAGATCCAGGATAGTAAGCAGTCCACTACGATAATTCGCCTGATATTGACGAAGATTATTTTCGGCACTGGCCAGAGCCGTTTCGATATGCTGCTGTTGTTTTACCAGAGCCTGCTCCTGACTCAGTGCCTGTTCTATTTCTGTTACCGCATTGAGCAAGGTATCCCGGTATTGCTGGTAACTAATGGCTGTCTCCAGTTCACGTATTTCGGCTTCAGCACGCAATTGTCCACCTTGATATAACGGCGCAGTCAATTGGCCTAATAAGCTCCATACCGGCGCCGTAAATAAACTGGCCCGGGGAGAGCTGCCAACATCCTCTAAAACCGCCTGCAAACTCAGACTGGGCAACAAATCCTTATAAGCAACTTCCGTACGAGCACTGGATGCCTGGATAGCGGCATAAGCCGCGCGTAAATCCGGACGACGATTTAATGTCTGCTCTGGTAAATCGATAGCCGGGATGACCACGTCAGGATAATCTGCCGGAAGCGTAAATTCCGGATTGTTTACCTGTCCCACTAGCGTTTTCAGTTGAATGGTTTGCTGACGAAAACTTTGGGTTAAAGCTTCGATGTCGGCCGATGAGGAGGCAACAGCACTTCTCGCGCTATCCAGGTCTTCCAGTGTGCCGAGGCCCTGGCGATAGCGTTGTAGTATAAAAAATTCAGTCTGTTGCAAACTGGCCTGACGCTGCTGTTCTATATCAAGCGCCCGTTGCTGGGCAATCAGCGTTAACCATACTTGCATCACTTCCGCTGCTAGCGTGTCACGGGCAGACTGATACAACAGGCTTTGTTCGGTAATATCCAGATCTGCCGCGCGTTCATTGTCAGCGAGTTTTCCCCATAAATCAGCCTGCCAGCTGATACTGAGATCAGCTCCGAAACGGGTATCACTGTCACTGCTGTTCTGCGCAGAGGCACCGGCACTGATAAAAGGACGTTTTTCGCCAGATGCCTGAATCCGCTGTGATTGCCGAATTTGCAGGGTTAATAGCATTTGTTGCAAGTCAGGGTTGGATTGCATCGCAATCTTCAGCAACTCGTCAAACATATCACTATCAACCAAATCGTTCAGATAAGCGACGTGAGTCTGTTGCGATAAATTTTGCCATTCATTAACCCGTTGCTGTTCTACTGAGATTAATTCAACGTAGTCAGGTTGTTCTGGCGTAATACTGCATGCTGACAGCATCAGCAATGGCAGATAAGCCAGCTTTTTTAGATATCGATCCGGGTTGATATTGCTCACCTGATATCGTGCTCCCTATAAGTTGGGTGTCAATTTGACAGCCAATTTAGAGGCTGGAGGGTTAATGCCGGGTTAACAATCAGTCTTATTTTGAGGATGCTCCTGACAACTATGCAGAATCAGGGTTTTTAATGTCAGACCTGCAATGGCGCAGCCAGACATTACGGTAATCATTGGCCAGAGGCTGCCATCGCCCAGAGAGCTGACCAGTAAACCACTGGCGGCACCTGATAAGAATCCAAATGAACCCAGTACGGCGGTAGCGGTTGCACTGCTGCGTGGAAAGAATTCAACCGTACTGGCAATGGCATTGGACACAATAAGGGCTTGTGAACCGATAAATATCATGATGCCAATAACGATAATGGCTAATGCCGGAGCAGGACTGATCAGGATATATAGCAGCATTGTTAAACCTGTGATGACCTGCAGGATTTGTCCCAGTTTTAACAGGCAGGGTGGGTCGTAAAAATGCAGCAGTCTGACATTGATGCGATTGACAACAATCATCATTAGTACATTAACGGCAAACAATAGAGGATAGACCGAAGCGGAAACGCCAAAATAAATCATATACACCGAGGGGGAGGCGGTAATAAAGCTGAACAAACCGCCATAGGTAAAACTCTGTGCGGCCAGATAAGCCAGGGCTTTACGATGTGAGAGCACTTCAATATAACGCTTTAGCGCTGACGTAGTCTGAATGGCTTTTACGCGAGTTTCAGGTAACAAGCGATAAAGCAGCAGGCCGATTAACAAAGCATAGACAAACAGCACAATAAAAATTGAATGCCAGCCAGCCAAGTGTAAACAAACCATGCCGATTAACGGTGCAACAAGTGGGGCAATCATCATGATAATCGCCATATGTGACAGATATCGGGCACTGTCACGGCCACTGCTGATATCACGAATCACGGCAGAAGAATTGACAATTGCCATGCCGCCACCGATAGCCTGCACCACTCGCCATATCCATAAGCCAAGTAAGGTATGGCTGAGCACAATTCCCATGCTGGCAACACAAAACAGCGTGAGCCCAATAAAAATAACGCGACGCCGGCCAAAATGATCGGATAACGGCCCACCGGTCAATTGACCGACAGCAAAACCCGCCAGAAATAAACTCAGTGATAATTCAATATCATGAATGCTCACAGCAAACTCAGCAGCCATTAACGGCATTGCTGGCAGGTAGGCATCAATTGCCAGAGGAGCGATCGCGGTA
>TARA_R100001132_G_scaffold26823_1_pt1 | contig 20983 bp, 10 predicted proteins | sample TARA_R100001132 | Tara Oceans TARA_R100001132 (sample SAMEA2621247) | marine metagenome | biome: marine biome (ENVO:00000447); feature: mesopelagic zone (ENVO:00000213); material: "saline water (ENVO:00002010), including plankton (ENVO:xxxxxxxx)" | depth 800 m | reverse complement strand
ATCACGGTGCACCAGTCCGGAGGCATGGGCCACCATCAAGCCTTCACAGGCATCCGCGATAATGCGTGAAGCCTCCAGAGGGGAATAAGGCCCGATCGATTCCAGATGGTCATCAGTACTGCCACCTGTCATCAGCTCCATCACAATATAATTGACATCCCCCTCCTGGCCGATTTCGTGAATCGAAACCACGTGAGGATGCGTTAAGCGACCGGCGGCTTTTGCCTCTGCCAGAAATCGATCCAGCATCATTTTATCTGAAGCCAGTTCGGCTGGCAGCAGTTTGATGGCGACGTCACGTTCGATCGTTGAGTCATGTGCTTTATAAACGACTCCCATCCCTCCCTGTCCCAGGAGACCGGTAATCGTATATTTGCCCAGTTTTTTTCCGATCCAGGCCGCAGCTTTCTCGGCGGAAGGTCCTTCCAGATGAGGGGCAGACTTGCCGGTGATACTGTCACCGCCAATCATGGTTTTGTCGATCTCTTTGATGTTAAGCGGTGGAACTTCATCCACCGTTTCTTCCTGCGCAGGGTCGACGGGGGGAAATTCATCGACGGTTTCTTCACCATCTACAGGATCTTGATAACCTTTGTCCGACACGGGTCAGTTTCCAGAATTCGATCGTCTCAATCGGGTAGTATTTCAGCCCCGGAATGCAGGATTCCAGCCAGGCAGCTTTAAATTTAGTGAAATACTTATTGATCTCAACGCCCAGTGCTCTCTTGAACATATCGTAATGACGTCGAAATTGAAATGAGACTTTTAGAGATATACAAAATCATCGTTCATAAAATAATTTACGCAATCGTTTTTTTTTAAACTCGCCAGAATATTCATGAAAATTCAATAAGAACAGGGAATGTACCCACTCGTTCCACTTATCTACATCCAATAACGGCAGAACGTTGGAGTTGACACCTGTTTTTCGTCGATTATTTTCAGAACGAGCAGAGTTTTTCCTGTACCGGAAACAGGGATCTCGGAGACTGTAGAATCAGAATAACTGGCATAAAAGATTCGATTCGAGTTGTACTTCGAGCCAGTTTCTTTCGCTTCAAGGCAGTCATGCTTCTTGAGAAACATCAGTCAATCTTTATTGACTGGCAACCCGCAGACGAACCGTCTTCAGGTCCAGCAGCGCCTGGTTGATTTTACCATCACTGCGAACCGTCAGTCGTGTCTTACCACTGGGAATATCAATCGTCCCGAGTTTACGGCTTTGATAAATGTCCCAACTGCCCGTGGCGGTTACAGTCCAGGTCAATCGCTGATCTGCGACTTCCATCTGCATCAGATTGCCAGCGACTCCCTGGGGGCAGGCATATTCCAGGTAGACATCATATTTGCCGGACTTCGGCACATCCATTGTCCACACGGCCCGGTCATTTTCACTCTGCCAGTATCCCAGATTTTTGTACTTGTTTTCGTACTTCAAAGTTTGCCCATAAATCTCAGCCAGTTGTGGTGTTAAAAAGTAGTCTCCCCTCAGTGCTTCCGCTTCCACTACAGCCGGTTCGTTGCCCTTAAACGTCTTGCGGGGTAATTCCGTGGCATTCAGATAGGCAATCACATCAGCCAGATCCTGCAGAGTCATGTCTTTTTCCAATCCTTCCGGCATCAGTGATTTTCCAGTACTGAGCAGTTCCTCCAGATCATGACGCAACAGCGTTTTTGTTTTGCCATCATTCTGAATCAGCGTAATACTCTCCCCGCTTTCTCCTGCCAGCAACCCATTAAATGTCAGCCCGTTGACGGTGACCGCCAGATAGCTCACATATTTATTTTCTATCGCCCGGTTCGGATCCAGAATCGCGGTGATCAACGCGCGCTGAGACTTATCAGTCAATGCCGACAAATCCGGGCCGATAGGCTTGCCTTCCTGATTCAGTTGATGACAGACCGAACAACGTTTGACAAATATCTGATGTCCCGCCTCGGCATTTCCTTTGAGCTCCAGCACTTTTGAATACTCTTCCACAACCTTCACGCGATCCGAGTTCAGTGAGGAAGCCAGCAGCTGTTCTGCCTGTTTACGGACCTGATTGTCTTTGCTGCTTAACAGGAGTTGACGACTCGATGCATCGATCTCGGCAGGAAGTATTGTTTTCTGTTCGAGTGCGGTTAACACGGACTGGCTCCAGGCACTGCGACTCAACAGGGCATTCAAGACATCGGTGCGTAACACGGGACCAAAGCTTTTCCAGCGGCTCAGCAGAATCTCCGGCGTTTGCTGATTCCCGAATTGCGTCAGCGCGACAACCGCGGCGCTCTGAAGTTCCCGTGAGTTCCGGGGAGAAAGCAGATCGGACAGCAGTTCCAAATCTTCATCGCGATGCGCAAATCCACGCCCCAGCATCGGGACTACCCGTTGACGCTGTTGCACTGAAGCAGATTCATCTGCAGCGAGAGTGCGCGCTGCTGCGAACAGCGGTTTGATTTGATCGAGTGTCTGCTGCAATTGTGGACTGGATTTCTGATAAAATTGAGGCAGAGACAGATTGCGACGTCCCAGCGATTGCAGCAGAGTAGAGATGGCCTGGAACTGCCACGGCTCAAAGGATTTCCCGGCAGTCCGCTTGGCGGCGACATCATAAATATACTTCAGCGTCTCCTGATTATTCTCCGCAACCGCCATCGCCACAAGAGCATTAAAGCTCTCTGCGGGAGGCTGTTTGCCATTCAGTTCTTGAAAGAGCGCGATGGTGAAGGAATCCAGATGGGCTCCAACCGAACTCAAGACCGCTGTCCGCAGGTAAGCATCCCGGTCATGCTGTAGCGCCAGTTGTGCCAGAGCAACTCCCGCTTCCGGTGAATTCCATTCTCCCAGAGAATAAGCTAGCTGCATTTGAACCTGGGCATCCGGATCATTCACCATGCTGAGCAACTTCGATCCTATCTCGGGAGTCTCATTGACGAAAGCTTCCCCAATTCGAATCGCATGGCGGCGTACCCCCGGATGTGAGTCCGATAAAGCAGCGAGCACTTCTTCCGCGGTCACTTCACCTAAACCATCCAGCACACACAGTGCATGCATCCGGGCCGTCGCTGCTTTGCCGTTGAATACCATCCTCTTCAAATCTGGTGCTGCCGCATTCTGCTTCCGACTGACGAGCCATTGATGGGCCATGTCGCGCTGCGTCCCGTTGGGACTCTCCAGCACCTGTACCAGTTCGAAATCTGACAACTGATCCAGGCGGGGAACTGAACGTAACGGAGTCTCATCTTTTACGATTCGATAGATTCTCCCCTGCTCTTTCCCGGCACGCAGATCCAGCTTTTCCTGCATTTCCTGTGGAATCCACTGGGGGTGCTCAATCACATGGCGATACATGTCTGCCACCCAGAGTGCCCCGTCAGGGCCAGTGCGTACCATTGTGGGGCGAAACCAGTTATCCGTCGAAGACATGAACTCCGAATCCTGCTCATTCTCTGCCCGCCGGCTGGTGAAAGTGGTCCCTTGGGGAGTGACAATTTCCCGATGCACCAGATTATGAACCGGTTCGCAGATAAACGAATTGCCGACGATTTCGGGGCCCAGTATTTCATCCCGATAAAAACAGAGTCCACATGCCGAGGTGATGCGATTGACTTTATTATAATCATTAAAGCGTTCCTGAGTCCGACTGACAGGAAATATAGTCGCTGCACCTGGCCGGTTGGAAATCTGGACTTTCGCATCGGGGGCAATGAGACTTTGATTCCGTCGGAGATAGTGATCTGTCAGTGCATAATGAAACGCAGGATTACTGTTGTTGCTGCCGAACCAGTTGCCCCAGTCATCGCGTTCCCGACCAAACTGAGTCTGTCCCGACTGCGGGTCCATCAGGCCGCTCTCCGGTCTGACGCGTAAATCCCGACGCCCCAATGTCAGTTTCTCTCCCGTTTTGACCGAGAGCAGATCACCGCCGGAATCACCATTGGCCAGATAAATCCAGTTATCCAGTCCCCAGCGCAGGCCATTGACACGATGCTGCTGGTTCCCTTCTCCAAAGCCGGTATACAGCGATTCGCGCAGATCCGCTTTGCCGTCTCCGTCGGTATCTTCCGCATAAAACACTTCCGGGGCCGTCGTCACAATCACCCCGTTGCGCCAGGACATGACACCGGTAGGATATCCCAGTCCCTCTAAAAACAAAGTCGATTTGTCATACGTACCATCACCGTCGGTGTCTTCCAGATAGCGAACCCGTCCGGCGAATTTTCCGGACTCATCCACCCCCAATGGATAGTCAGCCATCTCTGTTACCCAGAGTTTCCCATCTGGTCCCCAGTCGAAGGCAACCGGGTCCTGCACCAGAGGTTCGGCGGCAACCAGCTCCACATGAAATCCCGGTTTGACTTGAATGCTTTCCAGCGCCGCCGAAGGAGATTTGGGTTGCGGTCCCTGTAACTCCATCAGTTCTGCAAACGATTTACCGGCGACGAGATGTTTCAGTTTGACTGTGTCTTCATTTTGAACCCAGAGATGTTTTGAATGAAACCAGGCGCCATTATTCGTGCCATTACGGGAAATGGCGGGGACTTCGCCGGCCCCCATTCTCTGCTTTTCAAACAGCGTCTTCCAGCCTTCCTCAAGTGATTTAAACAGATGCAGCGAATAGCGACTTTCATTGGAAAACAGAGCGTCATCCAAACCATCTTCATTGATATCGACAAACCGCAGGCCGGCGTCACGACCTTTCGCATCGACGATCAGAGCATCTGCGGGAAGGGACCAGGAAAGCTGCTGCCATTCTGAATTCTGCTCGGACCACATATAAACAGCCTGCCGATCTGGATTTGAGATGATCAGTTCGCATCGACCATCGTGGTTCAAATCGCGCAGGCGGAGCCCCTGATCGATACCCGAATTGAGAATGAACAGAGATTCGTCGCCCGCAGGTAAACCGGCCAGAAGCGAACTGTCTTCGATCCAGTTTTTGCCGTCATAACGCCAGGCGCTGGATTCCTCAGGAGTCAGCGTGAACAGCACCACCTGGTCATTCATAATTCCAAAGCGACTGCGAATGGACTGGGTTCCGTTCGCAGCAGGCTTTGAGACCAGTTGTGTCGGAAATGCACTTTCCTCCCAGTTTTCCTGATCCGGATTCCAGATGCGGGTTTTCTGCACACTCTGATTACCGATCACGACATCCATAAAACCGTCGCCGTTCAAGTCCAGCAGTCTCACGCCATTGTCAGCCCCCTGCTGATTTCGCAGGGGCTGTCCGGCCAGCAGGTGCTGGTTCATGCGGTCGAGGACTTCACGAAACGAGAGAAACTGCACCGCGGCTCCATGTTTCTCGGTCGCGTGATCGATCAATTTGATGACCTGCTCGTTACTGATCCAGCCATGCGGATGGAAGACCAGATTGAACGTTCCCTGCTTGACAACAGTCGCATCGAGTACGGCGGTCCAGTCACGCACCGTCAGCGGGTTCATCGGCTTCTGGCGATGCTGGGCAGACCAGTCACTGGGAGTCACACAGGAGAACTCCCAGCACAGTCGCGAAATGGGGTACGGATAGGGATAGTCAAAAATCGTATTCACAAAACCCCGATCGACGGGCACATACTTTTCAATCCGCCCCTGTCCATCCGGATCGACAACATACTCCTTCGGAATTTTCGGATCTTTGTCTGTGAAGACCTGAAAAACCGAAGTGTCAATCTGCAGAAAGTTTCCCTGGGGAGACCGACTGTTGAAGATCTCGGTAAAAAAACGGGGACTGACGGTATTGAGCGAATCACAACAGGGCATGCGATAGGCAACTGGTCGGCTACCTGGGATCTCGTTCAACAGATCAACACAGCGATCCACCGTCCCTTTGGCTTTCTCAAAATCGCGATCTTTTAAGAGTGGACAGGGATGATCATAAGTGTGCACTTCAATGCTGACCCCTTCCTGTATCCATTTCTGCAGATGGGGATCAGCTGGATCAACTCGGCAGGTCATGATACTGACACCCGCGTTCCCGTTGATTTCTTTGAGTCGCTCCAGAATCGGCCGCAGATAGGTTTCGTATTTCTGAATATCCCGCATGTCATCAATGGCGAGTACACAGACCGCTTTGACAGTGGGATCTCCATACCACTGGGGTGTTGTCAGCCTGGGAAAATCCCGCGAAACGTAATAGGGATCATCCTGATCCAGGTAAACCAGCCGATTACCGGTTTCGACGGTTTTCTCTGCTGCCCGCAGCGAGTAAGGAAGAAAAAACAGACAGTTCAATATCAGAATCGCGAGTCTCCGAATTCGATTCCGGTTCGAACAGGCGGATTGAAAAACATCTGTGACTGACAGAAGCATCTGCAATTCTCCGGTATGTAGTAGATTGCCAGACTGAGTTATGAACCTGGTTTCCGATGAGTTTTCCGAAAACACTCTTCCTTTGAGTCTGGCTGTCTCATTACGGCATGTCAACCAATCCACCAGAATATTGCATACAATTTACCTCACATCGATATTTTCCCAGAAATCCCGCCAATTTGACAGAAAACCAACCACATGCACAATTAGAACCTGTTTTCATATCATTTCATGAGAATGGCTGGTATCGAATGTGCTCCATCAGAATTGCAATATTGTTCACAATTAAACAGAATAGGGAACTCCTACTGATATCAGAGCATCACCCCGTCTGAAATGAACCAGGTACCACCATGCCCCAGATCGAGTCAACCGCGAACCAGAGCCAGGACATCGTCGAGCAATTACGGATGGAGATCATCACGGGACGCCTGGAAGAAGGCATGCCTTTAAGAGAAGTCAGTTTAGCAGAGCGGTTCCAGGTGAGCCGCGCCCCCATTCGCGAGGCACTCAAGCAACTGGCTCATGAAGGAATGGTAGAATCCAAGCCCAACTGCGGCATGCGCGTGGCGCCTGCGTCTTCGGAATCCATGCAGGAACTGGTGATTCCACTCCGGCAGACCGTGGAATCGTTTGCACTCAAGTCCATCTTCGCAGAATTATCTGAAGCGGACTTTCAGGAATGGGAAACCCTTCTCGAAGAAATGAGAACCGCCTGCGAAACCCGAGACTATGCACAACTCACCGAACTCGATATCAAGTTCCATCAATCGATTGTGATGAAATCTCCTGAGCAGGGTCTGATGTCGATCTGGGTCACACTCGTCTCTCGCCTGCGCAGGCACTTCCTTGCAGGATTCCAGAAGCCCAATGATCCGATGAAAGTCTATTATGAACATGTCGCGATTGTCGCCATGTTTCGCACAGGCAAACTGGAACCATCAATGCAGGCTCTGATTTCCAATATCGATTGAAAAAGAACTCCCGCAGCCACCATACTCGAAGTGACTGCGGGAGCCCCAGGTTTCAAACTACGTGAACACAAAATATAGAATTAAAGTGAAGACATTTCTGTATAAGCATGATCCAGGGCATTTCTCAATCGCCATGCCTGTTGTGAGACACAGTTCATCTGCTGCGACTCGCTCAACGCATGTTTCATATTCATGCGAATGGTAGCAGGCATGCTGTCTGCCCCCTGGAGTACATCCTGCATCGTTTTCTGATACAGCTTTGTAGTCGCATGATAATCACCACAGTTATACAGGTTTGCTCCCTGTGCTACTGCCTGTCGGATTTTCTCGCGGGCTTCCGTAGCGCTGTACTTCTTATCGTCGGGAGGCATGATCACAGTATCAATCACATGAATCACGCCGTTGGATGCATCCAGATCAGTTACGAGAAGTTTGGCGTTATTGACTTTCGCAACCCCATCCACCACTTTAATTTTCACTGGTTTGCCCTGCAGAGTTTTAGCTTTCCCTGCTTTTAAAGCATCTTCGGAATAAACACGTCCCGCAACGACATGATATTTTAAGATCGCTGCCAGCTTGTCTTTGTTTTCCGGCTTCAACAGTGATGCAACTGTTCCTTCCGGGAGCTTCGCGAATGCTTCATCGGTAGGTGCGAACACGGTGAAAGGCCCTTGCTCAGACAGCACGCCGGCAAGTCCAGCAGCCTTGGCTGCCGCAATGAGAGTATTGAATTTCTCTGCTTCGGCTGCGGTAGTGACGATGTTTTTATCGCTGGGAAGAATCACTGAATCAATAACGTGAATGATCCCGTTGGAACACATGATATCGGTCGCTTCGACGGTTGCACCATCGACCTTGACCTGACCATCTGCAGCTGTGATGTCCACACGCTGGCCATTCAGAGTTTTAGCTCCTTTCAACTTTACCACCTGACTGGCTGGTACCTCTCCTGAAATCACGTGGTATTTCAGAATGGCGATCAGCTGATCTTTATTCTCAGGCTTCAATAAAGTTTCGACAGTGCCCGCAGGTAACTTGCTGAACGCGGCATCGGTCGGAGCAAGTACTGTAATTGGCCCCTCCCCTTGTAATGCGCCGACCAGATCGGCTGCTCCCAGGGCGGCGGCCAGCGTTTTAAAGGATCCTGCTTCGACAGCAGTTTCGACAATATCTTTCTTTTCGGCGGCTTGTATTAACGTGGCTGATAATGTGACAGCAAAGGCGGTGGCCACAGCCGCTGACTGCTTTAGTAAGCGATTCATCAAACAGACTCCTTGAGTGATTTGATACAATTGACTCGATTTCTGAGTTACTTATGAGAAACATGAGTGGCCACTACAGTTTCCAGTCTATTAATACCTTAGAGTAACGAGCCGATTTGACAACCAGCGGTTTGAGAAGAATCCTGAAATTCCCCGGCACCACATTCCAGGAAGCGACTTCTGATTAAGATCAGGTTAAGTCAAGCAGGCGCTGCAGGCATTACTGAGACAGAGGTTACTTCACGACGTTGCCTGCTGCAGGAGAGCCCGGTTTCAGTGACTTCACCGGCAGTATCGACAAGCCACAATCTTCCTTCCCGATCGAGTACACCACGTAGAGCTTGCCGTCATGTTCATGGGCATAGGGATATGACCATTGCTTGCTTTTCGCGAAACCGGAAAAGCGGGGAGGCACCGATTTCCCATGTCGAATCGTCCACATCCGACTGAATGCAGATTCGCCAAGCTGACTGACAGAGATCACCAGCGTATCCCGGTTTTTCAGATTGGAAACCAGGTACTGCTGTCCCGTGCTAAGTGTCCCCAGATACGCCTTGGCGCGCGGCATCGGCAGATTTGCGGGTCGGGCCTGAGACCAGCTGCGACCGTTATCCTGACTGACAGAAATCCAGGCCGTTCCCCCGCCGCCACGAATCACCGCGCGAACATTCTTCCCGTCGAGGCCCACCGTCGTCTCCGCAAAAGAGGGAGACAGCTCGGGAGGATACGGAATCTGAACCGTATCCCAATGCAGCAGATCATTGCCATGACTGATGGCGACGACAGGCAGGCCATCCTGATCCTGTCCGCCGGTAATCAGATTCCCATCGGGCATGCGAACCGGTTCATCGTAAGGCCAGCAGTTCTGCATCACGATGCCCTTTGATTCCCACCGATCCGTTTCCTCATTCAGCACGAATGCTTCTCCCTTGAGGCCGGGAAAACGCTTTGCCGGTTTACCCACTCCAAATCGACTGCCGATCGTCCATAATCTCCCCTGATGCTTCAACAGCACGCCATGACTGTGCCGCTCGGACCCCTCGAAACCGGGTCCGATCACTTCCAGTTCCGACCAGGTCTTCCCGCCATCTTCAGAACGACGGCCCTGCAGTGTTTCATGCGGCCCATTTTCATGTTCCGGACTGTTAGCCCAGTTCGCATACAAAACCCCCTGATGAGCAATGATGGCCGCACCATGCAGAAATTTATAGCCGTCCTTCTCGGCGCGATGAATTGTCTGGTGCGTCATACCCGGCACTGTGGGAATCTCTGCGAGATCAGCGGGAATTGGCGGTCCCGTCCAGAGAATAACCGGTTCCGGCAGTGGATCCACTTTTCCCGGATCTGGCAGTTGAGTCCCTCCCTGGATCACCAGATCATCAATCAGATACCAGGCATCCTGCGCCAGTCGTGTACCCGAAACCAGCGCCAGCCCTGACAGTTGCAGATCAGTCCTGTAAGCGTGCAGAGTTCCCGTTGGAGATCCTGGCAGCTTGAGTTCTCCCGGTTTCGATAACCAGAAATCAATGCCCGTCTGCTTTGCATCAACCAGGATCCGCAGGCGATGCCAGATCGGATCCGCCGGATCCTTTGAAGGTTCGACGTCACTTGAGATCAATCGCCAGGCACGGGTACGACCATCATACTGCTGCAATTTGCCATTTTGAATACAGAGATTCAGCTGGCTGGCATCAGTCCCCTCCGGTTCGAAAGACCATAGATTCAGAGAGCGACCCGCACCGGGTGAAAATGCAAAAGACAGTTCAATCAACAGTCTCTGTTGTGGCTGAGAAAACCGCTGAGTGATCGCAGTCAGACGACCTGATGTAGAACGCACGCTTTTGAGAGCCTGCTTCGATGCCCCTGCTCCCTGCGCAACTACTTTTACATCGGGAGAAGTGCCTGACAGAAAAACAGACCAGCCCTCCGGAACGGTTCCCACCTGATCTGCTTCAAATCCAGTTTGATAAATCACATCGTCCGCGGCAATCAATGCAGCAGGAAACACCAGGCAGGCCATCAGCGTCAACACAGTTTTCATGGGATGACCTTTCAGCGCATTAAAGTCGATTCCAGTTTTTCTGTAGTATACACGAAACTTGTCTGTCTTTCAGGCTTGTAACCTGAACCGGGCCGGCTGATTTCAGGAAAGACGAGTTTACTCACTTATTTAATTGAATTCAAATAGGCGAGCAGGTCGGCCATTTCCTGGGGATTGATCTGCTTTTCCAGTCCCTCAGGCATGAATGACAGCCGCGAACTGATCAGTTCATCAATATCAATTCGCAGTACCGTATCACTCGTGCCATCCGCCCGGGCGATTGTGATGCTGTTCGCATTTTCTTCTTTGATCAGACCGGTAATCGTTCTTCCCTGCGTCGTCACCAGCAGGTACGTCACATATTGAGGTTTGACCTCCCGGTTGGGATCGAGAATATTGAGCAGCACCGCGTCCGTGCCCCGATCTTTAATCGCTTTCAGGTCGGCTCCCAGTTGCACGCCGACATTCTCCAGGCGATGACAGGCTGAGCAGGATTTCTTGAAGACCTGTTTCCCATTGGCCGCATCCCCCTTCAGTTTCAAAGATGCCTGATACTCTTTAATCACGTCGGATCGCCCGGTCAATCGCTCATTATGAAATAACGATTCTGCCAGTTTTTTGACGGTGCTGTCCTGGTTGGTTTTCAACAGTTGCACACGCTCGGGGCCGATGTCTCCGGGATTGATGTCCCCCGCTTTCACCGCATCCAGCAGACTGAGCAGCCATGGTTTACGGGAGAAGAGCGTCTCTACTGCACTCATCCGTAATTGCGGACTCAGTCCCGGCCAGGCTTCAATCAGCAGTTCCGCCACGCGATCATCATTAACCAGTCCCAGCGCAGTAATCGCCCGCTGGCGAACCGGCAAAGGCTGCTGCACGGAAAGCAACTCTTCAAATACCGGCTGCGTCTCATCGAACAGTCCGATGCTCAATGTGGGGATGGCTGCCACGCGTCCTTTCACCGCCGCTTTGTCATTCGTCGCCTGGGCAATCGCCGACTGCATCATTCCTTTCAGAAGTTTTGCAGTGTGCTCACTGTCAGATTTGGCAATCACCTGCTTGGTCACACCCGAGGCGCGAGACAGCAGATTCCGAAACAGAATTTCCGCCAGCTTCTGATTTGATTCGGGCAGAGCTTCCAGTGCAGCCAGAACCCGTTTCACATTCGCTGCTTCCTGCTGCGCACCGATCTGAACGGCTAACGCAACCAGAAACTGTTCAATCTGTTTCTCTTTCAACGCATCGGTATTCTTGATCAGAATTTCGAAGACTTCCCCGGTCCCCTGATCCAGCGAACTCTGCACCGCCATCCGAATCCACTGATTGGCCGCATGCCGTTCCAGCAGATCCGCCAGCGCCGCGTTGCGTGCCAACGATTCGAATGCCCCCAGCGAGAAAGCCGCCTGATATTGCACTTCCAGTGAAGGATCGGTCGCCAGAGCAATCATCTGCTGTTGAATCTCGTTCGCATCTGCATACTGCTCGGCAATTTTCAACGACTGCTTACGGACCTGGAATTCTTTGTCTTGCAGTCCTTTCAGCAGCGTCGCAGAATCGAGTGATTTCAAAGCCTGCAGCGACCAGAGTGCCGTCGCCCGCGTAATCGGTTTTGTAGATCCTGTCGCCAGCTGCTTCAGGTCCCCGGCGATCGAGGTATCCTGACGCTCGTATAACAGTCTTTGCGCCGTATCGCGTGTCCAGCCATTATCACTTTCCAATAACTCAACCAGTTCCTGTGAACTCAGTTTTGTCAGATCGGCTGACTGAGGCTGCTGAAAGCCTTTGGGTACGATTCGGTAAATCCGTCCTTTATCCTGTCCGCCCACCGGATCCAGATGCTTGATCACCTCTTCCGGAATAAAGGGAGCCCCTTCAATCAGCTCGCGATACATGTCTAGCACATACAGTGCGCCTTCCGGGCCATTCTCAAATTGAACCGGCCGAAACCAGATATCCGTTGAAGCCAGGAACTCGGCATCCTGGTCGGCCCGGGGAGCAACCAGCGACAGTCCGTCCGGCTGGGGAGCAGCACGATAAACAAGATTGTTAGCCGGTTCGCCCACAAAAATATTGCCCTGATATTCAGCAGGCCAGGCGTCCCCACGATAAACGGTAATTCCAGTCGCCGCGGTAAAGAAACCGGAAGGCTGACCTTTTTCAGCGTCGCCCCGCTCGCTCGCAGCACGGATCCGGGACCGCAGAATCCGCCATGGTTCGACCTGGCTGATGCGGAGCAGCTTCGTGAATTTTCCCCCGGGAGCAATCGAAACCGGAGCTGCCGGAGGCGCCAGATAGGGATTGCGGGCGATATAACGATCATCGTACATCAGCACCTGCATGGGAACGCTGTTGGCGCAGACAAACTCACGGTTCCAGTTGCCCAGGCTCATCCCATGCTGTCCGCCGCCGGTCGTCAGTTCAATCGTGCGGGTCTCGGGATCCAGGATAACGCCGCGCCCCTTGGTATTGTAGGTCTTCTTGTTCTCGTCAGCAGCGATGGTCACATCTCCGCCATCGATGCCTGTAGAAAAATGGATTTTGTTATCCAGGCCCCAGCGGAAGGAATTGATCATCCCCTCATCGCCTTTATCCCGGCCAAATCCCGTCATCACGACTTCGCGTACATCCGCAATGCGGTCTCCATCCGTGTCTTTGCAGTAATACACATAAGGTGGTGCCCCGACAAAGACGCCCCCTTTGTAACAAAAAACCGCCGTCGGCAGAGTCAGACCGGACAGAAACGGATAACTCTTATCGAATCGGCCATCGCCGTCCGTATCTTCCAGCAGTTTAACAGAACTGTATCCTTCCTGATTCGCATCGTTGTATTCCGGCATTTCAACGACATAAGCACGACCGCGGGCATCAAAGCACATCGCGACCGGATCTCGAACCAGAGGCTCTGCCGCCACCAGCTGAATCTCAAAATCGGGATGGATTTTAAATGACTTCAGCGCCTCTTCCGGACTCCGCGGTAAAATCCGAGGCATTTCAGCAGAGTAATCCACCTTGGGTTTTGTTTCCGATTTATCTGCTGACCGAGCTGTGATGGTCAACCCGATCAACAAGGCAAAAAACAGAGCGGAAACAAAAGCAGAAATACGAAAACGCGAGGTCGGAATAAAGGCAGGCATGAATCAATCCTGTTGAAGACTCAGGAGGCGGGAAAGGGACTTTATTTAACATCCCTAATTTATAAGGTTTCTGCATTATAAAGCAGGTATCATAGCAAGTTGAAGCATGCGATGCAGAAACTGGTCCATTTTATACAAATCAGTATTCGCTGATCTATTTCATTCTAGAAAGTAGAAAAGTTGCTAGTTCTTCATCAGCTGCTTCAGTTCCGCCTGCATCTGTTTGACCGTCTCTTTCGCAGCCGGAGCATTGATCAGGTTCTTCATCTCATAAGGATCATGCTGCATATCGTAGAGTTCATTCATCCCCTCCAGTTCATTGAATTGAATGTACTTCCAGCGCGGTGTGCGAACCGCTTTATATCCCATTTTGACCAGCCTCGGAAAGACGGTGTCACTGTTGTACTCCACCAGGAAGGACCGACGCCAGTTCTCCGGATGCTCTCCTTTCAGCAGGGGAACCAGGCTACGACCATCATACTGCTGATCGGTTTTGACCTGCGCCAGTTCCAGCATCGTCGGTGCCAGATCCACGCTGACAGCGAATTCATCAATCAGCGTGCCCGCTTTGATGAGCGGAGGATAACGCACCAGCAGAGGCACGCGTATCCCTTCTTCATAAGGCAGCCGTCGCTCGACACTCAATCCATGTTCGCCATACCAGTACCCGTGGTCGCTGGTGAAGACAAATACGGTGTTGTCAAGTTCTCCTTGCGACTCCAGCAGTTTGCAGAGCGAACCCACCCCTTCATCAATCCCGGCCAGCATCCGCAGGCGATCGCGGATGACTGCATCACTGGTTCCCGTCTTCTGACTTAACGGAGGCAGTCCCGGCACACTTCGTTTTAATGCCCGTTTGCCTTCCAGTGTATCCACCACATTCAAGCGGCGGGGAATCGCATCGTTGCTGTACAGTTTCTCGTGTCGTCTGGCAGGCAAAAATTTCGCCGCAGAAGGATCAGTAATGCTCCCATCGTCGCGTTGCGTCAGTTCCGGATGTAATGCCTTGTGCGCTATATACAGGCAGAACGGTTTCTCCCCCTGCTGCTTCACGAATTCATTCACCTTCTGGTTCAACACATCCGTTGTATGCCCCGTGAACTGAATCCGCTTGCCATTGATATTCAACGTCGGATCAAACGACATCCCCTGCCCCTTCATACTCACCCAGTGATCAAATCCGGGACGGGCCGTATCGTCGTTGCCCATATGCCATTTTCCCACATAAGCGGTCTCATAGCCGGCTTTCTGAAGTTCCTGGGGAAATGTCTTCAGCGTGTGACTGTGTTCGCTGCGATTAATGTTATCGAAAATCCCATGGTTGTGCGTGTACCGCCCCGTCAGCAGACAGGCCCGCACGGGAGAACAAAGGGGCGTCGAACAGAAAGCATTCCGGAAACGGGCTCCTTCGCGGGAAATCCGATCAATGTGTGGCGTCCGCACAAAGGGATGTCCCATGCACCCCAGTTCGTCCCAGCGAAGATCATCCACCAGAACCACAACCAGATTAGGCCGCGCGGGAGCTGTTTCGGCAGAAACTACATTCAGAGTCGAACAGACAATCAGACCACACCAGACCAGCATCGGCAGTGATACAAACCGGGGAAAACATTTCACGAATACTGCTCCTGGTTGTGATTCATTATTTATCGTCTGAACAATCTGAAGGCCACTTGAGACTTCAATGTATCAGAACGCATGGGTGAATCAAGTAAGTTAACAGCTTTGCTGAACCAGCGAACTGACCCGAAAGACACCTGGGCTCATCCACTCCAGAAACCAGCTCATCACAATCAAACTGTACATTTACACCAACATTCCCCTGCAGGTCGTGCCGGTTATATGGATTGCTCCCCCGGGAAGACCCTTGAAATCCCTGCTGCAGTTCGAAACGGAAGAACGGGTTTATCAAGTATAATCCGAAGAACCGATCAGAGAAGAGGATTCGTATTCTCTTAATCATAGCCAGGATCTCAGGATGAGACGGCGGTTTAACAATTTGGTCTGCCTCTGCTTTGCGGTGACGATTCTCGTACAGACGATCATTCCCTGCGCCGCCTGCTGCTGCCAGCACCATGAATGCAAATCGCATCCAGAGACAGCTCATTCCTGCCAGCAGCACAGGCACATTGATCCCGCATTAGAGTCGGCTCAGCAGAGCCCTGACTCACAGTGTCCGTTTTGTGTTTGCAGTGTAAAGCAGAATCTGGTCCTGACTCCCAGCCAGATACATCAGTTGCAAACGTTTCAATTACAGAACCTGAACCTGTTCTGTTCAAGCAGCCTGCAGATCATCGGCGATCAAACCAATGAAATCACCGTACACAGAATCTGGCTGCCGAATGAGGCCAACAGTAAGCAATGCTCCATCGTCACTTTCCTGGGGAGACAACTCATTTAATTCGAGCACCATTCCAGTGTGTCTCGATTGATATTCTTCTCTCCTGAAAAGTAACGATGCAAGGAATCTTCCATGATTCATTTACGACTGATCCGATTATGTATGGTCCTGCCCTGCTCATGCCTGGTCTCCTGCGCCCACTTCAGTGAGTCGCAGGTCTCTGATCACAAAACACCTGCCAGCATTGATGTTGTCCAGACGGAAGACAAGCCGCAAACATCAAAGCGATCGGCTCAGAAGCAAACCACAAAGTCAACGCGGCCCACTGAAACTCCGGAACCGAAAGTCGCAGACAGTCCTGTATCCCCACAACAGGAAGAGGACATCCTCATTCCGCTGGAAGACATCTTCCACGAAAACGATCAGCTGCTGCAGACCGGCTTTCAATCAAAAAGCACAACAATTCCTCCAGCGCCCGCAGCAGGATCGGGAACGGATTCACCGGCTGAACCGGATCTGATCGGCATGACCCTTGACCTGGAAAGCCTGCTGCAGATGGCGCTGGATTCCAACCCCACGCTCGCCGAAGCCACGGCGGTCGTCTATAAAGCGGAAGGTATCAAAACCCAGGTTGGTCTGCGTCCGAATCCCGTCATTGGTTATTCCGGTGTCGAAATCGGAGACGATGGCAGAGGCGGTCAGCAGGGAGCCTTCTTCAGCCAGACATACGTGCGAGGCAACAAGCTGCAACTCAACCAGGACGTCGCCCACCACGATGTGCAGTCGCTCTCCTGGGAACTGGAAGCCCAGCGGTTTCGCGTCACGAACGATGTGAAATCACAATTCTACGCCACCCTCGGTGCCCAGAAGCGGCTGGAAATCACATTGAAGCTGGAAAAAGTCGCCGAAGCCGGCGTCGAGATTGCTCAATCACTTTATAAAGCAGGCCAGGCCGCTCAACCCGATATCCTGCAGGCCGAAGTCCAGCTGGGTGAAGTCCGCATCCTGCGTCAGAATGCCGAATACGATCTTGAATCTGCAAAACAGCAGTTGGCGAGTCTCGTCGGCCATGATGACCTTTCCTACTATTCCTTCACCGGAAAACTTGACGTCGATACAGTCAAATGGGACTGGGACGAAGCTTACAGTAACCTCGTCACCAACAGCCCTGAAATTCAGGCGGCTTGTGCACGCGTCAATCGCGCCCGCGCCCAGATTTCCCGACAGGAAGTCCAGGCGATTCCGAACGTTCAAACCCAGATCGGCGCCGCCCATGACAACGCTACGGGGTCAGAGATTGCCAACGTTCAGATCGGCCTTCCCATCCCCATCTTCAACCGTAACCAGGGTAATATCGATACCGCCAATTCCGAATACCATCGTGCCGTCAAAGATGTGGAACGTCTGCAACTCTCTCTCAAAGTCGAACTCTCCAAAGCCTATCGCGACTATAAAAAAGCCCTGAAACAGGTCGAACGCTACCAGGCAGACATCCTGCCCCGCGCCCAGAAAAACCTCGATCTCACCACCCAGGGATACGAAAGTCAGCAGTTTGACTTCCTGCGGGTCTTAACCGCGCGTCGAACCTACTTCGAAACCAACATCAGCTATGTCAATTCACTCATCAGCCTCCGACAGTCCGAAGTCAGCGTGAACGGCATGGTCCTCTCCGGTGGTTTAAACGACGTCCGCGATATCTCGCAGGGAGTCGGTGGCACCAGCAACCGCGGACAGGCCCTCAGCGGTCAGTAGTCTCCGTTTATAATCTCCGCACGGCCAGGTCAACATATCAGACCTGGTCGTGAAGGTTCATCGCAATCTCTGTCTCCTCTCATCATCAAATCTGAAACACCTGCATAAACGGCACTGCTGAGAATCGGACCACCCCGACTGCTCAAACTCCCCTTGACGCCGCCGCGCCGTCGACGATAAGCGATGTTTTGAGTCGCGCGCGTGTCCAGTTTACAGTGCACCATAACACAAGCCACTTGTTCCAGGTCTTCACTACAAATGAGCTTGTTTTTTCCAGATTTGCACTGCTCGAAACCACACCCGTTCGTAATGGTACCCTGCGGGTCGCCGCACATCGCAGCCCTTCGCCACGGCACCACCACTGCACCGCCCTGTATCGGTCCGCTGTCAACCCGTATCGCCACATTGGATTGTACATCCCCCTTGACCTCCCCGCGCCCTTCCACAAAATAATCACCATGCAATGAAACGAGATACCAGATATCAGTCAACAAATGGAACAACATATTGAACTCCACAACCACAAACATAACTCAACATCCTCTCACACCACGGGTACCATCTTTCAGCTTGCCCGATCGAAGTTTGCAGAAACTGCAGCTAACACTGTTCGGCTAATTTAAATAAAGAAAAGGGTAGCCCCGAATGCAATTCGGGGTTGTCACAGACAACAGGAAACTGTCAGGGCAGACACACAAATCAGAGCAACAAAACCAACCCTGTCGAAGTAGCGACTGTCTTGAAATTCAAGCTTTCATTACGTTTTCATTCCATTTTTTTCCTTCTTTGATCATGACATTGAGAATGATGAGCAGCTTCCGCATAGCTGCCACGAGAGCAACCATTTTAGGCTTTCCACTTTCGACGAGCCGTTTGTAGAACGCACTGATTTTGGGGTTATGTTTTTGGGCAACGACGGTGGGCATGTACAATCCTTTACGGATCCCGACCCGGCCTCCGCCGATCGTTCGTTTTCCTCTCATCGTGCCGCTATCCCGGTTGGTGGGCGCAACTCCCACTAACCGGGCAATCTGTTTCCGGTTCAGACTCCCCAGCTCCGGCAGTTCGGCAATGAGTAGAGCTACCGTTGTGGGGCCGATACCAGGTACCGATTGCAGGATGGCAGCTCGCTCCTGAGACTGCTCATCAGCGTAAATCAGTTGCCTCATTTTTTTCTCGATGACCTTGATCTGTTTTTGATAGGCACGGATCGACTGCTGAATCAGCTTGGCGATTTCCCTGTCCGCAGCAGAATCCAGGCGGTTCCTTTCCTGGATGATCATTTTACAGACCTGCTGTCTGCGAGAGCTGAAATCACGCATTTTCTGCTGGGCCTGTGTTAAAGGTGGGGTAATGCGCGGCTTCATCACCTGGGCAAATTCCATAATCGTACGGGCATCAATCTGATCGGTTTTCGCAAGTTGATTTTTGGCCCTGGCAAAATCCCGGATCTGCCTGGGGTTCACAACTGCCACGTCGAACTGATGTTTGTGCAGACAGGCAACAAGTTTGCGTTCCAGTCCCCCCGTTGCTTCGAGACAGTTCAGTTGCGGCTGTATTTCCTGAAGTACCTGCATGAACTTTTTGATATCGTTTGGTGTATAATCATAAGTGACTCCTTTAGAAAGATGTGAGAAAGAGACATCAAATTTAAATTTCGCGATATCGATTCCGACGAAGACTGTGTTATGCTGTTGCATGTTAAGACCCTTCCTTGCTGATACGAGCTGGTGTTGTGACACCGCTCAGGCGACTGTACGGGTTAAGGCATGAAGAAGCGAGTGGCGATCAAGCTACGAATCGGTCTCGAAGACCAGGGGCGGCCACGATCTGACACTCGCCGCCATTAGTTCCCGCCTTTAAAGGCGGGAACTAATGGCTTTGTTTACCTATCAGAACAAAGAGCTCCAGACAGTCAATAGTAAGATACAAGGGGCGGCCCCATGTGTCCGCCCGCCTGGCGAGTATCAACCTGTTTCACATCACAGTGGGAACAGAATGAAACATTCCCATCAGAATTTCCAACCACGAAAAACACAAAACCACCCATAAGAAAAATTGGGTAAGCCCGAATGCAATTCTGGCCGAGCAGTGCGAGCAGGAGGTCGCAGCTCCCACGTTTAATCCAGAACCAGGCCCCCCCTTCGGCACGGCCGGACAAGCCGGCCATGGCACCCGGAAACACCTCTATTATTTGCAATGCCTCCTGCAAAACCAGAAGTTGGGATGGCACCGTTGGCTTGCCCAACGGTGAAGGTGATCACGTCTTCTTACCCGGTTCACAAAGCATTATAAAAGAAGTGTCCCACTCCCCGCAGATGAAAATTCCGAACCACTGAAAGATGAAAAGCGGGTTCAAAAAGGCGTCATCACTATTCACAGGAGAGTGTGCAGATGAGCCGCAGGTCCTTAGACCCGGTTCGTATCCCGACCGAACTTTGCAGAAACCGCGGCTAACGCCGTTCGGCTAATTTCAATAAATAAAGGGTAGCCCCGAATGCAATTCGGGGTTGTCGCAGACAACAGGAAACTGTCAGGGCAATCACACAATTCAGAACAACAAAACCAATCCTGTCGAAGTCGGGTGCGGACCATCTCGGGCAACGTGTCATGCCTGGTCTGATAAGACACTATGCCAGCAAACGCTTGATGAGTTCCAGCAGTTCTTCCTTACGGACGGCGGTCTGAGTCCCTGTCGCCATGTCTTTCACCTGCCATTCCTGTTTTTCAAATTCATCATCGCCGGCGACAATCACGATTTTGAAACCGTGACGGTTTGCGTATTTGAACTGTTTCTTAATGGCTTTCGTGTCCGGGTAGACTTCGACGTTGAAACCATACATTCTGAGATCCCGGGCTAATCTGAGATACTCGGGGGTATGTCTGGCGTCCATCTGGGTCACCAGAATCGGGGCGGGAGTCGAAATCTCGTCCAGCAGATTCAGTTCCTGCATGGCTGCCAGCAGGCGGTCCAGACCGAGGCTGGCGCCAACACCAGGCAGTTGCTGAGTGGTAAACAGTTCGGCAAGGTTGTCGTAACGCCCCCCCGAACAGACACTGCCAATCCCAGGCAGCTGGTTCAGAAACGTTTCGTAGATCGTCCCCGTGTAATAATCGAGGCCCCGCGCAATCGAGGGATCCAGGACAATCCGCTCGCCGGCGATACCTGCTTTATCGACGGCGTCAA